>Ga0065711_1027752_pt1 | contig 46272 bp, 48 predicted proteins | sample Hoacrofraction12_FD_59098 | JGI IMG/M metagenome (GOLD analysis project Ga0065711, IMG submission 59098) | Hoatzin crop microbial communities from Cojedes, Venezuela - Epithelial fraction 12 v2 (version 2) | ecosystem: Host-associated > Birds > Digestive system > Esophagus > Crop | place... | reverse complement strand
GGAAAAAAAAAAAAAAAAAAAGCTGTTGCAACTCCACCGAGTTGTTTGAATCAAGTCATTGTGAGGGCTATTTCTAAGAATTGCTTCTGCACCAAAACAACCCAAAAAGTAGCTTTGAAATGAGTTGAAGGTGTAGCCAGTGATGACAGAGAATCAGTGTGTAATCCAGTAAGAACCGCTGCATTTGCATCGTGATGCAGTTAAGAGGAACTTCATTTTAGAGCTTACAATACAAAGACAGTCCTGTAGCCTGCGTCTGAAGCAGGGATGCTTCGAGGCACACAAAGTGGTTGTGAGGCTTTGCTTGAAGTTCTTCCCCTTCCGAGCCAGTTAACTCATACAAACTGTATATTCTTTGGAAGGAACGTTTTTGCTTCAGACTTGCGGAAGACACACAGTTATGGTTTCCTCAGAAATACGCTGGATCAACATCGATGTATTTAATTTTGAATGACCTTTGATTACTGACGTTCGCAGTTCTCGATTCAAATCTAATGTGTGTTGAGAATGAAGAATTCACAAGCGTGTGCTCTGTTGCATCTGGAACGTGCGTAGTGTGTGGAGAAGCTAGTTAGTTTTCCATGTGCCATCTACTGATTAATCTTTTGTTTTTTTGTCTCACCAGGAATAGTGGTGGAAGACTGTCTCCTCCTATTGCAGAACTTGCTGAAGAATAATAATTCCAATCAGAATTTCTTCAAAGAAGGTTCATACATTCAGCGTATGAAGCCATGGTTTGAAGTTGGAGATGACAACTGTGGGTGGTCTGCACAGAAAGTAACTAATCTTCACCTAATGCTGCAGGTAAAACACTTCACCTAACTCCTAAGTACCGATGTCAACACTTTTCCAGCTTTCTTGCAATGAAGAGTGAGTGTGATGTAACAGTTAACTGCGAAATCCGTGTGTTGTCGTTAGCTCAGAATTAGCTGCCGATGTTGCTGAGATGTACGGCGTTCAGCACAAATACTGTTGCCAGGTTCTGAATTTGTAATGACTGGCATATCGCATAACTTCATGTCATGTAACTTAAGATGTAACAGTGATTTGAGTTAAATACATAATTAGGGGTGTTCTGTATAGAGACTCCTCCTGTATGAATGCACGTATTAACCGAGTTGCAGTAGGTTCATAATTACTGGTGGGTGGGCGTCTTCCCCGCTGCTCGCCCGTCCAAAGACACGCAGCGAGGTTTTCCTGCTCTGCGGCACTCTGTGTGCAAGCTGAGCGTTCACAATGAAGGTAGTTTCTCACTTTCTGAAATGTAATTCTGACAAATGGTGAGCCAAATAATAGAATAGTTACAACTTGACTTCTCATCAGTTGCGAAGTTTGCAAAGGAGTCGGATACTTGAAGATTTTAGAGGGTTTCGCCGAGCTCCAAGTCAAAGGGCCATACATAGTAACGAGGCGAAGATGCTGTTTAATTGTTGTCTATCTCCATTTTTAGGAGCAATCCCATTTCATGGCTAAACCTGAAATGGGTAAATTTGTTTTGTTTTGCATTTCAGAAGGTCTTGGGCTCTCTTCACATAGAAATATTTCGTGTTTTCTAGCTTGTGCGGGTCCTCGTGTCTCCCACAAATCCTCCGGGTGCTACCAGCAGCTGTCAGAAGGCGATGTTTCACTGCGGGCTGTTGCAGCAGCTCTGCACGATCCTGATGGCAACTGGGGTTCCTGCTGATATCCTGACGGAGGTAAGGGGGGTACACAGACACAGGGATGGGGGCAGCTGGAGGGGTGAAAGTGGGACTCTACAGGGATAAGCGGCTGCTGCAGAGACAAACTGAATTTACAGTGTTTGCTAAGAAAGGTATTTCAGATGCCAGAGATGTCAGCTTCCTGCGTGGGCACCATACGTGTGAGGTAGTCTGGTACATTCTATTCTGCAACCAGAGAGCATTCGGATTTGCTGATTTTTTTTTTTCTTTTCTTTTTCTGTTGAATTTCAGCATATCCCAGAGTGGCTGAACTGATTCATGTTTTTCTCTGTTCTAGGGGTGGGTTTTTTGTTGTTGTCTCTTTCTTTTGAGAGAGTCTAGAAGTATTCTGACTCGGCAGGTTTCCAAGGGTGAGGAATTTCTAGCTCCTGGAAAGCCGTGCAGGGGGGGTGTGTTTTCCCTCGATGAAACGATGTGCTTAGGCTGAGCGCAGAGCGGTTCCTGTGGTGCAGCCTCCATTCCAGTTCTTTTCTCTCTTAAAAGGTTTCACTTTCAACTTCTTTAAAATGTCCAGTTTAACTGGCTGTCGTAGCCAAACTGACACAGAAAATGAAGTTGGAGGGAACTGGGTAGGACAGAGCCGTCTGAGCGTTCTGTCCCTTAACATTTGCTCAGCACCTTTCACAGCTGTTGTATGGATTTCAGCTGCAATGGTTTTGTTGAATAAATCTCTATGCTGAGACTTGGTATATGTTTTTCAATACTGAGCTGTCAGGGTAACCTTGAATAATTTTGTGTGATGTGGGTAGTAGATTATGGCTCACATTTAACTATCCATTCTATTTTTCCTCTGCCCTTTCTGTAGACCATTAATACTGTATCAGAGGTCATTCGAGGATGCCAGATGAATCAAGACTACTTTGCCTCTGTAAATGCACCTTCGAATCCACCAAGGTAGAGGAAGAAAAGTGTTTAACTGTGTTAGGTAATGATGTATTGGTATGGGCAATGGCAGTCTAATCCAAAGGAATGCTTAGATCCGGAGTTTGGAACTATGATACAGAGCAACAGCTTTGAGTTCCTGTTGGGTGTATTAGATGTAGCATAAGATGTCAGGTGTGTTTCCGTGGAGATGAGGCCTAGAACTGATTTGATTTGGTATCTGATACCTGAAAAGTGAACGAGCAATAGCTGAGAAGTTCCTCGGTTGCGACTGTCAGCCAGAGGACAGTCTGTGAAAGGATTTAGAGGCTAGGAAAACAGCAGGGTAATTGATACTTGCCGGGGAATGCTTAATGAGACTTAATCTCAACATTCGGATGTGAGGGCAGAAAAAGAGCATTCTGTATTACGAGTTGCTAGTGGCCTTACGAGGCATCTTCTGCAGCATTACTGAAGCTAGCAGGGAGCAGCAGGGGCTCGGTGGGAAATGAAGGTACTGCGGGGGAACACTAGCTCGTGCGGTCCTGTATAGTGAATCTACTGGCTTGTGTTTTAACTAACTGAAAAACTTTGGTATTAAAGGTTTAACTCAAATGTTTGAAATGGTAATAGATGGAGCAGGCAAAAGTCTCTTTCCGTCCCTGGAGAATACCCTCCAAGTAGTGTGTCTGCGGTTGCCTTCACTCCCAGCTTTGTCCTAACGGTTTTTCTGTTTCCTTTTCAAACAGGCCTGCAATTGTAGTACTTCTGATGTCCATGGTAAACGAAAGGCAGCCTTTTGTGCTGCGCTGTGCTGTCCTCTACTGTTTCCAGTGCTTTTTATACAAAAACCAGAAAGGACAAGGAGAAATCGTGTCAACACTTCTGCCATCCACTATTGACGGTACGCAAAGCGAATGTCTCTGCAGTGAGCTGTGAACTAGCACAAATGTTTAATGCATCAGCTGGGGTCTTTTGCAAAATTAGTTACCTGCCACGGAGTATCTGATCCAAGCAAGATGATTTGGCTTATGATTCCTCTGAAACTTTACTAGTTTTGTTTTTGTGGGTTTTAGCTGTCTGTTGATGTCTCCAGTATTTTGCCAGTTTGCATCTCGTTTTAATCTCACTTGTACCTCTCGGCTGTTCCGGTAGCTACAGGTAACTCTGTCTCAGCGGGTCAGCTGCTCTGCGGGGGCCTCTTTTCCACGGACTCCCTCTCGAACTGGTGTGCGGCCGTGGCGCTGGCCCACGCCTTGCAGGAGAACGCCACTCTGAAGGAGCAGCTCCTGCGGGTTCAGCTAGCCACCAGCATCGGCAACCCGCCCGTGTCGCTGCTGCAGCAGTGCACCAACATCCTCTCGCAGGTATGGCACCGACTGCCCGCTTCGGGTTGGAGCTCTGCGAGCCCGGGAGGAACGCTGCTCTTGTGCCGGCGCATCGCAGCGAGGCCTCGGTGCGAGTGTCATCAGAGGGAGGGTTCTCTCTTTCACAGGCTGTTCTGAAGCTGTGCTTAAAGCACTCTGCGCTTCAAGGGGAGGAGAAAAGCAGCAAACATTGCTTTTTAATCAGTGGTTGCTGCTTGGTGGTGTCTGCTCTCAGCAGGCTGAGACTAAAGCATCTAGACCGTAGACTTGGTTGAAAAGACAAGGCAAACAGGCAGGATCCCCAGTCGCGTTTTCTTGCTGAAGAAGTGCCTAGTTAGTATTTAACCTGTAACTGCTACCTTGAAACTTCTGAAAAATACCAGGCTCCCATGTATTGATAGTTGTTCATTTTGCTATTCAAAGCTAAAAGTTATTTTTGAACTTGTCCAACGTTAACACCTGGCTTTGCAAATGACGAGTGGGTGCCCTTCACCTCCTCGCCCACGCTTCCTTGTGACACTCGCTCAGTTACGCATACCGATCCCCCAAATGGTTGGAAGAACGAGGAGCTACTTAACTCTGGCAGCAACTAGACTTTCCTGCAATTGAGAATGCTGGCAGAATGCTGGAATTTTGAACTGGTTCATGTGACGCTTTTTATCTGCTTTACCTGAAAATAGACAATACTTCTTTTTATCGTTTTCTCAGTATTTTTGTATAAGGTAAATTTGAGTCAGTAAAACTGCCTGCGGCTCTTTAGCCTTAAATGTTACAAGGGACTCGGAGTTTGGGGGGTTGTTTCTGAAATGTGTTCCACTTCAAGGTTCTCAAGTAATATGTGTGTAACTTGCAGGGTGATAAGATCGACAGACGGGTATGTATTTTTTGGCACAGCTTTGGCATTTTCTTGCCAAAAGCAGGCCTTTTCCTCTTGTCTTGGGTTTTGCTGGGGAGGTTTTCTTTAACTGCTTTTTTGATGTGTTTCCACTTACAGCTTTCTGTTGCAGTTGGGTTTGGGTTTTTTCCTACCATAACAAGCTCTTTCTGTGTCTCCAGGGGATTCTCTGGGGGTGCTCCACAAAACTATGGGATAAAGATCTTGGCTAGCACGGGTGCTTTCTTTCCAGTGGGGCAGGCTCACTCACCATCTGTTCACCTAACAGATGCACTTTCTTGTCAGAAAAATCCAAACTGTTAGAAATGCTGTTTCCTGACTGGCCTGTAGCAAACAGCTGGTACAATCTGAAGTGGGAACATGCTGCTGATGTCCTGACTGCTGGAAGAAAAGCTGTGCTTAACCCGCCTTCCGGCCAGTTTGTACGTCCTGCTGACCAGCAGAAGTTTTAACCCTGGAGCTACGAGTTGTGAATAGCGGCATCTCATTGCTGGCAAATGACCCCTGAAGTGAGCTGTCTGACTTTCAGGCTGAGTTACTGAAATCACTGCTAAGCTGGTTATCAGCAGCAGGAAAAACAATTCTGAAACGCCACTGCTGTGCAATTGCCTGCATTATTTACCCCATTTATCCCAGGTGGCCTGAGGGGTGGGCTTGTGTTGTTACCAGCCCTGAGCTGTAGAGCCGCGGCCCGAGAGCTGTCGTCTATCACAGTAGGCGTTACCATGGTATGTCTAGAAAATAGCAGCGTGGTGTTTTTTTTTTTTTTTAATAGTGTTGTGTACTGTGTGGAAATCCTTAGGCAGAATATGTTAATTTGACCTCAGAAAAGCATGCAACATTTGAGAATAAATGTGGTGCATGACTGCTTCCAGCAGGTACTGCGCGCTGTCAGTGCCCGGGCGCAGAGCAGAAGTAACGCTGTGTTTCTGACAAGATGAGTGACACTTCAGCCGGTGTTCTCTGAGGAAGCACGAGGTGTGCCAGCGTGCTGTAGGGCAGACTGCCAGTTACGGTGGCTATTCCCAGTGTCTACGACCTGGCTAATAGTGTTGGGACAACAAGAGCCAGCATTTGTAAATGTGAGGGCAGAAGGGTTTCTGGTGTTGGTGTTTGCTGCGTTTGAAGCACGCAGTTCTTGTGCAGTTAGGGGAGAACTTGCCTCGATCCTCTGACAAGCAGGAAGGTGGCGTGACGGATGTCTTTGCGCAGCTAATTAATGGGTGTCGTGGTCATTCTGTCAGTAACTATTCAGTCTGAACTTGTACCTTCCCCGGACTGACTCTGGTCACTCCAGGTGACACTTGTCTGTCCAGGAGAGTGAAAGCAGTGCTGCATGGGTGGTTAGCAGGGGAGTAAATGCAGACTGCCAACAGTTAAACTGATGAAGTGTGGCAAAGTCTGACACTTGTAGAAGGAGGAGCTTGGTGGAGCTGGTCAAGCCCGGTGGCCTGCTCTCAGGTTTGCTAGAGCCTTTAAGGGTGAGCACAGGGAGGGGCATAGCTCTCCCTCAGGAGTGGGAGGGCTGAGGAGAAGGTTCTTCAGCCAAGCTGCTTGACAAGACAGTACTATTGCAGCTCACTACGCCGATGTGGTGTGGCAGGTGATTTTCTGTACGAGCTTGCAAGACCTATGATTTGTCACCTTGTGTCTTAATTCGCTTTTTGCCTGAAGACTGGAGTGGGAACACAGTTCTTAGCCTTACCTAGTGGGTAGTAAGAAGTGGGACAGCTCTTCGGGCGTGCTGTCTTGCCTTCGTGGGTAAACCTGCTATATGCTAGCGAGTATCTCTTCAGCATGTCTTGTCATGAGACTCTCTTGGAAATAGTGTCACTCACGAGCAGAGATCTGAAAGTGTTGCATGCAAGTCACTAACTAATTGCCAAGTGCAGGGTGGGTAGGGGAAGTGCATAACAGCGATGGGGAAAGCTAAATGAGCCAGCCCAGAGGAAGGGGGAGGACAAGCGGAGGGCAGAGTTTGGTGGGGACTAGGCGACTCAGTGAGGTGTAGGTCAGTGGAAACCAGTGTGGCATTCAGCTGGAAGGGCAGCAGCAAGGAAGATAGTCTGTGCGTTAATACAGCAGCACGACAGGGTCGCAGCAAAGCTGCAGCCAAACCCAGAGCAAAGACTAAACAAGGATTGCTCGCAGGGCACGTGGTACTCACCGTGACACACAGCGGGCAGATGCTGCGAGTTGGTGGTGACGGCTGTGTCCTCTGCTGCTCCGACAGTGTTCACTTGGGTCTCTGGAAGTAACGACGATGGTAATGATGAAAAAGGGCCAGATGCCCCCTTTGCTATGTGTGCAGCATTGGGGATGCCCACACAGTCTGTGTCTGTAAGCCGTGTTCTCCTCCTCTAAGGAGATCCTTTCATCTTGGTGATGGCGATGTGCTGCGGCAAATCGCAGCACCTCAGAAGGAAGTCCTTGAAGGCAGTCTCTTCGCAGCTTGCTGGTCTCTTCCAGAGGTGCTAGACTCAATTCCTGTCTGTCTTGTGGTCCGCAGTGGCAGTTAGGTAGCTGGGAGCTGCTACAGAAGAGCTTCTTGCCAGGCTGCGGCTCACTGGCTGTTTCGGTGGGCAGCCTGGCTTATTCAAAGACCTTGGGGGGGCTTTTTTTTTTTCCTGAAAGCTTAGCTAAAGTTAAAAACAACAGTGCCTTCAGCTCTAAAACATAAAGGTTATCAGAGGCAAGGATGGAAGTTCAGTGTCTCAAGTGCAGAGGACTCTCAAGCACAGACTCTTTTTTGGTGATAAATACTTCTCTCTCTTGCCACTGTCTTCATCCCTGGGACCCCTCATTCCAGTGTATTTTTGTGCCCCTTTTTGAACATAGCCCAGCAGTTCCATACGTCTCATCTTGCCTTTGAGACATGACTTTAGCTTCCAGTGACTTTACCCAATTTACTGGGTGTTTGTGTGAAGCTTGGTTTTCCATGCAGGGAACACTTTTCTGGGTTGCCTTCTGAATGTTGACTGTTGGAAGAGACGTATGCCTGTCTTAATACTGCTGTGCCCATGATATCTGCAGCAGAGACAAGGGGGACAGAATTGAGCAGACAGTCAATTTACAGATGAAAACTAATTTTCCCTAGTTAAGAAAACCAAAGACTGCAGTTAGCATTCCTCTTGCTGGCTTACTGTGCATAAAAGCCAGCCCAGTATTACCTTTCTGTACTTAGAAGATAACACTGGGAGCACGTGGCAATTTGTTTTCAGGAGGGGAAGGCTTAGTGATGCATCCCTTCTTATAGGGAATCCTTACCTGACTGAATTTACACCTTGTTCCTTCTTTACAGGAGTTGTGTGTGTGTTCCTTCATAGTATTAATTATAAATGCAGAACTAATTTGTTATGATTTTATATTGGTGCTAATTTGCATTGAGTCATATTTCACATCTGTGTTGCTTGTTGTTTTGCTCTGAAAACAGTTAAATAGGAGTGGTTTAATACTTGTTTCCTCAAAGCACTAAAGCTGTGTTCAGTGTAACTAACAAATGGGTATTTTGAAAGACATGACTTGTCGTTTCTGAAATGATGAGGCGAAAGTGGGTGAGTTCTGAATCAGTACAGCTTTTTTTGGTATTTAGTCCTCCCCTGTGGAAGGATAACAACCGGGGGGTTTCTTCTTTTCAGGGCAGCAAAGTACAGACCAGGGTTGGACTGCTGATGTTGCTTTGCACGTGGCTAAGCAACTGCTCGATTGCTGTCACCCACTTCCTTCACAATCCAGCCAATATACCTTTTGTATCCTTGACCTGCTCGCAGAATAGAACCGCTTGCCTAGCAAATACTTGGATTATTCACGTTCAAGTCAAGTGTTGGTCTAGATCAGGTTGCAGGGATACTGCATGACGCAAAAGACAACGCTCTGGGGCAAGAGGTACGACCAGCCTCTTGTTGACAGCGCTCTGCGTGTGCTGAACTGTCTGTAAGATGTGCGTGTAAAGTGCAGCAGAAAGCTAGGTCATTCTGCCAGAAAAGTATTTTTTTTACTGCAACAAGCCCATTGATATTTTTAGTGTGACTTGTGCTTATAACCAAGAGGTAGGACGAATGCTTCCTAATTCTGTTGAAGCTTCTTTCTATGCTTGCTTAGGAAAAAAATCTGACTAAAGTACATAAGGCTAAACTGTCACCTTACCTAACAGAAAGTCTGTTTTGGAACAACTAAATCTCTTTTGTTGAGCAGACAGTTACTGGGAAAAGATATTTTGGGGAAACTACTGATTACCCAAGTCCTCCAACATAGGAACTAGCTTTGCGAGGGTTTCATCAGCAATTTTGCATACTTCCTAATCAAGCTTGGTTTTACATGTGAAAAGAATTTTAACTGGGAATTTATACAGGGAGAAGTATGTTACATGTCTTGTGCTTATGAAATACCTCAAATATCCTTAACAAGAGCTCTAGCTCACAGGGCAGATAGCTGAAAACCTTGGAGAAGAGGAGCAGCTCGTCCAAGGCTTGTGTGCACTTTTGCTTGGCATTTCCATCTACTACAATGACAATTCCCTTGAAAATCACAGGAAGTAAGTATAATGTAGAAAGAGAGGACTGTAGGGAAGGGTCCTGTGAATGGCAGATGGTGGTTTAAGAGGCTCGGACCAGCAGCCGTGCCATCACGCATATGTTCGGTGGAAGGTTTTCTGTGCATGCTCCTGAGGGGACGCTGACCCACCTCTCGTTAGGCGAAGCAGGCAGTAGGTTTGCATGGGTCCTCCCCACCTCTGTGTTCCTGGGCTGAGAACAGGCAGCAGCAGCAGCAACTGAAAAATTGCATCTTGAATGTGAAGCATCTACTGCAGTTGAGACTTGAGATAGATAATCAGAGTTGTAACTGTGACAAGCACCTTGAGGGAGGGATGGGTTCATTTCTGTCCACGTGTTGCACTGTGACTGATTTATCTCTTCCTTTTAGAGAGAAGCTGAAACAGCTGATTGAGAAGAGGATTGGCAGGGAGAACTTCATTGAGAAGCTTGGCTTCATTAGCAAACATGAACTTTATTCCAGAGCTGCTCAGAAGCCACAGCCTAGTTTTTCTAGCCCAGACCATATGATGTTTGATCATGAATTCACCAAGCTTGTAAAGGAATTGGAAGGTGAGATGTTATGCTCATTTTCGTAGTTTTTGTGGTGAACTGATGACTGAACTATCAAATCTGCTGAATGTAACCCTCTTCAAAGTAGTGTGATGGTACTAAAATGGAGTATTGTGAAAAACAGGTTAGTGATAGCTGTAAGTAATCACATACCCAAGCTCGCAGTTCAAGTATCTAGTAAAAATACTGCCAGTACAAGCCCATAATCGGGGCTTGTACTAACTGGATAACTTTATATTCTTAGGTGGAATGATTCATAATACACGTTGTGACACTGTGGCCAAGAGGTGTATTTCCTGTGCTCGTATAGAGACTGAAGTATTGAACACGTGTGATGTTCATAAAAGCCTGATTCATGGAAGTGTGCGATCTGGTTATCTGCTGTTTCTAACTGATGCAGTAAGAAAAATGATGAATGCTGAATTTCCTGGCTTGTTAGAAAATGACAGGGACTTTCTTTAGTGTTTTCTGTCCTTCACAAAAGAGACAGGTTGTCATCATCCTTAACATGTAATGTCCTGTTTATTAACATTGCCCAACTTCAATCAGTCTAGAGAAGGAAAAACCTCAAAGCGGCAACAGTAGAGATGGTTTTGCCCCATCCGCGTCATCTGCGTGCTGCCCTGTGGCAGTCCTCAGCCTTTCACTCATTTGCACAGCCGCCTGGGCACCACTTGTCGTGGAGCCATAATGCAAGTAAAACACACCTTTTCTGATCGGGAGGACCCAAAACACTCATTGGCTTTTCTGAAACTGTAAAGCAGCAAGTGTGCAAACCTTGCTATAAAAACATTGCCACTTCCTATTTTCTTAAACCTGTTTGTGACAATTGCTTTTTTTAAAGTGCAGGCTGAGTTTCTGATGCCATGAACTCAGTTAAACTAGGTGAGGCTGTGAGACCTTTCTGAGGATAGAAAAGATACGTGAACTGGGTTTGAGCTGAGAGAAACTGTTCTTGACAGGTATCATAAGTAAAGCCATTTACAAGTCCAGCGAGGAAGATAAAAAGGAGGAGGAGGTCAAGAAGACACTGGAACAGCATGACAACATTGTGACTCACTACAAAAAAGTCATTAGAGAGCAGGTAAGAGGGAATTAATGCTCTGCAGGTGCCTCCAGGAGTTGGTTGTTCCGGCTTTTGGTGGCAGTGCAGTTTGATACCTGATGTTCCAAAACTAGTAACAAAGAATCTAGCAGTGGAGAAACGCTTCTACAAACACTTAAGCCAAGTTCTGGTTCAGCTGTAATTCAGTGCTTAGAATACTGAGTAAGGTTAATTCTTTGTCTGGGGTACATCTGCTCTTTCCTCTGAAGTGTTTCTTTTCAAATGAGTAACTGGAGACCTTGCAGCGCTTTGCAGAGAGATACAATTCTTAGTTCTGTGCTCTCACCTTTAAAAAGATGACAGTTGAAATGTGGCTGAATGAAGAAATGAAGTTTGGGTATACCTGCTGTGGTTGGACTCTCAAATTTTTTTTTTCCAACAGTAGTTCACTTGTTTTGTTGCCGCAGCGTAGATTGAAAAGCAGAGGAGCAAACTGAAGTAACTGAAACAGCTCATGGGGAACTGAAGCAGGTGCTGTTAGTTCAGGGATGTGGAATGGACACAGAATACAGTGGTACATGAGGAATTAAGGGGCACTTTTGAACGGCCAGTGAGGCTTTATTGAACATGTGATGACTGCAATTACCACGACTTCTTTAAAGACTTTTGAAGTGGACCACATGCGTGCAGGCTTCAGTGTGATGGAGAAAAATGACAATCATCAGGTGTCGTGTACTTCCTTTCTCTGTCCTCTGCTGTCCCTGGTGTGGGGATGCTGGAGGTCTCTTCCAGAAGACTCGGAAGGCATTGCCCTGGTGTGACAGGCTGCTTCTGTCTTTCCCAGGCTTTTTTCCTAGGAATAGCTAGGTAGGTTTGCACGAGGCTTTTCTGCTCATCTGTCACAGGTAGCACTGACAATGTCACTAACCAGTAGCGTGTAATGGTGGAGTTAAGGTTTTTCTGTCTTTATCTGCCTTCTGGATAGTATTGTATTCAAAAGTGTTATTGCTCCAAGTGCCTTTTTTATTATTTCACAGGACCAGGAGCTTGAAGAACTAAAACAACGAATTAATACTTTAACATCGCAAAATGAACAGCTCCAAGCAACAGTTACACAGCAAGTGTCGCAGATCCAACAGCATAAGGACCAGTATAATCTCCTTAAAGTACAACTAGGTAGGCTTCAGAAAGAATCATACAAAATGCAAAGATCTTGTGTGATTCATGGCAAGCTGCCGCACAGCTCCAGCAGATAACCTTCTGCCGCTGCAGGCGTGCTGTTGTGTCTTCTGCAGCACGGGAGAACTTCCCATAGAGATAAAGTACACTTTTTGTCAAGTTGATGTTGAGCATTGCAAACAATTTTGTTGAAGCATCAGATTTGCTTCAGTAACTAAAAATACTACGTTTGGCTTTAAGTGCCTTTAAACTTACAGAATAAAGCACAGTGAGGACTGAGAGGACAGCTTGGAAATGCGAATGAGGTATAATTTGTTGTTGCTTTGTGCTGAAGTCTTGTGTCTCTTGAAATAATAGTACTGTTTCCTGCAAGATCGGTTTGAGCACTTGAGCTAGGGCCTCCCTGCCACATCAGCCTGCTCGTGGGGAAAACGAGCACCTGAAGACCGCTGTAGACCAGACAGTTCACTTAGACGGACACATGGAAACACCAGGATTAGCAATAGCTTCTGACCTGGTCCCAGTATCAGCTTGGTTGCCCACGATGACAAGCAAAGCCCTGCCTTGCTCCTTGCCTGCAGGTGTGCCTGGTGAGGGGCAGGAGCCGAAGGCTGCGGTGGGAGCTGGTGGCTGCCGGGGAGCTGCTGGCAGAGGCTTTCTGCACCTTTGTTTCTTAAGTCAGTCCGAAACCGTCGTTGCCTGTTCAGACCTAACGTGAGCTGATGGACCACGGTGTGCGCTGAGGTTTGGGTCTGTGAATGAAAGCGTCAATTAGGGACGAATTGCGGTATGGCAGATGTGCAAGTTGAGGCCTACGACTGTCACTAGAGAGACTGCTGAATGCTTGAATCAGGACAATATATTCGAGTTATTCCAAGGTCAAGATGCCTGATAAGCTGGATATGACAGGATTTCAAAAAGTAATTCCGCCTTCAGGATTATTTACGATTAAAAATACGTAAGGAGACAATTGTCCTTCCTCTATAGAATGATGTGTCTATGAACTTTGGATGAGCTGAATGACTGAAGCAGCACGCAAATGCAGCCACAAATACACACTTGGAGGAATGGCAGATTAGAGCTCTTCATTCAGCTTCTGATAGAGAATTTGCAAATACTCTGCTTTTGGTTCTTGAGTTAGAACGGGCAGGAGGACGACAGGCAATGAATACTTTAATTGGTGTGTTTGAAGCTAACTTCAAAATGATGTTGGTGTTTGTGACCTTTGTTATAAACTCTGCCTTTCAGGAAAGGACACTCAGCATCACAATTCCCACAGCGACACGTTTCAGATGAATGGCATTCAGGTGGAAGAAGTGAGCAAATTGAGAGAGGAGTTGGAAGAATGGAAAAACAAGCATGAACTGCTGCAAGGGCAGTTAAGGGAAAAGGATTCTGTGATTGAAAAAATGGTAAGTGCTGACTGTCTCAGCAGAACTTGATGCAGCTTCCAATGCCTGTTTTCAAATGTCATTAGCCTTAAGTTGTGTAAGTCCTCATTATGATGGCAGTTAGTCGTAACTGACTGCATGCTGAAAATAGCAAATATGGTGGGAGATGGCTTGAGCAGAGCCTTTTCTGCTTCACACTGTTCCCAAGAGTAATTTGTGCAGCTGACCTGTTGTACTGTAGAATCAGTGGGTTTTAGCGTGGTTTGGGTGGGGAAAAACCTGTAGGCATCTCCTAGGAGCTTAGTGGGAGTGATGCCTAAGACACGTTTATGGTGGCCTGCTTGTGAAAATGCAGGATGCCACAGGCTTCTTTTACCTTGTGCATGTCTTCTGCATTTGAACTGGTGAAAGATGCTTTTCCATCCACCTCAGAGGAGACCATCCGACTGCTCTCGTGTAATTGGAGAGTGTTGACGTGCATTTCTTAGCCTGTTTGCACCTTCTCTGCTGGAAACTTTGATCATGCAAGCACACAGTTTGCTTTGTGTTCTGACCACACGACTGTATTTAGTCTGTCTAGGTCTATGGCTGATTTTCCTGTTGCTATTACAGAAGTCTGCACCGCTGGAAATGGGAACAACAGAGCAGCCTTCAGAGACCAGCAGATCTGGTGGCTTGGAGCACAGTAATGAACTACAGAAGGTGAGCTTGTGGTGTTTCAGCAAAGCTGTGCTGAGTAGTGGTAGCTCGGGCTGGGAAGGGAGTTTTGTCAGGCTTCAGGGAGGAGCATTGATTCCTGAGCGTTGTTGATGTTTTTAATGTGTTTATGTGATGATGGTCCTAAGCTTGGAGCATCAAGGTTATTGCCTCTAAAAATGAATCAGTTGGTTTTACTAAGCTGGTTCGAGCCAGCAGAAGACACTTCAACTGACTCTTCAGACTTGCCAAATCCATCTGTTTATCCATTGCAAAACATGTCTTTAAATGTTGATACAAAAGCTTCCAGGTGTTAGAAGTACAGCATAGAGCGTGTTTAAATATCTGCAGATTCAGTAATTTTAAGGTAACTCTTGCTCAGAAAATACCTGGCAGAGTTTCTCCGATAGAGAACTAACACTGCCTGGGTTGGTAAGCCCATAATGGGTTTCTGCACCAGGAATGGTAACGTGTAGGTGATGCTAACGGGAGTGCTGGTGGTGTGAAGCACCTCTATGAACGCGACTGAGGCTCGGACAGGTGCCTTGGCTGCGTGTTCCACAGAAAGGAGTTCGTAAGAGCAGGGTGGAAAATGGCGCGTGTTGCTGACTAGTTGTGTCTTCTAGAGAAAAAGTTGCTGCGCTCTCACCGAGATGCACCTGTCCTCTCATGTCTGCTAGTAGGAACCAGTTAGTATGCTAGCATTTAACTTAAGAAAAATTTAATGTGAATAACTACCTGGCTTTATCATATTAACTTTGTTATTAATTTTTGTTTTGTCTTTGTTTCCCAAAGGAATTGGAAATGCTCAGGAGTCAGATACAGCTACAGTCTGCTGAAATCTCTAAGCTTCAGATTGAGAATCAAAAGCTGCAAGTAATGGTACCAGTGAACAAGTTCCTTATTTTCTCTCAGGGGGCTAAATCTTGAAGACTTTGCTTTCCTGCTTATGCTGTCTCTAGCTATTGTCCTAAACCAAGCTTGTTTTAAGAATACACATCAGCAAGTGATTCCGGGAGTGTTTTAAATGAATAACATGTTACCTAGACAAATCCTTCATGAGGAGAGAGGGGACTTCCTGTCAAGTTAGTGCTCCATGTGGCATTGGTCCTTGGTATTTTTCAACAAAGGAACACCAACTGTTCAGTGTTTTAAGCTTCTTCCCTAATCAAAGGAGTAGTCTCTTGTGAGACAAATACGTGATATCATGTACGTTAGAGGAATCATTATTCCTACGTGCAGTTGAGGCTACTAATAAGTTGATGTACAGTTGAATGGCAGATGGTAGGTGCATCTGTCTCTGCAGACCTCCAAATGCTTCTGAGCTATTTTAGCTGTATATTGAAAAGATTGACCCATAAAGCCTTATAGAATAGCTAAGTAAATGCGATTGTGTCCTCAAAAGTGGCTAACAAATAAGTCACTGGGTAAAAGGTGGCTGGATGGTCGGGCCCAAAGAGTGGTGGTGAATGGAGTTAAATCACGAGCGGTGTTCCCCAGGGCTCAGTTTTGGGTCTGCTCTTGTTTAATGTCTGTATCAGTGATCTGGATGAGGGGATTGAGGGCTCCCTCAGTCACTTTGCAGGTGACACCAGGCTGGGCAGGAGTACGGTACGTACAGCTCATCTGAGAGAGGAAGGCTTTTAGCGCTTCGGCTGTCGGAAGTCTCAGCGGCTGGGACAGGAGGTGCCACTGCACGTGCGCTGGCCGTGTGTGCTCCGGAGGCAGAGGCACGTTCAGGTGCTCCGTCAGAGCGCCGCGCTGCCGTCCTGCCGGCTGCCTGCCTTTCCTGGGGCTTTGGCTCACACGGGGCGTAACGGGGAAGCAGTTGTGTTGAATTCATGCCGTGGCGCAGCTGTAGCTGCAAGACAGCTGCCACATTGCAGGAATAATAACTTTGGGTGGGCAGGGCTGGCTGAGGCTAAGCTATTGCTATTTTTAGTAGTCGCACACAAAGATTTGGGTATTTAGCCAAACAAAAAAAAAAAAACACTTTGGCACTTCAGAAGCATCTGAGTGAAGGCTGGTGGCCTTCTGTAACAGACAGGGTCTGCCTAGAAAAAAACCCTAACAGTCTCTTTAGAGTGCAGCTTCTGTGAAAGAAGGGTTGTACCTTGTGTTCTCCTTTTTGTGTGCGTGTGCACATGTGTTCACTGAGACCCAAGAAGCCCAGATTTGCTTCCTGATGCCTTGCAGTGCAGGATGTGTGTAAGTACCACACCTTGGATGTACTGTAAGAAGAAAATCGGCTTTTAAATTCTAGAACTGACTGTATAGCATCTTAGCTTGCTGTCTTTGTACGCAAGGCAGTCAGTGCTCTGAAACTGAATTTCTTGTCCACAGAATACAACTGCAGATCCTGCGTTAGGAGACAGCGGTGCAAGAGCGGCAAACAACTCTGAATTGGAGGGAAGACTTGAGCAAGAAATAAAAGAATTGAAGGTTGGTAGTGGGTGAACACCAGTCCAAGTCACTTAATACTCAGCCTTCACTTAGGAGGACTGCTACAGCAGGAGAGGCTTTGGGTGGCAGTGGTTTGTTTCCTCAGCATCTTAAGTGTTTCAGGCTACGTAGGGGAAGCTGGATGCATCTCCCCCTTCATTTTTCACTTGGGAAATGTAGGCCTTGTCTGCCTTTAAAGAGTTCGTAAGAACAGTCTAGGAAATAGCTTTACGCTGACGTGGACAATCCAGTTTGGCTGGGAGGAAGGCAGCCACTGCCAAGACTTCTACCGACCTTACTCCTGGTTGATATCAAGGGGAGTTTGGGTAAGGAGGTGTGTGGGAGCAAGGCCACAGGGCACTCTGTGGGGTTGGGGCGTTACAGGTAGTGTGTGGAATGTGTTTGTAGGAAACAAGGCTTCACCTGTTCCTATGCTTATGGTGTAACTTGGTGTGGGATTTTTCCTGTTGCCAGAGTGAAGTCAAAGCCCTTTCCGAGGAAAAAGAATCACTAAAACAGCACTTGGATTCATCCAGTAGTACGGTTGCTGTCTTGCAAGATGAGAAAAGTAAACTTCAGCAAGAAGTTGCAGAATCCAAGAAAGAACAGGATGATCTTCTGGTGCTTTTGGCTGACCAGGATCAGAAACTATCTGCGCTGAAGATCAAATTGAAGGATCTTGGCCTACCGGTAAGCAGAACAATGGGTCAAGTGAGTTCTCAGGCCTGAGCAGTCTGGGTATGGCGTTACTCGATCCAGGAAGTCTGGTGAGGGCTCTCTCTACGAATAGAGGGCTGTTGAATCTGCCAGAGTCGCCCTCTGAGCCTTATATTGGCAGCCACCGATAAAAGACGACGACGACTGCCTCTTTGGAAGAATTGTTCAGCTTATGGATGTTGAGAGGTACCCGACAAACTCCAGTGAGGAAAACTGCTTGTCATGTATGTGTCTGGAATGGTATCTGACCACTTGCCTGGCCTTGCTGCAGCTTATCCTGGCTGCCGCCCAGAAAGCAGATGAAGGCCGTTCTGTAATCCTAAGGCATCATTCCACAGATAATGCAAGTGATAACTAGAAAGCAAGCTTTAGTCCTCTGCTTAAGCAGCGCTGCAGACAGCCAGGTTAGTGTCTGGGAGCCTCATCTTCTGGGCAGTTTCTTTCAAGGATCCTTGTGACTTGCAGCTGCACGTGTGACCATAAGGTGGACGTAACTGGCTGTTGTGCTGCAGTTATTGTGGCTGAACGCCAGGCCAGAGCCTGGGTTTCCTATCAGGAAACCATCGTGCTGTCACTCGTGCAGTCTGTCTTCAAGGGAGGATTATATTTTGGTAGCCAGCAGTCCTCTGGTTCAGCTTCAGCTGCAGGAATAGGGGTTAAAGAGTCTGCAGTGGGCAGAGGCATTCTTTGTCTTGAAAAGCATTTGTAGCAAGCGTAGCTCCTGTAAGTGTAGCCAAGCAATCCTTGAGTCCAACTTGTAAATGACTAAAATAGGGAGAAAGTACCCTAGGAGACATGAGCAGCTTCACTCGTGGCGTTGCAAAGCACTGGACAGACGCTTTCCTCCTCCGCCTGTTTGGTGAAGGACGCGGGTCTGAGCTCCCGCAGCTGTGTGGGAACCCGCAGCGCGTATGACACGGCTTGCTCGCACGTCCAGGGCAGAGCTGATGGTGCTGGGCAGAGGTGGCTGTTCCCAGCAGTCAGCCCTCCTTAGCAGAGCAGTGAAAACTGTGACATTACGAGATGGCAGTTGCCATTATTAAGCGCTAACTGATACTGCGTGATCGTGTTAGGTGAGCTCTAAGCTTATTTTCACTCCCTCGGCATCTGTCTTGGCTTCGAAAGGTTGGATCAGTCAGGGATGTTACTGCTCACAACAGGTCTTTCTTAATTTCAGGTTGAAGATGAAGATGATATCGAATCTGGAGATCAAGGGGATGAAGATGAGGATGGGGATGAAGAGGAGCAAGACTAGAATGCTGTTGTGTGTTACCATGAAAACTAGATTGCATTGTTATTGGGGGGGGAAATCTATTGTTGGCATACAAAGCAAAGCATCTGCTTATGAGAAGCAGACGGGAAAGTGGCAACGGTGAGGCTAGTTATAAGTTACTGAAGTGTTTGAAAACCCTTCATACTAGTACAGCAAACAACAATCTCTGTTTAAGTTCGACATGAGTATCCCAAATTGTACTTGTTTAGGAGTTGCTTTAGACACTGAAAGCACAGGGATGACAATGCTGCTGCCTCAGTTCATTGTCACTGACAGAAGCTCTGTGCATGTGTCTACCGTTTTAACCTTCTGGAACTCGTAACATAATTAAATAGAGAAGTATTTGGTTTAACATCTGTCAAATGGAATCATTGGCCCTGCCTTCAGCGTGGAGCTTCGGTGTGATTCGTGGCTTCTTGGAAGGGCCAGGGTGGCTCCGCTGGCCTCGTGGGCTGGTCCTCTGGGTGCGCATGGACCTGCTCTGCGTCGAGTGCCTTGACACCTGATACGGCAGCGTTTGGGACCTCCCGGGGAACCGCAACGCTACGCTGATGACGGGGAAGAGGTTTCACAGAAACCTGCGCGAGAAAGGTAGCCTTTTCAAGAAGAATCTCTTTGGAAAAACAGAGACCCATACACTCTTTCTAAAGGTCTGATGTGCTACCCAGTCAGCATAAAAATAAGTAAAAAAAACTTGTTGACTACTTCGGTAAGGAAATGAAAACTGCTATGATTTATATAACTTATTGGCTCTTGACGAGTGAATAAAAGATAAAATTTTAAAAGGAAAAACTGAATACAGTAAATGCATCAATTTAATTTTTTTGGTAATAAAATAGGTATGTCCACTTAGTACTCATTTGTTTAATTTTCGTGTCCTGTTTTAATAAAATACATTTTAATCCACATGTAAAACTGTCTAAAACCAGTCTAGAGTGGCAGATGAAAGTAATAGCGTAGCATGTGCTGGGGCTCTCATCACAGGAGTATATAGGGGTGCTGGTTCAGTTCCTGCATTTCTCAGCAATACAGACTTCAGTAGCTGCTTACCTTCCTTAGAGCTTTTTTTAAAATAAAATCATTCCTTTAATCAAATGATAATTTGAGGAAGACCAGGAAAGAAAGACTTTTTTAGAAGTCACCTTATACACTCAGCGTGTGTTTAATGTGAAATTGCTAGAAGGAGTAGTTTAAATAAGCTCCACTCTTGCAGTCCCTCCTTGGGCAGATTTTTTTGGAATTGGGGCAAAAGAGCAAGGGTGAGAAGCAATGGTGGAACAGGAACTGAAATACGATGTGGCTGTGGGGGGCTTCCATACACCAAGGCCTGGTTCTCTTCAGTGTGATGTGCCTTCTGCTGAGCGTTGCACACCCAGGCGTTGCCTCTGCACCTTCCCTCTTTCTATGCAAATCCAAGAACGAGGGCAGAAGCACGCAGGCCCCAGAAAGCTCTTCTGGGTGGCTTTGCCACGTTTACTTACGCAGCAGGAGTGGCAGATAGATTCAATGATAATAGTACTTTGATTTTGAGGCACCCCTTTCTCATTTTTTTTAAAGGCAGGAGATGCACAAACTACAAGTAAAAAAGCCAGCGCAGAAGGCCTGAAGTGCTGCTGCTGCGTGTTCAGGGCTGTGAGCGAGCGCTAAAGGAACTGCCAGCTTTGCTGCTTGCACCCCCCCATCTCGCACACAGGGCGTGCGTTCAGCCCCAGTCTGTGACTTAGCCCAGTCTCTCGTACTGGTATGGCTATGCTCGCTTCCTGACGTGAGACAGAAGAAAGAAGATAGCTCGTGGCCACTGTTTAAGCAGAAGGTGGTACATTAGTGGCACTGACAGCTAACAGGTCTTGAATTTTTTTCTTTATTATTTTTTTTCGTTGCAAAGCGGGGAAGGCTTTTTGTCTATTCCATGCACCTTTTGCCTTGCCCCAGATGTTTTCACTTTATTGGCTTCTGGGTGCCTTTCTGTGAGGTCTCTAAAAATGCTGCGGGCAGAAATGAACAGATATTTTTGGAAGTTGTTCTTCAGTATGCGAGGATACCCTAGGAGGCAAGCGTGCCTCTCTAGGGTAGAGGGAAGGGGAATAGAGGAAGGCAGGGGAAATTAAACGAACCTTGCCCTTACACTGATGGGACGGAATCACCTGAAAAATAAACATCAGCACAGGCTGGGTATGTGAAAGCACAAGGCATGTGATTGATGGTCTGGCCTGATGTTGATCAGGAGCTGTTAATCTGGCAGCCTTACCTGGACATCAGTGCCGCTCCCCAGAAGATGGCATGCCGCAAAGTTGTGTTGCTCTTCTCTGCAGTGTTATGCTTGGGAAGTTCTTCCTTTTGGATGCAACTTCAGAATGTTTGAAATTGCAAAAAATGAAGGAAGAGATAACTAGGTGGGGTAGGAAGTTCAGGAGACAGAGAAACTGGTTACAAACAGGTTCTAAGGAAGCCTGTTCAAAGCACTTTTCCCAATTAGAAAACCTGTTTTGTGGATTATTTTCTTGCACCATCCTAGTGGTATATCTTCCTGCTGGTAGTAGACGTGTCTGGATTATAACTGTAGTATTGTCAAATGGGTGGCCTTTGCCCAGAAGGTATTCACTTCACTGTGCATTCTTGGCTGTGTCATGAAAATTAGACCTATTCTAAATTCTTTGGAATCTTTTCTTGTCCCGTGATTGGGACATCATGAATGCAGGGGTTTTTCCTCACACTGCACAGTATTTGGATCCTTTCCACATAGTGTCTTTGTCAAAGCAAGGAACTGATGATAGTGAGGAGGTAAACACATCACAGATTTCTAGCCTGCTTGCTGCGCACACTGACATTGGTACAGGTAATCAAGCCGAGAGTGGTGAGCTGCAGAGAGTGCCAGGAGTCAAGAGCAGAAGCAAGTAATTCTGATTATTGTATGCCAACAGTAGAACGCCATAACCCACCTGGAGTCCAGAGCTGGTGCTTGTGTGCCACGTCCAGGCCACGCAGAGTGGGTCCTTTCATGCACACCCCTTCAGTGCAAGGGTTTTCAGGAGAGGTCCAGCGCTGCCTGGTCTGAACACGGGAAGTCTTTGTAATTTCTTGAAGGCAGCTTGCATTTTCTGGATCAGTTGTTTGCAAAGTATGGACTTCTGGGAAGCAAAAGCAGCCTTACCTGTGTTACGCAGTCTCTGCCTGCCGCGGGTCTTCTCCAAGCTCAAAAATTGCCAAACCTTCTTCATTTCTGTGAAGTTCTTCCTAGAAAATAAAGTCAAAGTGTTCAACAGTGCATACAGGCTTAAGAGATCTTTTTTTGTAAATACTTTATTATAAAGAATGTCTCCCTTTCTTTGAACTACAGGAATAAGGGAAAGTTTGTGTGGGGAGAGACTGGAGACTGCTTGATGGGGGAAGCTGGTTGCCGAGCAATCACGTCCCCGGCCTGTGCGTGCTCAGGTGAGGCGGGTGTGGGTGTCCACGAAACGCGGCCGCTCCCTACAGCCCTTCGGGCGGCTGCCAGCGCGGTCCGTGGCCAGCGGCGTGAGCGGGACTTAGTGCTGGCAAACCTGACACTGCTCTCGGGTGCTCCCGTAGCACCACTCAGTGTCGGCCTCCTTCCGTCAAGAGGATTTCCAACCATTCTGTCCTCCCGCAGCCACCCTGCTCGCTGAACCAATCCATCCCATGCGCAAGGTTCGCCGTCGTCCCACCGGGCAGTCGGTCCCTCAGCCCCCAGCAGACACTGGAGGAGAACCAGGACCTTTTCTCCTCTTCCTCCTGAGTGCCCGAGTGTTCGCCAGACAGCATCTCCACTTTCAATAAACAGCTGACTGGGTCACCCCAGCCTCGTGCCTTCATGCGCAGAAGGACCGCAGCTGCAAAAGGGCAGGAGCCATCAGACAAGAGCGAGGTCCCTGTGGCTGGCCGAGCTGTGCGCTTTTCTTCTGCAGCACAACTCTGTTGTGAAGCCAGAAGAGAAACATGTGTTTTATTTGCTCACTATCCCTCCCAATTGCTACTTAAGGTGGGACTGCTGTCATACGACTTATCTCTCTCTGTGACACCATTTGGGAGCCTACAGGAAAGATGGGGACAATGTTTTTAGTAGAGACAGCAGTGACAGGATGAGGGGTAATGGTTTTAAACTAAAACAGGGTAGGTTTGGGCTGGATATAAGGAAGAAATTCTTTACAATGAGGGTGGTGAAACACTGGAACGGGATGCCCAGAGAGGTAGTGGAGGCCCCATCCCTGGAAACATTCCAGACCAGGCTGGACAGGCCTCTGAGTAACCTGATCTCGTTAGCGGTGTCCCTGCTCGCTGCGGGGGGGTTGGACTAGATGACCTCTAGGGGTCCCTTCCGACCCAAAACTTTCTATGATTCTATGATTCTATAAAGCACGCCAGTAACCTGCACTGCTGTGTGTGCATCTGTGGTCTGTATGGGACCGGCTCCTCCTGGACCCTGGGCAGAAACGGGTGCTGGGAGCTCAAGTCCCTGCCAGGCGAGATGTTTAGCTCACCTGGCATGCTGATCCAACCACACTGATTTTTCAAAAACCACAGGCGCTCTCTGCGGAGGCAAGGTCTGAATCTATGTCACTAGATAGATGGTTGCAGCGCTTACAAACCGCTCTCTGCTCATTTTACAGCCCTGTTGTGAACGCTGTAGGTCTTCCCATACCTATCCGACTCCTTCGCTCCATGAAGCAGGCGCAGAACGTGACCTTTATTTGAAATGACATTTCAGAAATAAGGCATGGGTCTGGGCAAGCCTGTGATGGCTTCCTACCACTTCTATAAGAAACCAATCACCTTGTGACACTGTTCTTGATATAGGACATCCTACTGGGAGCAAACTGTGATGCAACGGACTCGGAGCCTAAAGCTAACCTGAAGGTCAGGCCAAGGCTGAAAATACCGTTGGTGCCTAGTGTTGAACCTTGAAGCTGAAAATTTCACTGCTGGGCAAAGAGGGGCCACTGAGTGGTCATTACCGGTTGCTCGCAGGCAGCCTGTGTATCACCAGCAGCAGCACCATAAATCACAGGGCAGACAGCCTGCTCGATCGCAGGGAGATATCAGTGCCAGTCAAGGGGAGCCGTTGCTCCTCAGACTAGTGCATTTGCACATGGGAAGGTCCTTGAGAAAGCACGTGCTCTGGGGTTAGTGTCACAGAGGGGCCTTGGCCCGATGCCCCTGAGAGCGACAGAGGAGCTCAGCACCAAGAAAAATGAATTAGCCCCGACGGTCGGTGAGACCTGAGGCGCAGGGCAGCCGAGACTCCCCTCAGCCATGTCAGCAGCCAGATCGGTATCTCCTGTCTGACCTGGGCTGTCGAGGCTACGTGACAGGCTGGGTGAGAGAGGTGCTTCCCAGCTCACAGGGCTGGCGCCGAGCACGCAGCTCACAAAATCAGGCCCACGCTATGGGAATGAACCATTTCTGACTCTTCTGTTGCTGCATCTCCATTTAGGCAAGGGAAGAACAGTCTGACTTTCATGCAAGTCCCTGGCTGTGCCTTGAAGCGTCACCAAGAAAATCAGCGGGGCTGTATGTGCAGTCTCTGCCTGCCCCTGAGACAGCCAGCACGGGAGGTCCGGGCCCCGCACCCAGAGAGCAGGAAGGCTCTCGTCTCAATGTCACCACCAGTGCGGGGTTCCCCCAGCTGCCCCGACGGCTGCTGAGCTGTCTGCTGCAGCCAGGGCTCTTGGCAGGGCAGAGATCTCTGAACACCCTGTCTCACACCAAGGAGCCTCGGTGAGCCCGAGGAAGGCAAATCCTGCATCCACAGCAGGAAACCAGCTTGCTCTTCGGCTTCTTGGCTCTCCGTTCGGGCCATGCTGTGCCCAAAGACAGAGCTGGTGCCCATGCACTTCTCAATCGTGCTGGCCCCAGATTTCCAGCGGAGCAGGAGCCGACTTGCGGAAGCACTCCAGTCTAAGGAGAAGCTTTGCCAGCACTTGCACTACTCTAAATTTGCTTCTTGAACTGCCAATCACCTGCTCCTCCCCCTGTGGACAGATTTGTTGCCTGTATGTTAATATATTTCCAGGGATATTGCCTGAAAGACCTTTCTTCTTCCTTCTGTATCTGACTTTGCCCAAGTTTTAGCCCATCCTGTCCATTCATATCTCCTCTCTCAGAATAAAGTGCAGCATGGGACAAAGGGCCTGCACGCTGCTGTCTGCAGCTTAAGACCCGTAGCAGGTACACCATGGTAGGCTCCCTGCCGCCTCAGCGGAGGCAGTGGCCAGGCTGCGGCACGCTCCCAGCTCTGACTCCGCAGGCTGCCTCTGGGGTGTGTACTGACACCAGGAAATCCACCATGGACACTTCACTGGGGAAAGAGCTTCGCTCCGGATACGCATACGCTCCACAGGCAAAGGAGACATGGGGCTTCCCCACCAATTAGGGGAGTCCTCAGGCAAGTACTTGTTTAAGCTGCCAGTGCAAGCCTTCCTGCACCTCATCTGGGGACAGATGCTTGCTGCTGAACGCTGGCAATGAGGTTCAGTCGAACCGGAGCCCAAAGCACAGCCAAATGCTGACCTCACGTCACCCCCCGTGACCCAGGCAAGCTGGGAAATGCCAGCACAACGCCGCAAGCTGTGCGTGCCCCTGCGCTCCGGGGACCCCAGACCCTCACCTGCGCGCTCTCCGCCGCACGGGTGATGATGCGAGGGACAGCGGGTGTGCTGCAGGCTGCAGGCTTCTCCCGGTGCCGCGGGGACGGGGTGTGCGGCTGGGTGGGAGCAAGCTGCCCAGGCAGTTAGTGAGCGCTGGTTAACCCGGAGCCACGTCGCTGCGCCAGCCGGGCCGGCCGCAGCAGTCCCGGGCAGTGCCTTGATGCCTGCTGTCCCGACGGCCACGCAGCCACCAGAGCTCACGGTGCTCCCACGCATGGCAGGGACCCGGCTGTGAGCCCTGAGCCACGGCCGGGCAGCCCACGCGCGGCAGGGACCGGGTCCCACCAGTGGAAGGAAGGGCTGCCGAGCTAACCAGATGGCTGCTTTTGGTTTTAAACCCAGCTGTAGGCAAACAGCTACAATACAAGTCACTCCCCTGCTACCTAATCCTGGTAATTCTCAACCTAAAACAGTTTCAGCGGCCAGCACAGTTTGAGGACAAGTTGATCTGAAGCCGCGGGCAGAGCGGTGCTGGCTCCAGGGCCATGCTCGGTGAGCCAGCACCCACAGGAGGGGTGGGCTCCAGGGCACCCACTCTGGGTGCCCACAGGGGTTCCCCGTTAGCGTGCTCCTGCCCGGTAGCCTCTGCACTCCTGGGGTTTCTGCTGTGTCCTGGTTAAGCGGCGAACAAGGCTCCGCTGCTGAATTCCCCAGTAAAGATGGACGTGCCGGGCGGTTTCAAAGTGGTCGGAGCCCTTATCCCTGCTCCTGAGGTGGAGCAGAAAGCGCCCTGTCTATGCTCCAGGCGCCAGGCTGAAGCCACTCTCTGTCACACCGCGCTCCAACCTTCCAAACGCCCATTCAGCGTTGTGGTGACGTGCCTGGAACCCTGCAGGCCTGCCTTCCCGCTCGTCGGTGGAGAAGCAACAGCGCCTACGAGAGAGCATCCTGGACCAAATTAGCAGACGTGTTTTGCCACTGATCCAGTGTGACCGCCGCAGATGAGCGTCTTGATTTGCCTCAACCTCTAAGCAACTTCGTTTCCCAGGCTTCTGCGAACTCCAGTGCCGCCCGTTGTGCTGCGCGTGGACAGGGATGGCTGGGGGTCCTGGGAAACGCAGGCGAGACGCAGCGCAGTTGGCTCCCAGGCTGCCCTCCCATCCATCCCCTCCCCTCTCACCGGCTCCTTTTCGCTGAATCACCTCTCCCGAGTTCACTGCAAGGTGACTGGAGGACTGCTTGTTTACTTACGTCTCAGTAAACCAAGGAGTTCATAAAAGATCACCCAGCTTGAATGAAAAGCGTTATCTGAGCGGAAATATCGGCATGCTTGAGGTCACCAGGGCGTGAGCGGCAGGCGAAAGTGTTGGGAGATCTCTTCTCAAAGGTTTCTAAGCTATGTGAAAGCCCAAAATGGAAAAAAAAATTCTGGAAATAAACCCAGTGCTAAGTCTTCCACATCTTCCACTGCAAAATGTGCCCGTGTCCCTCTCTGCCCACACAGAGACCAGGAACCGGAACGGGCTGCCTGGAGGGCTTCAGTGCAGAGCGCCGTCTGCTTGTGGGCAGGGTTGTGCCTGGGTTTCTTTTCGGGGGAGCGGTTCTCCCAAACGCCTGTTGGGGGGCAATGCATTTTCCCAGGTGTCTAGAGAAGAGAGCATCTGTTGGGATGCCTGGTGACTGCCAAGGGGCTTCTCCGGCCTGCCACGGCCACCAGCGAGGGGGGGAAGCGGGGAGGTTGCCAGGGGTCTGGCGTACGGGCGCTGCGGTGGCAGCGGCCATGGGTGCTGGCGCGGAGCAGCGAGCAGAGGCCACAGGTACAGCACGCGCGGCGCCGGCAGCCGGACGCTCTCCACGCAGGCTGGCAGCCCGGCTCCCCGCAGCGCAGCCGCCCCAGCGAGGGCACCCAAAGCCCAGGGCTGCAGAGGCGAGGACAGAGCCGGCTCTAAGAGCGCGTAAGGGTGACTGCTCCCTCCTCAGCAGCAACGGACCCGGCCGTGTCAGCCCGCCCAGGTGGGCAGGCACATGCCAAAGGCAGAGCAGAAACATGCCAGGCTCACTCATCGCTCCAGGAAATCCGCTTGGATAAGAACAAACTTTCTCTATTATTTTTTTTAAATCTCAGACACCTACACTCGACTTCTTGTCGTAAGCTGTCTGGAGCAGATTTTATCTTGCACGCTACGCACTTCAATGGGAAGGAAGGGTGACGGTTGGGCAACTGATACCAGGCTTCCACTCGGAGCAGCCTCAGCTGCAGGTTGCCGATTACTCACTCCCCTTCCCGGCAGGGCCCAGGCTAGTTGCTTTTCAAAGGATTTCTCGCCACACGCGTGGCGGCAGGCCACAGGACTGGCTGCCGGGCCAGAACTAATGGGGCTTGGACCGGGGTCCGAGGGGCTCGAACTGCGGGGAGTTTTGCCACCCTCTGGGCAGCCCCCGCAGCTCTGCCTGCCTCCTGCGACCACCACGGACCGAGAGCAACTGCTGCGTCTGTCCCACAGCCGCTGCGCTGTCGCACGAGCAGGGTAACAAGCAGCCTCAATGTCACAGCTAGAAGCTTTCAGCAGGGTGATTATACCTCATACCGTTGGCCTCGGCCCATCGATCCAGCCTGCCCAGACCCCTCTGCAGAGCCTTCCTACCCTAGAGCAGATCGACACTCCCGCCCAGCTTGGTGTCATCTGCAAACTGACTGAGGAAGCACTCGATCCCCTCGCCCAGATCATTGATAAAGACGTTAAACAAGAGCGGACCCAAAACTGAGCCCTGGGGAACACCGCTCGTGACCGGCCGCCAGCTGGATTTAACTCCAGGTTAGGACCACAGGACTGACAGCAGCTACAAGTCAACACGAGACCAGGAACTGCATGGAGGATCCCTGCTTTCTGCCAAAGCCAGTCCTTACATCCAGCCCTCTCTGCCAGCAGGGGAAAGCGGTACCCCCTTCCTCGGAGGCTGCTGGCGAAGATGTGCTTCTCGGTGTCTGTTGTGCCTGGCATTCAGCAATGTGCACGAGCAGGCCTCCGGGCCTGCCTCAGCTCTCTGCTCACCTGCGGTGCCCGAGACCCACACCTGCCAGAGGCTGTGCTGCTGCCTGGAAGGAAGGAGCAAGCTCGGGAGGCAGAGCACTCTTGCAGCGTGAAGCCCATGCTCAGTTTCTCCCTGCATGTCTGTCTGTGGTTTTCCAGCCAGATTTCTGGGCGTGTGTGTATGTCTTGCACCCGTCTAGGCCCCAAAGAAACACCCGGGCCCTAGACTCCTCAGCAAAGAAACAGAGGGAGGGAAATCCACATTTCAAATGGCCTCTCTCTTAAAAGACCTCAGACCATGCATGTGCCACATGTCTGCTTTCCACAGCAGCCCATTATGTCCAGTTCCCTCGGACACAGATGAGCACAGAGCAAAACCGTTTCAACCCTTCGTGTCTCCATTCTTTGTCCAAACAACAAGAGAGAGAGAGGGTTGCTGGTGTGATGGAAAAGCCACCCTAATGGGGAGCGAAATGGTGACCACCTTGCAGTTGTGGCCTAAAGACAACGTCATTCACGTGGCCTGTGTGTGGCCCCTTGCTGCCCAGCCCCTCCAGTACCTCGGCTGGACAAGAGGAGAACAGGAGTGGTCTTGCCTGCTCAGTGTTTTCTGGATCAAGGCAGAACGCAAACTACGGAGGAAGGAGCTGGCCCCATGCAAGCTGGGTTCTTGTAACACCTCGGAAGACAGTCAAGGTGCTGGAGCAATGGCAGCAGCCAGTGCCTGAGCGTGCCTGGCAGAAGACCAAGTGGGCAAAGACAAGCTCTGCCTACTGAGTCAAGGGTGAGCAATCTCCTGTGAGATCTTGGTGGCAGGAGGTATTCTGTAACATCACAGCTTCCGCTGTGCTGTTTGTGTTGTGTGGAGCTGGGTCTTGTCCCGTCGCCATCGGCAGGGGGGAGCTGCTCGCTTTGTGTGAACAAAGGCACCTGAGAACCCCGTGCTGCTCGGACACCTCCTGGCCCTTCTGCTGCCTTTTCGTGAGCCGAGCGTGCACAGCCACGCAGACACCCTTCACGCGCCGCGCAGGCCTCAGCGCCGAGAGCCGGTCTTTGGCTCAACTGTGCTCCCATCGCCCAAGCCCTAAAGAGGGGAGGATTGCGTTAGAAACTTCCAGCCACCGCAGAATAAAGGCTTACAGGTGACATGGCTCCATACTAACACCTTGCACACCCCGTGCTGACTGAAAAGTATAGAGTAAAAGACTACAAGAAGTAGTTTTGCCTTCCTCTATCGTGGCCTTTGTTTTCCTGAAAGCACTAAGCCCCCTGGGAGCTGCAGACCCCACAGCTCTAAAGACCAGGACGGCAGACAGGGCGACTGCAGCTCTGGTGTGCTGCTGCTCTGGGGGGCCTCCTGGCTCCCCACAAAGCAGTTTTGTTGTATCCGGGCTGTGCTCCGCCTCGGGGAGGGCTGCTAACACCGAAATGCCAGAACTCTAGAGTCCAACCTGGTATCAGTGAGGAGGCTTGAACGAGCATGGATTTCCCCAAACCTGACTACACAGTTTTCCAAAACCCAACAAAACCAATTGCATATATATTATATTATAATATACGTGTGTGTGTGTGTATATATTGACACACTTGCTTATCCTGCTGAAAAGCCACAGGTTAGCCAAAGTGAGCCTGCTCTGGATTCAGCAAATGCAGATCAGATGTGGCAGTTTTGACATACATATCTAGGACGCTGTCAGCTAATGCCTTCCAGTTCCTCTCTGTGCTATTAGAAAAGTAATTACAAGAGGGGCCTTGCAGAAGCATTTTGTTATCATTATTATCACATGACATTTCGAATGGTGCTGAAGAAAAGGTGGTACTTAAAAAGCACCTCCCTTGAATTCATGCCAACTGCATATTTATGATACAGGACTGAAATGTGTCCTGGAGATGGATTTACGACACGTGATGGGAACACTGCACCTCAGAGATGGTTTTTGCGTGAGTAGGGATACACATATCCATGACTGTACCTTTAAATCACCCAGGACTCTAATCAAAATTTGTCGTTGTGGCTGGAGGTCAAACGAAATACCTCCAAGTGCCCCAAAGATCCTTCCATGCAAAGATCTTAGCTGGCATCAGTGGGGTGGGGGCACCTCCCTGTTATTTCAGAAACTCTGTGCTGATGATGGGCTGCTCTCCAGTAGCTGTCTGGAAGGAGAGATGCTGCAGTGCTGGGGTGAACTGCACCCAGGACATCCCCACGGGACCAGCTTGTCTGGGCCACAGCGAACCCCACAGCTTCTGAGGAGGAGTTCCCATTGCAGTGAGAAGCCTGTGTCTTGCTTAATATTTGTCAAAACCATGAAGATCTCTATTGTGGTGTGAAACCTGAAAAGAAACTATGGCTAGAATATATTTAAATGCTACCACTGGATGCATTAATATTATTTTAATCCGGTGGATTGTTTACACACTGAAAGAAATGCGCTTTCAGGAAAGAAGGATTGTGGCTTGGATTTGGCAAATACGTTTGGCAGAGTCAAGGACCAGCGGGGGGGACATTTTTAATTTTCGTTTCATTTTGTTTTCATATCATGCCATTTCTTTTTAAGGAAACCCTTTGGATTTTTTACATGTGTTCGTGGTGAAAATAGCTAGGATTAGATGCTGAAAAAAGGAAATGTTTTGGTGAACACCAAACAAAGTTTTTAAGAGTTTTCCTTTCACTCTGGTGAAAACATGCTTTCAGGCTGACGCAAGACAGTATTTTCCTTGATTTTTTTTTCATTCCTCCTTAACAAAAATGCCCCTCTCAACCTAGCTTTTTAAATACATCTACTCATGGCAGATGTATTTTAAATATATCTATTCACAGCCTGTGAGGTTGTGAAGTAGAAACTGAAAAACAAAAGCAGCACTTCCAAGTTGAGGCAGCTCCGCCAGACGACAAGGTGCAAATGCTGCTTGACCGAAAGCAGACCGAGACGAAGGGCCTGTCCTCCTCAGGGAAGCAGATGGCTGCAGCTGAAAGCCAGACAGCTTCTGTGGCTGGTCTTGTTGATCTTGTGTGATCTGGTGTTGGGTAAAAGAAGGGCTAAGCCAGCTTCCTATGAATTCAGAATACACACTGACTATGTGGACTCATCAATACCGGCAGCTCACAGTCTTTTGAAAAAGGAAGATTTTGGTTCCTTCACTGTGCTCATGAAAAGCTTTCCCACTGTGCCACTGACCCAGCCTCATACGAGGCAGCTTCATGTGTAGACTGCGAAGATTGCATGAGTTTTACTTTCTGTTTGGGAGGGTGCTTTTTAGAGTCTGCAGAAAGAATGCAAGCTTTGCACAGCCCGTTGGCAAACTAACAAAGATAACTTGGAAGCTATGCTCCTGCACTGCTCCCTTTCTTTCTATTTATTTAGTTTTCATTTCTAAACTATCAAGGTAATTTCTGGTGAAACAAAACTGAGCAAAGCCTCTGGCTCTCAGCAGACAGAAGGCGGCGGCACAGATTCAGCTGCCAGGATGAATTCTGCCAGTTGCAGAAGTCAGGGCTCACCCCCCTCCCCGTTGTAAAATTAAAAATGAGTTGAACATCCAGCAGGTGTTAATGGAAGGCACGAACCACCCAGCAAACCGCAAGCCTTGGAAGAGGTACAAACTAAGTGCAGACAGGAAATCCCCCACCCAGCCGGGACCTGGAAGTTGCCTACTCCTGGAGGAGAAGTAACTGGGGATGGTCAACTTTAGGTTGATTATTTGCAAATGACTGAATGTGAATGACGTTAATTCCCTTCGTTCTACAGTAACATTATCAGATGCGTGAAAAATTAGCCCTTGCTATCTCCAGTTTGCTCTAACTGGTAGGTTCTCTCCTCTCTGAAGACCTGATCCTGGTCTCCTTGAGTCAATGGCACTTCGCCATGATGCCGGTGTCACAGGAGCACTGCTGCCAACCTGTATCTTTCCATACAGCTGGGTCACAGTCTCAGGGCATTCAGGGCTGGCTGAGGGATGAGGAAAGGAAATTATGTCCGTGAGCTGCAAGGAAGGCTAAATTTCCTGGTAGAACCGGGCTGTGATGTTTCAAGGATTGCTGCTTCCATAAACTGCCTTTGCTCCCATCTTTACTGTTCCTTCACAGAGGTCCAGAAGCCAACAAAGATTACAGGGCAACAGACAGAGGTGCATGTTTTACGAATAAGGGAAAACAGTCGTAAACGTGGCCAATACTCACAAGGAGGAAGCTGGCTGGGACAACAGTCCCGTACTTTCTCTCTGCCATCCCATCTCACCTGGCCTGAATCTTCGCTAGAGTAACACATCGTTTCTGAAATCCACCCACTCTAACTAGTAGCCAACTTTTCGTTTCCCTGTTCACACACCTCCCCTGCCCCAGCATGCCCTTGTTAGTTCAGACTGGCTCCAGCTAACTCCATGTGTATTTATCTTGCAGAAACAATCAATCACTTACGTCTTCTGGTTTATGGACGTTCTCCGATCTGGCACCTGGCTCCGTTACAGTTTGTTGTATTACGTGAGCTCCCTGTCCTCCTGGAGACTCTGCCATGGCTCCCAGCTCCGTGCATCAGCGCCAACAGCCACAGGTTAGGCCCTGCAATGGAACGGGGAAGGAGCGTGTCTCCACAACGGCCAGTTACTCCTCTCGCTTTCCAGGTACACTTTGGCTGGGAGATGGGAACTCATTTTCACTCTCTCCTGACAAAGACGGACTGGGCTGGGTGAATTTCAGAGCCGTCTGGCTAGTGCTACAGGTGGGACATAAAACTGATCAGAGAGACACCAAGTGTACACATTTTCACATGTCATTTCTTCGGCACAGAAACCACTCACTATGGATAAAGGGAAAAGAATAACTCAGAGCCTCTGGAGACAGGGGTTGTGGTGGTGACGAGCTATGTTCCTACAACAGGTATGAGCTTGGGCTTGTTATCTAATTCTCAGTGTACCAAGGGAGCATATTTACATTGCAAAGTGTTCCTTGTATATCAATAGGTCTGTGCAAGGCAATTAGTACGTATTTTTAAAGCTTTCCAAATAGACTTCAAAGCAGGAGCACTTCCTGTTGGTAGGGGAGGGCTGGCTGCGAGTGGGAGCTCTGAATGCCACCTGCTAATCGCTTCCTTCCTGCTGCCAGGGCCCTCCCCACGGGTGGGCTTCTCCTGCCTTCGCTTCCTGGCAGAATAGCCTCATGAATCACGAGAAAGCTGTAGAAATAAAAAACAAATATTGGAAAGAGAGGCTATAGCAGCAGGCCTCAAAGCAGAGGCTGGAAGAGTTACACAACTCCTCGGAGCGGTGCCGTGAGTAAACGCGGTTCTGTGGAGTGGGCTGCTGTTTCTCACCTCTCTCCCAGTTAGCATTACTCGTTTCAGAAGCAGGACTACTCAGGGCCGCTGAGGCCGGCACGTCAGGCGCACGTCTGGCCGGACACAGGCGCAACAGGCAGAGCAGAAACAAGCGGGGAAGGACTCTTGCTGTGCCACCCCTCTGCCTCGCGGCCCCCAGGAGAGGAGGGCACTGCCAGCCCCCGGTGCTGACACTGCAGGGAGATGCCACACTTCACGCATCCCTTTCCACTCACAAGATGGAAAATGGGACCTGCGGGTTCCTACGTGACAGCTGTTTTCTGTGAACGTTGGAAGGACGAGCCAGGTGTGACTCTCAGGCCAAGCCTTCTTTTGCACCATATGCCTTGATTTTCCCAAACTCTTTCAAACCCAGTGAATTAAAAACTGAAAATCAAACGTAAAGGAATTGCAGCTCCTTAGCTGAGATGCCTCGTGTTGGTTATAAGATCCGAATCGCCTTCTTTCTGGGGTTATGGATATTTAAAACGCTCCCTTCTTCTCCCGGTGAAATTCACTCCTGGCTCAGGACACCACTGTGTTTCTCTGCTGCCTCCTGGCACCCCCCCAGGAACCTGGGTCCCTGGTGGGCTTTGGGAAACGACCAAGGCATGGGGCAGGGGCAGACAGCCTGGCTCTTCGGTAGCCTGAGAACGCTGTGGTGCTTCTCGAGGCAGAGCAGCAATTAGATGCAAGGAAAGGCAGTCATTACGGGAGGATGCTCGGGGGTTACCTGGCCAGCCTTCTCCATACCCACGGTATTTCCCATACTCGAGTGTCAGATTGCAGGGCCCTGCTCAGTTTAACTGCAGACCCAGTACAATTACAGAAACATGCATCTTTGGGAAACATAGTTGACCCTTTGGAACTGACACACCGTGCAGGTGAAATTAAGAAAAGCAACCTTGCATTGCAAGTATTTGGGCAATTTCCTCTTGGCACATAATTGCTTGTTTTGTGACCTCAAAACCAGTATTCCTTACAATCCTTCACAAGGGCACAGGTTACTGAAACTATCTATAGATGCTTTGATCCTTTCTGCAATCGAGGTGGTGATACATGGATCAACTGAATGTGACATAACTCTGGATGGTGCCATCTTGCGCTATGCCTCATGTGACCTACCAACTCCTCGTAGCTGCTGCGGGCACACTTTATCAGCTCCATCGATTGCAGACTTCGAAGAGGTCCCTCCCTAGCACAGAGGATGCTTGAGAAATGGAGGATACCAGGCGTGCTATGTTGTGTCATCGGCCCTTGATGAGGGGGTGAGGGAATTCCATCTTGGCAGTACTTTTCCACTTGCTTTCCTACCAGGGAGCCGGTAACTGGGCTGTTACGACACGTATGAGCTTTAGTGAGGATGATCCTCACAGAGCCAGAGGTCAGATTTGGCCTGGAATTCCTCAGTGCTTTGGTGATACTAACACAAAGTGGGTTATTTTCAGGTATGAAAGATCTCACACGTTCCTTCCTTCCAGAAAGCACCGGCAGCTGAATTGGAATGGGCCTAGGTAATACATATTCAGTGATTGGTGTTAATAGTCACTGGAGATGTCTGAAAAACATGAGGGTTAAAGCCTGCGGAGCCTCTTTTCATGCAGCAGTGACTCTCTAGCATTTCCCATGGTCTGACAGGAGCAAAACTCCAGAGCTGGCAATTTCCCACAGGAGGAGAATGCTAAAGAACATGAGCTTTCTGTTTTGACAATGCAATTGCTTTGTTGCCATAACATTAGTGTATTTCATTTTGACAATGATGAAAATATTTTGCCTGTCAAAAGGTAGTAATGATATGTTGCATTTAAGATCTGAGACAGTATTACACATAACTGTGAACGGCAAATCGTAACACAATGAGATTCATGAAAAGTAGGGTCCTTGGGGGTAGGACGAGGGGACCCAGTTCCCATGAAACGGACACCTGAAGAGAAGGAGGAGGGTGAATACCTGGCACAGGAGCGTGGCTGGGAAGCCAGGAGGCTGGCTGCCACGCAGATGCACGCGTCCTGGTCACCGCTGGTGCACACACGCACCGTGGCGTGAAAGACGAGCACGCTCCCGTACCGCATCTCAACCCCAGACTGCAGCCTGTGCCTCAGCTTCCCGCCCCAACAAAACATTTTGCCTTCAGGAAGCATTTGTGTGTCTCCAGGGGTAAAGATTGGATAGAAAATGTCATTTTTTAATTTTCTATCCAGAAGACACGCTAGAGCTGGCTTCCCGGGAGCAAGGGCTTGACTGCTGTGCGTGGCAGAAGATCCAGCGAGAGGCAGGGGAGTGGTGGGACTGGAGAACGGCTCCCTGGAAGGGCTGTCTCAGGAGGGAGCAGGCAGGGCCTGAGAGACCCCTCCTGTCATGTTACCGGGCGGAAGGGGGCTGAGGACTCCCTAGGAAGGCTGAAGATCTGCAGAAGGAAGCGGCAGAGGAGCAGGAAGCAGTGAAGGGCCAGCGCTATGTCGAATCCTTCCCTCAGGGCCCCACTCCTGAGATTTTCTGCAGGAGCAGTTTTGATTTCTAGCGGGCACAGCTGTCTTGGGCGGCATGGGAGTGAAGCGGGACTCAGGTTTCAAGCAGCTGGAACAGTGAATGGCATTGCTCAACTCACATCCCAGCGGCTTCGCCTGCGATGGTTGCTGACAGCTACCTCCTCACCGGGGCGGATGGATTGCCACACCAGAAGGGTTTAGGGAGCCCTCACCCTCAGGCCATGGGGGCAAGGCGAGGAACTCGCGCCCAGCTCTACACCACAGATACACCAGGCTTCGGCGCTCAGCTCTGAGGATGTCACAGATGTACAAGGCCTGGGACAAGCTGCAGCCTTTCCAGACCATGACTTACTGGAACAAGCTAGTCAGATTTGGATCCAAGGCAAAATAAACCTGGAGAAGGCACCACTTCTCAGGGATTGCATCGCCACTGCAACTGTGAGCATTAACCTAGAACTTTCAGCATGGATCTGCTTGTGAAATCTTGGCCTTTCAAAGTCTGTGTTCTCATTTGAGCCTCTTCTGTAGTTCTATTATAAAAATCTTACAGTTACATATACAGGGGAATTCCCCCTTCTCCTGCCTAAGAAATGACATATAAGCAAAAGAGCCTCCAAACAAAGCATCTGAAACAAACTTCGCTGAGTGGCCTGTTTCTCAAAAATGCCTTTCCATAAATATTTTGTCCTCTCATTTCCTGTCTGCTACTTGTTGCGTTCTTTGTTTAAGTCAAGTCAGCATGTGGCAACTGCTAACACGCATAATCTCACTGTAACTGCCCTGGGAGCAAGCGACACTGCCTGGACGACGACAAGTAAGTGGGAACGGAAACCACTGATACGCCAAAGTGCAAACTGATAAAACCAATAAAACGTCGCCTCCTTTCCTGACTGGCAATGGACTACATTGGCAAACTGGCCTTTAACACGGGTGACAGTGACCTGCTTCAGGAAGGGTTTTTTTTGAAAGACCAGAGGGCACAGCACTGGGGCTAACGTGGCAGAGTCTCAGGCACATCTGCTCGTGACTCAGCGCCTCTGATGTCATTCCTGCTACTGGCACGAAAAGAGAGAAAGAGCAGTGAGTTCAGACAGGACCAAGGCAATTTCTAACCTCAAGTGGTGGGCTGTCACATGCCAAACTCTAGGAAGGTAGCGGTGTCCCGTCTCCCTGACCGCCTCCGCGTTAAAACTCCTCATCCCTCCCCACAGAAGACAACTGGGGCCAAATCCTCTCTTCTGCCCTGGGTACGAGCAGCTGCTGTGCTCTGCACAGTCTCTCTGCAAGGCTTCATCATGCAAGACCTTTGCACCGAGACGGGGAGGAATCCAGCCCGGGATGGAGAGGAATATTTTGCTGGAAGTATTTTAACCTTCAGGTGGCTACTAAAGGAAGGTCCCATGCGTGAGTGGTGTGTCCGCCGGCCTTTGCCTCTTCCCTGCTGCACCCGGAGATGTTGACATCTCATTCTGGTCCTGCCTCTGGGATGAGCAATGGTACCTTTATTTCAGGTGGCCTTTCGGGACGTGTGGGCCTGTATCTCAGCACCAGCCCTGCAGACTCTCCACAGATGTGAACCTGCTCCTCAGCAGTCGCTGTGCCTGTGCAGACGATTTCTCCCAGTGCTGGCTGTTTCCAAGAGCTGGGTTGGTACCCATTTCACACCAGCCATATCTCAAGAAAAACACTGACAGTGCTGGCTGCTCTATCAAGATGCTTTGGAGTCCACAACTGTTTCTGATTAAGACTGAACTCCAGCCCCTGGACTAACAGTTGCGTGCCAGTTCGAGGGAGACAGCATTTCTAAAGCACCTCCTTTCCCTCTCGTCCCCAAGAGGTTCGAGGCTTCTTCTGTTGTCATCCTTACTCCCAACGATTTCCCTTCTCCCTGCTTCACGAAGCAGCGATTTCTTCCCTGCATCAGCACATCCTCTGCAGCCTGCAGGCAGCATCAAAGAGAAGGAGGGCAGGCTGTGGCCTGTCCCGAAGCAATGCCGTCCGCGGCAGCGCGAGCAGCGGGAGGCACGCGGGGCTGACCTCGCCGGTGAGGTAGGGAGCTGCGGAATACGAAGTGCACCTGTTTCACTGAGGGCATCTTTACATCGGGGATCAGCTCCTGTCTCACTCTGCTAAAACCGTAAGGTGGAGTGGCTTTTCTGGAACCGCTCCTGAATGGGCTTGTCCTGACAGCAGCAAGGGAACATCAAAAGGTGCAGCGATGATCCGCAGATAAGCACCCGAACTGTCTGATCCTGAGCTACCCCCAGGCACGGCTTAGTAGCTCGTCTGCCCCTGACGAGCTCTCTCTCCAGCTCTCCCTTGTACCAGAGCCTCTTTCCATGGCGATCGCTTCATGGCAAGGGCTAACTGACTGCTGTTCAGGAAGGTTTGATATCCAAAGAATGGTTACTTGTCAGATACCCCTGGGTGTGAAGCCCTTTGAACAGAGAAAGGACTGGGAACGCAGGCTTGGGTCAGTGCTAGAGCAAGCAAGTCCCCGCAGCAGTGACCCAGCCACAGTGGGAAGTGTGTTTGCACCAACCACCTTTCAGTAATTACAGCAACACATGACTCCAGATCAAAGTGTGCTTGTGAATGATGTGGCAAAGTAAATCTATGTAAATCTGAGCTTTTTTATCTCTGGATCTGTCTTTAATGCTGACTTCTGTCCGGCTTTAACCTGCCCTGGGAAAACATCTCAGCTTCCCGTGCTGCGGCGCTGGTCCGGACAGTCCCCGACAGCCGCCTGGCTCCCTCCACGCTCGGCCCCTTGCCTCGCGCCCAGCGCGGCTGCTGCTGGCTCGTGCGGCAGCCCTGGGCACCGCAGCCGCTCCGCTCTGGGGCCGGAGCCCCGGAGTTTTTCCCAGTGCAGAAGGGCACATTTTCTGTCCCAGCGAGTCAGCAGAGCCAGGTGCCCGGGCGCTGTGTGCTGACGTGCCAAGGTGCTGCCGGCGGGTGCTGCTTCCAGGGTCTGCCCCTGCCATTACCGGCACCCCAGCGGGCAGCTGCTCCTCCGCTGGCTGCAGCCCAAGCGATGTTTCTGACCCAGCTCTCCCAGCCTTGCCCAGCCGCAGGGCTGGACTCCAAAGAGGGTTTGACAGGAAGGCCGCCGATCCCGGGTGACACGGGTGACAGGCGGTGGCTGGCCAGCACGTGCGGAGGGTACCATCTGCCCAGCCCTCTGAACGTATCCCATGATCGCCCTTCATCTAGGTTGAATCTGTTTCATCTTCTCTCCGTCATGTATCCTCCTATCAGCTTCTATCCTGTGTTTACCCTGTATTTTCTAATTAGTTAATTACTTTGCCCATGATGCTAAGCTCCAGTTGTTACCCACACCAGGTGCTCTCTTCGTGCCATCGATCTGTAGGCGCTCCGCTGGGATGGCTCCTCTCTGCCCAGCCTACAGCACCACGCACGCCCGGGGAGACCCTTCCAAGCCCTTGAACGCACCGCAACTCTCCTGCTCTTTAGTCTGGTTCCCAGCAGTTTCACAGCCCTGCTTTCAGTTCCCTCTCATTTGCAATACTGCAGTAAAGTAATTTTTTTAATTTCTTTGCCTTTATAACGTGTGTTTTGCCTACAACCCTCTGCATACGAGGAGCAGGAGAATTCTTGGTGTTAGCTTAAAACACAACACAGGATAAAATCCTGCCAGAGGAGTAACTTGCTGGGTGAGACAGCTAAGGAGAACCTTAGCTGTCCTTGCCTGTGTCCCCTCAGAGGCCGATCACCTGGGGCTTGGTCCCAAATGTCACTTGTCTGAGCTGCCCTGCAGGGAACAGGAGTAAATGCCTTCCAGGGCCATGGTGAGAAGGGACTGTGCCGATCAGTGCTTTGACTTGTTTTGTCGCTTGTGTCACGCGTATTCACCTGCCTCACCTCATGCTGCAGCATGTAGTGGACGGCTGGTTCTCCAACAGAGGTTAGAGGAGATGAGGCAGGCAGAGGTTTTCTAAATGTGAGGAACAAAGAGAGAGAAGTTACTCCCCATACTGGTCTCTCGTGTGGTTGCACGCTGGCTCCAGACATCTCTCCTGCAGAGTTCCTGGCTAGAGGTGTTTGAGTCACAAGGAGCAGAGCGCGGAGAGAAGGCCAGGGTGGCTAGAGGTTAGGTGGAGAGGATGAATCCTGACTTAGAAAGCGTTCCTCAGATGTCCCTGAGACAGTCTGGATCTCTCTTGGTGATCTCTACTGCTTTCATCTGCTGTTTTAATTCCAAAGGCGTCTCCATAGCCAGTGCCTTCTGCACAGCGACCACGTGGCAGGGATGACCACACCGGGTAAACTTTAGAGCGGCCACCTGGGACTAGGGACAGATGCCACACGATTTCCCAAATCACATCTACCATCTACATTTTTCATTGTTTATGCTGAGCTGCTGCGCTGCTCCGACGTGGTTATTTCTCAGTAAAAGCACACAGGCTCAATTAGTGGGTTGCAAAGCTCCTGGGGGTCTTATGAAAACTGAACTGGAAGAACAAAGTATCACGATGTACTGGGACTCCTTAAACCATGACAGGTTGCTGTCCAGAGATTCGCTGTCCTCCAGGGGAAGTCTGACCCTAAACCAGCTGCCCAACATTCGTGTGTTATGGTTGCTATCATCAAAGTCTACAAGATGAACAGGCAATTCATGATCATTCAGGGTAGCGCGTTGAATGTTATCATCTGAGCTTCTCAAAAGCTGAATCTTTCTGTCCCTGGGATCACATCTTCCTGAGGAGGAACAATTAGAGTATCCTGGGGTGAAACACTGGGTTGTTATTAATGAAAGTTGTGCTGCCCTGGAGTTTTAATTGACTCAAGCGTTTAAACACATGCCTGACTTCAAACATGTGGGCACTCTCATTCCTGCTAAAGGAGCCACCAATGCTTTTCATGCAATGTCAAGAAATGTTAACTATTAAAACCATGTTTGTTAACTATTAAAAACATGTTCGATCATTTATGAAACTCATTTCCTCACATGTCCCACTCAAAATCTCTCATCAGAAAGTGCCGAGCACTTCATGTGCCCCTGAAACTGGGCAGGGCTTTAACTAGACCTTTCTTTTCCTTAGGTCTTGCAGGAAGAAATGTCTGGATTTCGTCAGTGCAATATCTATCCATAGATTTTGGTTTGCCTCTGAGCCACATTCAGTTGGGGTCTGTAATATCTGGAACCACTTTTGTCAAAATTTTCCAGGCAGAAGCCAAGCTTTGACATTTGCACACCAAATGTAAACATCCTGACGCTCTGACGGTGGCCCTTGGTGGCAACATGCTTTCTCAAGCTGTGTATGAGCTCACAGCTGAGATGAAATGCTCCACCAGCTTACGCGGTAGGACACAGGGGTAGCCTGGGCCGTGACTGCAGCTGGCTCAGATCATAGAGACAGCATAGCTGAGGTTTTTGCCCATATGCAGAAGGCAAAGGGAGGTTTGTTCATTATTTAAAGGAAGTCGATGTTTGACACCAGTGTGTCTGTTCTCTCATCCCACCCTTCCAATTCTGCTTTCCCACTGCAAGCTATCGGATGGAGACAGGGAGGCTTCAGGAACATGCCCTGTCTTTGCTACCTGTGCGCGCGACCGGGATGCAGCTGCATCTCGGCTCCTGCACGGAGACTCCCAACCACTCCCGCAGTCCTGACTGAGTTTCCTGGGCTGTGTGCTGGAGCAGATGCAAGGTGCTTGCACAAAAAGGAGCAGAGATGGCTGGATTTGGTGCTCTGGGCCTTCCTCTCGCTGCACCTCATCTTCACGGCCGAAGGGCCAAGGGGAGCAAAGGCACTGGTTGCTGCCAACGGCTGTCAACGAGGAGCACTTTGTGTAAGTCACATCTGCTGCCCTGCTAAATGTCATGATCCAGGAATGCAGCCACTGCTCAGGCAGTTGCCAGCTGGCCCAAGCACCTGCAGGTGTGTATCTTTTTATTTGTTTATGTATGTAAATCGAGTACAAAGTCTCCAATGATTAAGTCACGCGATGCGAGGCATGTGACAGAGTGGTTAAGAAACAGTGAAGGGCAGGCGAGGGTGACAGGAGCAAAGCATTTCAAAGTGGCAGCTGTCAGCTAAATCATGCTGGAATTGGGTAACCTGGATTTAGGGGAGAGGTTGGAAAGGAAGGGCGTAGCGCTGGGAGAGGAGCTTGGGCCCTGATTCGTGTTTTACCTCTGCTACTGCAGGCCTGATGCACGCCGCCGACCCCATGCCCAGAGAAGCCACGAGTTACTGGGGAGGGCTGCAGGCTTCGGGACCCGCTCGTGACACCAGCAGCGGCCTCCCCCTCTTCCCCTTCTCTCTCTCTTCCCCTTTCTGCAGGGCAGAGGCGATGGTGGCCGGTGGCAGCTAAGGTCAGCTCACAGCCGGGGTGACAGGACGCTCCCGGGCCCTCCCGCTCTCCCTGCTCCCCTCCGAACGGACGCTGGCGGCACGCAGGTCTCTGCCCCGCTCGTCCCTGCGCGGGCAGCGGGCTGAAGGGCCCTCCCAGCCGTGCAGCCTTTCTCCCACAGCGGCAGCGCTGGTGGCTTCTGGCTGGAAGTGCCACGGCTCAGGGGTGCCAGAGAAGCTATCCGGCTGCTCGGCAGGCAGGCTCTGTCCCGGCAGTTTGCTCCTGAGAAGAGGCAGAGAGGTGAATGAACCGGGCTTGTGGGTCGGCCGGGCTGGCGCTGGATGGCCTGGGAAGTCTTCAGCTGAGTGGAAAATGCCCGCTTTAATGGCAACTGGATTTGAGGCCGTAATTACCACAACCACCACGCGCCTGATTTGCAGCTGTGTGCCCAAAGGACTTGCCCATGCACTGACTGTACTTCACACGAAATGCTCCTGGGTCCTGATCACTTGAAAAAACCCACAAAAACCTGTCTTTAGCAATACTGGCCTGATCCGCACGGAGAGGAGGAGGAATTTCTGTATGGACTTCAGGAGAGCTAGACTGTACCCCTACACACACCCAGTGGCAGACATCAGATGATGTTGCTCCCTAGCAGGCTACTGATGTTATCACCATTTTTTGAAGCAGTTAGAAAGAACAAGATCCTACAATGACAAACCACAATGTTTGTTGTGGTACATAAAGACAAGTAAAAAAAAAAAAGAAACCTTCTCAAAAAATTAAAAAAAAAAAAAAGTGCATTTCACGTCCCTTTGGTTTTTCATGGACCAAGCACCTTACAGACAATTTGCTCGTGATCCACTAAACAAAGGGGCCGAGGGTCCACCACGGAAGACAGACACAAACCAGCTAGAAAATCAAGCCTCCAGAGGACAACTGCACCTTTAAAAATGAATCACTACCTTACACATAAAACTCTACATCAGGACCACATTTACCAAGCTTCGAGGCACACAATTCCAAGCAACAATGAAAAGCTCATTTTCCATTACCTGATACTGCTACTTCTGAGCGTCTTGCTGGTGGCTGCTTTCATCCAGAGACTAAATGCTGCTCACAGCACTGCCAGCCGGGAAGCGCTGCGACAGCCAGTATTTGTGTCACCTCCACTGACTGTTGGCTTTGTAGAAAGGAAGTATTTGAATTTCTGCTGTGAGTATTTTTCTTTTAGGTATAAGGCTAATACAAAACCAGCAGGAGGAACTAGGTTCGAGTCTCTGGTGAGCCGAAGTCTCAAATTTCACAGGCTGTTGTGGCCTGGGTGTTTTTCGGGAGGGATTTCCAAACTCTTCAGCACAGATTCATCAAATCCTGTGAGTTTCCGAGTCCATAATAAACCAGCAAGGTGGACGTGGAACGTGTGCTAAAGACCAAACTTGTGCCTGAAACCAGGTGAATGCAGGGTAAGAGGTGTGCAGACACGCAGCAGGGATGCACGCCGACGTTCTGCCGCGGCCTTTCACCGATGGGAGCTGGGGCAGGAAAACGAAGTGTGTTTAAAGGGGAGCGTGACAAAGGAATGAACAGGATTTACAATGTTTGTTTGCCATGCCAGTGGCTGGACTTGAGGCACTACGCAGTACCTTCCAGCCCTGTATTCCTACAGAAAGCCTAAAATACATATGAAGTCATCTAAATAAAGCACTCCCTGACCTCACTGGATGTTGCACAGATGTGGCACAAGGAAAAAAAAGTAGACTGTTTGTATTTAAAATTTACTCATTACGTAATTACACTAACACCACAATTTACACACACAGTACTGATGTATGTAAATGTTGACCCCAATTTTGAGGTTGGATTGAAGGTATTTGCTCCAGCGAGCCATGTTAGTTTGGCCATTTCCTTGCTAGCTACCCTTGGCAGTGCTCCCCTAGCAGAGCAGCCGCTCCAGACACAGAGAGGCGCTCAGAGGGTTGAGCAACACACCCTGTAGACTTCAGGCCCTGTCGTCACAAGGCTGTATGATTTCATTCAACTACCAAGTCCGAATCTGTGCAGGGCACTTTGGACTGATTGTCTGCTGCCTTTTACGGAGCTGTTAGACGGAGAGGGATGGTGTTTTTTCATCGGTGCTGTTTGTTTGCTGTTCCGCTGTGAACTCCCCCAGCTCCTCCGTGTCAAAGACCTGGCAGCGCTGTCACGTCGGCACTGCTTGTTTGTCCTGCTGCCCTCAGCGCCAGGGCGGGTGGCAATTTGGCTGGCCCTGGGGAAGCCAGCCACATCAAACACCAGCGCCTGGAGCCACGTGTGGATTGTGCTGCCTGTTAGGCCAGGGGTTTGGGCTCAGCTTGCTCGGGGAAGATGATCCTCTACGAAGATGTCACTGGACTGAGGAGAACGATGGGAAGGACTTCCACAAATGATCTGAGGTCAACGTGGGGAGCACAGTGATTCTGGCCGAACACCACCAGTCCAGATGACACCCCAGCCCCACTGGTACTGGCCGCACCTGAGTTCGTCAAGTCAGCTTTAAGCTTGAGGCAAAAAAACATCACATAACCACATGGAAGTGAAGTTCTATACCCACATTTGCATCACCAGGTCTGGTTGCCCTCTTTCCATGGTTATCAGAAGGCCCACAAACTCAACCAGGTCAGCTCCAGCCCCTGCCTACTGCATGGCCTCGCATAAAGCAACTTTACCAGCACCTGTAAATCCAGTTCAGTCCCTGGAAAAACGTGAGCGGAGCAGTGGCACAGACCACACTTCAGGGTGGAGACTCTTGTCCCAAAACCAGCAGCAATTGTTTGTTGTGTAATGGTGCCAATGAAGTTTTGTAACTCCCTCGCATACTGGGAGGATTCACTTGATCACAAGAGCAATTTCACTTTCTGGCATCTATCATCCATCAGAAATTCCAGGTCAGAGCTTTAAAAAGCAACTAGTGACTTAGGATCTCATGACAGCTGAACACCAGACTGAGGTATCTCGGCAGGCATGCATAATCCTCCTCCCCAGACCTCCTCCTCACACCAGGCATCAAAACTGTGGGTTGCTCCCAAAGCCCTAGGCTGTGATGTGGAGCTAACACTTGCCCAGGATGAGCCACAAAAGCTCCGTCTGAACCAAAACGTCAGACAGAGATCCCTGCCCAGGATCCTTCCCTCAGCTACGGGACCGCATACGAGCTTTAGGTGCAGCAGTGCCACAGGCACCAGGGGCACGGTTTAGGAACACCCAAGGCCGCCTGCCAGCGTCGGCAGAGGCCACAAGCCCTGGCAGTGCTGACAGGCTGACAGCAGCACCAAAACAAAACATGACCGCTCGCAGCCTCACGTCAGGCTTTGCAGCTCACGCAACCGGCTGGACAACGTGTGAGGGGGCACAGGGACACAGGGCAGGGTTGAACAGAGGGTCTGATGGAATGCGCACGAGCCTTTGCTCCTCTGGCAGCCTCCTCGAGACACAGCCCCCAGGGAGGTGCCAGGTGCCACCTCAAAACACTCTCACAGAATCACAGAATCACAGACTGGTCAGAGATGGAAGCGACCTCTGTGGGTCCCCCAGCCCAACCCCCTGCCCAAGCAGGGTCACCCACAGCAGGCTGCACAGGACCTTGTCCAGGCAGGGCTGGAATATCTCCAGAGAAGGAGACTCCACAGCCTCCCTGGGCAGCTTGGGCCAGGGCTCCGTCACCCTCAGAGTGAAGAAGTTCTTCCTCGGGTTCAGCTGGAGCTTCCTCTGCTTCAGTTTGTGCCCGTTGCCCCTTGTCCTGTCACTGGGCACCACTGGAAAGAGTCTGGCCCCGTCCTCCTGAC
>Ga0065711_1027751_pt1 | contig 46281 bp, 26 predicted proteins | sample Hoacrofraction12_FD_59098 | JGI IMG/M metagenome (GOLD analysis project Ga0065711, IMG submission 59098) | Hoatzin crop microbial communities from Cojedes, Venezuela - Epithelial fraction 12 v2 (version 2) | ecosystem: Host-associated > Birds > Digestive system > Esophagus > Crop | place... | reverse complement strand
TATCCACCACTCCTCCCAGTTTTGTGTCATCAGCAAACTTGCTGAGGGTACATTCTAACTCTTCATCCAGGTCATTGATGAAGAAGTTGAACAAGACTGGGCCCAGTACTGACCCCTTTGGGGACACCACTAGTTACAGGCCTCCAACTAGACTCAGTGCCACTGATGACAACCCTCTGAGTTCTGCCATTCAGCCAGTTCTCAATCCACCTCACTGACCACTCATCCAGCCCACACTTCCTGAGCTTACTTATGAGGATGTTTTGGGAGACAGTGTTGAAAGCCTTGCTGAAGTCTAGGTAGACAACATCCACTGCTCTCCCGTCATCTACCCAGACAGTCACACCATCGTAGAAAGCTATCAGATTGGTCAAGCATGATTTCCCCTTGGTGAATCCATGTTTACTACTCCTGATAACCTTCTTTTCCTCCACTTGCTTGATGATGACCTCTAGAATGAGTTGCTCCATCATCTTTCCCAGGATGGAGGTGAGGCTGACCGATCTGTAGTTCCCTGGGTCCTCCTTCTTGCCCTTTTTGAAGATTGGAGTGATATGGACTTTTCTCCAGTCCTCGGGCACCTCTCCTGTCCTCCAGGACCTTTCAAAGATGATGGAGGGTGGCTCAGCAACAATATCTGCCAGCTCTCTCAGCACTCGTGGGTGCATCCCATCGGGGCCCATGGATTTGTGGGCATCCAGATTGCTTAAGTGATCCCTTACGCAGTCCTCCTCGACCAAGGGAAAGTCATCCTCTCTGTAGGCCTCCTCTCCTACCTCCAGGGACTGGGATTCCTGAGGGCCTGCCTTGGCACTGAAGACTGAAGCAAAGAAGGCATTCAGTAGCTTTGCCTCCTCTGTATCCTCTGTCACCAGGACACCCACCTCATTCAGCCATGGCCCCACATTGTCCCTAGTCTTCCGTTTGCTACTGATGTACTTGAAGAAGGGCTTCCTTCTTGTTGTTTTTGACATCCCTTGCCAGATTCAATTCCAGGTGGGCCTTGGCCTTCCTCGTCGCATCCTTGCATGCTCTGACCACATTCCTGTATTCTTCCCAAGTGGCCTGACCCTCTTTCCACATTCCATGGATCTTTCTCTTCCACCTGCACTCCGCTAGAAGCTCCTGGTTCATCCGTGCTGATCTCCTGCCTCCTTTTCTACATTTCTGTCTCAGGGGGATGCACCACTCCTGAGCATGGAGGAAGTGACATTTAAACAGCGACCAGCACTCTTGGACCCCCCTGCCTTCAAGAGCCCTGGCCCATAGGATTCCTCCAAGTTGCTCCTTGAGGAGGCCAAAGTTAGCCCTCCTGAGGTCCAAGGTTTTGATCCTGCTTATCGCCCTGCTTCCTCCATGCAGCATCCTGAACTCCACCATTTCATGGTCGCTGCAGCTAAGTTTAACCTTTAAAAGGTTTCACCTTTAAAAGCCCGTACAGCAGTGAGCAAAACAGCACAAATGGTCAGCGAGGAACTGATTTTTATGTGGTTAACATCTTTGGAAAGCAAAGCCTGTATGTTTGTAGGATCCTGTCCTCCTGACTGAGATTCCTAGGCATTATCACAGTAAAAATAATAATAGCACAGAAAATCAGCAAGGAACAAGTTTTGAGCTGGTTAACAGGAAGATATACCAAGATATTCAGCAGAAGAGTAGGCTTGTGTTTTTAGGCAAAACAGACATGCAAAACGGATTTACAACAACCACAGTGAACAGAATACCTAACCACTTTACTATTAATCTGAAATCTTGCAACAGGCTATAGTCCAACAGCTATTGATGGAAGTGAGTAAAAAATAAAATAATTGATAGTGAAAAACAAAAATAATTTATTCACTGACTAAGAAGGGGCAGCATCCCTTGGCTATTTATTTGTTATTCATCCCTTATTCAGCTCTGATGAAAATCATACATTTAAAAAATATACAGACTTCTTTCTGATGCTAGGATAGAAATTACTGAAGCATAGTTGTGGAAGGTGTGGAGACGTATTTCACTCCTTGTGTTTTTATTATAGCTGTTTTTATAAATTTGTTTTTGTTTTCTCATGATGACGAGAAAGACTTGATAAAATAATGACAGGTTTCATTAAAACAGTATGGCCATCTTTACTTCTGAGAAGATGAAAACAGCTCAGGTTGAGGAAGAAACCTTATAGAAAGCAGATCTGTGACAGCTGGGATCAGTATACTTACGTGTGTCTCTACATAAGTACATATATAATCTGTAGTCAGAAGGGTGTTTCTAATTGTACAGTTGCCAAATAGCTACTTGTCAATTTATTATTCATTTGACTTTGCAAATCTAAGGCATAAAAGTTGAAAAGGAGCTAAGTAGTCTTGTCCATCACCAATACATACTTTGCTAACTGCTGATGACATATTTGCCAACATTATTGATATTGATACTTGGGCAATATATAAATATTTCATTGTTCTCTGATGCATGAAATACTGCAATTTTAAGCTTCACGCTGCCAAAACTACTTTTTGGTCTTGTCATCACATTAGACATCAGATTGCTTTTTGACTTCTTGGCAAAGACGTGGTACAAAATTAGTAACAAACTCCATCGAGTTCAGGCTGCTTCAGTGAGGGTGTAGGGCCTCTGACAAGCAGGCAGAGACTGCCAAGATCCACTTAAATGGAAAGGAAAAATTACCTAAGAACATTTCTGAGTTGAGTTCGCATTATTTCATAACGTTTGTGTCAATCTCTTTCCCTTTTTCAATAACTGCTTGGAGGCATAGCTATTTTGCACACTATGTAGTTACTGACGTTTGTTGATGTGTGAAAGCTAGGAATGAATATTTGTTCTATAAAAATTCATCACTTCCATCCTTTTTAATTTAATTTCTCTGAAATTATAGTGTTTTAAATACAAAATGAAGGTGGCGTGGTACTGAAACTGTACCTTAGCTAGCAACTTTTGGATTCTTTCTGCGAGTAGTAGAGGAAGGGGAAGAACACATTAAAGACAAAGAAGGAATTGTGGAGGAAGAGCGAAAGATGAGGTGAAGAGAAAAGAGGATAAAGTCAAAGAGACCAGGTGTGAGTCCATTTCCTGTGGGTTTTCCTGGCACCTGAATGTTGCAGTGAGGGTACCCAGGACTCGCTGAACTCCGCACGAGCCCAGGGGTGCATGCTGTGGTGTGAAGGGGCAGTTGTTCTGTTTGCATTGACAGAGACAGTGTGAGATGAACTCTGGGGATCAGAGGAATGGAGAAAATCCTGTGCTCTGTTATCCTACCCTATTTTTAGTGACAAAGGAGTATTAATCAGGTGTATTATTTGTATGTTAAATTATACTTATATATCTAACATCTAATATTTATTCATATATGTAAATATAAGTGTCTAGACAATGTGTATGTAAACAACAATCATATCATCTTTGCTGGGAGTATCATGCGTAAAGGAGTGTGATTCCTTAAATGACTACATGAACAACCACCTCACTGTGCAGCAAAATGTGGTAGAAAGAAGAATCTAGACCAGCAAAATCTGCTGTCCTCAAAGCTGTTCATTTAGGAACATGCAGCTGTTGCTGAGAAAGCACAAGAGACAGAGTATGGAGATGGTAGGTGGAAAGAAGTTCCCGATTTTGAATGTTAACTTTCTTTGTTTTCTTCTTAGGGGATACGGCATTGGTGTAAGGCTCATTGATGATTTTTTAGCTCGTTCAGCTGTGAAAAAGTGCCGCAGTTATTCTGAAACTGCGGACATGATTGCACAGGTAAATAAGATTTACGTTCTCTAGAGCTTCATCAGCTTCAATGGTCTTAGCTTTTCCTTCCTCCTCTACCAGTTTGCTCCAGAACAGTTATCTATATTTTCTGCTGTATCATGACTGTCTTACAAAAAAACACTCATCTCCACAATCACACCCATGCTTCCATTGGATCAAATACAGCCTTTTCTGTATCTACAACTTCATATCAGCTAGTAGCTCACAGAGGCTGGCCTTGAGAGGACACATCAGTTTCTACCTCCGTAGCATAGTTCTACATCAGGCTGGGAAAAAAATAACATTCAAGAGAACACAAAAAATGTGATGTTTAAGGAGATAAGAATTTGGCGGATGGTCTTGATAAACCTGAAGCAATAAGTTTACCGCAAAGGGCTGTCAAAACCACAGAACTGGTTCACATGGGTATTAGTTTTATATCTCAGTAGAGGACAGAGAACACAAAATGGGATACCACCCGTGAGAGGCTGCCAACCACTGACCTAAACAGACCTTGAAGTCAATTGCTAAACTGAAATTAAAATTAATCTATTCCTAGTAGCAACAAAAAATGATCCAGTTTTAACAAACTTCAAATCATATATTCCCTCACTTTTTTTGTTTTTCTAGGACCATAAGCCTTAACCATCTCATACAGAGCTTAAACTTTGATATTCTTACTCTTGCCATCTGAATCTCCTCAGCATCTCCATAACTATCTTAGCTTTTTTTTAACCTTAAAATCGTAATATTAGGAATAAGCTGCAGGATTTTCTGCAAAAGGAAGACTCAACTGTAGCAGAGAAGAACTGTAAGAAAGGAAAATGAGAGGAACATTGTCCTCACTACCTACAAATCTAATAATAAAATCAAAAAGATAAAATCGGAGTGGGTACTTTTGTCTTCTTTGATGGAAATTTCCCTTTTATTGAGTAGTCTTTCACACTACTGTCAGACATGAAAGATCTAGGAGGAAATTTAGTGGCAACACATGGGTTTCTAAAGGTGTATTTTTGCTGCCATGAGCAAGTCAGATTTCCTGGGGAAGCTCAAAGAGAAATCCATGGGACATCCAGCCACTTTGGACTGCTGAGTCACTGTAAAGGAGGTGGTAGTTCATAGATATTGAGTTAGCTCAGACTAATACCTGGTCAGGTCATGGTGAATCATCCCTTTAATCTGTTATGATTTTCCACTATGAAGTATTGCTGTTGAAGATATGCCTGGCCTTTCCCAAAGGCAAAAATTAACTACCCTTCATAGCAAGGAACTGTTTGCTAGGTTGTCATTTGTTTTAAGAGGAGAGATTAGGGTGTCAGTTAATTGAACTGAGATTCATTTCCATTGGCTCATTTTGGGAGACAAAACTATGCCTGGCATACTGCTCAAGAACTACCAGCAGCATCAGCTAAGAGTGAGCATTATGTTGAACAGCTGACTGCAGAACCGGGAAACAGCAGGCTTCCTATACAGTGAACTAAGGCACCTATATATACAGGTTATACAAGAGTATCTTAGTTCAAAGTGTACGTGGTTGTTGTCAGGTGATGTGTGATCCTGCTCATATTAACCACGTCAGAAATACCTACATTACATCTGACTGAGATGGAAGAACAGAAGTTATGTTGTCATCCCAAAATGCTTGTCATAGAGGAGCTCATGGTTGCCACAAAATAGAGGAAGGACCTCTTTGGCTTTGCTGTTGCTGGCAGGGCTGTAAAGTGCACATGCACACAACACACGCATGCACCATGATCTGCTGAAGTTCAAAGCAGAAGCAAGTGATGTTACTAAAAGCCAGCCAGATCCTATTAGCTCAGAAAAGAGTGGAAACTAAATTTCCTACTGAAGTAAAGTGTATTGTGGAGTCTTAAATCAGGATGTTATATAACAAACTCCTTCTCTGGAGGAGCTGAGCCGGGGTAGAGGATGCACTGGAGATGGTGAGGGCAGCTGAATGCAAACCATGAGACAAACAACATTTCAATCAATGTATTAAAATACACTATCTCGTTAAAAGAATTATACCAGGCTGCAAAATCGTGGTTTTGTTCACTTTTATGTTCTTTTTCAGGTGGTATTTGTACTTTATTTTCTCTGGATTTTCATGTGTGTGCTAGATATCTGGTTTTCTGGGTCTTGTTCCTCATGGTTCCCTTCTTTACAAATGCTTTAATACAGTAGAACCATCATCCATAAGTACAGGGGATTTAACAACAAAATACAGTGAGAAGTTAACCATCAAAGTAAGGAAAAAGACACTATTTCTCTGCAGGCTGTAGTTAAAAAGACACTCACTGAGAGAAATAAAATTACTTGGAAAGATTGGAACAAACTTTAAAGCACACAGTCTCTTGAAAAGACTATTTTTAGCAAACTAAAAGAGGAGTTTTGTAGTAGGAGTATAACCTTTCTGAAGCAAGATGTAATACAGAAATTTTCACATTTCTTTGACGAAACATTATTTTTAGTAGTCTTCAAGTACATTTGTCTGAAGCACATACCAACAAAGCAGACGTGAAATGACCCAGCAAATAACTGCAAATGCGCTGATGAAGTTGTCGGTTCAGAATTACACAGCTGTTTACATGATCTCTTTAACTCTTCAGCAGTAGTGTTCTCAGGCAGGAGAAGGTACTTAATACTTCATGGCACTAACTCTTCTGAGGTAGAAATCTGTTTGAGGATGAGTGTGTAGAGAGAAACCAGTTAAAAGTTAAAGTGATTAAGGCAGTTAAGCAGTTGGAAGCAAACGTCCTTTAAAAATGGCTGTTATCCTGCAGTCCTCTGGAATACAAAGAAGTCTGTTAAATCAGGCCGTGGGTGTTCCCTGTGGAAATGGAAAGAGATGAGATGAAGCAAAGGAAAAAACATAAAATGAGGAGTACAAAGCGAGCTTGCTGCATTAAGAAATAAATACCAGAGGAAAGGTGGACCTAAGGCACAGATTGAGGGCTTAAAACTTCAACCACTGGCTCAGACTGCAAAACCTGGGATTTACTGCTAGCTTATACGGGACTGGAGAAGGGCCAACAAGTTCTGATGATGAGCCAAAGTGAGTCTTGCTGGACTGAGTTCCCATGTTGGTGCGGTGACTTCGCGTGGTTACAGTTGGGACTGAATAAAAAATGGTAAAACAGGCCATCTAAAAGTAGGCTTTCTGCTCACTGGCAAACTGGGATAAGAAAATGGAAACCAGTGGAGGAATGTATTAAGAACAAAGCTTGGTTGAAGAAGTAATGTCCAAGACTGGATTCAGAATTTGGATCTGAGTATAACCGAGGATTACTTTTGAAATGACGGTGATGATTTTGCTCTATTATCCTACAAAATCAAATTTTTACTTCAATTCCTCCTCACAAGACCTTGATAACTTTGATCTGATCGAAAGAGATGCAAAAAATAAACAGCTTCTGGTCTTAGATCTAATCCTAGAAGAACGTTACCTTCTGTAGCACAATGTCACCATGCCCCAGGAGGCGCCTGTGCGTGCTACAGGTGGGAGCAGCTGGGCCATGCCCTCTGGTCCACAGTGAGCTCTGCTGGCTCACAGGCTCTGTAGCTGTGTTAGTACCGTGCTGTGCCCAAGGATGTGTCCCTTGCTGAACAGCAGTGGCTGGAAAGATGGGCTTCATTGTGGAAGCTCAGTATCCTATGAATGCAGCAGAAGTATGTCTCTGCAGCTGCTGGTAGAAAGGACTTTGGGGACCACCAGCGCTAGGGTAATCCAACCGTGTCACCCCCAGGCCCAGAGCTGTAGGACAAGAGATGTGATTCCCCTTCCCATGGGAGGTCCTGCCACACAGGGTCCCTGTATATTGACATGTGGCCAGTTTGGGAGTCTGGCAGAAGCTGGCAGAATTTACGAAGCTGGTAAATGTTGCTTTTCAGATCTCAGCAGTGAGAGGGAAATGCATACAGCAGGTTGCAGTGCTAAGTGGTAGACAGTGAACTGAAAAATTAAGTGCTGCACTGTAAAGAGTAAAGAAAAGTTTCTGAGTACAAGGAATCGGCAACAGATGGCAAGACCTTTAGAGCATCTAGCTCTTCCCAAACACTGTGGAAAAGTACTAAGAATGAAAAGTATGCTAGGAAAAATGTTATGTTGGCTGCCTTTCCCCTTCTAAGCAGGTTAATTCTGGACCTTTGTTAATCTTGTTATTATGTCATCTGAAATTATGGTTTCAATTTTTTTAACAGTCTGTGTTATCGCTCACTTTGCAACATTACTTAGGCATACAATGTTTTGTAGTAACAAATCCCCAGTAGTATATAAAGGGACAGAGAAGTTAGTGGCCTCCTAAATATTTCAGTAATTCTGGACTGTATTTAAGCACCATCAAAATCTTAATGAATTTTATTCTTGCTGCTTGAGAGAGATGGAATGCCGGTTGAGACTTTGAAAAATGGCGTTCGGACATTTCTGATTCGGACTGCATAGATTTCTTTTTTGGCATTAAGCAATATATAATCCCGTAGAGTTGCAAGTAACATTTTTAAAAGAGAAATTTTACTTTATATGGGTGTCATTTTGATGGTAAGCCTATGAACATGTCTAAATAGATATTATTTTTTCTTCCATTTCATACTGATAGAAATGAGACAGATTTATGGATGCAACTTTCAAAACTGCTCATCCATTTTACTTCCCTCTCTTTTGAAGTTACAAAGAAAGATTGAAAAGACCTTTGTTTTACCATCTGAGAACTTGTGTGTGGTAGTTTTAAAGGAATTGCTGTCCAGTCAGCCTGGTTTTAAAAAAAATGTTCATTTCTATTCATTGAATTATCTATCTGTGTACTTAAATTATTTTTTCTGCTGAGGATTTTGTACAGTTTTCACTTTATAGCTTTGCAATTGTGCCTTTATTTGGTGCTCCATTGCAAACCAGCTACTGGTTTCGCATAGTTTGCATGCCAGTCCTCTTTTACACAGGAAGTCGTAACAATAGAATTTGGACAGATTTGGCATACTGTAATGCAAAGTACAGCTGAAACTAAATTGAAAGCATGTGAGGGCCTAGCACGGTTAACTAGTTTTTGTTCTGGTAATAAAAAAGTTTGATGGAGCAGCAGATATGTAGCTGAAGAATAGTTACAAGAACTTATATTAGAAAACTGGGATCTCACAGAGGTGAAGAAATAGTAAACAGAGAGACAAAGCACAGAGAATTGAGCAGAAGTTTCTGTTTTATTTGTGCACTCATATTTTCATGGACATCAGAGCTTATGCAAAATCTAAATTTTCCAAGAGAAAATGCTGATTCTGCTGTTTGGTCTTTTTCCCAGTTTGTTTTGGGTGGTGTTGACAATAGTCTTCACCTCTTTCTGAGCTGCCATGGTAGCTGCTTTTAATTCAAGGACAGTGTTGATACAAACCAGTTTTTGCGATAGCTTCTTGAAGGGCAGGGTTAAATTTGCCAAAACCAGATTCCAGTTGAAAACATAGGGTCAAACTGGCTTTTATTTTTGTCTATTTTTATAGAAGTATTCCAGCATCCACATAGCAATTGCATGAAGTCACAGGCATTTTGGTAAGACAAAACAGCACAGCACAGCACTGGACATGAGGGTCAGTGAGAGGCTTGGGCTCCTACCAGGCAAGTGTTGCAGCACTAAGCCTTCAGCAGCTACTCTTGGAGGTGGAGACGCTCACAACATCTTTTACCTGTGAACACGAAGCAGGGTACAGATGAGGAGAGGAGAATGCACCATGGTGTTGCCCCTCCATGATAAAGGAGAAGGCCAGGCTGGGAAACAGTTCTGTTTCAGATGGTCCTGGCTGCTTAGGTGCAGAGCTTTGAGCTTTCTTCTGAGGAAAAAGAGGGTGCAAAAAGCCCAAAGTGGGTTCCCTCTGTCCTCCCACCTTTCCCTCTGCCAACTATGCTTTTGCCTCTGTATCCCAGCTCTGATGTCACAGTGGAGACCTCATCCTTACATCAACCCACTTGTTTCTCATATTCCTTGATCACTAACCTACTTAGTGTCCTTCTCTTTGCATCCCTACTTGCTTTGGTTTTCTGAAGTGGAAAGGTGGCTTTGGGAAGGGAAGTTTGTCTTCCAGCTGTTAGGTGGTGTCTCCTCTCCCCTTGCATGTAGCGGATAGGTAAGGTGGGGCTGGGCACTACGTGTTGGGGCATCTCTCATAAAGAAAGGGAAAAGCAGACAAATGGGAAGGGCAGTGTACCCTGGAGTTAGATAGCTGCCTTGCCAGGAGAGGAGCCCAGGAAGAAAAATGCATATGCACTAGACATGGTGTCAGACACGCCTGCTGTTGTGACTCATTTTGGCAGCGTTGCCTCTGTGCTTTCAGCGGCAGCAGGTACATTTAGGCGTACAACATGGTCTAAGTCTGCTGCAAAGTGGGTCAACTGGGATAAAAAACTTCAAAACATTTGCTTAAACACCACAAAGTATTCAAAATGCACAAAGAAAATTCTAAGCAGACAGTGGAATTAGCACTTGAATTTTATTTCAGAATAGAATAATGGTCTGTAAATGCAGATAGATCTTTTTTTTTTCCCCGCTAAAGATGTGCAGTATGAGAACAGCTGGGCAGAGTACCCTGGTTTGCTGATAAGAGCCTGATTCAAGCAGAGCAAAAATACCATTCTTTGCAGACTTAGGAAGATTGGCAGTAAAATGCTGCATAAAAGCCTACCCCGTCATCCCAGGGAAAGAAACTTGGCAGAAAATTTGTTCTCCTTTTATACAGTGTTTGCAAACATTCTGGACACCCTGTGTGAGAGCCACGTGGGGAATTCCAAGTGGGTGAGGCAAAGCCTAGGGTTCTGGGGTGAAACACATTTGTCAGAAACACTGATCGTGCAGTCGCCTCACCTGCATTGCCTGCCGGCTCTGCTTGCTCCAGGCACTACGTTTCCTAAGATATTCAGAAAAATGAAAGTCAGCCTGCTGCAATAATATTTTTTTTGTCTTAAAATGTGAAATTTCCTTCCAGGCTCTCTGTCATACACTGGCTGCAGGCCCAGTACAAACGATGTTACATAGCTCTGCAGGCTGCACCCAGTGCCCGAAACCCACTCAGAACAGGAGCTCTCAGTGGGAGAAGGTGACTCCAAGTACTCTACAGAGGCAAAGTATCAGTGCTGCACTTTCACTGTTGTAATAAAGCACTTACAGCAACTGACTATATTTCAAAATAGCATGTTATTTTTTAACAAGAAAACAAGAATGCTGAACCATCTGGTATTTTCAAGTTCTTGGTACCCTACACTTCAGCTGTAAGATTTGTCAAAAAAATTACTTGGCACCTCGTTGTCAATGGATGTCACTGCCCCATGTCTCAGGCAGATGCCTCGGGGACTGGAAGACCAGGGCTGATCATTGTGACCATCTGTGACATTTTAGGTGCAACAGGAGTCCAAAGATGCTGAGATGCCTGGAGTGACCACTGGTGCCTCAAAACAGTGATGTACCTGCAGATGGCCTGGAAGTGACCTGGAAGCAAAACCTTTACTTTTTGCAGGCTGTCAGAAAAGCCACGCACATCTTCTATTATTATATTCACAAATTTTAAGTGGTGTTACTTTATGATAGTCTCTTGATTTACATAGGATGAGCATACTATAGTGCCTTTTACATACGGTATAGTTAAAATCCTCTTGTAGAAGTCGTTATTCATCTCTTTCTGCTGTCAGCTCTTGATCTGGAGCCAGCAGCATTAGTAGAGCATGAACCTTAGGTGCCATGGAAGACTGCAGCCTTTTCACTGATGTAGGGAAATAATTTCGTTCCGTCCTTTTGGAGCAAGTTTGTAACTGGGAAGGAACGTGATGAATAAGAAAGAGGCCATTGTGTAAAAATATAGAGATGAAACCAGCCAGAAGTATTTTGTATTAGCAAGATGCAAAAAAGCTGAAAATGTATTTGATCTATGGTATTTCCCTTCTGTCTACAAAGTCCAGCATTGTCTCCCTTTCGTCAATGATTTCTTTCTGGCCTTCTTCAACTAGCCTGTGAATTGTGCTATAATACTGTTTGCTACTGCTGAAAGAGTAGAGCTGGGAAGCATCTTCCCATGCCTGAAAAGCTGGCATGGGAATCACTTCTGGTTCCTTGTTCTCGAAAAAGCACTTCAGGTTTCGCTCGCTCAGCTTGGTGGCGTACAGCTGGAAAATCTGCTCCAGCTGCTCCTTCTCCTTCTCCGTGTACACCCTCCAGAACTTCAGCTGCAGGTGGCTGACTTTCGACTGGCAGCTGGCACAGCAAGTGGTTAGCAGGGACAGAAGAGCTGTGGTGACTATCACACACCAGCCTAAAATCTGGGAAAACAAAAGAAATGAGTTTCAGGTTAAAAAGGCCGAAGTGAAAATGCTTCTTAAATCACGAGTGTCCGACAGAGCGACCACACTTTGTACGGCGGGACTGCCACTCCTCTTGGGACCCTACCACGGGCGTCTCATCCCAGTTTGCGTTCAGTGCCTGGCGTTAGTGTTAATGGGGCTTCTGTGTGGGGACCAAAGGGAAGCAGAAGACGTCAGGATTGAGGCTTCTCAATAGCGCTCATTTTGATGTCTCTTCCTCAGGAAGGCAAAATCTGGTTGGTTTTTGCAGTGGAAGGTAAAAGTCTCAAGAAAGGTTGGCTTATACCAGAGTCTGGCTACCTCCCCCTTCTGTTTTATAACACAGGGAACTGGGATAACAACAGCTGAAGAGACATGTCTGGTGCCACGGCAATGGCCATTCAGAGGCAGGTAGTCTTGAATCAGACCTCAACTACAAGACTGTATATGAGGAAAAATCAAAGAGAGGTCTAAATGATCAATCAAATAATGTTATGGCTGATTAGTGCTATGAAGAAAACAGAGCGGACCTGGGAGCAGGAGTAGTGTCTGGGTAATTTAGAGAGAAGATTGATGAGAGGTTATTGCAAAACTATAACAATCTGGCATGCAGTGGGTTGGAATTGCTCCCCGAATTCTGTCACACAAACGGAAGAGTGCATAGGGAGAATAAAATATCACAATCACTAGATGGTAAATGGTTTTCTGTCTCCTGAAAGTGTCAAATAAAATTGCCCTGCAAAAACTGGGATTAAGACACAATTCTGAATTGTGACAAACTACAGAAGCAAAAAGGGTAAGCAACTTTTGTCCCAGATCAGTCAACCTTTGAAACTGTGACCATTTTTAGATGTGTTGTTTGCAGACTTCTTTTTGACTTAAAAAAAACCAAACAACAACTAGAACTGTTCTACCATTAATTAACTAACAAAAATATGAAAGACAGTCTTAAATTTAAAAAGTTTTCCCCAAATTCTTTTACCAGGAGGTTCACTGAAACCTAGGCAATTCTTGTAAACTTTTTTTGACTTTGATGCATCAGCCTTTGTAGAAAAAATCATGCCAAAAGTGGTTTAAAAGTATCTTCTTATCCAATCTTGTGAGAATGCTGGGAGGAAAGGGCATGAGAAAGAAGAAATAGTGTGTGCATTGGCAGGTCCGCGTTGGCACTGGAGCCCATTTCATCTACACACTGATTACAAATAGTTACTGTATTTTCAGAGAACTTTGTTTTTTCTGAAATATGCTTGTCCAGCCTCATTCAGCCTTTTTTGTAGCAACTTCAGAGTTTGGCAAAATATGTTAGGAACATATTAAAGGACAGAGCTGCTCCAAGGATTAGAACAAGGGCAGAGGGTGGAAGAATGTACTTGAAATTGTTACTGTGGGATGTTCTGCTCTAAGCAAAGCAGAAGTGTGAACAGAATTTTTTCACGCCTGATGCCACTGGCCTAGCCAATAGTTTTACCCACCTACTCTACTGCAGTGTGTAACATATGGAACAAAATATACTTGTATTCAGACAGTGGAACAAATTTCAGTGTGGACCAAATCGTCTAAGTTTCAGAGACCCATACGAACTGGACCCGATTTCTCATGCTTTAATGATGATTATATGGAAAGCTGCCACCTTCCTCACGTGAACTCCTGCACTGATGTTAAAAAAATAAACACCAGTAAAAATCTGTATTTAGCTGAGGGAATACAGAAAGTTTCCTCAGGGAAATATGTGAAACTTGTGAGAAGCTTGACAAACAATTATTCGTAGGGACTGGTATGGAAGAAGAGCTTCACTTTCTTTTATTTTTCCAGACACTTTGTGCTGGCTGATGATTTCTATGGGTATTTGAGCAAGTGCTCTTTTTAGCAGCTTTTCACTTTCTTGCAGCTTGGAGAATGAACCCATGTATTCTCATGCTATAAAATGAGTCACTGAAGTTTCACTGGTTCCTATACATGCAACGTAAAGTCTTAGGCACTATTTGTAATTTCCTTCCAAGACTCTCAAATCAATTGCTCTGTCTGCAGTGCAGGATTTGTCTGCATTCCACTCCAATTTGCATGAGGACTTGAAAATAAAACCAGCTCTTGGGGAGGAAATGGCTCCATATGGAACCAATTGTCTGACAAAAACTTGCTGGCTCCACAGAGTGTTTTTCCTTCCTGCTGGCAATCATCTTTCCATCAATTTCTGTAGCCTTTTTTTTTCTTTGTTTTGATTTTGCATCTCTGAATTTTTGTGTGTTACAAGGCACTGAGTAGAACTGTGTCACACAAAGGTAGTAAAATGTAATATGATCTCAGCTTTGCATGTTCTGCTTGGTTTATTTCAGTGTTCCTGCCTTCCTCCAAGCAGGACAAAAACATGCTCTCGTTTGGCATCATGAACATGAGGAATGCAAACAGGAACATTTTATGTAAGCAGTCACAAATCTGTCACAAATCTTATTTTCCAGTATTTTTCTACTGTTAGTGACCTAAGATTTCATTAGAGTATCATGATGGTATAAAATAGGAGAGTGTGGTATGGATTTTTTAGTAGGACAGACCCCTGTAATGGGATGACATCTGTTAATTCAGCCTCCTAAATAATCCAGAAGTTTTTTCTCTTTAGAGCAATCTTCATTCGGGAAGAAAGCTTTAAGTTATCCTGTCGTCTTGATCCTGCCATCAGTGAGACCCCCCAGGACATGTGGCACAGCTGAAACTGAACTAAAAGGTGGATTGATTGTGTTTCGTGTGGCTGCATCATGCCAAAACTTTGTTTGTGTGAAACCAATGGTTTTATCTTAGCATCAGACATCAGGATCTTCCACAGATAAATCACAGCAGCAGTACAAACTGTATAATGCTCTTTATTTATTTTCCTTACCTGGGACTGTGCTTGAAGAGTCCGTTTCAGTTCGTCACTCTCTGAAAAGGGCATGGAGCTTTTGTCGCAGGCTACCTTGTGTAGCTCTTCAAAGCAATTCTCAGATTTGCTGTCGCAAAGTGCGTGTAAGTAGGCAGGATTTTCCAAGCCACTCATGGCACATTCGTAAAAAGTCCCGTTGAGCAAAGCCACAGAAAGCCACATCACTGGGGCCACCAGAGCATTTAGAGTGATTTGTCCGAAGACGTAAAAGAAACGGCAGGTATTCCCCCTGGGGAATATTTTTCTGGGATTCACACAGCAGCCTGTAAAGAGTTTCCAGGTCTTGCTGTTCAAGAAATATCCAATAACCAGCAAAACAAAAGCTGGAGAGAAGAGAAATACCAAACCGTACCTGAAGTTTTCATTGCTGCAGGGGCATCTGAAAGCAACAAGAGAAAACACACGTTCACCTCCCATTGTCAGCAGTGCCATAAAACTGTAACCGATAGCGGTTTTCTGGTTCATAAAGAATTTCAGGATTGTCTGGAAGCCATCCATGTTCGACACTCACTACAGAGGTAAAAATCAAGACACTTTTCTCTTCAGTCGTAGCAGCCTGTAGTGGTGTCGCAGGGGAGAGCTCTCCAGAGGAGGAGCAGCCTGCTGCTAGCCTGCCGGCGTGCACGCAGTCCAGATAACGCCGTGATGTCACTGTCTGGAGAAACGCGCTCGCAGGGCACCCCTCCACTCGCAGAGCAGATGTTGCACGTTTACAGTAACATTCATCAGTAGTGGAAGGAAAGCAAGCAATGCTCTGTATAGTCAAATAAGCTTGCAGTCTTGGCAGTCTTATTCTTGCTGGGTTGTTGGCTTTTTTGTGATTGCGGATGGAGATCAGAGTGAAAACACACACTCGCCAGTTGCAGGAGTTTTTGAGCTGTGGTTATCAGAGTTGCTGGCAATGTGGTGAAGGACCTAATGTAGATGCTAATGGTCCCAGGGGAGTGTGACACGACTGGAAGCAGACGAGTGGTAACAGTAAAAACACTTTGTATGTGGTTTTAAATGTAAGAACATCAAAGACAGAATAAGCAGCCTCCTGCTGTACTTCCCTGGAGCATCACATAGCTCCAAATTTGCGTCTCTGGCCCAAGCTGATCACAGAAGAGACAAATCCAGTTTGATTTCCAGTCTGTCTTGCCCTTCCCCCTATTTTCCTGGGGTAAAGCTGGTCTACAGGATGCTACATGCTAAAGTTTGCCCTCTGGTTTGCACACAACGGATTGAAGCAGCAGAGTTTCATCCTTTTGCAGGTTGCTTTCAAGATGTACCTTGGGGTCACCCCTAGTGTGAGCTGCAGTAGTGCCGCGGGAAATGAATTCTCCTTAATCCTGGACAAAAACCCACTAGTGGACTTTGTGGAGGAGCTGCCAGCAGAACGAGCATCGCTTTGCTACTGTAACCTCCTCTGCGGGGTGATTCGGGGTGCCTTGGAAATGGTAAGGAAGCGCGCGCCTGTTTTCTTGGTTCTTTGTAATACGGAGAGGCACAGGAAAGAAAAAACACTTGCTCAGGTACACGAAGGAAATTCAGTAGTGTTTAATCTGTCTCTCAGATTAAATGTCTGTGTCTAAATAAAAGAGGGCCAGACGGATCCTGGATCCTGAGGCAGATTGGCTCACCTCTGCACCGTCCCCGCTTGGCTCTGCAGTGGCTGACTCGGGTGCAGGAGCCGGGTGGGACTGGGGAGCCAGCTGCCACGTAATGTGGAGAGCTGGGGGGGCACACTGAGCTTCTCCACGACTCCCTGAGCCCATCGTTCTTTCCCGCGTATGTGTAACCAGTAACAGTCATCCCTGGTTCTTTACAAATATGTGAAGATAAATAAAATTCTCAGGTTACCGCAGCACCTGCTGAAGGGGAGAACAAAGTGTGGATGAGTATCATGTTAAAACCAAAGCATCAGAAGTGTCTCAGATAGCATGCCAATTTTTGTTCTTAAATTTAGAACTTTTACAAAACAATAGACAAAGGGCATCATCTGAAAGTCACTGAGTTATAGAGCTTCTGTCATGTTGACTGCAAGATAACTTTTGGGCTGCTTTACATTTCTGTCAATATCTAATTTGTCATATATCTTACGTTTCAAGAAAACAGAAGCCGTACAAGTATGTGTGTATGTGAGTCTCAAAATTATAGTATCTGACATAAGACTAATGAACAAAAGCATTATGTCATACGTATTAGTATGTGACCAGGTGGAAGAATGCAAAGCACTGGAATGAAGGATAATGTATTATACAATCCCAGTGTATATATACTTCCTTTTTATTAACTTAGTTGGGAAAGATATTTTAAAACAATCTAGAAATCTGTTCCTTATGAAACCTGAGAAAGGGGGTCCCCTTGTGATAAAAGAGAGAGAAAAAGCTCTTCATACTGGAAGAAGGGTGAAAACTGGGCATTTCTTTGCTTTACTGATCAGACCCGATTCTTTGCAGGTTCACTTAGCCGCAGAAGTTACCTTCCTCCAGGACAGGCTGAAGGGTGATGCTGTGACAGAAATAGGAATTACGTTTTTAAGGAAGGCTGAAAACAGGAAGCACAAAAGAAATAAATGAAAGACAAATTGTGAGAAACCCTTGCTGAGGGATATTTTGTGCCTTTTGTTTCTGAAGAAGACATGCAGGGTCAAAATGGCTTCCCAGAGCCAGCTGCACCAGTCGTACATTTGAAAGATGAAGAAAGCCGGGCAGCAAACAGGAGGGACAGAGCAGGGGGAGAGCAATGTTAATCATCATGACGCAGATATCAGCATAAAAGATGAAAATGGCCTGCCCTTCCTTCTCACATAACTGTGCTCTTCAGCTCAATGAAATTTTTATCTTAGTATTTAGTGCACGCTGGATGCAAAATATTCATTCCGACACCAATTGTTTTAAGCTAAACATGACCACCTCTTCCCTTTCTGTTTGTTGGTAATGTTTCAAAGCATGGTTGCTAAGAGGTGCTTTATTTCCCTGGCTGTCTGTGGTTAGGAATAATGAATTCATTCACTGTGACTGCTGTACGCAGCATCTTGCTGTCAGGTGCCTGTTTGATGCATAGTGGTTTGCCATTCTTTGTCCTCCGCACCAGACATCCTGCTCCCTTTGAAACCAGAGAGGGATGCGACTTCAGTGATGGCAGGAGCCAGTCCCTGATGGCTCTTTCAGGCCCCAAATGCAGTTTTGCTGGCATGCCTGTTCATCCCTGTGTGTACGTCAGGCTGCAGTGCTCTGATGACGACAGCAGTGCTTGTGTTGCTTCACGCTGTGGGCCTTTTCATGTCAGTCTTCTCTTCAAGAGCAATGATCTTGTGACCAAACTGAACAAAGCATGGTGTATTTAATGTATAGTCACGGTGGATCTGTACTTCACCTTGGGAAACTTCAATAAAAATTCAGAAATTGCCACACAAACAGTTTGCTAATCATTGTGTCTGTCCTTACCTGACCTTCATCACTGGCCATTGATCATCTGCCACTTGGCAGTGGAGTTCTATCACCACAACAGGACTTTGAAGTAGAGAAATAGCAGCCTCGCAGAGCCCTGGGTTATAGGGAAGGTTTGCTGTTGTCCAGTGTAATGCAAGATGCCTGGGTAAGGGTTGGACAAAAACCCAGGTCCCAAATCCTAGTGATGCAGTCTACCCACAAACCCAGGTCACCTTCTTCTCACCACAGCACTCCTTTTAAACTGAAATATAAACCCTCAATTCAATTTAGAGAAGCTCAGAATTAACTCCAACTTTGTCACTGTGGTTTGTACCCTCATCTGCTGTTTTTCCCTCAGTCTATTTAACCCACAATCCTGCTGACTGAGGGGCACCTCTTACCTTGGGGACAGCAGGGTTCACTCCCACCAGAGCTGTACAACCCTCCCAATAATCTTTCTTTGTTTGTCTTAACAGTGATGTGCAGTTGTACAGTTGTGGTGTAGTGTGATGGAGCTTTAAGAGAACAGTTTTGTACAGAAAAAAACCTAACCTGTTCATTACCCAGCCTTGGGCTGAGCCCACAGTACTGTTACCTGCTAGGGTCATGAGTTACAACACGTAACAACGTGTTACAACCAGTAACAAGTTTCTTTTTTTCTTTTTTTAAATCATGGCTGAAAGGTCATGTGGAGTCAGCCTGATTTCACTACCTGTGCAGCAGCCCTTGGAGGGATTTTTCTTGGTTATGCCCAGCTGGCTGAGATGGACATGTGGCAACTTTGGCTGACCACAAGAAGGTTCTTTACAAGGCAATGGCCATTCTTTCTTCCTATCAACCACATATTCTTCTATTCTTATTTGTATTTTCAAAGAGAATAACCTATACTGTCCTTTTGTGAGATACAGTTCTCTTACTTAAACCCCTATTGCATTGGACTTGCATGCAGGTGTGTATACATACACATTCCTATGGTAACATTTTCTGTCGAGGTCTGGACCAGCTAAAAAGCATCTGTCATCATATTGCAGTGACACGTATGCTGATCCCTGTGTATTCCAGGCCTGTTAAAGAGTTTCTGCCTGCAGGCATCAGCTAGCAAAGTCAGGGCTGGATATTACAACATTTTTAAAGCAAGGACTGTTAGTGTCATCCCGGGGCCTTTGCAGTCTTGCCACACTGGCTTTGGTGTGGCCAAGTCTTCCTTCCCTTGCTTCAGTGCCAAACATTTGCAGTGATGCTCCATGTAGGCCATCAAAGCTGTGTCTTTAGGTTTCAGTATTTTAGAATAAACAGCCTGAGGAAATCTTTACTTCTATTTGTACATGGTAAGTTTTGGAGGCTAAGTTTTAGATTGGATATTAGGAAAAATATCTTTATTGAAAGAGTGGTCAGGCATTGGAACAGGCTGCCCAGCGAAGTGGTGGAGTCACCATTCCTGGAGGTGTTTGAAAAAAGTGTAGATATGGCACTTCAGGACATGATTTAGCAGGCATGGTGGTGTTGGGTTGATGGTTGGACTTGATGATCTTAGTGGTCTTTTCCAACTTTAATGATTCTATGATTCTGTGATTCTAAGTTTCCACTGTGCAAATGAATATTTATAGCAGAAATGCCTAAGCCAGTCGAGGCAGCACAGATTTGAGATCAAGCCAAGAGGCAACATGAGACTGCCAGACTAAGCTGGGTACTAGTTCATGCTCATGTCATACCCCGCTTGTGCATCTGGTCCTGCAGCAATTCCTCCTCTCGGCTCAGCTCTGTGCTGGACAGACATGCTCAGTGCACGCTGGTTGCACTGTTAGTGTTTTTTGTATTTTCTTCCTACACTGGATGACTTCGTCCGTTGTACCCTAAATATTGAGCAAATAAAAGTTAGGTAGAAAAGTAGTAATAAACTATAGAAAAAATTGTGACCCACACTATGTTACCATTAGTTACTGACATGGGCTACTCTAGGCACATAAGTTTTTTTGCTTGTCTCACTTGGTAGCGTATTCACAGAAGTATTCCTCAGTGTTTCATCTTAGTGTAGGCCCTTCTTCTGAAGGTGGCTAATGGAGCAATCACAAGTGTATTGGAGCTTCTCTTTGAAATTTGTTTTGTTATAAATGTAATTATGTACAGAAGATACATGTGTTACATAAAGGTGATGAAAAATCAAAATTCAAGCATGACGGTATACAAAAACAATATATAAATATCTGTTTCTATCCCTATACATAAACAGAAATTTTTTCCTTTCCCCAAAAGTCAATTCATCTGCAAAAAATAGACCACCATCATTGCCAGCAAACTTCAAGATATGAATTGCAGTCCCATTTGGAGCCTTTGATTTTAATCAGAAGTACCAGCTCTATGTCTTTCCCTGGAAAGCTGAGGCAGCTTTGGTAATGAGACCCTGGCAGTTGTGACCAGGAGTGGAAGTGGCAGAAGCCCACCCAGATGCAGCTGAGAGGATTAACACTAAATCTGGGGGTATTTTCACTGCAGCTTCTTGTCAGGAAACAAAATAAGGCATGGCTTGTTCCTGGAGGCTTTCAGTCTATCCTGAAGTTATTATATCTCTAAGGTAAAGGCTGGCCCCACTGTGTTGAGGACCATTTTGGCACCGATCGCAGTGGGGCCAGGACATTGTTTCCTTCCCATTTACGATGTTCCAGAGTAGGTTTAGCTTTCTCTAGACATCAACGAGCAAATGAAGTCTTCAGTATGAGAGGTAAAATGGAACATTTTTTACTGAACCGTGCTTCCTGGAGGCACAAGTAACAAACTGGACATTTGTTACTCTATTATCAAGTTTCTCGGAAGAACAAGAACACTGAGCAAGTCAGTGAATCCATGGCAAACTGAATGCTTTTTAAATGCTTTTCTACATGCAGAACTGAATCTTGTTTTCCCTTTATGTGTTCTGTTTTCAGTTTATAGTAAGAACGACGCTCCCAAGTTAGTTACATTCAGCTAGTTAAAATAGGCTCTTCCCTTCCTTCTTCCTTGGAAAATGACTGTAACAAGCAGCTTAATGGGATTCCTCTCTGTCTGTCTGAATAGTTTCTAAGTTAGAATTTACTGTCTAGAAAGAGAAGATTTCTGGGAGGAGTGAAAGGACAGCCCAGACCAAAGAATCTGACTCACTACTCTAAAATGCTCTCTTATAATTAGATGTTCTTTGATAAGAACTTTCATATTTGCTAATATGAATTGCGGATTTGTGACATCCTGAAGTATGTAATTGTGATATAAATGTTTGTTAATATAAGCATACTGATATGTTATGCATAAGCCTAACCCCTCAAGACACACTAATTTGCACTTAGACTCCATTCTGGGTCAAGTTAGATAGTGTATTTGGCAGGGACATCTGCGTGTAGCTTAGGTACTGATGCCAGGGCCAAACTCATGTATGTAATACTACATAGTGAAAAAAAAAAAAATTTCAGGGAAAAAAATGGACAATAATATAGATGGAATATAAACAGGAAGTTTAATGTTGGTTTGTTTTCCCTGCAGCATTCCAGTGCCTATTTTGTTCCACTAAAGAGCTTTAAAAGGACAGGAAATGAGCAGTAGAGGTAATTAAGAAGGCCTGCTGCAAAAGGTGATGAAGATCAGGCAGTGGTAGAGAAAATCCACCACCACGGAAGTTTTTAGTTTCACTGTTATTACCTCAAGCTGCTATGCATGTACGGACAAAATGGCTGGAATCTTTTTGCTTGTCTATTCAAACCGATGAGCAGCTGAAGTCATTCCAGTGGATTCCTTTGTTATGCACAGGTAGCTCAGAAATGCTAATTGCTTCCCAGATTTTAAAAGATACAGTCCTTGCCTTGAGAAACTAATTGACTGAAAGTAAGTATTTTAGTCTAGAGCTTGCCCTAAGTTCCACTGAAAGATATATTGTCAAGTGAGACCTAATAAACTAAGCTGAAATTCTGATCAAAACTTCCATTCCTTTTTGTCTCTTTGATGCTGCCAGGTACGAAGGTTTGGTATTGTCACTCCATCTGCTAAATGCCTTTAAGGTGTTTGGTAATAATTTGACATAGTACGTGCTGACATCTTTGTGGATGCTTATTATTTTACACATGTGACTCTCAGAATCGTAGAATCATAGAATAGTTTGAGTTGGAAGGGACCTTAAAGACCATCTAATTCCAGCTCCCCTGCCATGGGCAGGGACACCTTCCACTAGACCAGGCTGCTCAAAGCCCCATCCAACCTGGCCTTAAGCACTTCCAGGGAGAAGGCAGCCACAGCTTCTGTGGGCACCCTGTGCCAGTGCCTCATCACCCTCAGAGTGAAGAATTTCTTTCTTCTATCTAATCTAAATCTGCCCTCTTTCAGTTTAAAGCCATTACCATTTTTCCTGTCACTGCATGCCCTTGTAAAAAGTCTGTCTCCAGCTTTCTTGTAGGCCCCCCTCAGGTACTGGAAGGCTGCTGTAAGTTCTCCCCTCAGCCTTGTCTTCTCCAGGCAGAACAGCCCCAACTCCCTCAGCCTTTCCGCATAGGAGTGGTGTTCCATCCCTCTGACCATTTTTGTGGCCCTCCTCTGGATCTGCTCCAAGAGGTCCATGTCTTTCCTGTGCTGGGGGCTCCTGAGCTGGATGCAGGACTCCAGGTGGGGTCTCACGAGAGCAGACTAGAGTGGCAGAATCCCCTCCCACGACCTGCTGGCCACGCTGCTTTTGATGTGGCCCAGCATACACGTGGCCTTCTGGGCTTTTTTTTTTTTAAGAGACAGTCACAAAGATGTTTATTTTTTTTGCCAGAATACATTTGTACATACATATATGTGTGTTCATACATAAGTGTACACAAATATATGTACATATATGTATGTGTGTACACATACACACATATATGTGTATATACAGATATATATATGTATACAATTCTGAATTTACCTGCCAGCAGGAAAGACCCCTGCTGAAAAATACCACAAGATTGACAATTGTGTGTGTGACTGAATGTGTGTGTTTTCCATTTGCATCCCTGGGGAAACACAATAGAACACATCACAACCATATAATGGATGATGAATCACACACATTTTCATGATACATAATGCAATTTGATCTTTATTACCGTTGTCAGTATAATCAATACATACCAACCGCAAGTGACATATAAGAGAGGCAGCATTAGTATAATGAAACAAATTTTGATTAGCAAAGCCATAGCAAGTCTGTCCCCATGTATTTAAACTTCATTGAAATATCCAAGCAGGAAGCAAACACTTAACATCCAGGCAGTCAAATGGACAGATTGTTCATTCGAAGGTATGAGTTTCTCTTCTCTGCCTTGTCCATTTCCTCCTCGACTTCATAAAAACCTTGAGAAATCATCATACTGTGAAAGCCAAGTTCTGTTGTCTTACACCACCTGTGAAATGTTGTTTTTCTTGCAAAATGATGGTATTTTTGTATTGTTATAGAAACTGGTGCTCTGCTTCAGAAAATATTAATTTGTCTAATAATACTGAAATCACTGTAATAGATTTTCAATATTAAAAACAAATCGATAATCTTATGAAATGTATTGAACAGCTTGAATAATAATTGTACTATTAAGAAAAGTCTACTCAGGTGACAACCAGTTAACCAAGAATATGTAATTACAAAATGTTCTGAATGAACAACAACAGATGAAAACTCCCATTGTGACAGACGTATTTATTTAAAATACATATGCAAAAGTAATTAAGTGTATTTAAAACCAAATCTGCTGAGGGTTAGAACTATCAGCTTTTACATACAATTTGCATTGATTTCAGTGAGAGCACAGAATAAGATTCTTCTTCTATCATCAGGGTTAAAAGACTGCCAGCGTTGCAAAGGATTTGGTTCATTAAAACCCTGATTCGCTTGCGCTCATTTCATCCACAAATCCTAAAACAGGGGGATTCTGATCTCCTTCCCTGAATCCCACGCTGCTGCCTCTGTTTGTGTTAACAAACTTGTGTATGATGCTGTAATACTGCTCTTTCGAATTTAAGGTATACAAGAAAGAAATCTTCTGCCAGTCTTCGTTGCTGGGAGTCTGAAGTGCTGCTGGCTGAGTGGCTTCAAAAAAGCAATTTGTATTTATTTCTGCCAGCCTGGTTGCATGCTCTTTAGCCTTGGTCTTAAAGAGCTCTTTTTCCTTTTCCAAGTAAATTTTCCAGAACTTGAGCTGAACATAGCTAACCGGGGAGCGACAGCGGCTGATGCATGTTGAAATCAGTGCTGCAGTCATGATGAAGGCTATCAGGAACCATCCTATCAGCTTGGAAAAGAGATAGATGGGTTAACGGTGGTTTTGCATAGTCATATGCAGGAGTATAGAACTTAGCGTTGAAGGAGACATGAAAACTGTGAGCAAAGACACCCTGGAGTGCCTGTAACAGTCTGCTCGCTGCAGACAGAGGGGATCCTATGCACGTAATTCAACCAGCCTTAAAGAGCTTCTGCACCCCTGAGCTGATCTTGTTGAATTAAGGATGAATACCAAGAAAAGAGAAAGTGGAGTGGAGTTCTTTCTTCAGTTATATACAGCTTTCTTAACTCTAGGGACAAGATACTGACCTGCAGTTTCTGCAGTTGTGATCAGATTTAAGGTACAGAGGGTGCAGAATCACCCTGTCCACTGCTGGTGCTGTAAATTAGACCTGCTGACTGTGTTTGATCTGCTCTTGGCAAGTACCTCCTCTCCCTGATGTCTGAGCCTGCGAAAAACAGCCAGTTGGCACAGCAAACAGGAGAAGTTGTGTCCTGTCTGTTTTGTGGGCAGGACAGATTTGACTATCGAATTCATTCTCATTTTATACATGTTTTTAACATCCCTAGATAAGTCTCAGAAGCCCCGCCTAAAGCAGGTGTCCTAGTAGATGCTGGTCCCTCCAGTACCCAGTGGTGCTTAGCTGGAAGTTCCAGGCAAAGATTTCTCACAGCGTCCGCTTCTACCTCTGACTGATTTTTTTTTTTTTAAGTGAAAAACATTGAGCGCTAAAGAAAAATGCGTTTGTGTTCTTTTTGCTTCTTAAGTTTGTTCAAAGTAGATCAGATATTAAAAATAATGGTCAGTAATAAAAATGCTTTTACACTTTTTCTGTTTCTGTTTGACTGGTTTGTGTCTTTTAGGTTTATTGCAATATCAGTAACAGTCAGTCTTTCTTGATTTTGCTCCTTTCTTACCCTCTCTCAATTCAGTGGAATAGGTTTTGCCCCTTTTCAGCCTTTTTCTTGGCGGAGCAGCGTGCTAAATATTTAACAAACACTTTTTTTGTTTTAATAAACATTTGTAGTAAACAGGAACTTAGAAAAATCCAATTGATCACTGTCTCCTATGAACTTTACTCCATTAACCAGCCTTAATATTTTCCTGAGAAAAAGTGATGAAACCTGATTTTTTCACTGGAGTTAAGACGACGACCAAACAAACCTAAAACCAAAACTGGAGTGCTGCCAAACTGTGGGGGTTTCATTTCACTCCAAACAAAAAAATCCACCCACAACTGCTATTTTTTTGACCATGCAGTTTGTCTTCAGCACAAGAACACTTTAACAAGACAGATACATATTTTAACTATTCTTCTAGAACACAAGTGTGAAATTATTAATGGGTTCAAGCGTTGAGATTTGTAGTTAAACGAGCTGTCTTTTTGTTTCACTTGCCAGTTCTCTGCTGCAAGGAGGCACCAGCTTCCTCTATAATCCTGACCTCAGCTTCCCCTCAGCTTCCCCTCAGCTAATGCACACTTACAAAAGTTTGAGGTATTTAGCCGGGTGAAAGTGGAATAAGAGAAGAACTCATACCATGCCTAAGTTAAATGAGAAGAAAACTTGCTGTGAAAAGTCCTGCTCTGTAGGCTGGTTCCCTGCCCGGCTTTGAAAGACATTTTGTAAATGGCAGTGCCAAACAACTGCCATGCAAACATGCAAGACCAGAAAATAGCACATATATACACTTATTACCTTTCTGTTAGTGCTTTTTTGCTAATGGATTGTTGCTAATTGTGTACTTTTGGTAATAGTATAGCAAGAGAAAGAATGAATATTTACGGTCCACAGCAGGCACCACCACACATTGCAGAGCCAGGGTTGAAGCCCGTAGGTTGAAGAGAAGAGCGGCGAGGCTTTACCTGGGACTGTGCCTGAAGGCTGAGGAAATCCCCCGATATAGTCTTTGACAGCTTCTCGTTGCAGGGTATTTGGACCAGCTGCTTGCGGCACTCTTCATCTTTACACATGAGGTTCCTTATGAGGCCGTTCCCGCTGGCCGCACACTCGTAGAAGCTGGCTGTGAGCAGGGCCACCGCGATCCAGGTGAGCGGGGCCACCAAGGCTCTGATTGTCACCGGCATCATCACGAGGCAGTAGCGGGTGCAGGTTGTCCAGGGGCTGCAGCCACAGCCCGTCTCCGGAGGGCACCTGCCCGTCAGCAGGCGCCACGTCAGGGTGTTCACCATATAGCCAAGAAGAAAGAGAATGAAGGCAGGCACTATGAGGAAGACGGAGCCATACAGCATGTTCCCAGAATTGCAGGGACACTGGAACACCACAGACGAGAAGATGTGCTCGCTGGCAGCTGTCAGCAGGGACACAATACTGTAACCCAGGACGGTCTGGTGGCGGATGCAGAAGTCCAGCGCCCCACGCAACTTATCCATTTTCTGCCTCCCTTCACTTTGAGGAGAGTGAAATCTCACTCCGAAAAGGAAAGAGAAAGACAAGTGTCCTGAAGCTCCCACAGCTTAAAAAAGCTCGCAGAGCTTTCACTTTCTGTTCGTGGCAGTGATGCAGTGAGGCATAGAAGCAGCTCTCCTTAGAGGAAACAGAAGAGAATGGGCTCACTGCATGGTATCACGGTTAGGTAGATACCACAGTGGAAAGCCGCCCCAGTAATCAACATCAAAACAACAAAGATCTGTCTTTGTTTCTATCAAATTGGCTTGTCCATACATGCATTGTAACTAGCAACAGCTTAAACCTCATCATCTTTCTAGTGAAGCTTTTCGGTGAGGCAACAGATTCAAAGCATGAATATAATGTGAGAAAACCACCCGGAATGGTGTACAGTTTTTTATCCTGCGTTTTTATTAGCAATACAATATGGCTTGTTTTCTTATGGAAGAAATGTCAACGATAATCATGTTAATTTTCAATTAATCTTTTTAAAGTAGTTGGAGCTAATTGGCCAGTGCACACATAGCTATGACCCAGCAAGTGGTTTCCATTGAAGCTCCAGCTACATGTCTATGTATGTCTATCTCTACTTGACAACTATGTCAAGTTGGATAGGGCTCTGAGCAACCTGATCCAGCTGAAGATATCCCTGCTCACTGCAGGGGGGACTAAATGACCTCTAAAGGTCCCTTCCAACCCAAAGCATTTTATGGTTCTACAATTCTAGCAGAGTACTGTCTGCCAGGAACCAGGCTTTGGACTCCCTCCTCCATAGCAGTTAGTGACAGCTTTGTAGCCCAAAAAAACCCCACCCCTAAACCAGCAGAAACTAAGCAGATGGCATGAAGTGGAAAAATGATGGGAAAGGCTTGCATAATGAAGAATAATATCTGGAAGTGAATCCTGGGCTTGGAAGACTGGGCTGCCTATGAAAACATTTGCTCCCAGACTCTATGGGCTTCATTCACTCCCTGGGGGAGCTCGACCAGGCTCCCAGCTAAGGTTCATCTCATCTAAATCTAGATGAGGGGAAATGACATTCAGAATTAAGGAAGTTGCTTGCTCATAGCTGTGTAACTGAAGCTCTCTGAGGCGATGGTGCGGTAGTTTGCTCTTGTCACATGTTTGTTGACACCCAGATGTGCAGTCAACCGGGGAGCTGGTGGCCACTGTCATCTTCTCTGCCACAACCACTTAGCTGGGATTTTAGAGTCAAAATGACCTGCTTCTTGCATGAATTGGGAGCCTTCTGGCCTCACTGGATGCATCAGCAATATGAATTCATCCTGATCAGATTTCAAATGCTGTAATTTATACAGCACTGATTCTTCCTCGGCATTATCATGGCACAGAGGTTAACCACGAAGCCATGAGCCTCACCCCAGGCTCAGGCAAACATTGCCTCCAGCTGGGCTAGCCTGATTTTGGTCCTGGTGACTTCAGGCCAGACAGCAAGGTGTGAAGCTGCTTGCACCACTCCATGCTGTACCCGGGGCAGCAGCAACCAAGCAGGCGGGTCCACAATGGGGCTTGCCGAAACTCTGTGAGAACCTATGCTACAATTGCATACTGACATGACTTTGTTTCCTATTTCCTGGTAATAAATTTCTAGAATTTTAACTGCTTTTTGGTCATCCGTGAATCACTGAGTTGATACTTTAGTGAGCTATGAGTTATAATAAAAAAATCTCAGTCCTGAGGGGTAATATCAAATCAGCTGTAAGTGTAAATCAGTCTATCAGTGTGTATATGAAGGTAGGATTTGTTTTTACTTTGGGCACTGCTTCCTTCACACTGAATTTGACCTGCTGTTTTGCCTTCTGGTCAGGCAATCTAGTAAAGCATATCTGCAGTTCTTCAAAGCAGAGGTTTGTTTTGAACTATTGAGAACAACTTCATATTATTGGCAAATATTGTTGCCTTGATTTTCACCTAGAGGCAGCCAGAGGCAATGGTTAGCGTACCTTGAAACCAGAATTCCCATGTCTGAAAAAGCCTTAGCAGACGTCAGGATGGCAGAAATGACAGAGGCAAGGTGAAATCGCTGAAAAGGCCCCTCATTACGGAGACAGGGACATGGGCTGCCTCTGAGAGCCATGGGTTTGACAAGGGATCCTAACGACCCGCGGCAGCTCTCGGGAGCAGGTAATGACCACACAGGGGAAGCAGCACAGCCAAGAAACCCTGCGACTTTGCTCTCTGAGCCACATTTTGGCAGGGTTTTATTTATCTGCAACAAAATACAATTTCAGGGACAAGCTTTCTGGGAAAAGGGAGGGGAACTCTGTGCGAGACTGGATTAACCTTCCTCTCCAAGCAAAACGTGTTTCCAATAAACACTCGCAGGAAGAGGTGGGAGAGGGAGGAGAGGCCACCCTGGCTGGAAAGTGGCTGGGGGGGCCCGGGGCTGGGGGTAGCCGGTGGGGCGAGGGTGAGCGGGGCCCCAGGCCCGGCTGTTCCTCGGGACCGGTTCGCTCCGAGCCTTGTGCTCCCAGGGCAGCTCTTTCTTGCCCTCTAAATTAACACGCGTGTCACCACAACAGCTGTAAAGCGTTAACTGGGAAGTGCTCAGAAAAATCATTGTCTGTTAAAGAACCCAGAATTCCAATGTAACAGTTGGTTTTGCATTGATTTGCATTAAATTTTGTGCCTTCCAAGGGAGATGAAAGCAATGCCGGAATAAAAAAAATGGGCACTTTTAGAACAAAATGATTATTTTTGTTATTTGATGCATATTTTCATTTTGAAATATACTTTATTAAAATGAAGGGGTCAGCATAAACCAAGTTGACTTGTTTAATATTTTGTCAAGTTTCTGCTTGACATCTTAATTTCTAACCTTTCATTTGCAGATGAATGAATCTCAAACATTTTCTAGGTGGAAAAAGCTGTAGTCTAACTATGCATAATGCTGGTCTTAACGCAGCACGTGTATATGTGTGTGGGTGGGCTTTGTCAGCATGTATTGAGTAGCTCTTGTTTTAGTCATGTTAGTAAGTCCTTACGATAGGTTATTTGATTTTTTTTGCTGGGACATTTGCTATTTGTTCAGAATAGCAAAAGACTGGTTTTGTTTTCCTATAAATCATTCTCTTTCTTGCTGCTCCAACCAAGGCCCATCCTGTCCCGGATTCCTGTCATTAGTCTTATCAAGTTCAACTTCCTCTTCACATTATTAATCTAAAATCTCATACATCTATGCATGCAATAGGAAAGAGCAGGTCAGCACTGGTTTTCTTTTTACAACAACTGGACTTGCTTCTTCAAATGAAAGAGTTGTAAGTGGCATTTCTCAGTGCCCGGTTCAGAAAGGCATATGGAAAAGTCTTTTTATTCTAGGAAAATTCTTGTAATGCCTTTTCTGTCATTCCAGGTGAAATTAATGCTTCACTAGTGGGCGTCTTGCCCGCAAGCAGATCTGCACCTACCCTCCAGGTGGACTGACCTCCCCTGGAGGCCCATTACCTCAGTCTGTGAAAGCAAGGAAGTTATTCTGACTTTACGGTTGAACCGTCTTCTTACACGTTTGTGAAGTGTCACACAGCTCAGCGGCACCACATAAATCATTAACAGTACTAATACTTAGCAGAGCAGCAGCCTGAGACGTAGCCCTGTGACTGGGTATGTACAGCTTACAAGCATTTGTGTATATTATACTGCTATTTTAAGGCATTACATTTATTGGCAGTTTTTGGCTGAAAAAGGATTTTAGTGGGTGGGAAGGAACCAGGTCTGCAAAACCAAGCATAGCTCTGGACCGGTGAGCTCTGGTACAGAGTCACACAAGCCATTGGACTGGTTTTCTCTTGCAGGTATTTACTGCTGCTCCTTAAACACTACAGGTCCACTACGGATCTCATTTCTGCGTGGGGAGGGTCCTGTAACCCAGTCCAAGTGGCAGCCAGCAGTGTGAGGGCTTTACTGTTCGATCTACACTAATCTACAATCTATATATGCCATAAGAAAGTCTCTGCGATTCTTTAAGTGTTGGCTGTGATCTGTGGATTAAGTGAAAAATTTTTGCTGAGTTTATAAGAAAATATATGATATTTTCATAGGATTAGAAAGGTAGAATTTGTCAGGTTTCATGATGAAATTAAGCAGCCCTAGTGAAGCAGATTATAGAGTGAACTCATTTGTAGTCAGGTAAATCACACTGAGTAGTCAACTAGTCAGTTCTAAGTAAACAAAGCTCAGTCTTTACTACGGAAAATGAAATGCTATAAAATTATGTTTGCAAATAAAAGCACATTAAACCCAAAATATTTCTATACTCTTATTATAAATGTTTTAGATTCCATGCATCCTTGCTTTCTTCAGGTTATGCCATCACATCTTGCTGTCTTGGTATTGCTGAATAGCTGAGATTTGATTCTATTCCAGTCCTATGTGTGTGTGGCTGAATCCTGTCTGCTCATATGTTACAAATTCTGCTCTGTACCTTTTCATTGGATTACTCCTTCCTCTTTTTAAACTTTAACTACATAAATATTTTGCCTAATTTAACTCGTTCTTCAGTTCATGGCAGTATGCCCCTTTCCCCCATCTCCAGTTTCCCATCCTGGGCTCCTTTGCTGCCCAAATTTTGTTACTTAAAGTTTTTTTTTTTTCTAACAGTAATGCAGTGCAAGAGCTGAGACTCTGTCCCTTTCAAAGCTTTCTGCATGCAGCTGTCTGAGCTATGCCAGTAAGTTCACAGCTTTCTCTGGGCAAAATCAGAGAGGTGAGCAAGTTACGAGTGAAAAAAACCTAGTGAATCTTGCTGCTAGGGGATGCCAGTTATTTATTCTTAGCAAGTTCCAAAGACAGGCAAACCAGTCATCCATATGAAAGAAACTGCTCAAAAATCCTATACGCTTTTGCCAGTGGAAAGGAATTGATAGCAACAGCTACTACTTCTAACATACCCCTGGAGGAAGAGAACTTCACCGAGAAGCACAATGTCAAAGAAATGATGGGTGACTAAACTTCACTGCAGATTTTTCAACCCCTCTCCCACCAAACAGTCTACGTGATATACTAGATATATCATATAATTAAACTTTAGCATACATTTCTCTCTGCAGAATAAACATGTATCCCGCTCTTCATTCAGCAATGATGACCACAAGGGAGGTCTAGAAATGGTCTCAGTCTCTTGTGACAGAATTTTGTTCTTACAGATTTGAAAAGTTTCTGGCTTCTGGTCCTCCACCTCACTTGCTCACACAGTTTTTCTAATCAGTCTCATTCCTTACCTGCAGAATACCCAAGCTGTTTCAGCTTACCACAAATTCATGAGCTGTGTCAGACTCTATGGCGACTACGTCTGGCTTGTATTAAAGGCTGAACTCTCTTACACTCAACAGCACTTGTGTGTGCACTTTCAGTATCTGCCTTTTACACACAGCTAGTCCTGCTGTCAGCCTGTCCTGTCATTTGGGAGAATCTACAATACTGTAACTGGCAGAGAAAAACTTTTTTTTTTAATGGGAAAATATGGTTCAAAAGGAAAGAATGATAGATGGGACATAAGGAGAAAGCATTCCTAGCTGCCTATATTTTATGTTAGCAGTAACTTTCCAAGTCTCTGGGTCTGCCCTTGCCTATTCTGTAATGCTCAAATACTCCATCATCATTGTCATTTTATTTGCAAGGCACTTGCAGCTGTAAGTATTTTATAGCGTTATTGAACATCATCTATATTCCTCTACCTTACATAAAGGCGGAGTTATTTCAGTGCCCTCCCAGCGACTCTGGTCCTCTGCCCTTTTTCCTATTGCTAGCAATCTGCAGTTGGGTCCACCGGAGGAAACTTCCAGAGGCAGACAAGGTTGTGTCTTAGCAGAGTTTACCACTTCTGCTGTCGGAGCCAGATCCTCCACATAGCTTACTGGAGGAATGTCCTATGGAGCCTTGGGCCCTCTGAGGCAAGATATTGGACATTTTAAGGCTAATCTGTTGCATACTGTTCACCACTCAGTGGGGAAACAGGGTGTCATCATTGCCAATGGGCCAATCACAGTCTCCTTCATTACCTGACAAACTTAATAAATGAAAGACTGCAATTACTTTACCTGATCAAAATAAGGGTTATGCTATATAAAAAAAGACAAGCATGAGAGAAGTGAATATAGTTCTAGACTATAATTATTAGTTAAGATCTACTATAACTGCTTTAGCATCTTAAGTAGGTCATGAAGCAACTTGGCCTTCCTTAGCATGTCCTGAAGACTACAGCTCCTCATCCTAAGGATAGTCCTGTTCCTCAGGGAGAAAAAGAAATGCGTATGCTGATCACCTACTCAGACGGAATTCATCTAGCTTACCCTCACAGCAGCGTGGCAGTCTCGGGAAGTTTCCATGCCCAATCCTTCTCAAGTTTTCTTCATTGGCATTTCCCGTAGGCAGATCCAATGGGCCCATCTGTCCTGGCATTCCTAGCTTTCTGTGTTACAGCCTTTATGAAGACAAGGTGGAAAACCAGGGATTTTATACTCATGATTTTAGAATCATTCCACCTCCTTGCAGATTGTCTTCCAACTGGTGGTAAGTACGTAGCTAGACTGAGTGTGTAATGTTTGGAGTGAAAGTGCGTACTGGTGAAAAAATGTATGTTAATGTTTTTGTGAAAGTCATAAATTTATATATCCTTTTGCCATGGATTATTGTTCACGGTAGCACAGGTCTGAGGGTTGGAGGGGAACAGCTTTCCTCTTGGTTGTCCCAGGGTCAGTTAGGACTGAAGGCAGTAAAATCACTGGTGGTTTTGGTCACAAGTCAAAGGGGAAAAAGGCTGAAATTTCATGCTAAATATCTTGCACAACAACGCATTTCAAATGCTAAGCAATTTTTCTCTGAGTCCTTAAACTTATAGAAAATCATCATAAATGCTATGAATGCTGATTTCTTTTGTCAGCCTGAGGAATCAATCTGGCAGGAAAGGTAGCATCTAGGGGAAATGCTCCATGTGCCTTTAGCGGAAGGAAGGCTAGATATGCTGGGATAAAACAGCAAATAGGATGACAAGACTGGGACCTTCTTCCCTCATGGAGGCATATGCCTGTGCTGCAGCCTATTGCCTACAGCAGGCTTATGTATAAGGAAAAAGCAAGTGCCCCTTGCTTAGGCGGCAATGCCCAACTTGACTGTTGCAGTGGGATACACTGCTTATGTCGTGGAGATCATACGTACTGGACCCTGTCCTGCCAAGTGACTGAATGTGATGTGACTCATGCGTAGTAGGCTTGACACGTGCCAGTCTGTGTGCATGCTGTGCATGTGAACATGCTGCTGCCTGCCCACGCGTCAGGGGTTCTTAAAAACAGGGACGCTGGGAGTGGGCTGTCACCACTGTGACGAGTCATGGAGACCCTGCCAGACTGATGTCTTCCCCAAGGGTCTCATACACAGAGCAGGCTACCACCCAGAAAAATGGTGCGGACAGCTCATTCCTCACGGCTATCTTTCCTAGGGGACCCTACTGTGCTTTTTGCGTGACTGATGAGTAGCTATAGCCCAGATGGATGGGGCCATATGTTGGGCAGCCCTGAGTTAGATGTTGAGCTGAAGAGCTCTGAAGTCCCAGCTTAACTTATCCTACAAGCTGAAGCTCACCTGAGAACAGATGAGCAGAACACAGCTTTCACAGCATCACTGAGGCACAGGGGGACTGTTAGGATCCCACCATTTGTCTTTCAGTATAATGAGGATTCCTACAGCGTTGCATGCGTTCTGGTGGAGAACATGGACATATAAAGGCATGCCAACAGCATCTTTCCTCCTGCTTTTTTCTGCCTCTTAGAATTTGACTGAGAACAAATCTGTGGGATTTAACTGCGGATTTCCATTACCACAAGAACACCACTACCACAATACGTTATTTACATTGTTCTCTTGCTATTTTTATTAATACAAACTAAAGCAGAAAGGATATGACCTTGCATATATGGATTCATGTGCTCCTTAGTATCTCATGGCCACTGCAGCCGTGTTCAGTTTCACTGAAAACTGAAGATGAAACCTAAATTCTCATGAAATTATTAGTTTTCCTGTTGACTTATATGGCTGCAGCCACTATGCAGTGTAGAGTAGGAACCAAGGCAAGCACAAATATAGATTAGTCACTCATCTGTATTAGTTATTATCAGCAGAAAAACTGACGCCATCTCTGAAAAAGACCCAATGATTATCCTGTTTTTCAGAGGTTTTTTTAGAATGCACTTATACATTGTGTATTTGGGTCCAGTTCTCCTGCCTGCCTCAAGCAGACAACAGCTATGTTACTTCACAGAATCACAGATTTAATTTCCTTGAAAGATTTCACTTCCTTGAAAGGGACCTGGGCTCTTTCTTTGAAGTGCTTTGACATTATTTGTCTCAAGGTTGAACTCATTCACCAACCAGTCCGTGTACTGGTGACAGTATGGACATATTCAGCACTGGATCTCATAGGCCTCCTGCTGCAGAGTGCTCCTCAAGTCAGCTGCCAAGAAAGGACAGAAAATAACATTTTGGCTTCATTGGCCGAGTCTGACATGGCTTGAAGTTACCCTTCTGAATTTTAACAAAGTAGCCAGAGCAAAGGTATTAAAGTTAGACAAAAGTATGTTTGATCCCAACTAAGACTTTTGCAGACCAAATAAACATGAATGTAGCGATGCAGAAATACAGCTATTTTCCAAACACTATATGCTTTCAAACACTAAGAAAACACTTTTCACCAGTGGAAAATACATAGGCCAACAAAAGAATTTGATGTATTTCAGACATATAATCCCTCAGAATAAGCTCTGATCTTACAAGTTTCAAGTAATGAGGTAATGTGCTCCATTCCCTTTGCTTCCTTTAGTCACAACGATGTATATAACATACATAGCAAATTTTTAGCTGAACTCAAAAAATCATTAAAAAAAGTCTAAGAACCAGGTTCCACACTCAAACAAACACAGCACTACCTGTGGGCTGAATTCCCATTCACTTTGTTCAGAATACACTGAACTAACTTTAGACTGATTTAGACCACAGCCCTGAAATGAAGCATGCATGACTAAACATCAGCTATGAAGAGAAGTAGAGTGAAGCCAGCAGGGTCTCAGATGAATACAGGAACCCATCCACATACACCCAGTTGTAGATAGCCAGCTTTTCCTGTGGCCAGAGATGCAGAAAATTAACATTTTTTAGAAAGATAACTTTGCTACTGGGTACCATACAGTGACATTTCCAAAGTTGTTCAGTACACCCAATTCAGATGAAACTAGTGCTAACTGCCTCTGCCATGGACACAGAGCTCACTGACGCTGCCTCTCTCTTGCATTTCAGACAAAGGACACAAAGGCAAGGACAGCATCCTTCCTCATGTCATCAGGCATTGAAGAACACCAACCTTCTCCAGCCCTTTCACCAGCCAGCAGGGCTATCTGCGCTGATCCCATTTACCTGCTCTTCCTCACTACACTTCCTAGTAAAGGCAGGGTAGCTCAGATTTTTCAGTGTATGCTGCCATCTGAGGGCTTGAACTCTTTCTTCATTGTGACACAGGCACTTCTACCCAACAGGCTGTTGGTTGCTGATTGTTGATGGCATGGAACCATCTGTTCTTCCATTTTCTTCAAATCCCATTAAAAAAATATGATCTTTGATAAGGAATGAGAGAGACAAGAAGAATGCAAGTAAAGCATGGAAGCAAAACTTACTCGACTATTGGAGCAGGACATTTCAAAGACTCTGGCCTGGAAAAGAATAAGTAAGAAAGTACACAAGATTCTTCTCATGTCTGAATTATACTCAGCACAATTATGACTTCATCACTTTTTGAAACAAACTTTAGTTGCCCCGTCTGAATCAAAGTTACATCTGTGTAAGTGGAGTTCAGAGTGGCCAGTAATGACAGTCATATGCAGGTATCTCGTAAATCTTTAACACAAAGGTATCAGATGCAAACCAAGCACAGGCTGGAAAACCCTTTGATTCCGACTTTACACTGAAATGGGTCTGGTCTCCCATTCAGCAGGACAGACTGGTACATTTCATTTCCCTTCCCTCCATCATTGCATGTACACTATTAGTTTGAATGCTGGTCTGCTTTAAAAGCTGGTTTAAGACCTGGCTGTGAGCATGGGCAGATCTTGCACCCACCTCTTTCTCTTTGCATTGCTAGAAAGGTGCAGAGAAGTGGAGTGTAAAGGAGAGCTAATGTGCGCAGCCATACCTCACTTTCTAATCTCTGTAATTCTGCAGTTTGATTTGACAGCTACACAAATCCCATGCTAGAATTCAGATGCCACACTACAAAGCAGACCAAGAAATGCAGGTATTTCTCAAATGGTTTCTAGACTGTAGGTTGGCTTTCTATAGCTGATTGTTCAAAGCAATAGCAAACTGACACAGTGTAAACGTGCATAGACATGAAATAAAGTGAAATATTTGTACAAACTCCACTGCTGATATTAGCCTGATAAAGGCTAAAAGCTACCACAGCTCTTTATTTTCCTGAAGGTTCATATGTCCGTAAAGAGGACACGGAGACACAAGCATTGGTTATTTGCTTATAAGTCATAATGTCTCCCTGAATTACCCTCGGGTAATTTTACGGCACCAGCTCCCAGTGGAGGGATGTGCCAGGCCATACGACTAAACTGCAACAGTACCTGCACCTTGATTTTTCAGTGTTTCATGGCCAATGATAGTATCACCTAATCTTGAAAAACTAACCAACAGTTTTTGAAACTGAACATAACCCAGTAGCTATTTCTGTGTGTCTTCATGTCATCACTGTGCACAGGCAGAAATCAGAAGATTTCCAGTGATATGCAGCCTGGCACGATCTCGGCACGCTTTCAGCAGGCACCGCTACAAACATGGAGCTATGCTGGGTGACAGTCCCCAGGCACAGCTCCCTTCACCTTAAGCAATTAAGTGGGTGATTTGAAATAAGTGATTAACCACCCTACATGCCTTTTAGCAATTAGGAAAAAGGTCCTGAAGGTGTTTCAAGGTCATAGGTGTACCATGTAGCTATCTGAAGGCTCTCTTTCTCCACTGACTATGCATGGAGCAGAAATTTACTGGGGTCCTAACTCTTTGCTCAGACTAAATGTACCACATTTCACTGGATAAATCCAGGCACTGGAGACTGTAGTGGGGCTTATGTATGTGAATACAGTGCTCAGAACTGGCTCAGTAGCTGGAACCTAGTGAAAATATTCTGATCAGTTCACTGAAGATGTTTAGACAAGGAAAGCTCATCGCATTTCAACACATAGACTTGCAGAAGGCTTAGCAGCAGCAACGTAGGTAACAGATACCTAAATGGGTGTTGGGAAGAGGAAACAAAGATTTGTGGTTTGAACAAGGTCCTGATGAACATCATTACTGTAATTATCAGGAAAAAAATTTTAATCGAAGAAAAACAACTTTTCCACAGAGACAATTACAATGTTTTTATTTAGCAAATGTACTGGAAGAATTGTTTTTCTGTAGAGACATACAGATACGCCCCAATTCCACAGAGGTTCCATTCTCCCAAATAGCTATGACTTTTTGAAATCAGTTTAATGAACAGCAGGGGATATATGTGCAGACATCAAATTTATTTTTGTGATAAGCCACATGATTCCATTTACTACTAATCCGCAAATAATTGACCCAGGGCCACCAAGAGCTTTCAGAACCCTTGCTGGTGCTTCATACAGAACAGGCTGTTCACATAATTTTAACTGTCCTTTGTTTCTAGCCATGTGAACAGAAAAGAAAAGACATTAAATACTTCCTTAATACCTCTTTTACCATACTGGCAATTGCTGAGGTTACCACAGGATCGCTTTGGTTTTTGTCTATATTTTTACAATTGCTTATGGAAGGGCAGTGATCTAGGACATTTTCCCTACTAAATGTGCTTCAACCTATAGAAAACTTTTGTGAAACCCTAAATTGTAAAATTGAGAACAGATTCTACAGCATTCATCCTTCTACAGTCTATACTTGACTGAAAGATAACATGGTTTTTTTTCCTGAGCATTGTATTCCTTTATACTTTGAGTTAGCCCCGTATTTGCCTTCTGCTACTGCCTACTAGGCATTGTGCCTCTCACTTGGCAAGTACTAACATGATTCCCACTTCCCACCATGCCAGACTGTAAAGCACGGAAGAGATGACATGATGTAAGGGTCTGCAATAACTATACAGGAGTGTCCCATGTTGAAGCATTCTTTGGTTCGGCAGAGAGAAACGAAGTCTACTGCTAAGATCTGCCTTGCATACTTGTCTTTGACTGTCCTTTTCTACAGAGAATGTCCAGAGACACCCACAGCAGCCTGAAACGAAAACTCACTAAATGAAAATCCAACTCTGTATAAAAAAGAAAGCCCTTGAAAACAAATCTACTAAAAGGGCTCTTCTCACCAAAAAATTAATTACAACTTTACATTACTGAACTCTGATGAACAAAGCATAACATTCCCTCAGATGTGAGGCCCAACTGAAAAGAGAAAGGAGGAGTACTTATTAAGTACTTAGTTTTCTGAGATATTCATTGCTTGCCCTATTCTTCTATCCCTTCTGGTCTGAAACCAATCTTTCCCCAGCTGTTTTTGGAATGTTTCAGAAAAAAGAAGAAAAACTTTGGCCCTATTAGGGTTAATGCTTTTGCATAGACATATATGACCATAAACTGGTCGACTAGTAGAGGTCTTCTGCTAACATTGTGACTGAGAACAGGATGAATACAGCCACAATAATATACAGCTGTCTACTAAAAGTATTGCATACAGACATCTTTGGCCATGCAGTCTCTTGGCCTTCTGAAAATATGTGAGCTGCATTGCTAACATGACAAAAAAAATTGCAATGTTGAGAATTAGAAAGAGGCGGGTATAAGAAGCTGATATTGATGGGGCACTACTTCGAGTAGTTGTCACCATCTGTGCCAGCCCTGATCGGCCTTTGATTGATACCCCAGTTTTGTGCTTCACATAAGTGATATCTGCAAAATCCAGAAGATCTTTCATTTCCTCATCTTCATCTACAGGCAACTCTTTTTGTGCTTGAGTCTGTGCCTTTTGTCGCACTTTTCTTTCATTTACCTCAATTTGTGCAAAAATGTCGGGAACGGCATCAACAAATTTGTAGCCTTTGGCTACCTTTCTGTTTTTCTTTGCTCTGCCGTGCTGCTGCTGCTGCCTCTGTGAGATCGCAAATATCCTGTCAATGGCCTCCTCTGTCTGTCTCTTATCTGAAAACCTCAGCAGGCGCTCAGCAGTCTTCCTAAAGCTAGCCGTGTTGCGTACACGAGACAAGATCTGCTTCTCAAGCTGCTGGAAAACAGGCTTAAAATGCTGCAGGTTCCTCTCCACGATCCCTACGTAGTCCTTCACTTCTGGCACTGCGAAGTTCCTAATGGCAGAGGCTCGGTCAAAGACAATTTTTTGGCGGTCTGCAATAACCTGTGCAAAGGCCGGGCGGGACCCATCCTCAGTGGGCCACACGTACACCGCGTAGGCGTGCTCACTGGTGGTAACGAAAACATCCAGCTGTGGAGAATCTCCACGGATGGTGAAGCTCTGCACGTCGACGGAGGGCCCAATGAAAAGGTAAATGGCCCTCGTGACAGGGTGACGCAAGAGGGTCGTTACATTCACGTAGTTCGTTCCATTGTATGGGTAGCCCCGGGGATACATCCTTGAGGCGATGGTAGCTTTCTCGCTGTGGCCGGTGTCGTCCATCCAATACATCTTGTATATCCCATCATGGTGCCTAATAAAGGCCCCATGGACATCATCAACAACTGTTTCTTCAAAAGGCACATCGACATTGTGGAAGAAACTGGTCGCTGCCTCCAGGGGGCTGTCATCTTCTAGGTGGATTTGGTCCACTAGCAAGAGAAGCTGGGGATGGAGAAGTATGAGGTTTCTTTGCAATTTTCTCAGCTTCAGTTTAGGATTGTATGCACCCACTCCTTCTCCCCTGATAAAAACCACCCCGCTTCTCTCCATGGCAGCAACTACTCGTCCCTGACAGTCACCAGCCAAGTCATGTTTATATTTAAGCCACTTTGAGGAACAGTCTTCTGTAATCTGCCCTTCCCATGGGGAGAAGCAGCTCTTGGACACTGCAGGGGAAAACATCAACACATTATTAAAAAAGGTATATTTTGGCCCATACAGAGCTTCTGTTATGAAAGGTACGCCGTTGGGAGCAAAAGTAAAAGAGTTCTGGTCCGGGTGTTCATGGCCAGCATTAAAGTTCCTCCACCCCCTGATCCACTCTTTGTACTTGTTCTTATGAACAATATCATATATTGCACGTCCTCCCAGCTTTCCTGACTTGAAGGAAAGGAAAGGCCTGTTGATTTCAGCTGGCAAAGCACTTCCATAGGTTACTACTCCCCAGTCCTCAAAATAATGCAGCTTAGGAACTCCGTAGTCTGGTGGAGGTATGGAGCGCAAACTTGCATCATACCTGCCAAAAAGATGAGGAAAATGGTTTTAAAAAACACTTGACTGATTCCGTTATCAGCACCTGTACAAAACCCAAAGAACAATTCAGTATTTACATCAAGGAGCAAGCTAACAATATAAAGCCCACGTGTATGCTTCTTGAGTGAACTAATCGTACAGCTGTAATGATATTTATCATACTGATCCCTATACAAAATTGTTGTTTGCTTTTTACAGAATAGCTGAAAGCATCTGCTCCACGTTTAAAGCAAGCAATCCTTCTGCAGTCCAAAGATAAGAGTACCACTAATTTCAAACTAGCTACATTTTGTCTTATATCATAAAGCTACTGACTGCAATACAAATCTTTAAAAAAGGCACATTAGGAACAGGCTGTAGACACTGTCTATTTTGCGCTAGACATCAACATTTGCACCCATTTACTGACTACTTAACCAAGAGAAGCAGCATATCTGTTTCCCCAAACTGATGATTATAGAAGTCTATAGTCTCCAAACAGAATTAGCAATACACTAAAAATTAATGAAAAGGCATTTTAAAGGATTTTTTTTATGATTTACATCATTTAGTGTATGATAGTTTCCTTCTCCAACTAGGTTGAAGAAAAATTTGCATGGCTTTCTTCTGTAAATTGTAAGATACAAGACATTTGCTTTAAAAAGAGGTCTTAATTCCAGAAAAGGTTACAATGCTCACAATTTTTGTTTTATTTGATCTACAGGACTTAAAACAAACAAAATTAAAAAAAAATTAACCATGGAAAACAAAAACTAACCTTCTGGCATTATTTTTAAGCAACCAAAATAAACAAGACCATCAATAGGCCCAGTAATATTTCTGTTAGATGTTTCCTGATCAGATTTATTCTCTACAGCTAACCACGAGCCTCTGTCAGGCCCCGGATGATCACAGCACATGTCTTGCATATGGCTTCGGGTAATTCCAGCCAGCACCAGGAGCCTGCTCTGTATCTAATGGTCCTTGATGGAGATTACCCTAAAAGCAGACCTGTTTCCCAAGGCTCTAATGCAAGTGGACGTGCTTGTCACAAGAACAACACTGCAGCACAGGGAAAAGGCAATTGCTGGAATATTCAAATAACTTTTGTTTTTTGTTTTTTTTTTTTTTACTCAGGTGCTCTTAAATTCTTTCACTTTGACGTCAAAAAGAACTTTATAAGTATAAATTCCGAAGATTTCCATGGAGGTGCAGGAGAAAAGAATGAAGGAATGGGGTTGTAGAGGAGAGATTCTGTATTTTGCAAATAACAAGATGAAGGGTGCTTGGAGCCTAATAAACATGCATTCTAATGTGCATCTCATAAATGCAAACCAATATGTAGTCAATATTTTTCTTGTAAGAGAGAGAAATAGAGCTACACTGAGTCCTCAGAAATGTACTTGTTGTCTCCACAGACTGAGGGAATTTGTATGTGTATCTAAAGCCTCTTGGGTCTTTCCATTTCTTACCTTTAGAAGACCAACACACAAGATAGCAGAGCTGTAAATTACATGGGAAGTATGGATCTAGTCATCTATCATGATATTTTTTCTAAGCATAACTTGCAAATTAGGGTGCAAAACCAACTAACAGTAGCCTTACTGCTCACATTACTTCAGCTTTTAAAAGAAAGCTTATATTATGACTTACAACTTTTAAAAGAAAACTATGCTTTAAATATTCACCTAAATAAATATTAAAGAATACAATGGGATTAAAACTCACTAGAATAGACCAAATAAACTGAGGAATACATGCAGGCAAATTTTCAGTCTTTTTGGAACTGCTTGTAGTCTATAAAAGCAATAGACAATGGAAGGAAAACACAAAAGCAAATGTAGGACAAGACCAAGGTGTTCCCTGTAGCAGCACATACTGTGCACCTGTGCCAAGTGAAGAAGTTCTTCTGAGCCTAATGACTCTCTGGGTTGCACATGGCCAGCCCAATCTTGGCTTCTACAGTACAAATCTAAAGATAACGGATCATCACTAACAGCAAACAGCTGTCAGGTTCCTTTTGAGCCCACTCATTCGCTTTCATACCAGAGAAATTCAGTGTGGAGAGTGCACCACCTCTGCCCTTTGGATGGTGTCCCTGGGCCCTCCACCACTCGGTTCCTTCTGATCTGCTCTGCCAACCAGTTCCCGCTGCCGTTCCGCATGACAAATTTGTCAAGAAACACCAGCTGGCTCTCTGGCCCATAGAACCAGTTATAGTTGGAATCCGCGATGGCCACAGTTCTCTGAAACCCTTGGGAAAAAGTGAAAAGGAGTGTGAGAAAGAACAAATAAATGTAGAATGATGCATTTGTAGAGCACGACGGTGAAGCCAAGCAGTAGAAACAGACACAAACAGAACCAGCCTTTTCAGATGTTTATAGACCTACGTGTAAATGAGCCATAAACAGGTTACACAGGAGCTCTTTCCTCCTGCTGTAGCTAACTTGAATACTCACCTTTCTTCTTTGGCTATGGGCTACAGACAGTCAAAGTAGTACAAAAAAATGTAAGAAGCAATGTCCCATCCACTTCCTCTCCTAACTCGAATCTGGCAAAGGTAACTTTCTCTCCACAGCTTTCACTTGTCCTATGCCAGTCCAAACTCTTCAAAGTAAGAAAACAGAGGTGCCCCCAAGGAAAAAAAAATCAGCTTCACCCTGAAACATCTAGCATGCGTTTACTTTGCCCTTAGGAACCTCTCCCCAGTAGGTGGCTGAGGTCTCACACGGAGTCAGCGCAGTTCCTTACACGTCTGTGCTGGCATGCCAAAGCTGCGCTCAGCCCCGCTTACATACACGGCTAGATCTGGGGTTCTTATAGCCAATAAAGTTAGTACGGTCTTTTTAACCAGGAATTTGAACAATATCTGTTCCTAATGAATTGTCCTGCAATTAAGCAACACAAAACCATCATTGAAAACTTGCAAGGCTGCCTGAAACTAAATAGCTTCTGAAAGCTAGAAGGGGTTGGGAATATTTACTAACTTTTAACTGGTTTCATATTTGCACATCTCCATCTTTCAGTCACAACTGGGACTTCAAATCAGAGATGTTAAAACACACTGCAAGACAGTGGAAAGATCCAGCAAGAGAACAGAAATATTAAAAAGTCTGCAAAATTGACCCATTAGTGATGTCAGATATTTAACTCTCATATTGACAAAAGAAAATGGTTCTTATACTCCTGGACTGCACAGAGAAACCTATCATTTGAGTCAATGACATTTTTCATAAGAAAAATATTTTAATAAAAGTGGTATAACAACCTGTTTCACTGTTTTGGGGAAAACTGGTGATCATGTAAAAAGTTTCCTACCCTACTACTTTTACCCTGGCTTCATCATTTGCTATTCCTTCCACCTAACCTTTTAGCATGATGATTTTTGGCAAAGGAAAAAACCAGTAAGAATCTTGAAGAATATTATTTTTCAAACAGAAAACCCCAGAAACGGGTCTGTTTGAAACTGCAGAAATCAGAAATCAAATTCTGAAGCATTGCTTTTTCTCCAAGTTTAAGTTTCTATCTTCTCACTGGTTTTAAAAGACAGAGTTTAATAAACAATGATCTTTAACAAGCAGTGATAAACAAGGATGTACTGTTTCGATGAATGATGAAGGTAAAATCCAAGGAAAAGGTTATTTAAAAAAATCCAAGTACAATGTTACTTTAAAATGGCCTACTTGAAGTATGAAATTTACTGCTGCTTCAAGAATTAGAAGCTTCATCTTCATTCACCCAAAGGACCTACCTGGCAGGACAGTCCTGTACATAAAAGCAAAGTGCTGCTTGAGCCAGGGGTGGCTAAAGTGATTGATATCAAAGTGCCTTTGGACAAGAAACATGTACTGAAACAGCGATCTGGTCGTGTAGCTGCCATAAGCCACCCCTTCGTAGAGGGAGCCATCTGTGATCTCCTGCAGCAGGACTACTGACTTCTCCATGATTGCCAACACTTGCTTGGTCCACAAGTAAGCTTCCTGAAGGTAGCCTGAAAGAAAAAGAGGTTGGTAAATCTAGTTACAACACCATAGATCATAGATTATGTCATCTGTACTCCCACAGTGGGATCCTTTACAGCAAAGAATCTGCAGTCCAGAGCTCTAAAATATAACCTCGCGCTACAGTGTCCCTGTACTTCTAGGGTGAAAAATAAAACACTGTATTTAAACACAGGGAAAATCTATCAAACACCTTTTGCTAATAATGGGGTATTACGCTTTCCATCTTAGAGGGAAAATTTCCTTAATGCATTCAGGGCACGCAAAAAGGGAAAAGCCACGCCAAGACTACTGTATTTCAAATTAAAGTCGTTTGAAAACAAACTTACGGTGCCCACTAGAGGGCTCCAATAATGCAAATATTCTAATCAGTCATTTTTCACCGGCATGATTACCCGTGTGGTGAGGAGATCCTCAGAGTTTAAAAATACAAAGAAGTCCACATCTGAGCTTCAGTTAACTGATTTTCTACTAATAGGTGCTCTATTTTAAGACATGCTCCGTTCTACTTAGACTGTAATTTTATTGCACAACTTAAAGGGTTATCCACACACAAGTTATTTTGGAAAAGTTTTGCATGGTTAATTCCAAATGCAGATTCTCAATTCTAGCATAAAATTGATCTTCCAACTAGGTGAAGTTTCAGCCTCCACGTATACAGAATCACAGAATAGTAGGGGTTGGAAGGGACCTCTGTGGGTCATCTAGTCCAACCCTCCTGCCGAAGCAGGGTCACCTACAGAAGGCTGCACAGGACCTTGTCCAGGTGGGTCTTGAATATCTCCAGAGAAGGAGACTCCACAACCTCCCTGGGC
>Ga0065711_1027750_pt1 | contig 46281 bp, 30 predicted proteins | sample Hoacrofraction12_FD_59098 | JGI IMG/M metagenome (GOLD analysis project Ga0065711, IMG submission 59098) | Hoatzin crop microbial communities from Cojedes, Venezuela - Epithelial fraction 12 v2 (version 2) | ecosystem: Host-associated > Birds > Digestive system > Esophagus > Crop | place... | reverse complement strand
TATATGCGTTGCTAGATCTAAATATTGTTAAGGATGGAATTACATGGTTCTTCACTCTCCCCAGTATTTTATCGTATGCTGTTTATTTTGCCATTTCTTCCCAGTTTGTTTATGAGTTCTCAGTTTTGTTGGTTTTTCCAGCTTTAATATGCATTCCCACTCTTCCACTACATACAAAAATCCCCTTGTCTTCACTGGCATTTCTGGACACAAAAGGCAGCATTTTTCCTCACTCCCAGATTTTTTTCAGCCCACAAAAGTCAGTAACTATCAGGCTTCATACATTCATATATGGTAGCACAGCAGCCAAGTATTACAAGTGCTGCTCTAGCAAAAGCTTCAATAGACTAACTCCAAATTTATACTAGTGTAACTGAGACTACAATTTGCATTGCATTAACTGCAGCAGCAGCTCTTCAGAACAGCTTCCCAGTAAAAACCGAGTGACAGTGAAGTAAGGAACATAAGGTTAAACTCCATCTGCAAATGAGGTCTTTGGTTCTCTTTACAGTACTCAAAATAAGCACTTTCCTATTCCACTTTACATTTTATTTTCTCCCAGAAGACAGTGAAATGAGTGGGTGTTTATTTGAAGGCAAAATCACTCTCATCACTCAGGGAAGGGCTTTGCTCCCATTAGATACTCATCTGAAAGTCATGCTGCAAACACTTCTTCCATTCTAATCTTGACATGGCATGAAGGACAGTGTCTGAATCTAAAAGGCCTCACCTTTTCTCTACGCAACACATAATGCAGAATCTCCATCAAATTCAAACAACAGCAAGCAAGCTTTGAAGTTAACTCTAAGCAACACTGGGAAAAAAGATTATGAAGTGGTAGGAACATTAAAATTTAGAAGTAAAAGTTCCATGGGAAATATTGTCAGGCTCTCTTAAATCTTTCATCACTCATTTCAACATTGCACCCCTCTGGACATCAGCTCCAGCACTGTACTCCACTGTACTCTCTCTCTCCTCCTGTGATGACTCCTCCCTTTCTGCCAGTGACACATACCAGAACAACTATTCTGTCCTCCATAGGAAAAAATAACTGCAACAGTACAGGATTTTTGAAACTGCTTACCTCAAAACTGGTTTGAAATTAAATATAATTCTGTAGACAGGAGCTAAGTGCATTGATTTTAAAGCACTGCATGTAGTTAAAAATTCCCTTGACTTTCCCTAACAAAACTCAGTAACCTCCTTCACAAACATGATAGAAAGTTTTCAGTATGCTACGATGCCACATTCCCACTCCTCCAAATACTGCTGAAGACTGCCAAGAAAAAGAAGGAATGTCAAACCAAGAACACAGTCAGGCATATGAAGCTGAAACAGGCAAAAAACCCCTTAGAAATCCATCCAACTATTCCTCCTGGTGGCCAAGACCAAGACAAGGCAAGGTAACCAGATACTATTATCGCTTTTTAAAAATAATTGTTACATCTTCTGCGTACATCAGTGCTTGATGTTCTGAAGGATTCAGAGATTTCTGTATGAATGCCTGCGGGAAGTTGCCTTGACTAGCCAGCCCAGTCTCCTTTCAAACAGCAGTGACTAGGATACCCCGCTCAGAAGGATCCATAAAGCATCTATTCCCCATGCTATCACATTTCAAGCACCACAGAATACTTCTAACAAAGACCTAGAAGAAATAAAGAATCAAAGCTACAGCTTTCTGGAAGCAAGAAGGAGACTGAAAGTCTCACTGCTATCTTTGAATCAGCAGTGGCAGAGAGTGTTACATTAATTCTCAGCAGGACTGAACTGTTCTTCGGAGAGTCTCTCCCTCCACTGATTCCAAAAGAGGTGAAGCTACTATATACAACAACTGTACTTTAGTCAAAGTGCTTCCATTAGACAAGTCAAGTCTCCATTCTCTATTAACTGTTTCTGAAACCTGCTCTAGCAACCATATCTAGACACCTAAATATTAAAGTACCTCAAAAGCACAAGTGGGAGAAGCAGAAACTCCCTACGGGATTTGTGAAACCAAGCCACCAGCACTGACCCAGCCTCTGGTGGGATTCAAAGAGGAAGCTTCTGCCCTGGTTATCATACTTGAGCTGAAATCCATGATTCACAGTTCAGAGCCACCTGAAAGGGTCTGCCCAGAAGCAGTTTGGGAGAAGCGTCCATGGTCTTAGTGGGGAGACTGGCAAGAGCCACAGAGGCTCCAGAAGGCTGGAAGGCTCCAGAAGGGTGAAGGGGAAAAAAACCCCTCTTTTTTCCTCACAAGCGTTCACCTGATTACTACAGGTTCCCCACCCATACCCTTCCCCCTACTCATGGCACCCAAATGCTTTGGCACCTGCCCCTATCTCTGAACATATACACACAGCTGCTAGCAGACTTCTCTCCCAAGTCTTCTCTCTAGTGTGTGTCAGTAGCATTTCCAAACGCAAGTCTCTTGGTAAGGACATGCCTAGCCCAGAGGTTCCTTGTCTTGGTTATTCATTAAATATATTAATACCTAACCAATAGAGCCACACAGTTCACATTATTTTAATGCCTTCATCTACAATTTTTCAAAATCATCATTTTTAGATCATGTAAATAATCTAGCGTCTTCTGTAAAAACATTTCTGTTTATAGTTTCAAGATGCACAATTCACTTTTACTCCACTTACCTTATTGGGAGGACTTCTATCCTTCCAATTGTTTCCCAACATTATTTGTCTCAAGTGGTAGCAAGCGAGGTGTTTCAGTCCACCCTACCCTTTCCTAGACATCTTTTAATACAGAATGTAAAATGGCAACATCACACTTGACATTTAAACTTCAGTCCTGATTGCTTCCAGCCATCCACAGATTCAGAGTAATGCCATAGCCTGCTCCAATGGCTTGCAACAAAAATACAGTTCATCTATTTAAACCAGAATCCTTTGTGCACATATGACATTTTCAGAAGAGCCTGGTAGGTGTGTCTCTAGAGACAACAAATGTCCAAACACATGGTTGTTATGTTGATTTTGTTTAGTGTCCCTTCAATGCCAGGCTGGCCATGTGCTAATACAGGTCATAGTCAGCATAACACTCTGCTTACACGAACGAAAAACAGCACATTTCAGAAGTTACGTACTTTCCAGTCTAGAGCAAAGCTGAATGCTTTATTTAGTAGTTTACATTGTAATGAAATCTTGCTGAACGTTTTCAAAAGGCAGGTTACTGCCTTTAGAAGTACTTTTAAAAAAAATCATCAAAATATCTATGTATCTTAGAAACAAATTAAAATTTCAATAAAATTATTAGTATTTAGGAATCTAACCTCTTTAGATAGCTTCACAAAATCCTAATGGGAACCTACCTAATTGCAATATGAAGCATATAAGTATTTTTTTAAAATATCCAGTCCCAAGTGATGGTCAATAATTACATGCTATTAAGAAACAACATCAAATTACAGCTTGTTAGTACTTCCAAAACTATAAAGTCATCTAACAGTGCAAGCCCCTTGTGTAAACACAGTTACAACCCCAAATCGTATTATCCTACCGCAGAGTCCAACTCTTAACTCCACCTCAATTTCATCTTTATGCTTTTGGATAATTTCGCTAAGAAGCAGGCATTACTGCTCCCCCATTTTCCTCCCATCCTTTGTCTCTTTCCTTATCAACTTCAGAAGCTTTTTATTGCAAGGTCTGTCTGTATATTCACACAGGATCTCCCCACAAGTTTATGTGGGCATATCTGCCCTGTTAAAACAACAATAAAATAACTGACATGAGCTTGTTAACAGCAACTATAGTAAGTCATTATTCACACAGGTAAAACGCTACATACCTACAGAAAGAATGGTGTTCTACTCTAGCAGTTATCATTGCAAGGCTCAGGAAAAGTGTGAATCTGATATCTATGTATCTATGTTTATATAGAGGATGAAACCCCTACATTCATATACAGATAACACGGACTAAGTCACCACTGCCTGCTGCTGGTTTCTGGAAAGAAGGAAACACTTGGGCATGTCTGAGGTCATATGTAAGGAATTACTATCTTGATAGGAAGCTCAGAGGCAAACCTGCTTTGAGATAAACTTGGAGATGCAATAATTCAGTGTATAGCCTTGACTTGCGTTCTCAGTGTCAGTACTCTGCCAAGGAATGAAGATGTAATATAAGGGTCTTTTCTTCTGCTGAAGCCTTTTGCAGCTGTGTAACAAGTAAAATTTGTCTATGCTGAATTAATGCACAAACACAGATGGTCACACTAAGATCAAAACAAGGAAGCTCCAGGCCCAATGTTCAATATTGACCCAAATCTCTGCACGTGCTTTCATATTCATAGTGTCTCATCTGCCTGCTGGTCAGTAATTTATTTTCACAGAATTGTAGGGTGGTTAAGGTTGGAAGGCACCTCTTGTCTAGTCCACCCACCCTGCTCATGGTAGGGTCACCTACAGCAGGTTGACCAGGGTTGACCAGTCTGGTTTTGAGTATCTCCAGGAATGGAAACTTCACATCCCTCTCTGAGACATTTGTTCCAGTGATCAATCAACATTACAGTAAAAAAAAAAAGTATATATATTTAAGTAGAATTTCCTGCTTTTCAGTTTCTAGCCATTTCCTTTGCACTTTCACTGAACATCACTGAAATAAGCCTAGTCAAATCTTCACTCTTTCCTATCAGGTATTTATACACCTTGATAAGATGCCTCCTGAGCCTTCTCTTCTCCAGGCTGTACAACGCCAGAACTTGAGTATTAAAATTCCAACTCCTGATATCTTCTGTCACCTAGAGAAATGTGCTGGTGTAGAAACTGCTTTTAAAAAACCCAAACAAATAAAAAGCCTTTTCAGGCTGAAATTCGAGGTTGAAATTTAAACTTGCTCTGGGATATCTGACTGACAAAAGCATGCACGTTTGCAGTGCAGACACCTCTGTGTTAAAACCTACACCTTCCAACAGTAAAAACGATCCTACACCATGTCCCTTGAGAGCAGTGATAAAGCGCACTGAGCTGATTACAGCTTAAAAAAATATTGAAAGCAAAAAAGAGGAAAAAATGGTAGGAGGATTTCCTTCAAAGGAGACACATTAAGGTCAACTCTTCTTGCTATATAAGAAAAGAAACAAATGAAATCAATCATGACTTGGCAGGAATAAGAAAGGTAATACAGAGAAGATTCTGTATCAGTAGATATAGTTCAATAAATTGAACTTCAAACAGTCATTAAAGGACCAAGAAGAAATAATGAATGTTCACTCAAAGAATATTTCAGCTAAAGACAGAACCTTCAAATTATGCAGAAACCAGGCACAACAGAAAAATTAGAGGATTGAAAATTATTGCAGATAGTTACAGGTCAATACAGCTGAGCAGATATCATAAAGCTGCCTGTCCTGTCTGGAAGAATTATGTATCTTTCCAATAGTATAAGCTAGATAGATAGGTCCTGCAGAGACATAAAAAGCATGCAGTGTCCTTCTATCTCTTTGCCTTTTTCAAGGATTTTTTGAAAAGGTTGTAAATCAACTCCTCATAGGGGATCTGTGGTAGGTGGCCCACACAGATCATCTTCAAAATCTGAGGAAACAATTGTTAACCTCACAGCTTCAAGACCAATGGGTTAGTTACCAGGCTGAATAGCATTGCAGACTTCAGACTGCTTTCCTTCATTCTGAATTAGATACAAATAATCCCTTCAATTCTAAACTCTTGTTCCTGTAGGAGGGATGTAGGAGGTTCACAACTTCCCCCCTCATCACAACATGCACTAATAAATGTATTAGTAGTGTCCATATGCTGACTCCTCATAGGTTGTAATTCTTCTTAGCCTATTTCTAGATGTAGGACAGCCAAGACAACTAAGAAACTCACTTTTGAAAATTTATTTTACCATGTATTTACTGGGTAAACTTTACCTGATTTGTCAGTATACTACAGCAGGGCTACAGCACAATCCCTGTAACCACTACTGGCCTCCATCTACTAACATCCTCCAACAGTTCGTGGTCCATGATTTCCAGAATCAGAACAAGATACACTTCTTCAAATACCACCTGGAAACTCTCCTATGGCTAACAAGTCACAAGACGATCAGCCTTGCCAGGAACCCCACACCCCCATGGATCCACCTGACAAATGTCTGAAACCAAATCCACCTAGACCTGGCTGAGCAACTTCTCATTTGTTATGTTCTTATACAACATCAGCCTGTATTAGACTGTCAAATGCAGTGTTAGCTGCACTTGCCATCCTTTCACAACAGCGAAAAAGGGGGACCGGTTACCTTTTTCCCCTACCAATCTCAGACCCATTGTGGGATTCCACTCTACCACTTCTCAGTATTATCCAGGAATACCAAAGTAAGTCTTGGTAACGCAATCACAGGAACACTCCTCCCTTAGTAACTACCAGCCCTTTCCTTGTCAGGGATTTGTTGTTTTGCTTTATGCTGACTGGCTTTATTGCTTTTGGTGGGAATGACACCCTGTTGGAAGACAAGAGCAACTGAAGAGAAACACTGTCTCACTTCTATTGTTCCATGGCCCCAGACACCCAGTTATGCATACTTCTAATTCATGGTTTTTTAAGGATCTTCAGCTTGTATTTCTTGAAGGTCTTGCCTCAGTGAGATTCTGGTACACTACTAGAATATAATGCATGCAGTCACATACTGCTTGCAACCAGTCTGTTTTTCATGCTACCTGCTGTTTTGTCAATGCTAACTTTGTCTGGTCAGCTTGTTGATGTTCCACTTACTGTGACACTCCTACCCACTTGGTAAGTTTCTTCCTCCATGAAAAAGCAGCTCTTGTGCAAGCTCCTCTGCAAGGTTTCTTGGGGCTACTTTTATTAGACTCAGTTTTGATCCACCAGACAGTATTCTTTTGTACCATACCAGAATTTGTGCTAACTCAGTGTAAACTTCATAGGTCTCCTACTCCGGCACACTTTGGTTATACTACTGATTGATGATGGCTCATTTTAGCACAGGATGCACTGGAAAGCCACTTTCATTGCTTCCATCAGCTATACTGCTAGTACGCGTGGTCTTCACAGAGCCAGTAGGCCAAGCTGTCCACAGACTCTCTCACTGACAGCTGACTCAAAAGAGTTCCTCTTGCCTCAGTAAAAAACCCTTCAATGGAGCTCCAGAAAAAGGAAAATTTCACCCGCTTCTGAGATAAAAGGAGCAGGTGTCTTCTCCAGTGACAGAAAACCTGAGTACAGAAGAGATATCAGGAGACAATTCTGCATGACCAAGCAGACATTATAGATGTCGAAGCTATTTCTCCTGTTTGAAAGGAAATAGAACTATCTACCACAACAACTTGGTGCAACACGACCCTGCATGGATGTAAGAGTTTCAGAGTCTTCCCGTCTCTTCCTTTCTGCTTTAACTTTGGGAAAGGCTGCTCAGGCAGTTTCATTCCAATCTCCACTTGCAATCTCATAATCTGAAACCACAGTACAGGCAAAATATGAAAGATCAGTCACCCACTTGAAGGTGATACAGGCTTTAAGCAAAATAGTTTAGTACTAGAGAAAATACTTGCCTGATTATGTAAAAGCAAACCTTGTTTTTAGATTCCACCTTATGTTCCCTTGTAATACGCTCCAATAGGCCTAAGCAGAAATTAATACAGGAAAAAGAATCCAAACTTGGAGACTTCCATCCCGTGTTCTTGGAATCGCCTTTCTTTGTTTCTTTTAAACAGCAAAACCAACAAAATAGAATGCTAAAGAACAATGCTCCCATGAGACTTAAGGGAGTATAATCATTGGAGGTTTCTGCTGAGCAAAGCTCAAGAACAGGAATGCTGCAGCCTCTGAGCTTTCTACTTTTAAACATTTAGTAGTTATGCAATCTTTAAAAGAAAAAATAAAAAAGAGCTTTGACTTTATGTTTGTAAGGCAGCATTAAACACCCTGAACAGATGAGTACAAGATGAAAGATTGGTGCAGAAAATTGCATACGGTATGATGTCTCATCTTTGCCAGTCAGTGACAAAAAAGCAGAACAACATCCATTACACTTTTTCCTCAGCAGAAGGTAAAACAGTGCCACCCACTGCTTTTCCAGGGTATCCCCTTGCCTTTTGACACAGCTGCAGAAAGCTAAAGTAGGCAGTTTCCAATTACAAAACGGCCAGCTCCTAAGCCTTCCTCCCTCACTCCAGCACTGGGGTTTTCTACCAGTTTACACATCTACAGTGATATTTCAGCCACTAGTACCGCTGCACAAAGGAGAAAATAGTTCTTTAAACTTGCTCTACTACAGCTGAAGCCTCACGACAGACAAAAGGCTGAGTCACAGAAAAATGAGCGGGGTTTTTTTTTACCCTGGGAGCAGTAGTTTCTTTGACCACAGACACTACTTGTATGCAACTCACACAGTTTCAAGCTGAAGGCAATACCGTATCGCACCAACTGTAAATAAAGATCGTCTGCAGGGCCAGAATACCCAACTGTGTTTTTAATATCCTTCCATTAATTTTGCATCATCACTTTACCAAACCAGAAAACAAAGTATCTATCATTTACGTTTAAGCTAGGTCACAGGTCATTCTCTATAATCGACATGCCTACCCAGCAGTTTGTCTTCCATTGCTACACGGAACATTCATTGAATCCAAGGATCATCAGTGATTAGGACTAGTAATACTCAAGCATTAAAACAAAAAGACCACTTAAGGCTTTTTTTACTTCTGTTAAAAAGAAACCAGTACTCACGCACGTCTTGCTTATCTAGACTATCCTCTGCTGGTGGAGAAAATGGCAACTCAGCATAGCAAAGTACCAATCAGTTAAGACTCTACAACTACCTCATCTTTCATTAGCAAAATACTCTGTAAGCCAGTTTACAACAGGAAGCAGAATCCCCAGTTGCTCAGGCTGAAGAGTGTGCAGGCAAATATTTTAACAAGAGTCACATATAGTTCGGTACTCTCTCTTTAAAAAACAACTACTTAACAAGAACTCTGGAGAATTCCAAAAAGGTCAGTCAGTGTACAGAACTACATAAACTTCTAGGCATGTTTAATTACCTCAAAACCAGATATACTTTGTTGATAAGTAAATATTCCTAAATAGTCCTTACATCTTGCATCTTATTAATCAGAGATTCTAGTCATGGTTTGGGCTTAGCTGCGGTGTACAGAAAATGGCCATAAGACATTCAAATATCAGCAAGAATACATCAAGATATCTACAGCTGAATTCAAGGTCTCAAGCTAAAGGGAAAACTGTAGACTCCAAATGCATTTGAGAGTTCTCTCTGTGGTTCCTGAGGTGACAACTTAAAAATGTATATGAATGTTCATAATAGAATCTTTGGAAGCAAGTCTGATCGTATTTATACTACTGCTCGATAAACGTCTAAAAATTTCCTTTGCTATGTATCTAAACTGCCAACCATTCACTTTTAAGAAACACTTTCTATACTGAGCTCTCTTCCTCTTTAAAACGAGCAAGCATTTAAGACAACTCATTTCTCTTCAGGCATAAAATTAGAAATTTTTCACTGGTCCTGAATATCAATGACAGCAGTTACCTAGCGCCATAATCAGACGGTCATATGAATTCATACTTTGCTGTGACAGTTCAACACAGAGCTATGGATCTGCTAGAAGAAAGTATTCACATGACTTTGAATTAGTGCAATACAGTGCTAACAAATACACAAAAAGACATTAATGTATTCCAGACATTTGTATTTCAGTGTACAGTATCATACATTTAAAATAAAGAAATAAGGCCCAAATATCATAAAAAATAATATAGCGTTTGCTAGACAAATACCTTACCAAGAACAATGCATGTTCTAGCCCATACTTCATGGAGTTAGAATGAAGTTCAGGCACATAAACAGGAATACTTTATTCTTGAATGATTTACAACTCTTTTGGTCTGTTTAACAGAAAACGAACCAACTGACGCATAACTTCATCATTAAAGCCTTTCACACTACCATCTTCCACAACATCATACAATGGCTTACTGTCTGTACCCCAACAGATGTTCTTCCGAGGGTTATTTCGAATAGTTTCTACAGTTAGTGCTAAAGTATTTAGCTGGTAACAGAAGAAAGCAAAGTATTTTCCATCAGTCACTACTGCCTGTGATACAAAAGGACGGGTCACATCTGCTTCACTCCAGAATCCTACAAAGCAAAGAAACAACACTAGTTATGCAGGACTCAAAATTCCTGTCAGCACACACATCTAAAGCCCAAACCTGAAATACCAAAAACTACTGGGAATTGCAGCAGGAACTTTGTAGAGGAAAAACTGCTGTCTGCTTTAGCAACACACACATTCTTCATACAGACTAATTAAAATGCAACCACCAATTAAGGATATTTCCAAGAACAGGGACACAGTGGTGTACTTGCATTTTGCACACAGTTCCCTGTCACTGACTGATAAAAACCCTACACTGATCAGCCAAGTGACTTTTCAAAATTATTTAAGTGATTAATGCACCCAAGTCCTGCAAGCAATCTGAGGGGAAACGTCTTTTGACTGCTCCATGCTTCTCACAGGACAGTGAACGTTGGTTTCATGACAGAAGCATGCATATGTATACATGAGCACGACTGACTATAGTAACCAGCCAGACAATACCAAGAACACTATGTCAGGAAGTGTTCATGTTTCAAACAATCCCTGCTGAGAATTAATAGTCTTTTTAAAATATTTTCTTTACATATTTATGCACGTGTGCTAGCATACACAGCAATATTCTTAAAAGGTATTTGATATTATCTGCACAGAACACCACTAGAAACTGTTACAGAACAAAAAAAAAAACTTCATAAATTATGCTGTCCTTCTCACTCGTAACATGCTTAAACCTGTAACCAGCTTTGAAGTCAAGACTTACTTGACTTCAATGTTTTATGGCCACAAAAAAGTCAAACTTTCTAAGATACCACTACGTAAAAAAATTTGACGTAGAGTCAGCAATATATGTCATAGTCAAAGAATTCTCTTCCATGTGTTGTTTCACAAGCAAAACTACAAACCAGCACGTGTCTTCCAGTAACACTAGATAAGAATTAGATTTACATGAATAAGCAAAAGACCGATCTAGTCTATCCATCCAGGTATTCCAGTATTTTTTGACAAACATAGGCATAAATACTAAAGTAAGGATGCTGACATTTTTCTTTGACTATAGTTTCATAGAACTGACATCTCTGAAACAGGCCATTAAGCAACATAGCTGTTTTAGAAATAAACAAACAAACTACTTGACATCTACCACCTTTCCCCGCAACAAATGTGAACAAGTGAATGCAGGATTGATGCTTTTGCACAGGCTTAGTGTTATATATGAAAAAAAAAATTCTGCATAATTAATTCCCGAGTCAAAGTACTCACAGACAAAGTGAGTTTGTATGTTGTATAAGGTCTGCTTCATTCAATTAAATTTTCAAACACCTACTTAAAGGATGGTCTTCAGAAGAAAAAGCATGAGAAAAAGGTGGTGGAGAGAAAAGGTTAGAGAACTTTACAGTAGGCATTCATCACCCAGAAGAATCTATCAAGTCGACTGTCTCACCTTGATACATTGCCTGTGCTGCTGTCCAGGCAAAGAGACTTGCAATACCATTAGCTCGATAAAGAACTTCAATCTGATCCTCAAGATGTGCTCTTACAAACCTCTCCCGTTTCAGTTTATCAGGAATAAGATGAAACTGAGTGTGTCCATAACAGCATGGATCTGCTACCTTTGATCCTGTGTTCCCCAAAAATAAAAAAAAAAAAAAAAATTAAAAGTCAGTCAGAGAATGCTCTTTATTATGCATATGAACAGTTTTTAGTATCAGGCTCCAAACAACAGCAGATCAGAACCTCTACTGTAGGCCTGCATAAATGTTGAGATTCCCCCATTTCTGGGTGAGACTGGAGGGCTTGCCCAACTCCAAAACGCAAGAGTTCACATCCTAAGAAGTCTCTGAGGAGAAGTATCAAAACTCAAAGCCAGTTTTCTACTAATTCTCTATTCAACCCACCTCCTTCAAGTGAATCTGGACACAGAGTATCATACGCACAGGAGGATGCAACTCCCCACCGCATATCTTACATAGAATCTCAACAGAGATTTATATACTACTTACATTTAGATAGTATAGTTATACACGAAAATATACAAAAGTTTTTTTCTGTTGATGGGAGGAGAAAGGTCGGGGGGTGTTTGTTTTGGGGTTAGATTTTTTGTTGTTTTGGTTTTTTATGCAAAAGAAGTAGTTAAAGTTGCATGATTAAAAACTCTTACCTATAAATACCTTGTTTTCGTACTGCTTTTTGAACAACGGCAGTTTGGATGGTTTGTGATCAATAACGGGAACATCTCCAAGATCTGACTCCAGCGGTACAATCTTGAATGAAGTAGAAGAAAGAAAAGCCATGACACAAGTCACATTTCTGACATCAGGCCTCACATAACATGCCACTTTCTGGTCAGACAGCAGAAGGTGCAAGTCTTGCTTGCTATAAATTTAAGTGAAATACATTTTTTTGCAACAGAACTTCTCGTATTGTTATAAGTCCTGGTACATGCATCTCATACTGATGCTGGAATTTTCTGTAATATACAAAAAAATTGCGTGAAATGGTGCTAACAAAGCTGCCAACCAGTAAAACCTTCAAAACCAGAATTCACTTTCTGTAGAAGACAAGCAAAACAGTTCCAGTAGCAGTAAATAAGCTTGAACCAGCAGAGTGAAATTACAGGTATACAGTGTTTTGCACTATGTAACATTTTTAGTTGCCTAGACAGTTCTTCCAAAATGCCAAGGTTTGTAACATCTGACAGTACTAATCTAAGCAAACTGTACAATTAAGTTAGCCACAACTGTTCAACATTTACAGACAGCAGAGCGCAGTTGTCTGTTTGCGGTGGAAACTGTGCAACAGACACCCACACAGGCTACATAATTACCACTGAACCAACCTACAAGAAAAAGATGAGAATGTTGAATCAGCTTCCAGAAAACTGAGCATTCAAGAAAACAACTGTTAAGAAGTACTAACAGGTAACACAACTCCCACTCAGATTATATGTGCTCTCTGTTACTCCATTCTTTTCTTCTCCACTTCTCTCATCTTATTCTCCACTGAGAACGTTCCACACATTCTAATTCTAATTCGTGCCTCCACTTACAAACGTAAGTTAAAAACTCTATTTAATTAAGTGTAACAACATGCATTTTTCTAAAGCACAAAGACGACCAATTTGAAGTTCTGAAGACCATCCCAGTATCGACAAAGCAGCTACCACAACAAAGTAGTAACGGCATTAAGACTTGAAAAACGCAAAGATGTGCTATATGTCTGATTAATCACATTCTCCATATACTACCTATCGCATGGTTTCCATGGCTGTCAGAAACACAGATGAAAATGCATGTGATTAACTTGCTGTTCAAAATATTCGTACCTCTGGAAGCTGCTTTGGGACACGTATCTGGAGGTGTGGGTGATCATCAATCTGAAATCGCACAGGATCAACTCTACCCTTTCGATGTCCATGAACAACAACTTCCTCACCATGATGCCAGTAATAGTTAACTTCAGGTTTTAGATCTGAAACAGAACAGAGCGCTAGAGAGAAACAAAAATCGTCCCGTTTGCATTTAAAACCCTCTCAAATCCTGTTCTAGCAGCTGCAGTAAAACAGAACAAATCAAAATCCACTCGCACCATGTGGGACGATGGAAACGAGATGAATTACTAGCGACGGTCTGAACAACGCAGCCACAACAGTAACAGTCCCGCCGGGTTCACAGCCCAGCCCCGCCGCTCTAGGGCTCCCACCTCCCGCCCCGGACCCGCACCAAGGGAGGAGGCAGCCAGCAGCGGGTTGCGACCGCAGAGGAAGGTGGCGAGGGTGGAAACGAGATGCGTCAGGAACGGGCCGGGCGTGTGGTCCTGATCGCGGTAGAGCAACGGCCGCTTCTTGTTCTGGTAGAAGCTCTCCTGCAGGAGGGCGTCGCAGGCGAGGGAGCGCAGCTCGCCCATATCCAGGTACGGGGCCGCTCCCGCCGCCGGGGTTTTCGCGGTATCCGGTGCCGCCGTTCCCGGCTCTGGAGCTCTGGCGGCCTCGGGTGCCGCCCCCGCCGCGGCCTCCGGAGCCACCGCCCCCGGGGCTTTCGCAGCGGCCGACGCCGCTCTCGGGGGCAGCCCCGGCACGAAGACGGTCTTGGTGAAGCTGCGGTACCAGCGGTCGGCGTTGAGCGCGAAGGTCTGCGGGTACACCATGTACTTGGGCCGCTGCAGCTTCCCGTAGAGCCGCAGCTTCTCCTCGATGGAGGCCGCCCCGTGCACCCGCTGGTTGAAATGCTCCAGGCGCCGCCGCTTGGCCGCTTTGCTCTTCGCCGTGGCGGAGGCCACTATGGGCGGGTAGAGCGGGCCGGGGGGCTGCGTGGGGACAGCGGACTCCATCTGGGAGCACCAGCGCCGGCCGTGCCACAGCACCCGCCGCGCCCCGGACGCCGCCATTTCGCGGAGCTGCCAGGTAGCGGAAAGGCGGTGCTCGGCGACTGGAAAACCTGATTGGCCGCCGGGAACCACGTGAACGAGCCAACCTTCCAATCGACAAGCGCCTTCGAGAGCGAGGGTGCGCGCGCTGCCGAGACAGGAAAGGGCGGGGCCGTTTAGGATTCGGGTCGCTGGATGGCGGCGCTCTCCCCCGCAGCGCGGAGCAGCTTGTGCGCATGCGCAATAGACGTGAGGACGCCACCGGCCTCCCCTGAGACGAGAACTACAGCTCCCAGGATGCACAGCGGGAGGCAGCCCGGAAGTGCCGGGGCCGTGGCGCGTGCGGCTCGGCCGTGGCAGCCGCAGCGGTTTGGGGGGAGCCTGGCTCGGCCGCCCCGCCCCCCTCCCCGGTTCGGGGGGAGGCCAGCGCCGCAGGCGGGGTGGTTGTCTTGCACAGAGGAGGAGCATTTACCCGCTTTCATTCGGGAGAACAGCATTTTTGAACGGATTTCCTACGTGCTCGCCTTCAGGAGACAGTGCCCCCCGCCCCCCGCCGCTTGGGAAGACCGACCGCTCTAATACAAATGACAGGGATAAATTCTCTCTGAAATAACAAAATAGATTGAGCCCGTTTCTGTGCAGAAACACTGCTAAGAACAAAGGATTTTGTACAAACCAAGAACTGTAGCGGACACAGGAGAGAATCCGTTGACAAAACCTGGAACCTTGCGCATGCGTGACTCGGCCTGGGGCGCGAGGAGCACTCGCCTGCCTGATTGCACCCGTCAGTGTGAATCCTGGGCTCCTGTGCTCCTGTGCTCCTTTGCGCTGGAGGAAAGTCTCGTTTTTACACCATAGCGGGCACTCACAGCACTGGGTGTAAACTGAAATGGCAGCTTGTGGGAAGATGCAAATGCTGGCTTTAAGAAAGGAATTCAATTCTGCTAAAATATCTGTTATGGCATGTGCTTATGAAACTGGAAATAAGCTAAAACTGGCATACTGGCACTGCAAGGAGTGCTATGGATACTGCATTTTTGTCTTTAAGATGCTTGGAAAAGTTGAGCGTATTTCTCTTTGGTGGACAGATGAAGCTTACTGTTTATTATTCTTACAAGTTTTCTTCTTTCATTATTTTTTTCTTAACTTGGTCACTCACAGAATGCTTGGGAGATTTTTTTTTTCTGTATTTCCATGACATTTTTGTATTGTCTGAACTGTCTGAAACATTCGGACTGACCAGGAGCAGGAATGGAACTTATGGGTGGAACTGGGACAGGAGACACCTTGCATGCATCCCAGATAACCTGCTCCCTTTCTTTAACTTCAGCTTAGCTTTCTGCTGAACTGATGCTCAGAGCTGCCATGGTATTTGGACGAATGTTTCGAATGCATGACAAAGATTGAAACCCAGTGTTTGGGTTGAGATTTTCAAAGAATATAGAATATAAAACCATCGTCTTCTTTAAGAGGTAGTAATATAGAAATTAAAATACCTTTACTTAAGACTCACAAGGTATTTCATAAAAAGCAAATTTCAGTGTTAAGGTGCAATTCAGTTAAGTATCAAATGCTTAAACTTTACATGTTTAATTGTGGATCCAGCCACTCTCTTCAGAAGGGTGAGGGGACAAGGCCTTAGATCAGATGACCATTTAAGGAGCAGCCTCCCTCCTTTTCCTTATCCCACATACTGCAGTCTCCACATGCATCTGGAAACCTGGTTTTCCTTTGATTGATAAAGGACACTGGCCAAATGTGGTCAAGTTACTGAATCTTTTCCCTTGTGATCACAGCCAGTCATGTCATAAACTTACACAGTCTGTTACGGAAAATCACCGTTACTGTTCTTAGGCGTTTTGCTGCTGCATCTCCTGTTTCAAAGCTTGTTTCCTTTGGTGGTTAGGAATATTCTTGTTTCATGCTTAAATGTATTCATGGTCAATTTATACCTGTTTGTCATGCCAAGATTGTCATTTAGCTTAATTAGCATTTTTTCCCCTCTAATGTTTGCCTTCTAAAATATTGATGGACACCAGTCGTATCACCTCTCAGTCCTCATTGACAGAAACTAAACAAGCTAGTCTCACACAGACAGGTCTCCATTTCACATATCATCTTAACAGCCCTGACTTGCATTTCCTTCAGTTTTGCATTTGTCTCTGGGATACGTGACCAGACTGTACCCATTATTTCATACAACGGACTGTATTACCCTCACCAGGATTACTAACATTTTATCATGGTTTAAAAACTTTTTCATTATATTGTCAAATCAGAATTGCCTGCCTTGCAGCTGTACAACAATGTGAACAACTTTTGCATAGGATGTTTTAAATACTCGAGAAGTTCAATACAGAAACTGAATGTAAGTGATGAAGCAAGGGAATGTTTAAAGGACCATTTTATTTTCCCTACTTTATTCAAAGGCTATAAATGTTCCCTGCACCCTGATACTGACTGTAACATTAGAGAAGAAGTGACAGGAACCAGTGCTATGCGTTAACCTACACTTAAAATCCCCGGACTATCTACTGATGTTCTGGTCACAGGTCAATTTTACTTGCTTGGTGTACGTTGTAGTCTCATTCATCTTGATGCAGGAGCTGCAGCGGCTTGGATAAAAGGACTCAGTAGTCAATCTGGTTAAAACTAGTGGTATACTTTGCTGAAATGTCTATCATAAGCTTTTAAGAAAAATATCCATCCATAGATCTCTCGCTTCGAAAAAGCAATCCAACAGTTCAAAAAGGATCTGTTTTCCTTTTTTATTGAAATAATCCCTATGCAATATCCAAATTATCCTAAACCTATAAACACAGAGCATCTTTATGTTGGTTCAATAAATGCTTAAGAAGAGCCTGGTTTAGAAAACTCATACGCTGTCTATAATGTCCAATACAATTGCTAAAGCAAATACCATATCCTTGAAATAAATCTCTAAAATTGAAACTAGAAAAAAAACCCTGCATCTCAGTTCCAGCATGAAGGTCATTTGACACAGCTGGTTAAAAGCCCAAAAGTAGTTCAGAAATTAGTGCAGTTCACCTTATTGAACCTGATCTGTCTGTTTCTGAAACTCAGAAATGAGACAAAGTATGTTAAATGTACTCGCTCAGAGATGAGGTTGCATAGACATTACTTACTGGGCAGGCTCGGTGTCTCCTGTATACCAGTGTACAAGCTGGTTAAGTGCACACGCTTCTTCAGTAACCCTCACCAGAAGTGCAGGCACAGCCCAGATGGGACCACAGGGGACACAGGATGGAGGCATGTCTTATTCAAGGTCCAGCAGCAGATGTGAGGTCTGACTCTGCTTCACCTGGCCGTGGTGGGGTTGTACTGTGTCCCGTGGGAGTTGCTGCCACATCTCCGGCCTCAGAGAAAGAGTTCAGCCATTGCAGCTGCTAAGCCTGTTCTATACCTGTGCTGTGGTGCTGGCACCACGCACCTGCTCAGAGACTTGCATCATATATGAGAAGGCAGAGAAAGGAGATAACAGTGAGATTGAAGCCCTTCAAATTAGGAAAAGGGAGCCACAAGATAGACATGGGTTTTGTTGTACATACTCTAGTTTTATTCTGCAGCAGTCAGACCTGTGGCACATCAGAGAACATGCTGAGGTTTGGTGATGTCCTATTCCAATTCTCTTAGAAAGTTAGTCCAAAGGTACACCAGAAAACAGGCTGGAAGTCAGTTGTGGAAAGTTCATAGTGAAGAGTCTGTAGAGCTGTGAAAAACAAAGTTACTGATCAATACCAGGTATTCCTCTTGTAATAGTATCTCAAGACCTTGGAGGAAGGCTGTTACATTGTACTAAACATCACATCCTATACTGCATAATAAATAAAGTGGTTCTTCATTTTGCAATGTACTTCTCAGTAGATTAGGCTGTAGAGAAGACGAACACTCTACTCTTAGGTTAATGGTATGGGGCAAACAACAAATTATTATTCTAACCAATTCAGTTTTGCTTTACAGTTTCTGCAGAAGCTGCAGTGTCATTCAATGTCTCTTTTACTCTGGGGACAGATTTTGGACAAGGCATATCCCTTCTTCCTGGTGCTTATCTTCGAGGATTAGAACCAGATTTCAGCCAAACAGGAATAGCTCCAGGTTTGACCAGTTCAGGTTTAATTCCCTGCCTAGCCACATGTTTTGTTTCTGACTCAGGGCTAGGTCCACAAAAGAACTTTGGTGAGGCCTCTGCCTCACCCTTTCATGCCTACTTAAAGGTCTGACTAGTAGTGGAACCTGCCTTTTTACTGCCAAAGTTAATAGACTAACCCAAAATGTTCGAAATATTTCAAAACTGGAAGGAATAGATCTCTCCAGAAGTCTTTTATACCATCTTACTAGCCCAGTTCTCTTTAGAAGACATCTTAAAATTTTAAAGTTCATTGTTCTTCAGAGCAAGTGTGATATTGGATACAAATTGGAGAAAATGGAGACACGCTGGCTACACTGGCGCACGGTTGAAGTCTCACAGAGATGAGCCAGTGGCTCCTGAGGTAATAGGGGCCAACAGGGAAACACCAGTGAAAGACCTCAGAGGAATTAGGGGGTGTTGCTCTAAGAAGATGACACAGCCGACAGCCCAGCTGAAGTGCCTCTACACTGATGCACACAGCATGGGCAACAAACAGAAGTTGGAAGTCACTGTGCTGCTAGAAAGCTATGACCTAATTGCCCTTATTGAAACTTGGTGGGACAAATCCCATGACTGGAGTGCAGCTACAGGCTGTTGATGGCTACAGGCTGTTCAGAAGGGACAGGTGAGGCAGGAGCGGTGGAGACATCTGGAAATGGATAGAGTGTGAAGAGCTGTTTCTGAAGAATAGCTACGAGGATGTTGAAAGCTATGGGTAAGAATCAGAGACTGAGGCAACAAAGGAGTCCTGTGGTTGGTGTCTACTACCAGCCGCCTGGTCAAGGGGAGCCTGCTGACGAAGCATTCTTCCTCCAGCTGCAGGACACATGATGCTTGCAGGCTCTTATCATGCTGGGGGACTTCAACCACCCCAGCATCTGCTGGGAAAGTAGCACGGCGAGCTGTAGGCAGTCCAGGAGACTCCTAGAATGCATTGAGGATAACTTCTGAAGCCAGACAATATGCAGACCTACCTGAGGGGATGCGATACTGGACCCGCTGGTCACCAAAACAAGTGAGCTAATTGGCAACATCAAGATTGCGGGCAGCATGGGCCGCAGTGATCACGCACTGGTGAAGTTCACAGTCCTGAGGGATACGGGTCAGGCAAAGAGTGAAGTCAGGACCCTGAATTTCAAGGAAAGCAAACTTCTGGCCCTTCAAGGAGTTAGTCAGTAGGACCACCTGGGAAACGGTCCTCAGGAGCAGGGGAGCAGAACAGTGCTGGCAGATCTTTAAGGACTCTTTCCATAGAGCACAAGTGCTCTTGTTCTCCAGGTGTAAGAAATCAGGAAAGGAAGGGAAGGGACCAGCATGGCTGAGCTGAGACCTGCTGGTCAAACTAAAGGGCAGGAAGGAACTGCACAGGCAGTGGAAGCAGGGACAGGTATCCTGGGAAGAGTATAGGGTTGCTGCCTGGTTGTGTAGGGATAGTGTCAAGAAAGCCAAGGCACAGCTGGAGCTGAACTTGGAAATGGACTCAAAGAATGGTAAAATGGGATTCTACAGGTATGTCAACCAGAAGAGGAAGGTCAAAGACTGCGTACCCAGCTTGATGAACAAGGCTGGCAAACTGGTAACAACGGACAAGAAGAAGGCTGAGGTACTCAACAGCTTTTTGCCTCAGTCTTCACTGGCATCCTCTCTTCCCACACCTCTCAAGTGGATGGACTGCAAGATGGGGGCAGGGGAAGCAAAGTCCCTCCCACTGTAAGAGAAGATCAGGTTCATGACCACCTGAGGAACCTGAACATGTGTAAATCTATGGGACCCGACGAGATGCATCCTGGAGTCCTGAGCAAATTAGCTCATGTAGTTGCCAAGCCACTCTCCATGATATTTGAAAAGTCATGGAAGTCAGGTGAAGTACCTGGAGACTGCAAAGAGGGAAACATTGCACCCATTTTTACAAAGGGTAGAAAGGAGGATGCTGAGAACTACTAACCTGTCAGCCTCACCTCTGTGCCTGGGAAGATCATGGAACAGATCCTCCTAGAAGCAGTGCTAGGGCACATGGAGGACAGGAAGGTGATTTGAGACAGCCAGCATGGCTTCACCAAGGTCAAGTCCTGCCTGATCTACCTAGTGTCCTTCTCTGATGGAGTGACTACATCAGTGGACAAGGGAAGAGCTATGGATGTGATCTATCTGGACTTCTGTAAAGCCTTTGACATGGCACCCCACAACATCCTTCTCTCTAAATTGGGAGAGATATGGATTTGCTGGGTGGACTCCTCTGTGGATGAGGAATTGATTGGATAGTCACATCCAGAGGGTAGTGGTCAATGGCTTGATGTCCAGATGGAGATCAGTGACAAGTGGTGTCCCTCAGGGGTCCATACTGGGACCAGTACTGTTTGATGTCTTCACCAATAACATAGTGGGATTGAGTACACCCTCAGCAAGTTTGCAGATGACACCAAGCTGAATGGTGTGGTCAACACACCTGAGCGAAGGGATGCCATCCAGAGGGACCTGGACAAGCTTGAGAAAAGGGCCCATGTGAACCTCATGAGGTTCAGCCAGGCCAGGTGCAAGGTCCTGCATCTGGATCGGGGCAACCCCTGGTACCAATACAGGCTGGGGGATGAAGAGATTGAGAGCAGCCCTGAGGAGAAGGACTTGGGGGTACTGGTGGATGAAAATCTGGACATGAGCCTACAATGTGCGCTTGCAGCCCAGAAGACCAACCGTATAATGGGCTGAATCAAAAGCAGCGTGGCCAGCAGGTCGAGGGAGGGGATTCTGCCCCTCTGCTGCACTCTGGTGAGAGCCCACCTGGAGTACTGCGTCCAGCTCTGGAGCCCTTAGCACAGGAAAGACATGGAGCTGTTGGAGCTTGTCCAAAGAAGTCCGCAAAAATGATCCGAGGGCTGGAACACCTCTGCTGTGAGGAAAGGCTGAGAGAGTTGGGTTTGTTCAACCTGGAGAAGAAAAGGCTGTGGGGAGACCTTACTGCAGACTTTCAATACAAAAGTGGGGCTTATAAGAAAAATGGAGACAAACTTTTTAGCAAGGCCTGTTGTGATAGGATAAGGGGTAATGGTTTTAAACTTAAAGAGGGTAGATTTAGACTGGATATAAGGAAGAAATTTTTTACAGTGAGGGTGGTGAAACAGTGGGAGAGGTTGCCCAGAGAAATGGGAGATGCCCCATTCCTGGAAACATTCCAGGTCAGCATGGACGGGGCTCTGAGCAACCTGGTCTAGTTGGTGTTGTCCCTGCTCATTGCAGGGGGGTTAGACGGTTAGACTAGATGACCTTTAAAGGTCCCTTCCAACCCAAACTATTCTATGGTTCTATGATTCTGTGTTGCTGAAAGAGACAGTGTCATATTAATACTTACAGTGTGTGTCTCTGACTGACTTAATGGCTGAAGAGAGGTTGTCAACTTCTTCCTGCTACTTCAGATGAGATTTCTGTGTTTACAGATGTTTTGTTTTATGTTCAGTCTACAGCATTTGCCATCTTAGGTAACATCAGTGGGCCTGTATGCATGTAAAATTCCACACACTGCAATAGACACAATCTTAACTATTGAAAAGATGTTCATTGTTTTATGGCTGATGTCTTTAGCTTATGTTACAATAGCAGCTGCCACATGATAATTTTAAGCAACTCATAGCATAGACACATGCAGTAGGGAAAAGCCATTATTATCTTTACTAGTTGATATCTGTGGACAAAACCATGTTTCTTACATGATTTCCAGATATCTTTACAGGAATATAAAATGCATATGACAGGCTAAAATCTCCCATTATGCATCCTTCAGAATTGAAGTGCTTCTAGAACTACATAGCATTCCAAAAAGCATCAGCTGGAATTATGTTTGCAGTAGGTTTCACTGCTATTTTAATGTAGTTTCTCAGACAGATTCCTTTGGGGCTAAAATTGCCTATGTTCATTTATATATCAAAGATCACACCACACTCTCCCCTCCCTCCTTTAAAGCAAAATCAAAATGCCTTTGTTACAGCACTATGGAAATGGGGGAAAAAAGATGGGTTTCTGGCCAGAGCTTCCCTTTAATTAGCAAAAAATATTAGAAGAATTTCAAAGTTCAACCACTTTCTAGTTCTCGTGTGAGAGCTGGAAGTCCAGATTAATTTAATGAAAGCCCCTCACATCATTTCAAAGTAAGGATCCTTCCAGCTGGGAGTTTGAAAGATGCACAGGCACATTCTACCTTCTGTGGCTTTAGATGCCATTACAGCAGGGCAACTGAGAATGGTGATGACATTTAAGACCACTCTGGCTTCATAATGCTGTAAAGATAAAAGCTTATCTTGAAGACATGCTTTGACAAAGCTTAGTTTCACTGCATCAAAGCCCATTAGCTACAAAAAAAAATCAAAAATCCTTTGGGAAAACTAGATTTCTTACTCAGTTTGGTATAGTATTTCAGTGCTGTTGTAGCAATTACAAAAGAATACCTCACATATTGCCCGTGCATTTTGGGAAACATCTAACTAGTAGGCATCCCATGAGTGTTGTTTCAGGCCATTGCATGCAATTTTCCCAAGGTCTGTTTTGTATGTGCAGAAGATCGAGGAGTGTGAGCTAATTTTAAGCCCGACTCTTTGAGATAACAGCGCTAAATGAAAAATCTTTGTTGTGCAGTTAGTCAATAAACTGAAAGAAACAAGTTCACTGACTGGAGGAAATAATATGAAAGGCAGATAGAGCTATTTGGATTCTGATGTGGTAGCTAAGTGACAATTCAAATGTTTGCAGTAAGAGACTTTTTCATTCACACAATTACAATATTCAGCTGCTGAAAGACATACACTTTTATGAGAAAACTTGTGGATTCAGCTATTGCGTTCCAAAGATCATGCAAAGGGAAGACTGATGAGTAAACTCAGCTCAGTCTGAAGATGAAGGACTAGATGGATAACACAAGCCTTGCAGAAGAAAGCTAATGTATATAAATATTATTATGATATGGTATTACTGATGTGGCAAGTGTTTTTATTTGTTCTTAAAAGGTGTCATGAAGGTGGAATTTGAAGAACAGCAGGCATTCCACTTACTTTTTCCTTTCTTCTAGTATCGAGGACACCACTTTTTCATGCAGTTTAAATGGAAACTTGGAAACCTAACTTCAAGTCGCATAATTAACCCATAGACTTCTTTTGGCAAATGAGGGCTGGTCAAGTATTTCTCTGCTGCTTTAAAAAAAACCCAAACCAGTCATTTCCTAAATCTGTATAATGTGAGCTCTGTTTTACCAACTTAGACATCTATTTTAGACAGCCAAAAGATAATTCTAACTCTTGGAAAGTTAAAATTGCAAGCAAGAAAAAAGCAGACTTTCCAATACCCATCAAAACCCAAAGAAGACTGCCAAACTGTATCTCTAGTATATCCTCTATATTTCTCTTGCTTCACAAGTGAGCTTCTTCTCACCACCAGGTAAAAGTGTAGGCCTTACAGCATACCCTGAGACTTCATTTAAGGTTCTTAAAAGCCTAAGTTACCTATCTGAAGGATACAGTGTGCTGAATGAAGAGTATCCTGCCATCTGCATTGCATGCCATTTACGCCATCATGAGCAGCACTGAAGGAAGATAGTACAGAGTCAAAGAAAGGCATGGGTCTGCTCTTTGCAGATATGTTTCTGGTGTGGCATTGGGAAGTGTGCTGTCATGCTTGACGTGGTAAATCCACACACTGGACTTACCAGTTCAAACCCAAGACTGTTCAAAGAGACATTTTCTGCACTGGGTATGATCTGTGTCCAGCCAGCTTGGAGATGGAGCCATGAAGTTATCATTCATATTAAATTCATTATCTGTGTAGCTGTAGTATTCAAAGGTGTAGTAAACCCAGTACTTGAAAGTCAATGGGAATGCTTACCAATACTAAACATACAAAAAGAACCACAGGACCATAGAGGGAAGTCCTGATGACTATATAGACTTCTAAATGCAGCACCAGATTCAATTTCTAACTGAATGTGATATGTCTGTTTTTTCAGTGATGAAAAAATTCTGAAGTGCACATCCTTCTCTACCATAATGTTCCATACCTGTAGCATCGTTTATTTAGTTTGAATAGCTCGAGGCTTGAGAGTGATGTATTTGGTAGTTAAAAAAAATTGCATCTTCTAAACAGCAGAGGAACCTTCATTGCTTAGATTCTCGGGTGCTAACTGCAAAAAGTACTTAGACTGTCTTCCCTAGCTGTACAAAACTTTCCGCTTATATGAAGGCCAGCTGATATTTATCATTGGTGAATAAGTCTAAAGGATGACTTTAAGATAGATATGTGACCTGGGTAATGGCTCACAGCTGACTCACAGTCAAATGATTGGTAAGACTGTATTTCTAAAAAGAAAAATAATTACATATAGTTACAGATTTATGAGGTTATTTTTTCTTTCCACATAAAGTGCTGATTTACTGACTGCTGCAGTGGCTTCCTTTTAGCATCATAGAAGCATGCAGACTGGAGAGGACCTCGAGAGGTCACCAGTCCAACCTAATACTCAAAGCAGGGCATTAGGTCAGGATGTTCAGCACTGTGTCCAACCAAGGTTTAAATACATCCAAAAATGTAGATTTCAGTGCTTCTGTGGGTCTGTGTTACAGTACTTGACCGTGCTCATGGTAAAAACATTTTTTCATATATCAAGTCAAAATTCCCCAAGTTCCATCTTGTGCTTGTTGCCTCTCAGCCTTTAACTGTGTTCCTCCAAAAAATGTCTGGCTCTGTCTGCTCTAAGCTCTCTCACTAGGTACCTGAAGACAGCAATCAGATCTTCCCTGAGCCTTCCCTTCTTCAGCCTGAAGAAGTCATGGTCCCTCAGCCTCTCCTTACAGGGCAAGTGCTCCAGCCACTGAACATCCCTGTGCAATTGGCCCTGCACTAAATTCTCCTCAGTTTCGCAATGTCCTGCTTTTACTAGGGAGTCGAAAACTAGACATAGTACTCCAGATTCAGTCTTCCAAGTGCCAAACAAAGGGGAAGAATGGCTTTCAGTCTGCTGGCTGCCCTGCTGTTTGTACAGCGCAGGATACTGGTGGCCTTCTGCTGGTGGCTAGAGCACACTGCCATCTCATGCTGAATTGATTGTTCATCAAGAACCTCAGCACATTTGCTGCGAAGCTGCTGTCCAACTAGTTAGTCTCCAGCTTGTATAGATGTGGGGGGGTTGTTCTGTCCCAAGGTGTTGCATTTGTCTTTGTTCAGCTTCAGGAAGTTCCTGTCAGCCCGTATCTCCAGCCTCTCTAGATTGCAGAAGCCTTACTACAGTCATAGCCATAAAATTGTGTGGACAACAAAATGGCCTGTACACGTGTAATTCCAAATCTACTTGGGAACATGGTACTGGGCTAGCTAAAGGTGAAGACAAAGGAAGAGAGAGTTAGTGTATGCTGAAAATTTTTAGAAATTCTCTTCATTGTTTTGTTTTCAAGGTGCATCACAAACATATAAGCAAATACGACTGTTGTGTTTGGAGAGCATCTCACTGACACATCTCACATTAGAGTAACAGACTACATCTGTACTAATAAAGCAGCTGGCATGGAACAGCATACCTCCATACTATGAACTCATCATAGCTCCCAAACCAAGGGGCCCACACACAAATCTTTTTGGGAACGTCCCCTGCCCATGCCCAGCAACTACCTGGGAGGGTCCAGCTGCCCCCTATCATGCGCTGGTCCAGCGGGTTAGTAATTCATGTATTTGAGCTACAGCAATAAAAACAAGCCCTGGTGCTGGTTAATTTTCTAGATATTGTTTTGGTTTCTCTACATACCCCTATCTTTTATCTTTCATTGTCCAGACTTCTCTTTAAGACACACTTCCAGCAGTTTTTTCAATGACTGAACACATTAGGCCTAATTGACTTTAAATGGGAGAGAAGCACCAAAGTTATTTTAGTATGACTCAACTTATCTAATTTCAGCTGTCACAGTTAGGCATCTAGACTATACTAATTACCAAACCGGAGAGAAATGTACCTAAAGGGTGATTTTTTCCATCCTTTCTTAACACTTTTTTTTGGAGGGATAAATCACTCTCTGGAGCCAAGTCCCTGCTGAAACAGAGTACATCATGTCATTCTGATGCAAGTAACTCTTGAGCTGAAGTCATGAATTTACAGAGAAAAATCTAAGTTGTTACTGCAATATTTTTGAAATATTTTATAATACAGCTTTATTTGCAGACTAATGAATCACTACTTTACAACAACTTTTGTTTAGTGTAACGACAAATGGGGCAATTATGTTTGAAAAATTCAGGGGCCACTGTGTTTGGTGAAAAGCTGATACTGCATAAAGTATTAAAGCTTTCAAGAAGTGAATTAATTAAGTATGTAAAATAACATGTCCCATACTACTGACAACGTGCTTCGAGACATAATGTGAGGGGCTGCGCAAAGAGCAACACCACCAGATGTCACCATCCTTCCACCGAAAATTCATCAGCAACCAGCTGGCTTTTCCTGAGAGTGATTTACAAGCACTACTGCTTCCACCAACACCACACTGAGATGTAGCCTTAGGTCCTGTTTTGCCAACTCTCTTGCTTTGCAATCCAGTCAAAATCTATGTGGTGTCGTTTCTGGTGGCATTGTATTTCAATAGTTTTAAAATGCTAATTCTCAGGAAAGAACTCGATTTGGGGTTTGATGCTAGCCTGCATTCATGATTCTAAGAAGAAACATTGTCAGTTAAGGACATCCGATAATGCTGCTGCAGCTTAGTCCAGCAGACAGTGGATTGGAGGAGAGTATGACGTCAAGATCCTACTCCCTTCTCTTTTACTAATATACTGTATGACTCTGGCGAGCCATTTCACCTTGACTTTTCTGTTTTCTGTTTACTGTTAACACTAGCTTCCTCAGTGGAGGAACTGTGCCCAGTTAGGTTATTTGTTGGTCTTTATACTAATTCAGTGACAGATATTGCACAAAGGGTCTGAAAAAAATAGCTATATAGGTCCAGCTGAGAAAAATGCTAGAGGGAGATATCCACACTCTATTCCACCCCTACTGATTACCCATCTACTCTGTAATCATTGAAGCTTCCCTAGAGCAAGGGGTGGGGTTAGAGGACTTAGTGGATCCGCTTCATACTGAACATCTGAAGTCATCAGTTGCTGCTCCCTCTCCTCTTATTCCACGGAGTGGCATCACCTGGCATTCTGATTTTAGTTTGTAATATCCTATCTGATACAGATAGGAGCTAAATGCAATTAATCTCCTGGATAGGACATCCATCTTTATCTGCTCTGATCCAGGATGGGGTCGCTTACTTATTTTTTTCATCACTGTCTTTCAAAGAAATGCAATTAAGTGGAAGATTATAAAAACATCAGCTCTTTCTTTTCTTATGGATTGATCTGATCATTTAGAACCCAAGGGGAAATACCTATTCTTATGTTTAATAAAACAATGGAGAAAATGCAGCCTTCCCTGTATTTGAATTTTCTCCTATCTCACTCCATTAGGTGCTTTTGTTCTTCAAACAGAAAAACACAGAAATAACTGCACAGTATCTTCAACAGAAAAGACCATAGCTAAGGTCAAATCAAGTATGTTTACTCCAAACACAGACCCAGCCAAATATACTCAACGTGGATCTAATAAACACTCATTTTCCCACTGGCAGGGTCCCCCTCACTCCTGCAGTGATCCTCTCCTTGAGTTGAGATCCCATATTATCAGGTATGAGCAGGTACTACCCCAAACATGAAAGGCTCCTTTCATGTGCTGATGAGAATACTGTAATTTGAATTTGAAGAAGAAAAGGGTTTTTGAGCCAAATGGCCTGTCCCATTACCACTGCAGTATGAATTACTAGAAAAACGAAAAGTGACTGATGAGGAAAAGTACAAGGGTTACTAAATACTTCCTACAAAAAGAACATAAGCTGTCAGCCCTAATATGGATAGTGATTATATTTAATTACCCATTTAAATGCTGAACAGCTTGGCTGAGGCACACTCATGTCTATCAGTACATGTTACCAATGAAAGGCTGCGCCAAACATTTTTCTTCATCCTGTCAGCACGCTAGGTGACAACACAAAGTAGTAGTCCACACTGTCCCCTGGAGGCTGCTTAGTTTGGAATGATGCACCGGATGGAAGACAATGCACAGATGGCAGAAGAAACAGCAATAAACCTGCAGAAGATCTCACAGACTTTGGTTTAAAATAAGCACCATGCAAATAAACTCCCAGCCTATCATGCATAAATTTCCCACAAACACACAGTTTTAGTGTTACACATTCTGCAATGACCAAATGAAAAAATTCTTATATTCCTATATTAGATTTGAAATGTATTAGTAAAACCATAATATGAAGCATACTTTAAAAATCATAGTGTAGCATAGTCTACTGTGACAAAGTGTTTGACAGACATTGGTCAACCACAGGATTACTCCATGAATGAATCTGACCTGTTGTGTCCAGTGGAAGCTGTCAGATAGTCAATACCCCAGTCATTTTAAATGAGATAGTAATTTTGTCATAACAATAAGCTTTTATTCACTGTGCAACATTGTCATGTGTAGTGTACATCACAGACTTAAATGGCTTTCAACTCCTATTTCAGAGCCATTTGTTAAAAAGAAAATGGTCTAGGACTTGCCTCAGAGAACGCTGCTATGCTAAAGTTGGATTAGGAAGAAGGCGATTTCTGAACACTTGGTTTTACATGCATTTGGTTTTTGATAATTCATTTCAACACTGTTCTATCATATTACGCTGGTAGTCATGGCAGGATTAGTAGCAATACTGCAAATGGCAGTGTCATCAGGCAAAAATGTATAGCTTTGTGGTTTCAGAAAAAGGAAGGCATTCAAAGTCATTAACATAAAAAAGATTGAATAATGGCCTTTACAATGGACTGCTAAAGAAGACCAGATGTTGCTCACAGGATATCTGAATCGGGGCGACAAGATGTTGCTACTCACTCATTAAATGAGACAATCGAAAATTACAACTGCACTTCCACCAAGAGCTTTGTAGATACGTCAGCTCTTCCACTCAGCATTATTATAGCATGACAGCCATGCAGGGAGTATAGGGAGTATATCATAGCATAGACAGAAAATTCACTGCAAAACAAGCAGAAGAGAGTAATCTTGTTTCTCCAAAATATATAAAAATCTATAGAAAAGAAATCATATTTATATCTGTTGTAGATTTGAATATAGAGGAACATCCTTTTCTAAACAAGCGTTTTTGCACAAAGACACATTATGAACAGGTAACTGTATATTCAGAATGATGTAAAGAAAAACAAAAAGCTGGTGACGAGGAGAAAGTTCAAGGATCAATACAATATTAGCAAACTGTCATTACATTCTGCTCAGATTCAGAAGTCCACTCGTAAGTCTCCCGATAAAACCAGCTCACGAACACACGTGTGAGGTTTTGGATGAGGAGGAAAGATAGAAATTGACCTTTCACTAGTTTTTTCAAGAAATCATAATCTTTTAAATGAGCTTTTAAAACTATGGTCTAAGAAGTGCAAAGGGCAGCTCTAGGGCTAACTGAAAAAACATTTACTATTTTTACTTTATGCAGTTTTAAAGTTTACATATGATGTATTTTATGTAATCATTTAAAGGACATCTTGGGTAAAATTAGTCTCATCAATTTATTAGTATCTACACCTGAGCAGGTGTTTAGGTTAGGTAAGTTGTCCAGGCTTCCCATATAATCAGTGGACATCTGGAAAATTGAGTGAGTGGAGGCTAGAAGGCAATTGCTCTCTCTTTCGAGTAGATGCCTACATTTAGTCAGCTGAGTAAGCTCTCCAGCTATTCTCTGTAATGGGAATTTGTGCATCCAGCCACCATTGCACACACACACAGGACAGATACCAAAGCTGAATCCATCCCTGATCACTTACACGGATAGTACCTTTTCTTCAGCTAACATGTTAGGGTTGGACAAAGCTGGCTAAAGCTGTTTACCAGCGTGAGCAAACTTGAACATTACTGTGACATGAATGAGGCACTTGCTATTCCTTCTGCCAAGGGATTGAGGCAGCTATTGCTTTCTGGAGGGAATGCCCTGGTCCCCTGCAGCAACCTCCTCTGCAAGCCCCTGCCCCACTCGAAGTCACCCCAGCAGCAGCTGTCTTGCCTAGGGGTTGTGATTTATGCAAAGCAAGAAGAGACGTCATTGTGTAGTTCCTGCAAGTGTGCTGCTCTGGGCAATTGCCTTTATAGTGCTGAGGTACAGCCCAAACCTACTGGAAGCAGTGAAAAGTCTACATTTTCATTCAGAAGACTCTGAATTAGATGTATGCATCATTCAAGTACCTGAAAAGGCTGGTTTCATTATTCAGTTATTAACTAATAGAAAGTATTTAGATAAAACAGGTTTCAACTGCCAAAACTGAAGAGAGAATTAAAAGAACAACTTTGTTTTCTCTGGATTTGGAGACATTGGAGTCACTCACAACTTATTGTTTTTATAGTTCTTCATAACTACATGGGACAGAAACTTCCTGTAAAAAACTTTTTGTTCCACAAAAAAAAAAAAATACAAACCACCAAAAACCACCATCTTTTCATGCCAGTCCAGAATGGGAATAAGTTCCAACATAGCAGAATTTCCTGTTGGACAATATGCCTTTTTTCCCCTTATTTTAGAGCCTTTGCTAGAACAACATCTGAAATGTTGTGATCTTTGATGTACTTCTTTATGCCTACACTGTACCTTTCTTGGTGTCCAGCAATTTGCACTTTTCACTCTTTCAGTTTCCTCATTTTATTCTTCTCAGATGTTAAATAAAACACTGAGCCTGATTTACTTTTTTTACTCCCATATTTCTTTCAGAAAAAAAGTCGCTTTAAAAATCCTGCTGCTATCACACAAGGCCTGTTATATATCAGCAAATTATGTTTTTTTTGATTCCAAAAGAAGTGGAGTCAGCAGTTGGAACCAGACAATTGACAGCATGGTGTACAGGGTAAAATATTTATAGCATTTATTGCTCTTACATTTGCTCTTCCACACTAAAATATCTCCATTTCAAATTAACGGTTTAGAGTTTTAGCCTAAAAAATATATATTTCTGTGTGATTACTTTAGTTCTACTACAGATTTTCTTTCTATTCCCTGACAAAATCTAAACTTTCTCCTCCAAGATGTGGATGCTTCTGGGACTTCAGAAAAAACTTCAAAAATTCAACCACACAAATGATTTTGAAAACCTCAACTTCCCTCAAGTTTCCTTTCCAAGTGTCTGAGCTCATCATTTTGCCATTCACACAGAGGGAAGACAGCAGGTAGACCTGTACTTAGGGTGGACTGTAAGCCTGCTCTTCCTCACAACTATGAGCATGCCTGAACTTGTCATTGGACATAGAGATCTTAACAGTGTTAAAAACTTCTTCGCACAAAATCAATAGTGTTAAAACACCAGCAATCACCAGTACCTGGACTCACTTCTTACAGCAAGGAAGGCAGAGGCATGATAGCACATACACACTAAGATCTGTAAATCTTACAAAGGCTTTGTATTTACCTCCTCCTCCCTGAAAATGAACGTTACCCACCTTTGTAACCAACACTAGCCTGCTTTTTGCCTACCACAACATCTTAATGAGACTCTTCTGCCCATCCAGCTGACTTCCTCCTTTTGTCTGTCCCCTCTTTTCATTGCCTCCTCTCCATCAGGGGGTGGAGGAAGCCATAGGAGGTGGAGCTGCATGGCACACCGGGTGTGCTTTCCGAGCAGCAGTCTACTCCCATGTCATCGCCTGCCAGACTTGGTCCATATATTCAGAGTCTTTCTGGCCCTCTGTGTCCTGAGTGAATATGGTCTTCTGGGGACCTTAATGTGTAAAGAATTCAAGATTTAATGTTCATGTTGGTGTGCACATGCGTAAAGTTAAGCAGAGTCTTAAAAAATAGAGGTAGTTTACAGAACCAGGGTCTAATTCTGGCAGAGGACTATGTATCGGCATACATAGTATAAGTTCCTCCTCCCAAAAAGCTATATAAAGTCCCTCATCAGGCCCAGATTCTAAAGCACTGGGACCAAAATCATCCCTGGAATTACACTGTTAAGCTTCCAAAAACAATTCTGCAAAGAAAACAGTCTGTAAGCCTAGCAGATGATTTTAATTAATAACAATATGTTCCTAAATTTACTAAGACCCTTAAAAAGTACTACAGTGTTCTTAACTACTAAAACAAAATGTGCAACAAAGACACCTTCTTTGGTGATAGCACACTCTTAAGGTTACCAACTACCTGACAGATTTCTCAAAAGAAAATAGCTGGCCCTAAAGAAAAAGACAGATGCTGAGGGGCAGTACCCCTAAGTATGTTTTGCCGTGTTTTGCCTTTGCAGTCTACATTCTGGAAACATTTTTGGAGGTTGTGTTGCATGAGGCAGCCAAATCACCCCTAATTTAGAAGTAAGCATGAGATTAAATAGGCTTTCTGTAAAAGCCTGTCAAAATAAAATCCTCCATTTCTTCTCCTCTCAACCCCTTTTGTTATTCCTGCTTTGCATTCTCAGCACCTTCCAGATGTGCTTGTGTGTGTGTGTGTGTCTGTGTGTGCGAGCTTTCATTATCATAAGCGCTGCTGTTTGCAAGGCATTGGTTTTTATGAATTAAGAGTTCGTGTGCCAGCCTGTCATCTCCCTCCCTGTAATAAAATTAGTTTAAAAAACATGGCACTTTAAAAAACTAAACTGGGATTGTGTTTATATGGTCTTGTAGATTTTGAGTTGTTTTGCAGGGAGAATGGGAACAAAGTTCCATTTATTTGCAACTATTTAAATCTTACGTTTCACTGAAGGCTTGCAGAAGGCTTGAAGAACCGAAGGACGGTAAAAGAAGACATAAAAATAACAAGAATAATGAGAAAATCACAGGCTTTCACAACTTTTCTCCTTAATCTCTTCCCTTGCTCCAGGATATCTGCATTTTTTTATTAGCTTGTTTTTCCTTGTATTTACCTCAGAGATGCACACAGCCACATCAGAGCTGCGATGCCATGTCTCTTTGCTGCTGCCATCCCCTTGTCCCAGATCCAAACACAAACTTTCACAGTTTGTCGATAACAGCCTACTTTCTCCTTTCCCCAGTTTACTCCAGTTCTTCTCAACTTTCATAGGAAAAAAAGCCTTTTAGTGTTTCGTTTTGATTTTCCTTGTACTTTCTAATAATAACTAATCAACTGAGCCTCTATGGAAATTGTCATATTTCCTATTTTTTTGATTCTTGTATGGCAGTGGGCTAGAGGTATGTGCCATGCTGGTCTGTGATAAAAAGGCTGTTCAAGAGAGCTATGGACATGATCAGGGGATGACCAGAGAACTTCACAAACTGAGGCACCAACAAAGTTGAGCTACTATCTGAATGGATGTGTTAAGGATCACAGTTTCGGGCTTGCATGGCCCAGTTCTGCCTTATTCACATGCTGGAGTACCACAACACTGAGAAGTGTGGACAAACCTTCTTTCAGTGAGCCCAGAACTGGAAGTACATCCACACAGGCTGACATAAGCCAGCTCGTGTCCAAACACAGTCTGGCAGCATCAGTCCAATGCTGCACCTGAACTTATGCACTTGGCCAAGGGCTTACTACCTTGGATGCGTCAGCACACTAACACAGCTGGACTCCATCTGGATCCAAGCACTGATTTTCACAGAAGTGTGGGCTTGCTACAGCTGTGTGGCCACAGACCTCAAATCTCTGCTAGGTAAGACCTAGTTTCCCTAGAGACTGAACTCTAAACACATTTGTCTCTTGAGTGGAAATACTCATAAGTTGTCCAGGGGAAGAAAGGTGGACAAGAGACTTTTGAGCTTGGAGGGGTAAGGAAAGGCCATACAGGACAACAGGAATAAGGGAGAGAGAAGCAGAGAGTGAGAATCTGTGAAGAAAGGCCACCAGGGCAGACAGGGAACTGTCTTCAGACTCCTGATGCTGCTTGCTGTCATTCAGAAAAATAAAAGCATAATGTTTGAAATTACAGGCAAGCCCTCAGCTGTCAAAAAGAAAATGAACTCTGACTTCTGTGAGCACAAAAAAAAAGCTACAACTTACGTTTAATTGATTGTATGTTTTTTGAGTTTCCAAGGGAACAGAACATACGGTTATTGAAAGCACATGTGGCTAAATTGATGCCCTGGAAGAATCCCAAGTGGCTTAATATCATGCAGCCTAATTTAATTTGCATTAATAGTACAGTTTGCCAAAAACATTGCTGGTAGTGTGAGGTTTGGTGTATGTGCGCTACTGCAAAAGGTAAAGGGAAATTGTGTCAATGTTTTAGCGTACTGTGTCCACTGACTTGCAAAATATATCCAGGGTCCAGATCCCCAGAACTGTTTAGGTGCCTAAAAGCCACCGTCACTGTCACTTTGAGATAGGGTCTGTCTTACTATGTGGGGCTGTCTGAGTTTTGAATCGTGGTAAAGAAGTACAGCAGAGTCATTTTAAAAGCCTGTTATAGTGAACTCATCCTAGATACGCTGCAGATTCTAGTGGTATTCCCAATACTTCCAACACTCTAAAATATAAAACAGGTGATCTCTCTCAAACCAGGATGAAGTAAGACTTTCCATTGCACAATATGGTTACAATGGTATAGCCCCCAAAGGTTAGAGAGTAATAAAAAAAGGCATATATTAAAATTAGAATCAGGAGAGCTGTTAAGATAAAGCTTAATATTCTGTGATGGTGACAGGTGAACCTCTAGCCTCAGTGACACACAAAAATTTCCACGTGGCTTTAAGAGTCACAACTGCCACTTGCAAGAGTAGACAGAAGTTGTTATATCTGGCAACTCCCCCTGCAGATTATGGCAACAACAATATATGTGTAATGCAAGCAAAAAGGAAAACTGAAGAAACAAATAATATGCAAGAAGTAAGGTCCATTGGATAAAACAAGAATATAAGGGCAAAGATACTAGGAGGAAGACCAGGGAAAGAAAGGTCTGCTCTGCTGCTCAGCAGAGGTCAGAATTATCAAGGAAGGTTTGATAAAGAAGAACAAAACATTTAACACCCTTTGCACTTGTTCTCACTAACAAATGATGTTATCACAATTAATGACATCAACAGAGAAAATTTCTCATCTTTAAATAGGATTAGATCATCTTAAATAGTTTCAAATTATCAGGAACTAATAAATTTTATTTGTCATGCTCAAAAAACCGCCACATAACTCACAATCCATTAGCAGTTATCTGTAAGTAACTCAAAGTGAGTGGATGAATAGAGGGGAAACATGGTGCTGGTCTTCAAAAGATGAGGAAACACTGTGTGGAATTACATGTTTTCTGCTTAAATTAAATTCCCACAAAAATATTGGAGCAGATAACCAAGCTATTCATGGTCATCTGCAAGAAAACAGAGAAGAGACTAACAATCGATATGGTCTTATAATCAGTGAAAAACCTGGAGGCTCATGCAAAAGAAAGTACTTGTCGTGCACCTGAACTTCAACTTAAGTCTATTCAGAATCACCAGTGACTTAGATGATGTTATATGCAAAAGGATGCTATTCAGTAGAGACAAATCTGAAGTTCTGCACGTAAAGTGGAATAATCCATTACCTGAATAGAGGATAGGTAACAGCAGAATTAGGAAGCAGAAAAAGATTGGAGGAGAGAGGGATTAACAGCATAGAAAGTATAAAAGGATTGGAGGAGAGAGGGATTAACAGCACAGGAAGTATAAAAGGATTGGAGGAGAGAGGGATTAACAGCATAGGAAGTATAAAAGGATTGGAGGAGAGAGGGATTAACAGAGGATCAGTCAACAGTATCAGACTGTTAAGAGAAATATAAACACCAACCTGTTAAATAAACAGAGGTATAGCTTGTCAGACACCTTACATAGCCCTGCAGGATTCGTCAGTGCTATGGTGCCGTACGCAGTTTCTAACAAAGAATTTATATCTTTTTGAGCAATGCAGGAATAGATTGCCTTGGGAGGTTGTGGAGTTTCTACCAGTCCTTGAAAACAGGACAGACAATCATCTGGCACAAGTGCCTGAGATGCACCTGTGTAGCATTCTGAGCAGCCCAAATGAAAGGCAACTGTGAAGACCACATTCATGGGTCACAAACATATCTGGAAAAATGAGGATTACTATCAAAAAAAAAAAAAAGTGAACCATGATCTTTAATAGATTACTCAAATGCAAACCAATAATGCGTGCTGCTCCAGCTGGTCTTTGCCTGTTGGTGGGTGTGTGCAGGCTCCTAGTGCAGATTCTATGCAGAGATTCTTGAATCCGATACTCCCTGGGAGAGGTCCGCTCATGCTGGGGTCCGTGCTAGGAAAGAAAAGAACAAGGTCTCCCCTAACTGTGGTCCTACTTACAGCAATGCAAGCTGTGGTTACTCTATGTGAGGGAGGTGGCAATAATTTGTGCACTTCTTTCACCATTTGCAGGCACACAGTGCAGGAAATTATCTTCTTTTACATTAAACAAGTGTGTCCATATTTATGAAATATTTTTTTGTGACTCAAATCATAAAAGTTAAAGGCTTTTTTGTTCTTCTTTCCAGCTCAATGTTTTTCCTGGGAGTATATTCATTATCCTGTTATTACTTGGGAGATACATGCTGTCTCCAGTGCAGTTGCAGGACATACAGATCCAAAATGGATCAAAGACACGGCCACAAGGTTTTGATCACTTGAAAACAGAATGGAAATGTACCACCCACTCTTCCTTCAAAGCGGATTGAAAGTAACTATGACATGTGGCACATGCATTGGAATCATTACATTTTGCTGGCACAGGTCTCACTCTGTGAAAGCTCCATTAAAAAGCAAAATTAGAATTCAGACTCTACACTTCTTAGTACATCAGTTCTGAGCTTCTGCTGGGCTGTTTTTATTATATTCTGTTAAGGATTTTGCATGCATGGCTCAAACTGAAGGCCAAATCTATCCCTTGAAAACAAAGTTGCAGGCTGAGATTAATTTGGTTCGCTGAGAAGTGGGGCTAAGGTTGGAACTTAGGGCTCTAGCTCATTTAATTCCCTCAAGTTAAAGGCAGGCATCCATTATAAAATAGAGTTCCATGGTCCTCGTGCAATAGGAGTCTAGCCTGCATTTTGATAATTCTGCAGGTAGCTGCTACTAGACCTTGACTTGTCAGATCATGTCTCCTGACTTTCTGGTCCTGGAGCAATTTCTTAAGCTTGCCTCCCGCAGGGAAAGTTCTGGTGGCATAACTGTAGTGGTGCTAATGCATTATAGTGTATGACTGTGCCTCACATCCTGAGGTATTGTTGTGTCTTGTCATATGCAAAACAGATTCCCTTTTCGAAACCGCAGCAATGTAGTAGGTGAGTTTGCCAAAATATCCAGGTCACAAGTTTGACTCTTTAACCCCAACAGCAAAGATCTGTGGTTTCAGCTTCAAAAATGCCTGTGAGATAATATATAGCCTGTTGCATTTCAATACAGAGGAGAGAGATTATCCCAAGAAGCTGTGGCCAGTTAGACAACTGGTTAGACTCCTGTTAGCTGGGCACCGAACTTAAAGTCTTTGCCTTGCCTTTGGAGAAAACTGCCTGTCTCCTATGATTCGGGAAGGAGCTCAGGCAGACTGCTTAATGTAGCTGGTTAAATTACGTGCCTCAAGTGTGATGGTGTGAATCCCTCCAGCTTTCTAGTTTGAAGGTCTGAAGCTGGAGGAAGGGACCCATTCGTTTTTTCCCATAAATTTCTGCATCTTTTTGGCATTGTAAATAAAGTTAAGGCTGTTTCTTTCTGTAAGTCACTGGCAGTTTGGAGAGTCAGACACTTAGATGAGCTGTTTTTTGATTCATCCCATGCTGATTTAGACCCACACTATTCCTTTCCTCTTCTCTTCTCTTGCCATTGTCTCTGAATCCAAATTCTTTTTCCTCTGCCAGAACATACTCATGTGATGAGCACAAAGCAGTGCTCTTATTAGCACTATTAACTTCCATTTCAGGAACTTAGTGACAACATTCCTTCTACCCCCTCACTATCCTCTCTATCCAGTTGACTTCCATGGCATAATTTTTACAAGTTTCATAAGGTTCAGTTTCTGTTAAAAGCTTCATGGAAAGGACAGTCTTTTTTTGATAATGCAGGAACTGTGCTGTGAGTTACAAGTCAGAGAGACTGTTTTAATAGTTCCTTTTTCAAGGTTAAAATAAAGTATTCTGAAAAATGGGCTAATGCTCAAAGCCAAGAGAAGTTACCAAGGAACAGACTTTTCTGAGTTAATCTGCTTCCACCTTCCCTTACCTACACTCTTCTGATAAAATTTGCCAGCATTTTTTTCCCCTACATAAAGATAAGTTCCTCTCTGCTGTGCTCCATCATACTTGTTTTCTCCATCCCACAGTTTATTCACATGTTGTCTTCCTACATCACAATCCCTTTGAACAATCTCCCTGAAAAGGGACAGAGAGAAAAAAAATTGTGATTGGGTAGAAAGGACATTTCAAGCATTTCTGTACATTGTTTGTTACTGTCACATGTACTTACATTATCAAAGTCCATTCAAAAATCCCTATAGGCTTTGCCGGGCTTTGCACAAAACCCTCTAGGGTTTTTAATCTCGTAAATTCATTGTGGAGTTTATAAACTTGATTGGCTACATAGAACTTAATTTAGAAAGATCACCTATTTTTTTGTTTTGTTTTGTTTTGTTTTGTTTAAATTTGCATACAGGCAAAAGAACATACAGAGGTCAGCTCCCTCTCAGGTCCATACGATGCAGGTGGCAGATGGGTCAGCCCCTCATGTGGAGTTACAGTTTCAACATACCATTTTTGTCCAACATTTTCTCTAGATCTTATGTTTTTGAGCTTCTCCTGTTGTAATTGCTTTCATGACTCCCTCTGGCATCTGTTCTGTCTATTTTCTGTAATCTCCAAAGAAATTCCTCTTGTATTCCTTGCAGGCTTGACCCACTCTTTACTTTAAACCATGCCCCTGAGTTCTTGTACACTTGACACAACCTTAAGGAAGGTTTACTGTCTGTCCTCTTACTTCCTTCTGAATTTTGTATAATTCAGTCAAATCGACTCGTAGTTACCTTTCCCCAAAGAAAACAGACTTTACTTCTGCAATTTTTCATATAAACAAGATCACAGAGCTGAGCAACCACATGTGAAGAACAAAACGCCTGCATGGAAGTATTTATTATTGTGGTGGATAACCAGGGCAATAAGGGAAAAACTAACTGACCGTGTTTATTTTCCACGGTACTAAAGTTCACTTCTGAAAAATAATATTGTATGTAGATGTCCATTACATTAAAAAATAAAAAGAAGCAGCCTATTAATAAATAATTACAAAAAGGTACAAACATTTAAGTCCGAAGGAGTTATACCCAAGATTTACCATTAGGACACATTCTGCTCCCTGGCTCCTCCTCAGGCAGAGAGCACCTCTTTGCCATGATACTGACATACTATGAAGCATAGGAACTTTCTGTGTCTGAGCTTTTAAAGTATTCTGTTGATGTAATTCCACATTTTTGCATGAAGTACATTTGACGTAATATAATGAAGAAAAATGAACATAGTGAAATATTTTAATGTTCTGACATCTGCTTTCATTTCACAGTGTGATGAGAAAAAACAAATCTTTTCAAATAAGTATCATTTTGAAATTAATGCACGATAGAAATACTTGTGAATAATAATTTTTTAAGTATGTTTAAAGAACTGCTTATAAATCTTAAATAAAGCAAACCCTGACTGTTCTAAAGATAAACTGCAGCTGAAAAAGTATAATATAAACAATAAGTTTGTTTCTCATTATGGGACGTACTTTGGTTTTCCCACTAATTGGACAAAATATTATAGCAATTTACCTTGAGCTGACAGCACATTGTTCTGGAAAGTCTGGAAAGATGTCTGCCAGACACTTCTTATTTATCCAGACTCTCAGAAAAAAATTTGAATGTTCTTCAAGAAATTTTTTAATGTTCTTCATGTTTCTGGAATCTAAAATCCTGTCTTTTCGGAACTAGATTTTTTAATAAATCTTGATAAAACTTAAACCCTCTCACTTCTCAAATAGTTCACAGGCTTCTTTCTTTTCTTGTATTTTGTGTGCCATATAAGCAAACTGAAGATTCACTGAATACATTGAATAAACAGGCAGATAAACAAGCAACACTCTTCTTTCTGTGCTTTTAGCTGCTCTGATTATTGGGTTATAGAACAAATGTTTGATTCCTTCTGCTATACCGTTTTATTTCTTCTGACTTGTGTATTTTATGCTCTCCCAATTCAGGAGGACATTCTTCTCATCAATTTTTGTTGTCTAAAAACTGAGTACAAAGTTTAATCCGTCATGTATACTGCTTTTCTAGTCTGTGGGCTGTGAGAGGAGTAGCCAGAGGGCAGTTCGTTGGTGTAGTATGTGGAATGAAAATAAAAACCAGTCAGCTATACAGGTAAGCATCACACAACTGCTGCTTTACTGGAAATGAATAGTGTCATTATTCCCTATTTTGGATGCATTGACTTTGTCTGATAACTCCCACTGAGTCAGGCTTGCAGAACAGTCATCATTTCGTCAGATTAAATCACTAAATTTTGAGTGACTTTGATGATTGGAGTTGCTTTGGTCTGTAGAAAAACCTTGGAAAAATAAAGTTGTAGACTTTTTAAAGAAAATTGAAAATTGAAAATTCATGAAAATCTCTTTGGTCTCACCTGGTTAAAATTGTGCAAATGGTGTAAAATATTATGAAATTTCTTGTGTAAAATTTTACTGTCATCTAACATTTTTCAGTCTTTAAGCAAGTGAAATTGTGAAAAAAACCTTATTAGCAGGGAATGTTAAACATTATGCAGATGTTTTGATTTATTTGATTTTGTATATCATATGCAAGTTCATATTCACTATTAATTGACATAAGCAGTGTACATGTTTTTTCCACAGCCATTGCACTAGAACCTGATGCATCATCAAAGAGATTCCACTTTGAGGCATCAGCTAATTGAATTTTTTAATAATTACTTCTGTATGTTATCATTATTCAACATAGTCTAGAGTGCTTTGGCAAGCAAAAAAAAGGAGGAGGGGGGAAAAGCTGTGACAAAACTTCTCTCTAGTAGATTGTCTCTCTAGTAGAGTACCTATAAGCTGATCCAGAGCAATATGTTCATCTCCCATAAGAAATCATTTTGTCAAGTTGAGTTTGCTTATAGTCTCAACAGAACAAATTTTTCAGGAAGGTGACAAAGAGGTGAGGCATAGAAAGCCCTGCAAGTTTATCAGCATGGAAATCAAAGCTGGTAATCTCCTTTATCCACAGCCCTCCACTCCATCTTGGATAGTAAAAGAAGTAAAATTCAGTTTTCAAATCCTTAGAGAACAGAGACTTAGCTTTTCCTTTTTTAATTAAACACAAGGAGTTTATATATGTTAGTATCAGATGAGCCAACATCTGGCTTTGTCTTTAAAAAATATAATACCTTGATACTGTTTTGTGAATGTGAAAGCACAGGTGCTGGACTGACAACGCATTGTCTCGTGAGGAATAAAGTTTACTCTTGGAAGTGGTGTTTTGGTGCTATGATGTTTTGACAATAATTTTCAGACTAGATGATCTGTTATCTTACAGGCTTCCATATAGTGCACGATCAAATGTTAAGGTGCTGTACTTACATTCAGCTCTGCTGGAGAGGAGAAATCCATGCACACTGAAGAATGCAGATTCTGTCTTGCCTCAGCCCGTATGTACACATAATAGAGTGAGGCAACCTGCAGTACTCAAGGCCTATCCCATCTGCCTCTATGAAAAGCTCTGGGGAGAAAAGAAAAATAGTTAGAGATGAGGTGGATGTTTTGAGCATGTCAATGGATCCCTCCACCTTTCTGTGTGAGCCAGTGGCAACAAAGCAGCTCTTTTACCTATATTATGCCAAGAAACAGCAGCTTTGCAAACAGAAGTAGTTTATTCTCTAAAATGTCTTTCTCGTTCCTTTCAGTTCATTTACTACATAACTTTCAGCGTGTGAAAGGATGAACAGATACAGTTACTTGCGTGTTTGCTTTTGAATCAGAGGGTTCAGCAACCTAATGCTTCCACCATGAGAAACAGAGCAGAAATTACTTGTGCTCCATGTGCTCATGTGATAGTACTAACCGTTAAATGGCTGCAAAAGGATGCTGTGACAAAACCTTTTTCTTTTACATAGATGCACCATCGAGCCACAGCCTCAAAATATCAGAAGTTCAGAACAAGCAGAAAGGATCACGCCCAACTTAACTCCAAAAGTTCCATAGCATCCCCAGTTTGAGCAATCACAGGAGCCCAACTGGAGGCTGTGGTCAGATGGTCGACACAGGCTGGACATGAATACACCTTTCCCTGCAGACTCCTCCACTGCTGAGTGAAGGAGGAGGCTAGGGTGAGGGAGGAGAGAGGGGGAACCTACAGATCTAAGAACAAATTCTGGTAAACACGTGACAGTCTCCAGGATGGTACAAGGTTTTTAAAAGAGGCAGAGTACAGTACATGGATGGGAGTGGGTGATCTTGGGTTCTCCTTTACAACAAATGTCTATTAGACATGCAAGTCTAGCTGCAGGGGAATGGACTTGCTGGTTTAAGGCTGTTCTCCACTGCAGTTCCCCACATGACTCAGGCCCAGTGTGGTTTGCTGGGGTAATCAAATCACACCCATGGTTTTCACAAGCCCAGAGAATTTTTCAGTTATGATAATAAGCAAGTGATTTCTGAATGTTCAGACATTTTCGCAGCCACAGGCTCCAATACACCCCACCTCTCTGAGATGACCCAAATGAGCCTCCTGGCCTCCCCTGCATCACCGGGGGGAGGCAGGCCTCAGGGCTCTGCCTGGAAACCCATCTCCTCCTCTTGTCTTTCCTTCCTGCCTGGAAACCCATCTCCTGGTCTTGCCGGTGAAGGGAGGTTGAGGACGGGCCTCACCTGCACACCGCATTAAGTGCCTGGAGGTACAAGAGGTGAACCTGCGTTCACATTCACTAATTCTCTTCACGCTGTGCCTGTCCACTCCAGCTTCATTCACCACCTCCTTTCTCCATGGTTCTCAGACCTTCTAATGTCCTTCTCTGAACCACTTGCTTATGGGACCCCCCCACTCCTTTTCCTGTTCCCAGCTGCTGTTGAAATGGCTTACCACAGGAAGATAGACATCAGCCATACTCCCTCTCACAACCAAGTAATAAAAGAGACAGCTATGAAAGAAATAAAGCTTTAAAAATCTTTATATCTGCCTCGTAATTGCTAGAAATTAAACGCCTCTGAAATATATTCATAGCAACCTGGAGATCGATATGTTTACCTCATGTACAGCAAAGCTTCCAAACAAGCTAATGTACTTTTATTTGGGGATTGTTTAAAATAGACTGTGTTTTATTTTGTGAAACTCACTAGCTGTTTGAGAAATATGGGAATATTTTATATATTTTTTTAATTTTGCAGAATATGGAATAAGTAGCAAGTTACACCTATGAAGCTAAGGCAACAAAATCTATTAGACTCATAGACTCAAATAAGACTTTAAACACAGTTATAGCAGTTTAAATGAAGTATGATGCCACTAATGTAACTGGAGAAAACATAATTATGCTGCATTGCTGCTTCAGAAGAAACCTGAGATGCATGATTATTCTTGTCAAAGACAGAAAGCCTGAACACAGAGTTCTGTTTTCTGTCTAAATGTCTTAATGCATTGAGGATGAGTGGAGTTCTACGATCAATACTTTTTGCCTCAGCTCTGGTCAAGTAGCAGTGGTAGGTAAAAGTACAAACATTCCACATATAAGAATAATTCAGTGAATGGCAGAAAACTGTGTAAGACTGCACTTTAGCCAAGATTTGTATAACCAATCCCTAGAAATATTCCTATAAAAGCCAATTCAGTTGCTCTTCTTTTACTTTTGTATAGTTGTCTGGGGAGATGCAGGAAGTGCTGATGTTGGCATCTCTGACATCTGCACTTCTTCATCAACCTGAAGCTAATTTAAAAATAACATTAACTGTGTTACAGTAGCTGCAATAAAGATAGATCTCTTGAACTGTCTACTGAAGTTAAGTCATTTTGTAAATTAACTTGCTTCATTCATCTGGGGTTTGTCCATGAGTATGCAGATACTCGCATTTATTCCAGACCAATTAAAGGCTGAATAATCCGTGTAAGTAATACGAACTCCAAAGCAAATTTTTGAGCACTTTATTGTAGGTCTTGTCAAACAATTCATGAGGAGCAAATGAAGAGACTAGTCTTGTCTCTTTCCCTATTTGCTACTTAAATTTTACACCATTTATTTGGGGAACTGAGCTGTGTCTGTGGGATTTCATTTGCTTGTAGCTAAGATTTCTTTTTAATACTTTGGCTTTTAGTCATACAAACTAAACTATATGCTCAACTTCCCAACAGATAAACTAAAGTGTACCTGCATAGGGAGTAGTTATTTGTGATACTGAAGTTTTTCTGTGATGGAGTGCGATCATTTCAAGGAATCAGAGACAGTAGTGGAAGATGAGTTTGAGTTCAATGTGAAGTCTTGCAATCTTCATAGGTGGTTTTTTTGGATGAGGAAAAAACATACCTAGAAGTTGCTTTGGCTGAAGAACATAGAAGGCTATGAATTCAGCTACACAGATTGCCAGACTGAATTTACTTCTACCTTTCCCCTGTTACCCCCAGACAGGAGGGGGGGGGGCGGATTTTCAAAAGCACAAACAGGCGGTTAAGTGCTCAGTTAGACTGAAAATATATGGAAGTTTGTTGCTCCACTTTCTGTGTTCAAAACCATATTTTTTGTTAACTTTTTGTCAAACATAAAACTGCTACAAACAGTTTCATGACAATTTAGACTACTGTTTTACATTAATTTAAACAAATGTTGATGTCCTTATTCATGCATTCGTGCCTGTCGGTACTTGCTGAATAATAACTAACACTTCAACTACTAACTAACACATAACTACTTATGTGAAACAGACTTGACAGTTTCAGTGTTCTTAAGATTTGACTGACAATTTTCTGTTGAATTGAAAGTAAAATTTAGAAAACATAGGTATTTTTTGCACACTGCACTTTGAGCAACATGTCTTCAGATGTGACATCTGAATGCAACCTGATATTTACATAGGCATTTCTGCTCCCTCAAGGAGTGTCATATCTTATATCTTTGAAATGTGCTTTCTGAGAGTGTTTTTGGCTATTCTGCTGCTCAGGGGTGCTAGGAAGGGGTAAACTGCATAATCTGAAGGGAGGAGAAAGTGTCCCTGGAAGCCTCCCTGGCCAAGAGAACCAGGGTAGCAAGCAATAATCACAGAATCCCAGAATGGTAGGGGTTGAAATGGACCTCTGGAGATCATCCCAGTGCGACCCCCTTGTGAACGCAGATTCACCTAGAGTAGGCTGCACAGGAACGCATCCAGGCTAGTTTTGAATGTCTCCAAAGAAGACTCCACAATCCCTCTGCGCAGCCTGTTCAGTGCTCCGTCACCCTCGGAATAAAGAAGTTCTTCCTCAGGTTCAGACGTTCCTATGATGTTCCTATGCTTCAGTTTGTGCCCGTTGCCCCTTGTCCTGTTGCTGGGCACCACTGAAAAGAGTTTGGCCCCATCTTCATGACACCCTCCTGAAGATGTTTATAGGCATTTATAAGGTCCCCTCTCAGCCTGCTCTTCTTCAGGCTAAATAAGCCCACCTCCCTCAGCCTTTCCTCATAGG
>Ga0065711_1027749_pt1 | contig 46283 bp, 19 predicted proteins | sample Hoacrofraction12_FD_59098 | JGI IMG/M metagenome (GOLD analysis project Ga0065711, IMG submission 59098) | Hoatzin crop microbial communities from Cojedes, Venezuela - Epithelial fraction 12 v2 (version 2) | ecosystem: Host-associated > Birds > Digestive system > Esophagus > Crop | place... | reverse complement strand
CCCCGATGCCTTCCTTGTAGATATGGCCATGATGCACCTCACAAAGTGGCTGCGGCGCAGACGACATGCCTGCTCTTTCAGGCCTCATTACTGTGAGGCAGCTGCCAGTTCCAATTAACCTCCGAGAGATAAGGACTCAAATTAGTACAAGTTGACAGATACACAGTAACGCGAGGAGGATGATGGTTTCAGTTTGTATGTTGTTAGGTTATGACCCAGCATATATTACTGGCTGAATGATCTGGCTCACAAAGGCCACGAATGGTAATACAGCCTCAGGAGAGTTACCTGCTGCAGCTGGTCACCGTGGCGTAAGATCAAGAGGGACAGAGACCTCAACTAGTCCTCCACCTCCACTGGGGTAGCCAGGAAAGGCTTGAAGACTCTGTGTGAGGGAATAGGTTATGCCAAATGGGTTTGGGAAGAAGGACAGTGCTGTCAATATGTGGATGGTGGTAAGGTGATGCTAAGAGTCTTAAACTAGTAGGAAATTTCTTGGAATTGGTTACAGTCTTCTGCATTGTTCTTTTGTTCTTAGCAATAGCTCTCCCTCTCCTAAGAATTGTGTTATTAGGCAAAAATGTAATTTCCTGGAGTAGGGTGGAAATGCAAATATTTGTAATGCTAAATTCCAGATATTCCAGCATGGAAGAGTGGACAGACTTCTTCCGCAAAAGTAAATGAACAGCCAGAGTTGATGCTGTCACAGCCTTGGTTTCAGTAAGCAAAGAAAGTATTACTTTGAAAGAAAGTATTGTCAGAAATTATTCCTGGGTTAGCAGATCCTGACTTGCTTCAGTTAAAAGAGAAAACACAAATAGTTCTGTCACTAACATTATCTTGTACTCAAAAGCAAAATTCATTAAATTTTGGGAGATATTAATAAAGTCCAATGAACTACAAGAGATGGTTACTTTCTCAGCATCCCCCCTTAGCTTTAATTTCACTAAACAATTTCTCTTCATAAATGTATTGTAAGTACACACCTGGGACAGAAGAAACAGTTGAAGCTAAAGGCCAATACTGGCTAAGAGTGAACATGTAAAAAGTGGACATAGACAAATGTAGGTGAAAATGAGAAGCTGACTACATTGCAGCAGTAACAGTCATAGCTTCTCTCCCTCTATTTTTATTAAAGCCTGGCTACTTTTGATCTGGAAATGCAATTTTTTAAAGTGGATTATATGATCATATGCCACAAAGGCAATCCAAGGCTTGGAACACCTGTCGCACGAGGAAAGGCTGAGAGAGTTGAGGCTGTTTAGCCTGGAGAAGAGAAGGCTGGGGGGAGGCCTTCCTGCAGCCTTTCAGAATTTAAAGAGGACCTATAGGAAAGAGGGGGAAAATCTTTTTAGCAAAGCCTGTTGTGACAGGACAAGGAGTAATGGTTTTAAACTAAGGGAGGGTAGATTTAGACTGGATATAAGGAAGACATTTTTTACAGCGAGAGTGGTGAAACACTGGCACAGGTTGCCCAGAGAGGTGGTCGAGGCCCCGTCCCTGGAAACATTCAAGGCCAGGTTGGGCAGGGCTCTCGGCAACCTGATGTAGTTGAAGATGTCCCTGCTCCCTGCAGGGGGGTTGGACTAGATGGCCTCTAAAGGTCCCTTCCAACCCAAAGGATTCTGTGGTACTATATGGCTGTTAGCCATAGCAAGCCACAGATCTGTGACCCAGACCACTGCTTCCACAGTCGTGCATCAGGGCCTTCTCTGGCAGTAAAAGTGCAAGCCCATAATATTGATTTTTGACTAACTGATAATCAAAAGGAAGCTGGGAAATGAGATGATTGATGTCTGACCTGTATCCGAATATCCGAATAAAGTAAGTTAAGCTTCTTAAATTTGACATAGATATTATAGGAGGATGTTTGATTCTTGCTGCAGTTGACTGCGCAGAGCACGAAGAGGAAGTTTAGGTTTTCTGAGCTGCTTTGCACCAGCTCTAGCTCTTTTTTTAGCTCTCAACATGTCTGTGGCTTTCTCTCTCCAAATTACTTATTTCCTACTCTGTTTTCTCCTTGCTTTAAAAAGCCAGAATTTCCATTATCATAATGAATAACTGGACTTGTCATATTGTCTTTACTCTTTTGGCTGCTTAGAAAAGTTATAGAAAACCTCCACCTGCAAACAAAGGAGATAAAGAAAGTTTGTTCATCCTCTTCATGTAAAAGCTCATGCTTCACTTGCTCAATAACATTTATTTTCAGTACAAGCTCTGGATTGTTAAATTGATGTACATTAATTGGTTATTATTTTCTTCCATCTTTTGAAATTTGGCTTTTCTTCAGTGCCAGTTGTGGTCTTCTGAAAAAAAAAAAAAATCCAGCAGCCTCTGCTTGAGTCATGTGTTTTCATTGGACTGGAAAATCAGAATTATGACATTGCATATCCAGCTTTCAGACAGGGCCTCTACTTTTGAGATACTACTTCTGTCTGCCTCTGTAATGCTGCCATGCTGGTACCTAGATAAACTGCAAAATCCTTATGGGAATCTGTTATCACTGGTGTAAAATGTTACCTTTCCCATTTCTCAGGGATGAGCAGTTCCTGTGTGTCATTAATTAGGCAACTTTTAAATGACATTTTTGGAACACAGAGCTATCCACTGAAATAAGAAAGTAGTGTAACCTTCATGGAGATCTGTTTCCTTTCTTCACTAAGGTTCTGTCTTCTGGCACCCCTAGTTCAGGTGGGACCCTCAGTGCATTTCACCAGAGAATTTGCTTTGTATACAGCAGCAAGTGACGATGTTGAGATGGTTAGGAACATGTAATTGAACAACAGCACTTAAAGCTTCTAGTGTCCAGTCTATAGCAGTCCTACTAGATCCCAGTATGTGGTTTTCTTTCTATATGAATTTAATCCTTTTTCCACTTTAAGTCTGTGCCTTATGCTCCTATAGTTTTATAATATTTTATCTGAAGGAAAGAATAACTCCTGCCTGGAGGCAGTTTGTTGGTAGGACCTGTGAAAGAGACATAATTCAGGTCTGCTGAAAATAATTGTTGGAGTTAAGACAATGTCAAAATGGAAACTCATTAATTCTGTAGTTTACTTATGTTCATGTGGTCTCTATAAAGACAAAGAAATGGCCTGAGGACACAGCTCCAGATTTAACTTTTACAAAACCAAACAAAATCATGATTCAATGAAGCACAAAGCCAGTGTACTGTTTCAGTCTTCGAAGCTTTGCCTCTAACCTCACAAGGTATTTCCTCCCATAGTCTCTGATCATATTTTCTGGGCCAAAACTGAAGGTCTGGTTATTTTCTCATCCTCCTTGGTCAATTTTGATATCAATAGGTTACTCCTTCCTTTCCTTTTTTTCTGCTTTTAAGGTTCATTCCTCTTATGAATCTATTCACCTGATGAGCCTATTTTCAATATCTTACTAACCACACCTGCATTTCTGTCAGAGACCTTGTATCAGTTGTGCATGCAGCATAACTGTATGAAGACTAGAGGGAAATGATGTTTAATAGATCACAGTCTATCAGATCTGAGTAGTTACTTGTGATTGTGTTCACCAGGAAATGCTGAAGTATGACAAAAACTTCCTGAAGTTCCAGAGGGATAAGAAATTTCTTTTAAAAGGCAGATAAGGACTGAGGAAGCTAATCGTCTAAATACAGCAAAGGAATCTGATGAATACTTCAGCTTGGAGGTAATTGATTTTATGATTTTCATCTTACTGGCATTTAGAATGACTTACTGACAGAACAGCCACAGCCCCTCAGTTAAGCTCAAGGCTAACTTTAGTTACAGGACTCTGCTTTTAATCATGATCAACTTGTTAGTCATCATCATGTAGCGCAGACCAATTTCCAGTTCTGGAAGATCGCTGTACTCAGTTCATAAATATCTGCATTTGTCAAAGAAAATGAATATCAGATAATATCTGAAGTGGTGAAGACTAAAACTTAACATCTTCATCACTTCTGACAGCATCTGGCATTTAGTAACAGCTACTAATATCTTTAAATATAGGGACTATCAACAAAGGATGCTGTAAGTGGGCACAATTTTAGTGCTGTGTTTTGTACTGAGAAGTAACTTCAGTTCAAAACAAGACTATTGCGACTGATTTTGTATATAGCTATAAACTTAACTAAAGTGTTGAAACAGAAAATTTATAGATGACTGGTGTTACAAACAAATTAATTTCAAGAGAATTTTAACTGACAACATTAGAATTGTTTCAAATATGTAATTTTTTACTGTCTAGAATCTTGTTTTGTACTGTGACTAATTTTGTCCAGTTTTGATGAAATGAAGTCAGCTTTTGTTCCACACTGAATGTTCCTTTTGCTTATGCAATTGCTAAATGTTTTTGATGGGTTCACTTTCTAGACCCAATGGACAGGAGTTTTCAAGCAGCTGAGAGCTGCCTTGCAGAGACAGAGATTGATTGAAGTACAGATTTTTTACATGTGCCTTTTTACATGTTATTTCACAACAAATATTTCTTCTCCCATCTGGACCATATGCATATGTTGTATGTCTACTTTCCTAAGTCATCCTTATCTCAACTATTCTGTTCTCCTTGTATATTTGGCTTCCCCTGACTGTTATCCTGGGACACTGCAAATTAAAGATTTGTTCCCTTGAGTCTGATATTCCAGTTTCCACATTTTCCAGCAAAGACAGACCAAGTTTGATGACAGTATTGTGTAACCTACAGCATGCCAGGAATATCTTACATACAGTTCTTTAGAAGTACAATCTGGTAATACACTTCACCACAATGTATTTTAAAGATGATTAATGGGCTTTTAAATGATTCCTCAGGTGAGCTGTAGATCTTCATTATCTTCTCTGAGGACATTGCATTGGATTTATTTGGAGAAAATGAAATTAGGGTCATGAACCTTTCTTGAAAGGCTAATTTATATCTTCTGAAATATTGAAAAACATTGCACTCTAATGATGTGATAAAGTTGTTGATATTATAAAGACAACTGTCAATAAAATCCAGAAGATAACTGTTATTTAATAGATTGGGAAGTTGCTGCTGTCTTTAAAGCTATTTTTAATAGCTGCTGTTCCTACTTCAGTTTCATCTGGATACACTTGAATTTTATCTGACTACCCAATAATTAGCTGCTGTCAATTCAATCAGTGTAAGATTGGCTAAGATATTTTTTTCAAAAATGCAAAAGTTGTCACAACACTGCTTGACAATATTATGTCATGATGACGTTAGGTACTTCGCCACCTCACCCACTGCATAATGGCTAATTTGAGTAATATTAATTGAACGATAGGATTTGGGATTTTGATGAGCCAGAATTTGCCTGAAGAATGCTTGGCACTTAGAGTATTTGTGTGTAGTTTATTAGGATGAATAACATCACAAGCAAAAAATTCTGTCATTTCCTATTGATAGATTAAACCCTTCCAAGTAAAACACAAAATCTACATCTGAAAATAGCGGCTCTGGCCGATTTTGCGAGCTCCTCATTAGCTGACTGGGAGTTTATGCAGCGAGGAATCTAAGTGCTTGGTTTTTTGATGCTGTATCGTTATGTGTGGCCATATATTTAGTTCTGTCAGGGGTGTATGGAAAACTTTGCACAGCAGATGCCTTGTACCTCCATGATGTTTGGGAAGTGCGTGGTTTGCCTGGAAGTACAATTCTGTCTTTAAACTTTTCTGCTGATCTTCGGTTTCTCCATGGTTTCCTGTGCTGCGACTATCTAAACACTTCCAAAAGACTGTGTTAGTTTTAAGTGGTCTTTAGTGCTCTTAAACATCCTCTGTGGTGCGAGGAGGCTCTGCTATTTGGTTTGCAATCTTTTTAATACCCAACACATATGTTTTAATATATAACTGAGATTAAGAGGGCTTTAGCTGTGGACTGCTGATTAAACCGACATGTTCTAGGATTTCTGTATGTCACCACTTAACAGTACAGCTCCAAGCACAAGTCAGCTGCTTGGAAAGAGTGGGTGTTTTGTGAAACTCCAGTGATCCTGCTCAAACTGAATGGCCTTGTCCCTGGAGAACCACGAGCACTCGCAGAAGTCACTGGTGCATGTAGGTTTAACCATGTTGCCCTCTCAGGGCTGGAATTAGCACCTGTCACACAGGCAGTGCACAGAATATCTCTCCTTTAAAGACTGGCAGTTCTGGCTGTGTTTCTGTAATGGTAGTGTCTACTCCATAATAAGCATCATAGCACCACTGTTTTGGGCGAGGAGACCCATTGTGTGAGCACAATCTCTGCTCGAGGTAAAAAGTTTTCAGTGCAATGGCTGTCAGAAGAATAAATATTATCTCCCAGATATTGACAAGAACTTAAAGGTCAGTTTTTAGGTTTTCAGGTCCGCAATGGTATCTTGCTACGCACGAACTCTCCGTAGCATGTCTAACTCTTTCAGCCAGCCCTCTCTGAAGATGACTTATTGCTCTTCACATACATAGGAGAAGTCCATGCCCTCATTTCTGCATAACAGATTTCACAGCTTCTTCAGGGACTGCTCCAGGTCCCCGTCCATTCCCAGGGCACACACCTTCTGTGCGGTCCCCTGTGAAGAGCCTGAGCAGAGGAAGGCAGCACGGACTGAGAGTGTGCTGGCCAATTAGCATTCTGTTCCCTTTGTGTATGTCTGTTTGGTTATAAAGTCCTCCAAAATATTAATATGAACTAATCCCTTCATCTTTGACATTTCCTTTTAAACCGAATACAATGTTACCTCAGATTACATCATTTGCTAATTAAGAAAACTAGATAAGGGAACTACAGTATGTATTTTTCACCTGAGGTATTTCCAACAGCCCTTAACAAAGGGAGTTGCTGTGGTGAGTCTCAGCATAGTAAAAAAGAAAAAAAGAAAGACATTTTGTGTACCACTGCAGAATAATTGTGGTAGTACAAGTGCTGAGCAGCTCCCCTGAATTTTGCTGGGAATGTGATAGCCCGTGATTTAAAGCTTCAGAAGAAATGTTCAGCTTTTTGCTGAGAGGCTCAGCAGCAATGGTTAAAGTACCCTTCAACCACACTATCACTTTCCTTCTTAAAAGTCAAAACAGGTCAGTAAGGGTGACAGAAAGTTCTTTCTCCTCTTTGCCTTCATTAAGCTTTTGCTTTAAAAAGAAGAGAGAATGGGCTGAAGCATGCAGCGATTGCTTCAATAACCTTGCAGAAAACTGCCAGAAAGTTTTCCAAGGCTCTCAAGCAATTGAACCCGGTGAATGGAACCTACTCCCCTACTGCAGCCCACGGTCCTCCTTAACAAAGTTGCTGGAAGTTGTTTTTTTTCTGAATGCTTAATTGCACAGGTCTCCCAACAAGCCAGTGCCAGCCTGAGAGAATCGGAGCTGACGCTGCCAGCAGGGAAGGGAAAGAGCTGAGCTGGAGGACCCTCAGGGCTGCGCGGGAGGCTGGGGATCCACAGTCTCCGGTTTCCACTGCCAGCCGGCATACAGAAGTCACCAGTTACGATTGGGTTACAGCTCATGACTATTTAGACTTGGACATGGACCTGAAGCCACTTCATGTCGGTACAAAGGGAGGAATGTAACACTGTCTCTCCAGTGCCAGGGGGGAGAGATTTGTAGGTTGGTATGTGACCTTCACTGCTGGCCCATGCAGGTGCTATTCAAAGGCCCTCCCCATTCAGCTCTTGATACTGATACTAGATTAGAAAGAGAGAATGAAAAAAGTCGTTGTTGGAAACGTTCCTCTCTGTATTTTCCCTTTATCTCTGTGAACAAGTTGTCTTTTGATTTGCTTGGGTTTGTGGGTTTAGGAGGCTGTTTTCCTTTCAAGGACTTACTCTTGTACTATGTGTTTTTTCCTTTAGTGAATAAGATTTAACTCAGTGAAAGATTTGTCTTGAGCAATTCTTGGGTCATTTTAAAAAAAATCTAGTTTGTGAGCATGCTGTTTTGTCACACCAGTTTTTTACACTTTAAATTGTAGCTACTTCATTCATCCCTGTATGTCAGTATGTGTGTCAAAAGAGGCGCATCAAGGAAGAGAGAAGCATGTAAAGCCAGAAAATGCACATCACCCAGGGCAATTAAAACAATACTAATAATAATCACTAGATCTCACTGGCTGCCGATCAGGGAAGGGACCAGCATCCTCTCTGGTCTCCTGCACCATTTTCTCAGTGTCAGTTGTATTTCCAAGCAGCTCACTGTTCTGTCCACTTGGGTAATTTGCCATATTTAAGATGTCCGCAGAGATGAGGTGTTTGAAAACTCTTTAGTGAATGTGCCGCACTGTCCTGTAGACAGAAGCGGAACAGATCAGCCTTCCTCACCCTGCAAAGCAGATGACATCTATCAGCAAAGGAAAACTTTGCTTAGTGCAGATGTTTGGGACCGACTTTTGGACTAGAAAGATCACAGGGTTTCTGAGGAGCTGAAGTGTGCAACAGAGCAAAATTCACGTAAATGCCTTATGCTAGTAAGTGCTTAGGTCAAATTTCTTGTCGAGTCCTCTTTGGAAGGCTGCAGAACTATGATGTCCTCTTTTAAAGACTGCTCTTTTCCTGTATGCCTGCTAAAAGGACCAAAGTATTGTAGAACAGAATTGCTCCCTCTGCTTCCAAACTCCCTCCCTGGAATGCTACGCAACAGAGCAAGCCTGCCCAACTTTGGCAGCAATTTTTTCCTAACCCTTATAGAGTTTTCCTGTTGAAGTGGTTGGTATAATTAAGAAACAACTTGGCTACTGCTGATTTTCTTTATTTTATATTTACTGGAGAAAACCACTGGGTTGTTGGTCTGTGAGTTTTAGGTTATTATTTAATTATATTGAGGGATGATCCTGCATTTTGGCCAATTTGTTTCGAGTGCTGCATTTTTCAGGGCCTCGTTTGGTTCTAGTATTAATCCCTTTCCTTCACAGAAGTTTGCATATTGCTTTGGATTATTTATACTTCATTGTGCTTCCAAATCCATTATTAATCACACAGGTATTGAAATACATTTCACAGATAATACTGGACATACTGCTGTATTGTTTGCTCACATAACAGTCATGCTTTCACTCGGCAGGTTTCTCATACATCAAATTATCATTAGATAAGAAAAAATGTTACGGTGAAGATTTGCCAACAACTTCATGCTGAACGCTCAAGCAAAACCCTGATGTTTGCAATTCCAGGTGATGACTCCTGGGGACAATAAATGAGCAGATGCTCTAGTTAGATGAGAGCGTATCACCTTCAGGGATGTGAACATTGCAAGGTTCTGCTCAGTGGACTTAAAGGAAACTTCTTGTTCATTTTTTCTCCGGCAGCAGTCCAGAAGACTAAACAAAAGAGATTTCTTTTATGGTTGCATTCTAGTTAGTATAAAAAGGGACCATATTTTAGTTTTGAGACTGTCCTGCAGCTATCAGCGACCCTAAGCCTAAGAACACAGGGCTGGAAAGGACCATCTGGGCCACGGGGTCCAGTTTCTGGGTCATCCAGTCTCTAGCAGTCCGTGGGCTGCAGGCCGAGCTTCCACAGCCTCGACTGCATCATTACAACCTCACAGGAAAAACTCAAAACCTCATCTAAAAAGAACGGAAAATCAAAGAGAAAAAGCAAGAGGGATCAAGAGGTTTAGCAACACTCTTGGCCCTTACAAGACAAGAAAGTGATGGATAAAGCTCCTTGATGATCCCAGAAGTTAGCCCCAGCCTACTGCACAGAGAAAGGTAAATTCCCCTGTCCCCTGCTTTCTCTGCAGGCTTTTCCACCTGAACTCTTGTGTATAAATTGGTTTAACCCTGCGAGTTTGACTGAGTGCATCAGCCAAGCTCTGGGAGATCCTAACAATGCTGGGAGCTACAGCACTTTCCACCTTGTGTATGGGTGCTGCTCACTACCAGTGTGAGGTCGTTTAGAGCCAAATGAGAGCACATCTTTGCACATTGAAGATGGCTAACCCACACGCATGTTTCTCTGCACCATACAGAATAGGGCTGTTTGGGGAACAGGGATGCACACATGCTATGCAACATAGAGGTCCAGATTGGGTCCCTCGTACAGTTTAGCCATGCTCAGTCTGGTAGGGATCTCAGCATGGCACTGACCCAAAAACCTTTCTCCGCTGGTACTGGCTTAGGGAACTTAAATCTGGGCATATATACAATGCAGGGACTAGGGAAGAGTACATGAAAATTGGACATCTCAATGCTATTCTCAAGTCAGAGAAGAACCTTCAAATACCTCAGTTTTTTCATTTCTGTATCTGTACTTAAGGGAAAGTAATAGCACTTTGATATAAAAGCATTTTTCTGGTCCTTGAATGGATGGTTGGTGCTGACATGAAGATATAAATCTGTTAAAGCTGGGGATTGGTTAAATAAGTAAAATATTGTTATTACAGCAACTGTCTTCACTCTTCAAAATGACATTTTTTCTTAAATTAACACAAGTGAAAAAGGAATAATAGTTTTCTGTCTGCCTACACAGTCAGGCACACATGAAGTCCTCTGGGTTTATTAGGCTTCACAACAGAGTGGAGGAGATCCACTGTGTCATCCTCATTGGTTTCTGTAGTGTCTGGCTCTTTTCAGCACAGTGAAAGGTCGGTTTCTGAGGACAAATAGCAACAATAATAATGTCTACATCCCTCAAATCGGATCTCCTAGCTGAAAATCTGAGGAGTAGCAATGCAGGTTTACAGAATTTCCTTCCAGTGAACTCAAAGGACTCTGCAAGTGGAAAAAAATCTGAAAAAAAACCACCCCCTACTCAGTCATAGGGGTCCAGAGAAGTGTGACTATTTTGCAGGTGGCAAAGACATGTCACAAGCAAGAAGTGTCTCATCAGACGTACACAGGAGAGCTGGGGCACAGCAAAGAGACAAATAACTTGACTCTGTTGCCTGCCTGTGCTAAAAGGTAATCTTACAAAAGTGAATAAATGCATAAAATAAAAGTAGGGGTTTGTTTCTCTTATCCTTTGGTTTTCAATTCAAGCTACGTGCAAATGACTGTGCATCCTTCCCTCTAGTGTAATATCAGCTCTAACTTGGCTTAGCCTTTGGGAAGGATGTTTGACTGAATTAGAGAAGGAAGCTCTGTCCACACGTAACTTTACCAAAACAATTTTAAAGATTAGCTTAAGTTCAGCCCATTTTGGGGTCTCACGAAGTCTCTTTATATGGTGATATTTATAATTTACATGGAATTATCTTAATCTTTGTAATTAATATAATTACAGTACACTAATGCGGTTGCTGTAGACTCTTTTTTTCTGCAGACAAGCACCACTGTGCTTCCCAATGTACAGAATTACAGCTGGGCCAAGGTAGCATCCTCTAACCTGTCACTCTTCTACTTCAGGAACAGCATTGAGAGCAGCAACTTCAGCTTGTCTTTATGAGTTTCTCGGCCATTATTTTTCCTCCCAGAATTGTGTATGAGGTCTTCTTGTTTTAGTTGCTAGTTCAAAAGCCTCTAAGCTGCCTGCTCTTAGACTGTCCACTCTGAGCTCGAAATAATGGGATTGCACAGAGGAAGAAAAGGGGATTTCTTGGGGTAGAATAGCCTCTTTGATGCATCTAAATGGAGCGCTGTCTGGGACATCACCATCTTCCTGATTTGTCTGTTGAGCGCCCAGGTCACTGGGGGGCCTGCTCTGGGGCAAGAGATCTTGCCAAAAGGCAATTGGGTGCAATGCCAGAGAGCTTTATAGTAAAAGAGTTCAAGAGTTTGGTTTTCCTGTAAGAAGGGAAAAGGCTGTCAAAAGGAAATGGAAGTTTTATTTGAGGGGAGAGGGGGTGCTGGATTATTGCTTTTTAAAACAGCAAAACCATGACCCCTTCTGTGTTCATGTGTCATTACTTCTGTGAAAATTCTAACTATCTTCTCTGTGTTTGGGTTTGCAACATCAAAAGGACCATAGAACAGACTTCTTTGATGTTAAATTTTTCTGCTGATGCCATCTGTGGTCAGGTAATACCACATGATTAATGTGAAAAGACTTAACCTTTGCTTATTTTCCCATGTTCACTAGCAAGGCAAAGATGCAATGCATCAGTGGGATATGAGATATAGCCAATCAAGAAATTCCTCGGTATGAGAAAACAGATTTTTACCTTCACAAAATCAACCCTGATGTGTTTTCTTTGCATTTAATTTTTTTGTGTTTGCATAATTGTTTAATATTAAAGAAAGAGAGAGTGGTTTGGTCATTTACTTAGTAAAATCAGGTCTTTGGACTAACCAGGCTTGGGAAGAGCTAGCTCTTCCCAGCTCTTCCCTCTTGCTCCACTCAGCTCGGCTATTGGCCAGCCTAAGCAAGTCACTTTGCCTCTTTATAAAATAAGTATAATGGTTCCTCCATTGTAAAGATGGGAGCTCTACTGCTGAAAAGCAGTACACTAGAGTTAGGTAATATTATTTCTGGCTCTCCCACAGATGTGCTTAGTGTTCAGTTTTCCCATCTGTAATGTGGGGATGTTAGAACTAATCTACCTCCCAGGGTTGTTTTGCTTAATTCCATAAAGTACTTGAAAACCTCACATGGAAAGAGTTATAGGAGCACAAGGTTTCTTAATAAAGCTCATTCATGAGTAATGTATTTTTGAATTAAGTGACTTGAACCTTCACCCATAGTTAGAAACCAACATGAGCCAAGTCGTCTTTGTTGTTCGGCAAAGGTTGGTTGATATTTTTTTCCTTACATATTTAACTCTCATAAGGCTTCACATTTCTGGTTTCTGGCTATGATTGAAAGCAGAAATGCCAAAATACCACAAGAGAAGACTAGGATTTTTTACTTTTTCTTCCTGACCCTCCTAGAAGCTGGAAGTTTTGAAACACTGAAGAGTCTTCCCCACCATCCCCAGTTCTCAGTTTCCCCCTGCAGTGATAGGTGTCTGAAACTGTTTTCTCTGAAGATTGAGATTTACCAAAGCATGGTCCGTACCCTGCACGTTTTGAGATCTGCCCAGCCACATTGAACACAATGTGCAAGCGACTCTTAAGTGTATCAGGGCTGCTCTGTTCAGATAACTCCTAGGTACTTTTATCAGCACTTATCTACCCTGCCTTGAGCTATACAAGACCACATTCAGTCTCATCCGCTGCACAAGTGTTGTTGTTGATTATTGCACAGAGTGTGGTAAAGGATCTTTTCAGGTGTTGCTCAAACGCCAAGGCTGAGATGGTCTTTACATCAAAGGGCTGCAAGAGAAAATTAGCCAAAACTCATTTATGTCAATGTCAAAATTCCGACAAACTGGCGAGTAAGCAAATTTGGACCAACATGGGAGGCTTTTAGAAAGCCTGGCCTTCGTACCATGAGATGCATTACAAACCCGCGTTTGCAGGATCTCTGCCTGCAAATAATGCATACTCGGAGTGCTCTGCACATATCTTTTGATGTGTGTAAAAGAGGGATCGTGCCAGGAGTACAGAAGCTAACTCGGAGCCTGGGGAGGTTTTCCATCGGTTTTGCCCAGGTTTCCCTCCGTGGGAAGGCACGGACGGCCTTCTCCTGCCCTCTCCTGGTGCAGCCGTCAAAATGTGGCTCGGGAAGCGCGGCAGGCAGGGAAGAGGCTGAAAAAATGGCACCTTCATTTTACAGGGGATGTGAACCTGGAGTGTGTGGCAAAGTTGGTCTGTTTTCATGGCAGAGAAAGGAGGCACTATCTTCACCCACCCCCCCTTCTTGGCCATGTGACTCTGATTGGGCTCTGTGAAAGTAAAGCCAAAGCTTGACCTGGTTAATGCGCTTGCAGTTGAATGGATAGTAAAATTTAGGTGCAGAATCTTTCAGGTATATGATCTAATGCACTTCATCGTGGGAATACATTGTCTTAGGATATATATTTTTCCTTCTTTTTAACCTGATCTGATACTTCACCAACTGAAGAATAATGTAATGCAAATCATTTAAAGAATGTAGATAAGAATATGTAGTCTTCTACAAATGTAGGGACTCCATTCTAGGATGTAGCTGGAAAACCAAAATTTAATCTCAAGAATAAAACTTGTCAGTTTGTAAAACATTCCCATTGTTCACTTGAAAAAAAGACAGCCCCTAGGCACGGTGCTACATGGAGATATGGGGCTGCCTGACAGTGCAGAGGATGCTCAGGTCTGTGGCACCACCCTGCTTCAGCACGGTCAAGTGGACAGACGAGGGCAGGGTGAAGTTGTTCAGTGTTTGCCCACAGAAACTGTAAGTCGAAGTGTAATAACTCACAATAGCTACTGTATGGGGTTGTTCCAGACTCAAACCCTTTAGCATTTCGGATTGAGCACAGGTTAAATGCGACTGAACACAAACTAAAATGGAACTCCCTAAAGTTTGGCATCCTAAATCTGGGCTGTCTGTCTCTCTTCATCTCTGTGTGAAGTTATTCCACTTTTTAAAATTAGTATCATTCACCGGAACAGAAAAAAGTTGTACAAGGACTTTCAGACCTTTTGGTTACCGTATTTGCTTGAAATAAGGCTAAATCTTCCTGTCTCTGGACTAAAAATTCTGCACTGGTCTGGATGCAAGTTCCCTTAACACCAACATGTTTCTGCAAAAAAACTTATTTTCATAAACGTAGTTTTCTAATCACAGCATAAAGAACTGATTATGAGTTTCTGATCATTTTGTTAAATATCTGTTCCCTTACCATGTGTAAGGTATGACTATTTCAGAGGTTGCGTCTTCTCCATTTTCTGACAATTTTGTAACATATCTTTTTTTAAAAAAATAAAAAAAGTTTCAGCCAGCTGTGATTGTGCTGCATTTTCAGAGGCTGTTTGTATTTCTTGGGAAGGTGTTGAACTTTCCATCAAGTCCCGTGTGATTATCTCAACTGAGGGGAGCACTATGTATGCACTATATCTAACACTGCTATATCCCAAGCTGAGCTGAAGTGGTAGGTTCTTGCTAGGGTATTTTCTTTCTTCAGTATATGTGTTTGAAGGATATATCTTGCAGCAGTATATGGACAAGCCTAACGATATAGATTCCTCTATACGAAAAATAACATCTCTTTCTTTTACATGTTTTGGCTGAGAAATTTCCATACAAGGTCTTGCAACTCAGCTCTCTCTGGGTACCAGGTTTTCTGTTCAGTAGCTGGAGAACAATGGGTGACAGGCTACATTGTTCTGGTGCCTGTGTAACTGCATCATTGGAGGGAAGACAGAAAACAAAGTAATTCCCACTAAATGGACAGCATCAGAGAGAGAGAAAAAAGGCAGGGCTTTCCATTTTCTTTTAGACATATCCAGTAGTTTTAAGGAGAAGGTCTGGCTGCACAAAGCTTGCTCCACTGGAGTGATGTTTTTAATGGAAATTCACAGAGACTGATTCATTTCATTGAATTTCTCTGGGCTTTTCCATTGCAGGGTGCATCTGGTCAGTTTTTGAAGAGCCATGACTCTCTAATATATTTTGATGCTATCTGTATCCAGCAGTGTAGCTGTTGAAGCTGAAATGCATAGAAAGGTCTGAACAAAGCCACAAAAATTCTGGAGGGTGAATCATTTGTTCTCCACTCAAAAAGTCCGTTATCGGTTGACTTTTCAAGAAAATTCTCCATAAATTTCTGTTTATATGCAACAGACCACAAAGACAAAACAATTTCAAGTCAAACAAAACAGTTTGTCAGCCTGATGAAAATAACTTTTTTTTCTAATAGTTCTTTCCATCAAGAAACAGACATGAACTTCACTTCAGGGCAGTGTGAATGTTTTTTCTCCCTTCAAGATCACCTGGCAAACTGAAAAATTAGTTATTTGTACAGACCTGGTTGTGAATCATCTTGACTCAGATGCGTCCCTACTGGGGAGGACACGTTAGCCCCTGCCACCTTTGTGGCATTCTTTTGATTTTCTGCTTTTCAAGTTCACCATGATCCAGTTTGGCCTTAGATGGCCTGAAAAACACCATTTGTCAAAAAGCACTTGAACTGCTACAGGGCTTCAGGGCAGGTAAGTACCGAGATAGGTATTAGATAACCAGAACCTCCATTTCTGATCTTTCCCAGACTCTAGAATATTCAAAGAAGGATAATAAAAAAGCAGGCAGTCTTACCTTCTGAATAGAGTAATTCAGATATTGAAGTTTTGTAATGCCACATAATTTAATGTTTAAATTTTCATTCCATTACACCTTCTGTGTAACAGAGGACCTATCGCTCCCCACTAGTTATAGCATCATGCCTGTGTCCTTTACTTGAATCACAGTACAGAAATGATAGCAGTAGATGGGACCTTATGAGGTAATCTAGCCCTGTCCCTGCCCTAAGCAGAATCTGTCATGCTGAAAGTGTTCCTCACAGAGATTTGTGTGAACAAGTCTTAAAAACTCAGTGATGGTGACTCTGCATCTTCCTTAGACAATTAATCTGCGATGTTTACAGCTAGAAAAGATTGTTTCTCTGTCTTTCCTTCTGATTAATTTTTTTGGGTCTTTTAGGTTTTTTGTTGGTTTTTTTTAAGAAATCCAACCTAGATGTACAGTTGGTAAGAGTTGTAGCATCATCAGCATCTCCAGTGCTTAATTAGAGTCACTTAAATAATTTTCACTCATTTTCAAACTTGGTTTTAAAACCTTTTTCCCTGCTGGACTGCGTTGCTATATCAGAATAGAGGTACCCTTCTGGCAGACATCCAGGGCTTTTGCACTCAGAGGAGACCATGCAGTCATCATATTTTGTCTCCTGCAAACCATAGACTTTCATATTTCATGCAGTTACCCAATAGTTTGCATTTGAATTAAGCATAGCTTTTATTTTGGCTAAAATATATTTTCTGGAAAAGCATCTAATCTTGATATGAATACGTCAGGAAATGGATAATCAATCATTTCCTTTAGAAGTTTGTCACAGTGGTTAATCGCTGTCACTGTTGGAAAAATTGTGACCGTTTTGAATTTCTGATTTCAACTTCCAGTCACCAGTTCTCATTATGCTTTTCTCTGCCAGATGTAAGAACCCTTTAGTACCCAGTACGTTCTCGTCTGGAAGTAACTATGCAATGTAATCAAGACATCACTCATTTTTTTCTTCCCAACAAACTCAGTAGATGGGTTTCTAAATCTCTCACAGTCAGGTGTCTCCTTCATTCATCAGGTCAGTCTAATGTTTGTCCTGTGTTGCCCTTTGTTAACAGCAGATGGTAAAAGCTTGACTCTAGGCTTCTGTGAGATGTTGTGCTGCGAGGAGGTAAAATCACATTGCTGCTCACTGCTCCCTTGTTTGTAGGTGTATGAATCATGGCAACGACTTGCCTTTTTTTTAGTCTTTCTGGAATTAGTAATTTCATGCTGCCTTACTTGCAGGTACTTACTTTCCCACTGTGATCCCCAAATCATTCTCCAGAATCACAGCTTTCCAGGATCCCATCAGGTCTATGTTGCTCCCTGCCTTACAGATCACCTTTGCACTGACTGTATTTGGTTCAAATGGGTTCCCTTTAACAAGTGACCCAAAATGCTCTCTGCATGAGTATTTTCTCCTCATCATTATTTACCAGGCTGCTAATATTTGTGTCAGCCATCTGTCTGTCAGTGCTGACTTTATATTCCCTTGCAGAGCATCAGTGAAAATGCTGAATAGCACCAAGTACACTTCAAAGCCCTGCAGAAAGCCAGTAAATGGCATCCTCATTTGATGATGGTCTGATTGACACAGCTGGGTTTTGAGTTATGCTAAATAGCCATGTCTTAGCCATTTAACGTAAGTTTCCTTGATGCTATATAGTGTTTATCTCGTAAGCATGTCATGCACTAAGTCTGAAGCCTTGAGAAAGCCTGCTACATCTGTGCAGTTAGGTTTTTTGCAAGCAGAACATGAAACCAGTTTTATTCGAGAGGATTTATTTTCCATAAACCCATGTTGACTGGCAGTAATTAAAATCCTGTTCTTTCATGTCTTGGCAGTGCAGTTCTGTCTCAGCTTTTCCACTGTTTTACCTGGGATTGATGTGAGGTTAACTGCTCAATAACTCCCCTGTAATTGCACTTGATTTCCTGTTCTCCCTCTCTCCCTCCCTCTCTCTTTATCTCTCTCTCTCACTTTCTCTTTTTTTCCAGGCTACTACCCTGCTTCCAGTCACTTGAAATCCCTGTGATATTAAAATTTATTAAAAATTAACATTAGCAAGCCAGACTTCTCCTCAGTCAAATATTTTAGGACCCCTGGGTGTGATTTATCCAGGCCTGCTGATTTAAAAATGTTTATCTCTACTAGATGATCTTTAACATCCTGATTATTTCCTAATTGGCTGGAAAGTACTTATTCAACCTTGGTCTCATACAAACGCCATCATGGTATTACTTTTGAAAATACCAAACAGAAACCTTTATTGAACAAGTCTGGCTTTTTGTATTGTCGTTCACAGTTTTACTCTCTGCACTCTCCAAAAAAATCCTGCTTATCGTCGCCACAGACTGGTTTTTTATAATCTCTTTATTTTCCTGTATCGGTTTCTTCTACATCATAATTCTGCACTTTAGATAGTTGCTGTATTTTTCCCATTCGTTGAATCTTTAAAATACTTCTGATTTACCACTGACGTAGCTGGGCCTTAGCCAGTCTGTCCTCGAAGATGTTGATAGACTGACTCTATTTTGAAAGAACTTGTGATTTTCATTCATGTTTTCCTCTCTGATTTCTTCCTCCCACTCACTATTTTCTCCTAATTTTCCTCAGCTGGAGGATATTAGCCATTGGGAAGTACCAGCTACAATTGTCTTCATTCTGTCCACTTTTAATTACAAGCTCTTAGGATAATGTCACTTTCCAGCTGTATGACTGATACATTTTTTGTTAATCAGAATGAGTTGTGAAATCAGTAGCTCATGTTGGATGCGGTATCTTTTCCATATATAAATGCATAAGTGCATGTTGTCATCAAATCACTTCCTTACTCTCAGCTGGATGAACTGCATTGCACCCAAGATTAATGAGATTATTAAGATTTCTCTGGAAACACAAGTGAGATCTGGGGATCTCTCGCACTGCATTCAGCCCTGAACCCCACTTTCTCTAGAGAACAACAGTCATCAGACTCTGCTTTTCATTCTGGCCTTATGTTGCATTTGGTTCATTCCTCTCTGCCTAAGTTGTTCCATATTCTGATGTCTTCCTCAGGACTGACTGCTGCAGATGGTGTATTTATATTAACTTAAAGATTGCATTCCATCTTTCAAATGAGATTAATAAATTTTTCAGGCCATTGTGGTTACCCGACCTGACCTCCTATAAACGCAACCTATAATTCTTCACCCAGACTCCAGCATCTGGCCCCATAACTCATACTAGAAACACGGCATAGCTTTTTTAGAAATGCATTCCTTATTTAGAATAAACTCTACTATCTTGGTGATGTATAGACATCACAGTACCTGTGGTTGTTTCTAAGTGTGCAACAGTGACATACTCCTAACTGTATTTCAGTACCTGCCTTCTCCCTACCTAAAATACTGCCCTTGGTTTCTTTCAAGTGGATATTGATTTAGACATGAACACAGGATCTGAAAGCCACTGAGACTTACAGATGATTAATAAAAAATACAAGATAAAACCCAAACTAGCCCAATTACCTATGATGACGTCCCTCTTGGATACATGTGCAGGTTATGTTGACTGTCTGTACCGCTTTGGTTACTATGGGTAAGTTTTCTGTAATTTCTTTCAAATGAGGATGAAGCTATAGCTGCTGGAACATGAGGGCATTGTCATTTGCTCTGTGAAAGGGACATACCATTTTGTATTTGTGATTAGTGTTGGAAAGCAAGAACTAGAGTGTTCAACCTCTTACTAGTACTCCTGAGTTTTACACTTATTTTTTATTTTATTGAATTTCTTTTTCTATGGTGAGATTTTACACTGAACCCTAATATACTCCTGCAGAATGGCATTCTCCTGGGCCTATTTGAAATTCTTGATCTTTTCTGCATCTGTTTAAATCCTGCGTTCATGCACGTACAGTACAAGGTCAACCCTTTTGTTTGTTATTTTTATGGAGTTTAAAGAAAGTCCAAATACCTGACCGAGGTACCTGTCTGGTGCAGCCTTGTGACAGTTGCAAAATCTTCAGGCTCAGAGAGTCACGTGATTAACTGTTTCATGAGGAATACAAGAAACCGTAGAATTGGGGCGTTTGCCACATAAAGGGTATGCTTTGCAGCTAACAGGTATTTAGTTCTGGCTCACTACTGATCAGAATACAGAAGGTGGTGACTCGTATGCTCAAAGGAAAACACCCAAGCAATACATTGCTGACCCATGCTCTGAACAGAGCCCTGCGTACAGGAAGGTTAACAGCTTGCAAACAAACCACAAATCTCGGCTCTTCCTTTAGACTTATAATCTTCAAATTCAGTCTTACCCCACAGCACGGCTAGCTGACTTCAGAGATCATAGAGTATACAAGTAGAGATGGTCTGCCAAGAACATTTTGGGTTATTTCTGCAGAAGTTACACACTTCAGTCCAGTACGGGCACTTTCCAAGTCAATATTGAACTGAGCCACCAGTTCAGCATTATTAGAGGTGTCTTACTCCTAGGGAGTTGTCGTTCATCTCAAGTATGAAGCTGAGCTGCATGATGTGGAACTGGCTGCACTGCTGAAATCCCAGGAACTTGCTCATGAAAGATGTTGTTTTGGAATGACTACAGTTAGCCCTGAAATTATAATTATTTATATTATTTATCTTTTTTTTTTATTCTTCCCAAAAGATAAGCTCCCTTTAGACTTTTGAAGGGAATTTGTTATATTTGTGCTACATTTTATTGGTGTGAATCTTTGGGGAGAGGCTAAAGTCTAAAGGAAATTTATTATTAAAAACTAGCTATACTGTTTCCCAGTAGTGAGCTTGTCACTGCCACATCTTTGCCTAAACTCTGTAATTGGTAATTATGTTTGTCTGACCTACATTCTTCTGTATAATTGTAGCAAGATATGGTATTTTTCAATTCCTGAGCAAAAATGTCCACACCAGTTGTGCAGCGTTGCTGGGCAGAAGCTTTCGCCCTCAAAACGTAATAGCATTTTTGTGGTGGAGGATGCTTTCTTTTTCTAATATATATGGCACTAAGATCTTAGGGAGGTAAAAAGCAATATAGAAATAAGTTAGATATAATGACACAATTTTTCAGAACCTAGGAAACTAATGGTCAATTAAATCCCAGTGGCAGGTGCGTATTAGCTTCCTAATTTGTTTTGGACCCATGACTGGAATGTGTATGCATGTGCTGTTCAGTCTGGAGCACTCATGTGAAAGATCCTTTGGGTAATTTAAGACCCACAAATGACACTTACATCTAAAATTGTTATTGTGCTTCTGCAGCGACTGAGTCTTTGGTAACAGATCTGCTGATCGAGTTAGACAGTTCTCTCCCTTCTACTAATTTTATCATCAAAAAAAGGAAAATTTTGATTCCTTCTGCGGTTCTTCAGAGGATAGAATGTCTTCCTTTCCACTTTAAAGAATGATTTTTGATTTCCCATAAATAACATGAGTAATATCTTTCCTACTGTTTCACCTTGGAAATTTTTGAAGTTTTGCACCCATGAAGACCAGAGGATCTAGTGGATCGTTTGCATTTCCCAGCACGTGGACTAGACAATCTGACCACAAACCTTGTTTCTGAGCCTTTCACTCTCTGGCTTATTGACCCAAAAGTTTTTCATCTGTTCCTTGGGGGCTACTGAGAATTCTGATATTTCCTCCATCTGTTTCTTGAAATTTCCCCTGTGAGCACTCGGCATGTTTCCCTGTTCCTTCCAGATGACCCTCTCTTGCTGTTCCCACTGGGTGTCATAAACTCCATGACTACTTCCAAGAAACGTTAAGGTGAGTCGCATTTTATTTATTGTGCTGAGTAATGCCATTAACACGTTCCAAATTGATTCATCAAAGAAGTCAGCCTGGAGAGCCTGCTTAGTGGCAACTTCAGGTCAAATATTTAGGTGGGGCACTGCCGTTCACCTGAGCACTACATGAAGCTGTTATTGAAGTATATAGTCTAAAATACCCCTCTGGGCTCTGCTGGAGTTGCTGGCCTATTCCATGAAGTTGACCAGCTGCTCCTTATAGAGCCCCAATGTGAACACAGGACAGTGAAATTCTGTCCCCCTGGATCATTCATCTGGAAGAGACATTATTAATAAGGAGCAATAGATTTCCCATTGAATTGGGACGAAGATATGTTTATTTTACCGGTGTTTTGTTTTCTCATTTTTTGAGCCCAGCGCAGAGCCCCTGAGCACAGCCTGGCTGGGACTGAATCTTGCTTTAGGGGACGCTCACAATGTTTACACTTCCAACGGCTGCAATGAATGTTGGCAAAAGCAATCCCTTCATCAGAGGGAGACCAAAGTAGTGAAAAACCCAGAATCAGATAATTCCCTGTGATGCATCAAAGATATGAGGGCTGCTGTCTGGAGCTTCTCAGAAATTGATTTTTGGTCCTCAAGTTGTCTATGAGGGACAAGTGGCAGCTGTCTGTTTCCTAAAAAAACCCAGATAAATTCATTCAAAAAAACAGTAATTAACTTTCACTAATCTTATTTCTCCTTATGTATTTCGCTATGTGGCTTCACTGAAACTGTGTTGTGGGTTCTTCTTAATCCAGTTCTCTTCCACCTGTGCATCTGCTTTGAGCTGTAGATACCAGGATGTTTCATGGTCCACCCTTTGGGAGAAGGGGAAGCAGCCCCTAACAGGAGTCCCAGCCGCAGGAGTGCTGGGCAAGCTGGAAGCCTGGCACATGGGGGAGAATGGGAAGAACAAGACCACAGAATGACAGTGTCCCTGGTTACCAGGGAAACACTCCTAAATTGGAGCATTTTTTATTTCAACCAGAATATTTCTTTTCATTTGAAATACTTTGATAAGGTCTTCAGTTTTTAATTTAAAAAATTATTTTTCAGGGAAAAATCTGTTTTTAAAGTCTTAACTTTTTTTTACTCAGTCTTTATAATACATAGATTTGATTTTTTATAACATATGATGAGTTAAGTCATCATCATCTTTTCATAGACACCTAACCTTGTGCATGACTTCATAGAAATAAGGACGTCATTGATGGGACTGGAGGGACTTAGAGAAGTCCACTGGTACAGAACAGGATCAGCTAAACCTGAATTTCCCCCAACAGGAATTTGTTTAACATGCTTGTAGAGAAGTTCCCATTGTGGGGATTCCCAAGTCATCTTAGGTGACTTTATGGTTTCTCTACCCCTACAGTTAGTAAGTTTTCTTTGATATCAATCTAATCTTTACAACAATTTTAAAGCAATTAAATACAAATTTTTACTTCAATTTGTAAACCAATATTTTGCATATTTGCAGACCGTTATGTATTCCCAGCCTCTTCCAAATACAGTAATGTCAACATTACTTTCTTGGTCAGAGGTCTATAATCCATTACCCTTTCATCCTGATTTTCTCCAGACTCTGTGTCTTACTTGAAGTGTTATGCCCACTGTTCACATGAATGGTTTTATCCCACCATGCACATTTCTGGTTGCAGAAAGGATCCTACTTTTTGAGCAATATCTGCATCTTTTCCTTTGAGCTGAACAGATATCTCACTATATCCAAAACTGTGTGTTTAAACATATTTTACCCTTCATGCCTATATAACAACAATATTTTGACAATGTAAATCGTCAGTATCGTCCTCCTGTTAAGAGCTATCATCTATAATCTGAAGAAGTGATATAAATCTTAAGTACTCATAACCCTCTTGACTTGTTCATCGAAGATGATCTTACGTAGCCTTCACACCTGCCATTTCTCTGGCATTTTCCTCCACAGTATCCATTTATGCTCATTAGGTTTTCAAGTTATTTTCCCAGCTTTTTAGCTATGTGTGCAATCTTGTATTCTAAATAGGGTTGTTTATGCATGTGTTTCAGTGAGTATTTTGGTAACAGTACACATGCAGGCGATATATTTGTCCTACACATCTTTGTCCCAGCATTCTGCAGTTCCTTCCCACTCGTGCCTGAAAATTGGAGTACACTGTTTTTTTCCTTCATCTCGTCATTGTTGTTATATTTTTTTTTTATCTTCTAGCATTTTTAGAACATAACATATTTTCATGTAAGTAGTGTTAATTATGTAACAGCAATTTATCTCAGATAAGATCTTTTATTTTTGCTGCAATTTTGCAATTAGAATGCAGAAAATTTCAGGCTTTGAACCCTGCCTTTTATGTCAGGTTGTCTGCCCACAGCTGATGAGTATAAGTATCTTATTTGCCTCAGAAAAGAAAGTGAAAAAAGTACCATCTGCAAATTTATTGGATATTTAAATATCTTGAAGGTATGGCTGAAGTAGTAGATCATGGAGTAGTCAAAGAGTTGCTCAGTAATAGTGACCTCAGAATACTTTGATTCAACCCCTAAGAACCGTTATCAAAGGGTATCAAGAATAAAAGCAGAGCTTCCTTCAGACGTATCGGAATAAGACAACTGGCCAGTGTCTGATGAATAGACAATTGTATGGCAGGGAATCTAAATGAATTTTTTTTGCTCATGCGTCAAAGTTTACTGAGTTCTTTGAAGGGGTCAGCAAGCAGGTGGATAAGGGAAAGCCAAATTCATATAAACTACTTCAATGTCTAAAAAGATTTTTATAATGCTTTTGTGGGAACAGAGTAATGGTTGGAGAAGAGGAAAAGCTATTGCATTAATTAAAATAGATTAAAATGTGTGAAATAACAGAGTAATCGGCAGGTCTCGCAGTGGACTTCTACAGGGATCTGTTTTGGACCTCTGATCCAACCTTGATCTTATTAATTATTCTTATGTTCTAATTTGGTCAGTGCACCATGTGCCTGATCTAGAAGTCAGAGCGGATGGCAAGTCTGACTTCATGTCTCCTAAAGATGTTGCTTCCACACCAACTCCTTCTTTAAAGAGATTTCACCTAGAATTTTTTTGTTAGGGACATGAAACTAGTGGGGACTAGGTGCTCTACTACTTCATTAGAAAGGCTCATTTTCTAACTTCACTATCAATTACAGCAGACACTTTAGTACTGGGCACATAAAATTGACCCAATATTCCCTAGCTGCCTTCCTACAAGCTTGAATGTTAATGTTGTATCATCTTTAGGACAGTGATGTCATATTATTTTTAGGACATCTTACTGCAGTGGTACAGAGCAAGCATACTAGGCTTCCCAGTGCTGCTGATCTTTCCATGGGAAGAGCTGTAAGTCTCCACTTTATTCTTTTAATCTTATGGAAAGCATCTCTTTAGATGTTCGTCTGTCTCTCACCGTCCCCCAGGATACCTTAGTGACACAGAATTATCACAATTACAGTCCTAATTTAGGTGTTTTTTTCCATGTTGGTAGAACACTGTAAGTCCCATGTTCTCTATGACCTGCCATGGCATCGCTGGGCTGTGGATGATATTCCTCGCTCCACTGTATATATCGCTGTCAGATTTAACTGTCCTCATCAAACCAATCAGATGACGAATAGACTGTATTGCCTTGAACATCAGAGTAGATTTCTCTAACTAGGTCTAGCTACTGAGCATATGCAGGAGCCAGAATAGCAATTATGCCTTTATTTTATCCTCCTCCTCTTACAGAGCTAAACGAGCTGATGTTCCCTGCCCAGCATGATCTTTCAGGCCTCTTAGCTTCCTCTATTCAAACAGCTTCTAACTCTCTGAAAGAGAAATTGTAGCCCCTTCAAACCTGCTGGGTGGGAATGATGGAGAGGTGGGTAGACCCTTGCATGTACATGACTCAAGGGATATCATGTATTACCAAGATATATATCCTCTAGACATCTCCAAATATGCACCTTTCTAACCTCAGACACCCATAGATCACCATTCTTATGATGCTTTAGGGTATATATCTAAAAAGAAGCGTAACTTCATCAGTGTCAACTGAAGCAGAGTCCGCTGTTTTTTCAAGTGTGCTAGCATTGCTGGCTCTCCTCTGATCTGCAGCAGAGCTCCCTGGTGTACACAAAGTCCTAGTGACACAAAGTCCTGACTATCCTCACTCTTACACCCTGGCAGTGGCAGGTGCTGCTTAGGGTGGCAAGAAGGCAAGTTTCTGTTTCAAGACCTGCATGACTCAGAGAGTAGAAGACTTCCCAGGGATACACAGTGCCGAAGGACATTATTGCACACTCAGTGGGTGCTGTAGTGCTGTGAAGAATGTACCTATTTGATGTGTTTTCCTCAGGCAGACAGGTTTAAATCAGTTACCAGATTTGGTCTGAGGGAAGAGTATTTCTACAGCAGGTACCAGGGTCTCTCTCTCTCTGCTTCCTACACCTTTGCTACTTTCCACAACATGGTGTACAGTCCATTTCCCTAGGAGTTCATGTCCCAAAGCTTGTCTACTGTATCCACCTGTGTTAACTTTTCGAATAACAGTTATCAGCTTTACTAACTGAAGATCACCCACACAGTTTCACCTACAAATGCCCTTGAGTCACTGTGTCCCCCCCTGCAACGGGCTCTGTCATTAATTTATGTTGTTCTAGTCCCCTCGCACGGTCCGGTCTCTGAAGCTTTTGATCTTTGGTGCTGGAAGTTTAAAATGTGTTAAGAGCTGTTTAGTGGTTAGGGATGTCTAGGGCTGGTGAGAAGTTAATAAGAGAATATATATGTAATTCCTTACAAACCACTCATATATGGTGGTAGGGACCCAGCTAGACTGTTCCAGTTCTGTTTTTCTTCTCTCTTGAAGGACTGTGGTTCTTCAGCAAAAGGTAAATAACCCTGTTTCCTCTGACCCAGAAATACTTATATGAGTCATAATGTTCTAAATGTGCCTGTCAGTGTAAAACTACATGCTGATGTGAAATCCTTCTTCGAGTTTCAAGATTGTTTCAGAACAAAGTGGACTTTAATTCTTCGCAAATGTTTTACCTTATCGTTCTTAGAACTGGGGATGAAAGAACCTATATGTGATTTTATTCACACAGAGCAAATACGTGACTGTTTACTTCTGATCTTATAACTGCACCCTCACAAGGAAAGAAAGGGGAGAAGAAGAAAAGAGAGTACAGAAATTTAAGCAATTTTGACAAGGACAGATAAGAAATCAGTGCTTCTAGAGAGTTTCTGTCTCCTAAATTTCTCTGTAGTGTCTGCTGGACCATCCATAATCCCCATGGCAAGGGATTTTCAGAACTATTGGAGAGGCCACTGGGACTTGAAGTTTTTTATAATTTGTCTTCCAGATCCAAAGAGATTCCCCTCAGTTACCTTAATGTTATTCAGTATAAGGTTATTCTGACTCAGTTGAGCAAAGAGACCTCACCTTCAAACGAACTCAAGTGGACACAACACTATAACTAAAACTTACTCCTAAAATTTAAAGTTCCTGGAAAAAAATTTCTTTGTGAGTGGAAGCACAGTAAGAGAGAAGGGGGCAGACCAAACTGAAAAATTACTGGGAATATGAGAATTATGTAGGGCCGATAATGAGTTTATCAAAAAGAAGTGCTGGCTAAAAGCTGTAGGAGGACAGTGACAGCTTTGCCAAGTTCTTCTTGGATATTTTTATCACTATCTTAAAGCTTCACAAAAATGATCTGTTCTATAGAAATAATGCTTTGAGATACTTTAAAATGTATGGTAGCCAGAAAAGCCTCTTGCAGCTCTAGAGGTGTTGCTCTTTCTGTCTCTGGAGAAACTGTAAATCTGAAGATCTTGGGTGAAAATCCCTTCTACATTTATTTGTTAAACAGTACAAACAGTCTGTCTAACATGGCATGACAGAGTTGGGAGATGCTTAGCTAGTTTTGGCAGCATGGATCTAAATCTTGGGATATTATAGAAGGGGAAGTAAAGGCAGTGAATGGCACTGTCATAGTCATTCAGAAGGTATTTAAAAGAATGCCATAGAATGTGACTCCATTGTTTTGTGCTCCCCTTCATAAACAAATCCATGAAGACGAGAGTTCCTCGTCCTCTTGGAGATCTAAAGTCAGGTCATGAGTACAGATAAGCGAAGTGCAAGGCAATATCTGGTGCACTAAGAAATTAGGACTGAACAAGCAATTGGATCATGACAGGCCTTGACAATCATAGGCAACTGTGTGACATTTATCAAGATTTTAAGGGTCTATATGTGCTTCTTTCTCCTGCATAGAAATTCGCATGACAGGCCATAAAATATTATAAGAAACTTAAGAGCAGTAGTAAAAGGTCTGAAATTGAAACTATAATATATTGCAGGATAAGAGCAAGAGCGAGACAGTTCTGCTGATATCCAAGGTCCCTGTGCTAGCGAGAAATCTCTGTTAGAGCAAACTCACCAATGGTTCCTGGGAAGCAGATTATCATCCAGAGTGCAGAGAAGAGGGGGAGAACCCAAGAGCACTCCTCCGAAAGAAGTTCCCTCCACATCCAAATGCGGTTATCAGTTTGAAATTGTGTGTGTACATGGGTACCCTGACTATGCACCAGCTTTAGCAGTTGGGAAGGCAGGGGTACAGGATGATAGTGATTTGCTCCAGGCATGAAGAAGAGAGGTGAGGAGATCTCGGTTCCTGTCGTATGTGCTGATTTTTTACAATGGTAAATTCAAGAAGAAAAGAGAAAAGCTTTAATCACAGAGAGGCTGTGACTATGGTTACACCTGAGCGTGCAGGGATTTGGGCTTTACTATGGGGAAATGATCATTAGCAAATAAGCTTTTGAGCTCAGATAAGGTCAAACAGAAGGACTGGAAGCAGCGACTGCAGTGTGAAGTTTTTGGGTTTTTTCTTGCCTTGTGACTGCTTTTGCGCACACTGTAACTGCTGTACGTTGGTGCCATCTACTGCCTGGCCTGGGGCTGTCCCTGCCTGGACCTCTGTTAGCATCACCGGACCGACGCGTAGCAAGAATGCAACACAGGTAAGAACAAGTCTACAATTCTCCGTTGATACCCTGACACAAAAAGAAAAATTGTAACTATCTGTCATGACGGTACCAGCGCTGATCTAAAGAGAACTGACCTGTTCACCAGCAATTCAGCTCACTGGCTTTGGAGATAGGACAGAAACCATGGGTGAGCATCTCTTTGGCCTGGAGGAATCAACTGGATTCCTTAACTATCTCCAAGTGCTGTGGCACAAGAAGTCCCATCTGATCCCGTAGCAAACACCAACAGCAGCGAGACACTACCCCGAGAGACAGGGGAGGAGCTCCTGCAGGTTTTGCCATGCTGATGGTATATGGCTGCTTCCCGGTGCCAAAAGCAGAGGTACCTGTGGCATCCGTGCCAGGAGCCTAGCACCAGAGGATAGCCCCAGCTCACACCCCGCAGCTGCTGTGATTGCCATCGTGAGCAGGCAGCTGTGCACCTCTGGAAACCCTCTTTGCATGGCAGGATTTCTCAGTAGTTCATGTCTCTCTTTTAATGGCATTGCAACTACCCGCTTGTAAAGCTTTCATGGAGATCCCTGAAGCTGCTGTTCACAGCTGCTGTAAAATTAATACATGTAAAGGATGTCTTGATCAGCTGGCCTGAGCTGTAGAGCACAGCTCACGTCATCACAGTTAATTCGACTGAGGCTGCTCCAGAAGACTTCATGTTCAGGGAAGGCGGGAGAAGGATGTTGAAATGTGAGAAAGAAAGAATTTCTCATTGTACATAGGATTATGTTATCAGGGGACTAAATAATGACTAGGCAGCTCCTCGCAGATATCAGACATTGGCTTCTTAGGTAGCCATAGAAATTGTGAAATATCTTTCAATCTAGCTCAATTATTCAGATTAAACTTCAGTAATGTTTGCATCTATGTTGGGTTGACCTACAGGATCCTTATTAAGAGCCTGTTTGCTGACTTGCATTCAGCATCTGCAGTGTTTTCAGTAAGCAGCGGCATCTGACAAAAAATCCCCAAAACAGGACAAGGATAGAGAGAAGCAGAAAGAAAAGTTAAAACTTCCCAGGACAAGAAGGGTCTGACCTAAGCAAGTGGAAATTCAACAGACTATGCTTTGTGCCTCTTGTCCTCAGAAAATCCCAAGGAGGAACACTTCATAAAATTAGAGGACAGTAAATATAAAATCTGAAAAGAAATGTCTTTACATCACACATTGTTAGTGTAATTCACTGTCAAAAGAAGCAGCCAAGAGGGCGAGAGTATGACTGATGGCCGAGTGACTTTGACACTCGGGAGTGCACTGTAGCATCCAGCTCCTGAGGAACTGCTTGAGCTGGTAATGGTGCTCCCTTTGGGTAGGACAGCCACAGGGGTCAGGAGAGGGACCTGACATTCTTCCCTGGGAGGACAGGAATACAGTTAATGTTCCTCTCAATCCATAGCATTTGTTGTTTTTAAGAGTTGTCAGACTGGGTACATGCAAGGTCCTTAGCACCACTGTGGTCCATATTCAAAATACTGTGCCCTCTTTGTGAGTGTGCTATCCTCCTTTTGCAGGCATTACCAGCCAAAATCCTGAATCCCAGGTTTGTGACCAGCTACCAAGCCAGTACCCAAGTGACAAGAACAATGCCAGCAGCAGTAGCAAATGCCATCTTCCAATAGACCTTCCGAGAGGAAAAGGGGGAAGAGTACTTGAAGACAGACACGGTGTTTGGCTGACTCACAGTTCAAGGTGAAGTCCCATTTAGTGACACAGGTCTCCATGTTTACTTTGTGACAGAGATTGTCTCAGATTTTATCAATCTGTGGGTAAATGCTGACTTTTCTAACATGTTATTCTGAAGCCTTCCTTGATCATTATAATTACAAGGTAATCTCATAACCAAACACTTTTTTAAGTGCTTATGGGGTGTCTAGATTCAAAAGGATCTGTCTCAAGTTTCTCTACTCAGTTTCCTCTCCTTCAAATGAAGATCAATATTCATCCTAAATATCCTAAAGCCAATTCCTATCCACGGATGGAAACTTTTCTAGATAAAAATGTGTATTTTTGTTGTTATAGGAATTACCAGTAAATAGAACACAAATAAAAGGAGTTTCATTCTCATTTTAAGAAGAAAATGCTTTAGAAATCATGGAAAATAACCATTATTGATAATTCATTTTTATACTGAATTTCTTTCTGAGAATATGAGAATAAAGAAAGAGAACTTTTTCGCAGATCTGCAGATCAGTGGAGACTGCCTTTCAGGAGAAGAAACCTGAGTTTTCACTGGGAGCTGATCCCACGCTTGACTTTCAGGGACACCAGCTGCAGCCACCAACAGATACATCATCAGAACCAAATGTAAGCCTTTGGGGGAAAGTGATCTGACAGGCAGCTGCCACTGCTGAATATTTGCTTAGTAGACCCTGACATCTGGCTTCTTCAGCTGCCAGGCTTGGCCTCTTCCAAAGTGCCACAGGAGACAAGTCGCTGCAGCAGGTAGGAAACTGGGAGGAGGACAAAGATTACAATTTGATGTGACTGGGAGGTAGGAAATGAGGTTGGCAGGATGTAAGGCATTCATTTGCAAACCCTTTGTGACTCCTTTTATTTTCTACTGGTTTGCTCATGACTTTGCAGTTCTAGATGTATAAATTATGATAGTAGAGGAAGGGAAAGGTGAAAGAAAGGACTGGGAAGGTTTGGACTACAACTTTTTATCTGTGTTTGCATATGCAAAAGGTTGGGATAATTCGAGGCAGCTTCAAACCAAAGCTCCAAATCGAAGGCCTCGCTACTTCTGACAAGGATGTGGACAGCAACATTGAAGGTGTCAGCAGAAAGAAATGAGATGAGGCAAGCAGTCGTGCATTAGTGATATCTAAGCATTAGAGAGTGAGGATGAAAATGAATGTTGACAAGGCAGTGGTTTGTCGAACCGCCCTGGATACTGGGGACCTGGTGACTGGAGACTCACCTGAGCTCGACATGGCATGGCAACATTCAGGTCTGTATCTGGAGCTCGACTCCCCACTGGTGTACGGGGTTTTTGTTTGATGGACAGAGCACCAACACTTCAGTCCTTTTTCAGGTGTGGGTGAGATCAGGCTGAGGCTTTTTTAAGTATAGAATAAGCCAAGATTTCATTTCCAGAGGTGGTCACTTGAGATCTGAATGGTGAGACAGGGTGAAGGGAAGTTCATGTTGCTATGCTCGGCGCGACTGCATTGTCACAGTGAAAACAAGGTGTTTGGTTTCCATGGCTTGCCAGCTGCTGGCTGTCCAGGGAGGGAATAAAAGACCAAGATGACTGACTCTTTGAAAGCAGGGTTTCTCACTGCTTCCTCCGAAGTATCTGGTCCCAGTGTGGGAGACAGACTAAGTCAGTGGTTTCGGTGAGGATAGCACTTTGTGTTGCCTCTTGGTATTGTGCGAATATCTGTTTTCCAAAAAGTTTAAATAGTTCTTTGCTTTATATAATTTTGCATATAATTGACTGAACTTCTTTGTTCAAAACTTGGCTCCTACCTAGACCTCAGTGAGGAGGAAAAGAAATTGCCTGGGTTTAAATGCTCCCCTGTTTATAATCCAAACACTGCAGCATGGAGCTATTGCGTGAGAACTGGGAAGTGAACCTGACTACAAGCCAGCTCCTCACAAATGTGAAACAAATGTCAACCTTTCATTATTCGAGACAAAATGTAAAGCAAAGAGCTACAGAGGTAATTCACTTTTTAACCTATCTTATTGAAGGACGGACATCTTCCTAGCAGTGCAGACGAGTGTCTTTATCATAAATATTGTAGCTTATGGGTCTTTAGCAAAAGTCTTTTACATGCAGTATACATAAGTTATGGCCAGGAATTAAAGCTTAATCGGTACCTTTTAAAATCTACCACGAGATGGCAGAGTTGGACTTAGAACAATTACATTTCTGTGTAAACTAGTGACTCCAAAACTTCATACTATAAAAATGTCTTTGTGTCCTATGAAGAGCAAACAAACAAGAGCCAGTCATTAAAGAAACGTCTTCCCATGGCATGGAAATGCACATCTGTATAAAACTGTAGTAGCAAACAAACTTACCAGCCAGACACTGAAACATGGGCTCCTTTCTGACTACCCCTACCCACAGTGGAGGGAATTGCCTGAGTCCTGATGTGTAAAAGAACTGAGTGAGTTGGTGGTATCTCCATTTTTTCCAGGGTCAGGCAAAGCAAAGAGCCAGCCAGCAGCTGCTGCAAGCTGGTTTCCAAAGATGCCAGAAATGCGCATGATGGTTCACTGCTAACAGCCAGAGTTCCCTTTAAACTTCCATGAACACCTTTACCGTAAAGAGAAAGCTGCACGCTTCTTGGAAAGTGCTGACCCTTACAGATTGTCCCTGCTAAGCAACTCCCTCCAAAAATAACATCTTCCCACAGCTAATGTGGTGTCTCCCATCCAGTAAAGTAGTTGTCTTGAGGGATGTCCTGAGAATCAGAGTTCCTGTGATTTTAAATGGTCACATGATCCCCAGGACACTAATTTCCAACCTGTTGTACATCGGGTCCCTGCCGTTTCTGCATGCCAAAATAAGGTAGGGAGAGTGTGTGTGGAAGTGATGGAGATACTTCACTATTAGGAAAGAAGTTAGCAATGTGTGCCCAAGTCTCTGGAAGCACTGGTCAGCATTGCTTGGCTGCTGATAGCAGAATGCTACAGACTCCTAAGGGGAAGTCCAGCTCTGTCTGTACACCTTAGGACTGCTCTGAAACCACGGACAGTCTCCCTTAGCTGTGTGAAACTTTGTTCTTGGGTAGCTAAATGGTAACTAAGGCTGTAACCAGTTACCCGATGGAGGGGATGGGATATGATGACTTGAAATAAACGTCTGGCTAGTTATACAGTGAACATACAAGCACGCACTCACACACAACTAATGTTATACACATCATACATGGTTTAAATACATGTTATACACACGTGTTGTAAATTTCTGATGAGATACACTGCCCTTTGGAGATTAAAATACCCACCTAGGGTTATTTATCCATGAAGAGCCTTGCTTGTGCGTCTCTCGTGTTTCAGAATAGTTCATTCCACTCTTTCCAGGTTCAGGAGATTTTACTTGAGCTTGCAGTGCCTGGCTGAGGTGCGATTTTCATTTTCCCACTAGATGTCAGATCGTCATAGTTGAAATCCTTGTTCTGGTCCTTTAACGAGCACCGTCTACATGACAGCTTTGTAGTTGAACTGTTTCATGTACAAAGAAAACATTAAAACCAGAATAGATATGGTGAGGCACTCTTCACCAATTTGTTTAAAATTCGACAAGTTCGCTTGCTTATTTATAGAGCTTACTATACATCAGTCTGAGATCCCAGTACATACGCAGCAGGACACATGGTTCCTGAGAGCGTCAGATGTATGCGCTTTGCAGCTCTGTTGTACCTGCACAGCTACTTTGGGCTCTTCATAAGGAAGAGTGATGGCCAAACCACTCCCGTACAGGTCTACGACATGTGTACTGTGGATCTCTGGGATTTGTGAACACAGAGCATCTCAAAATGTTCAGTATTAGGACACAAAGTAATTATTTTCCTCTCTGAACCGTAAAGGAATTGAACCTACTTTCTAAGAGCTGATAGCTCTTCTGATTGTGTAGTGAAGAGTTTTTCAGTGCCCTTTTCCCTTGTAAGTGGTGAGTTCCCTTCACTAGAGCAGGTCCAGGTCTTCAAAAAGTCCCAGCAAAAATACCTGCAGTCCTGATGCTCCTATGCTTGTGTGAGATTCTCCGGGTTCCAGTTCTGGCTTCAAATCTCAAAGCAACCTCCACTATAGCTACCAGATTTTTCCTGTTCCACTCAAACCCATGAATTGTTACAGACCCTTGGAAAGATGACCTTGAGTCACAGGACTGTTCATCTGGGTCCAGGTTTTCTCCTGTGGAATTTATTATTTATAACCTTAAGAAATTCTTTGGGGGATGGGCTTGTGCTAGTGTCATTCACTGAGTTTAATGGATTTTTTTCCTCCTTTACTTTGGTGTAAGAGAAATCAGAGCCGGTCTTGTGGATTTCTCCCCTACCAATAACTAAGTTTGCTATAGTGCTGAGTGTGCGCTAAGGAAGCAGATTAGCTGTTTCAGGGTCAAGATCTCTCCATCTAAAACCACAGCACAGAAAATTTCACAAGCCCAGCTCAAACAGCGTTGGGGATTCGAGCTCCATTAGTCGCAAAGCAGCCACTGGCACCTGAAATTTCACTTGTGAAGGAACCTGTGTCAGCTTTACATACAAAGGCAAATAGCAAATTACACTTCTGGAAGTGTCAGCTTTGTCATGTGTTGTTGCCTCAGCCATGGGAGCCTTTTAACAGCCCCAGGGAGGTGTGCTGTACTCACTCCTATCTGTATCAGTTTTCCTAAGTCTAGTGCAAGTCTTTCAAACTTTCAGTTGGGAGGATCAATGCTTCTTAATAGGTTTTCAAAGGCATGGAGCAATCTCCCACTGTCCTGCAACCTAGGTAAGGACCTTGGCATCTTGTAGCGCTAATTGGAGCCTGTTACAGCTGGGCTGACCATTGGACTGTGGCAGCATCAGGCACACAAAGGTCACCCAACCTCTTTTTTTTTGTAAGTGGTGCCCAGAGCTGGCCATGTCATGGAAGGTGGTGATCTTGCTTCTTCACACATCTAATTTGAATGACTCCAGTTGTGGTGGATTAGTACTGATTGGACATAATAATCAGGACCATCCCACTGCCCCATGCTGCTGGGAGCTCCCTTGCCCCCATTACGTGGTAATCTTTTCCATGCACTTTTGTAGATGTCAAGCTGCCAAAGCAATTCTCTGGGTTGGTTTGTTTGTTCTTTCCCTGCCCCAGGATCCTCCTAGTTAGTTGATGTAAAAAGGTGGATTTGCAGACCCGTCTCTCAGGGAGGGTTTGGCTCTTCAGACAGCTGTACAAGTCCATCAAATACAGCCATGTAGAAATACTTCATTTTCCCCAGACGTAGCCATTCCTTCAGGCTCCCAGCCTGTTTCAAGCCCATTCCTCTTTGTGTCCATCTGCAATTTGCTGCAAGAGTCTTTTGTTGCCAAATATTGTTTTGACTACACACAAACAGATGATTCCTAGAAACTATCTGAATTGATCTAATGGAAAGCCGAAGACCTGTGGCAATGAAAAGACCAGTGATACAGTAGTGACAGGTTTTCTGAGCACAAAAATCTTGTGACTAGAAGTCCAATACTTCATAGACTGCAGAAGGGAGAGCTTTATATCATTTCCAGCTCACTAATAGTGTTGCCAGCTCTCATGATTTTATCATGAGTCTCGTGATATTCTCCTTAAAAGCTTAGTTTCTGGAGTCAGACAATTACATGAGAATCTTTCTCTCTTTTTTTAAACTTTTTTTTCTTAGCAGCAAGTTTCTAGCCCTGCTGCTTCCAAGGGGAGAAAAAAGGAAAGAGAAAAAAATGTACACAAAAGCTTTAAAACATGACCAGAATTTTTCTTTAAGACTCAAAAAACCCAAGAATGCAAACCAAAAGAGGAACATAGATATTACTGTTTGCTTGTTTCTTTTTAATCTTGTGGGTTTTTTTAAAGCCAACCTCATGCCCAGTTCATGATATTTGAATGCTTGGGATTGGCAACACTGTTTTGAGAGACCTAATACGTATGTGTAGCACTGGAAGTCCTGTTGTGGCATTTATTTTTAGAAAAGCTATTTTAGCTCATTTGGCACATACTTTATAGCTCCATCTACCTTGTATAGTTAGACTCATGGGGCCAGATCCTTCACTGGAGCAAATTAGAGCAAGACCAGTGATTTAAACCATCTGGAGATCTAGCCCATGGTGAAGTCATCTGGCTTTACTGGCAAAGTGATACAAAATATAGTCCCAATAACATTTTTTTAAAACTCCATAAAATGTGCCTAAAATAGTCTTTCGTCGTTCTGGAGCAGATGTGGTATATACAGAGAACATAGGATGGAGAGCTTCAGAGGATTTTCTTGCTTCTTGTCTGAGAGTATCCCCGTAGCTCACTCCATCAGATCTGCCTTTTGTGGCTTTTGTACCCTTCCCGTGCACTGCACCACAACTGAGCTGCTGCTTAAGTGTGTCTGTGCTGGGTGCTGTAAAGTCATCCCCATGTGTGTGATTTTCCATACCGGGGACTTACCCACTGTGTTTCCTTTCCTTCATAACCTTTTACCCATTGCAGTGAAACCATGAGCTTGGCAGGCATGAAGGAGCCCCTTGGATAACAGCTGTACTCCAGTCCCTTTGTGCTGGACTCTTAAAAGTCCTCTGAGGTCAGACAAGGTCAGCCCCATTCTGGGGTTGGATCCCTCAAGGACCACAGAGGAGCTGCAGGAAGCAGTCTTGGTGACTCAGCTGATGGCAGTCCTCCTGCTGGTTCAGCACTGAGCCGATGCTCCAGTGTGACGTGAGAAGGCAATGTTTGCTTGGACATCCTTCAGACGAAGTGCAAGGTGGGGACTCTGACCACTTTGTTTCCAAAAGATCTTACAAACCCTTTTTGTAGGAACAAAAATTGGAGTGCCCTTTCTGGAGGCTGAAGTGGTCAAAGAAATGTGATTACTAATTCAAATCTAGGGAAATGTATTTTTAAAAAATAAGTAATTCGTTGCCAGCTCTTCCTCCAGACTTTCTGCAGTAAGAGTTCCCAGAGCGTCACGCAGAGCTCCCGAACGTTGCTAAACCATTCCACTTTGCTGGCTGCACTTCACGAGGCTGAGTTCCCCTGCTACCAGTGTTATTCAAAACTGCTCTTTGACTTTAATTTCTGTGACTGTTGTTGACACTGCACCAGAAACATGTGAGCCCCTCACCTATTATTCAGTAATTCCAGTGACAATCACCAGAGCAAATTAAGCAGTGACGCTCTGAGCTTCTGCAGTAACTTCTGCTCAGCTATCTCCAGTTGCTTTCATGGAAGTTGAGTGTTTTGTAGTTCACAACAACTCTCTTCAAAGGTGATGGTGGGAAGGGGACTGCAGCTCAGCATCTCAGCTGCCAGCTGTGCGGTGCCCTGAGACACTCTTGCGGCTAGAGCTCTTTTCTCCCAGGAAAGCGCTGTAGGTAGGATAGCCCAGTTCCTCAGGGACTGTGCAAACACAAGACCCAGGGCTCACCGTGGTCTTCTGAATTGCAGGTTTTGTTTGTTGTGGGCTTTCTCGTGGTTCTGCCTGCGACAATCCTTGATTGAGTTATTCTCCTACCGTACAGTTTGTGCTTTCTATCTTTTGGCTACAGGGTATGCGCTGTCTCATGTTACAGCATCTCTACGCTTTTTGTTTCTCTGTGTTTGCTTTGGGTTTTTCTCTGGACTCATCCAGAACCTGATTAAATAACACTGTCCTGGGCAGTTAACGCTTTAGAAAAGATGGAGAAACTGGGCATTAGCCAGAGAGCATTTGGAGAGAAACACAGACGTGGGCTGTGCTTAAAACCCCTGGGACCAGGCACCCAGCACAGGCTGGTGGAAAGTGCTTTAATACTGTGTAGACTCACTCTCTGCTTGCTGCTGTCTTCGAAGGTGTCTTGCACTTCAGAAGGTAACTGTAACATTCTCTGAAAGCTGAGGAAAAGGCTGGGCAAGCACAGTCCTTCAGGGTATACCTGATTACTTTTAGCACAATTTATTCTTGTGTGGTCAGAAGGGGAAAAATTAGTTTAGCAGCATAAGAAAATGTTTCCTGGGTTAAATAGGTTCTTCTCAGAATATTGCACATTCTTTCAGACAAGTTGTGGAGGTGTGTTGAGAGAAGTCCCGGGATGGGACAAACCATTGCACCAGGATCCTTTGAGTCACTTGTTCTGGGAGAACCCTACTGCTGCTTTGGCGTTCTGGGACCAACTGACAGAAGGACTTTAAACGGTATTCTTTCTGATATTTGGAATTTGTTAAAAAGTCAGGACTACTGGGCTGTATCCAGTGTTTGTCAGCATCTCAGGATGACACTTGCAGAGAGGAATGTTGTTCTTTGCATTGATTACAATCTGCATGGCCAGTACAGAGGTGTTCACACTGTAAGCACCTCGCTTGGGGAAGCGCAACTCCCCTTGGGGCTGCCTGGGTGGCTGGGGAAAGCACAGCTTCTCCAAAGAGGGATTCACAGCCACAGCCTGACTTACATGTGCTGACATGACCCATGCACAAGTCTCTCCCTCTACATTCATACATTGGGAACCCAGAGTAATACCCTCCTAGGTTAGACACTCAGTGTGGTGCCCCCATTTTTCGTCACTCCCACCATGTCACGGTTTGTATTTACGATATGGCATAATGGCTCTGCCAGCTGGAATTGAGAATTTTGCGGTGATACTAGAAGATTAATTGGTGTATTAATAGGTCATATTACTACAAAACCAGATGTATCCCACATTTTTATTTCAACATAATATCATGGGGTTTTTTCATGTTTTATGCTAAACAGTTTTGTAATTGCTGATTCTGAGGGAATCAAGGATTGATAAACTACATATTAACAACATAATCTCTCTTCTCCTTGTGTGTAAGACTGTTACTACAAGTGTATTTTCTAGGGTTTGTCCACTCCAAATTTTGGAAGTCTCTAGGGTTGGAATTTATCTGGTCTTGGTTTGTTTATTAATATAAATGCTGTAATTTTCACTCTGTTTGGAAAACTTTATTTGAATCTGTGCATCAGAAGCAGTGGGCTGAAATTACTGAATGGTTAGAAGGTGGTAGAAAGCATTTCAGACTTTTGATGAAAGTTTATGTGGTCCTTCCTCATCACCTCCTGATGATGCCATTGTTCTATAAATATGTTAACAGAACTAAATTGTCTTGGATTCTTAAATAGTTACGGCACTTCAGCCAAGGACACTTACATTGCAGTGGTGCTCAATGTGATTCTAAAGTATAGAAGTTGCACATTTATCTTGTGTACGGCTACATAGTCTAGCATATTATCTACCAGTGAGGACTATATCCTGTCTGCACAGGCCATGAGCCATGCAGAGATCATCTCCTGTGTGTAAAGCCAGCAGGTTTTAGACTCTGTTTTGGAAATGTTTGGGGTCTTTCTGGAAGAAAGGAATTGTATAAGTGTTATAGAGCTACCCACCTATAGTTTCATATTATTCTAAAAACCAATACCAAAGAAAAGAGAGAAAGAAGTGTTTTAGTTCTGTGGAAAAGTTTGATGCTGTGCTTTTCAATGGAAATAACTTTTTTCCCTGTGGATGCATAACTTTATAGCACCGGTTCCCTAAGTATATGTAAAACGTATTCTGCCAGTAAACCACTTCTTGTGTAGACAATATGCATATTTATTTGTAAAACATACACACACTGTCATCTGTCTAATGTTTTGCATGTTACCCAGTTTCAAATGAGTAGCATAAAATACCTGCATTAGGCCACAGCATGTTAGTAAAACTTCTCTGTTTTCCTATCATCATAAGAGGAAGTTCTGAACTAGCGATTCAGCTCTTCACTCACTAGCAATTGCGGTTCGTAACTCCAAACCCTATTAAACAGGGTATAAAATCCTGTTGCGGTGGCAGTTTGGGTTGTGTTCCCTTCGTGAGGAACACTGTGCAACACATAAAGTTCAGCAGAGAATCTAGAGAAAAGGGGTATCCAAGCATTCAACATTCACCACAATGCTTCATAAAAGAAATCTCGGTGAAAACAAAAGCAGGAAACTCAACTATTCTGAGAAGCACTTTAAAGTAGCACTAGTTTCAGCTACCAGGTATTTGCACTATCAATCAAAATATATTTATTTATCAGTTGACTCATATATTAAAACTCCAGGCTATGCAGAGTAAGAGGCAGAAGAGAAATATTGAATGTATACATACAAAAATACTGAAGCCTACACTTTCTGAAAATAATACATAAATGTCATTTGCTGACAGAAAAACAGATTGTTGTAAAAGGAACTCCAGAAATGACCTGACATCAGAATCACAATTTCCTGTGTCACAGGTTAGTGAGAAATTGCTTCTTTACAGCCTAACAATTCAAGGAATAATGACCTAACATTGTTCCACTGTGAATTGGGGCCAAGAGATATATTTTTGCAGGTAGCAACAAATAAGAACAAACCTTGCAAAGAACTAGAATGCATAAATCCTAAAGCACACTGGAGAATTCACCAGTTTTGACACAAGCAATCTATAAACAATATAACTGATTTGAAATATATTAGGTATGATTGCAAACATTACTTGTCTCTTCAGCAAAACCAGGTTGGACCTCTGCAGGTAGTACACGGGAGGGCTATTTAGGGATGTTACAGGGGTTTGGGGTCCTTCTGATTCCAGATGTTGATGTCACTCATTTATTCAACAAATGTAATGGAAATTCACATTGGCTTTAGTTTTCAGAGACCTCATGCTGTTCAGCCAACAGTTTCGTATACTCATGTCCACATTTTTTGCTCACCGTCTTCATATGTTAGTCAAGATTTACAGCAAAGGATGGGTATTTTGGATGCCGGATTTGAGATAACTCACAGACACCTGATTTTCAAAGAAGGCAGCCTACTTCTGAAAATTTGAGCACTGAAAATTAGGAGCCCTTTCCAAAACTCTGAGCATTTACACAACTTTGGCCATCGTTCTCCAACCCTTGGAGATGTTATCTTGAGAAAGGGGCCCTCAGTACACAAGAACTCTGAGATGTGGATGATACGGTCATATTCTTGTTTCTAATCTTTTTATTCCTTTACAGCCTCCTAAAACTAGGACTAGTGTGACAGTCCATGCTTTTGCTGAAGTGTCATCTAGAAAGTTCGCAGTTCCTCCAAAAAACTTATAAAAAGTGACTCACAAAAGCAAACAAGTTGAGATGTTTCCAAATACTTTATATATCCTGACATTCAGAGCAGCAGAAATGAGACTGAGCTCTGACAAAAGATTTCTTCTTGAAAAAGCACTATTTAGTAGCCTGAATTTGGGTCTAGGAATTGGGATTTCCTTTCCAGCTTTATCAGGGACTCTATCTGACCTTAGATGAGATAAGCACTAGATATCCTAATTAATACGTTTATTTCTGGAACTGTAAAGGTTAAATGGATAAAGTTTTTTTGGTTGGGGAAAGCAAAAACTCTTACTAGAATCACTGGCCACTATAGGTAATATTTTAGCAGTCTAGCATCAGGGCAAATTAGTGCAAGTTATTAATCAGTATATATACACTGATACACAGTGTGTACATGCAATGTAGTGTAATGTGTACAGCACCAAATTATATTTCGCAGTGATAGGGATTCTGCTTTTCTGCAAAACCCAACAAACTTTCTCTTCCTGGAGTGAATGAAAAGACTTCTTGGTAGTGTTCTGTGATGAAATGTAAACACAGCTTTCAACAAATCTCATTAATTTCATATCAATGGCCGAGTTTTTCCTTCTGTACATTGCCAACTCCAGTTGTTTGCAGTTATTCACGCAATGCCACGTACAGGTACCCCAGCTACTATTAAGTGCATTCCACCCCCTGCTCTCCTCTCCTCCCCTTCAGGAGACAACACACTTCAAGTGACCCAATCAACCCTGGGCAAGGAAGTTGTTATCTGGCTCCTCATCAAATCAGGCATTTTGCTGGGGATGGAGGAAGTCCAGCAGGAGCCCGGCCAGGCTGGTGTGCAGCTCTTCTCCATTCTGAACCCCCCTGGGCAGGCAGAGCCCTGCAGCCCATCCCCTAACGGGCAGAGGGGGCTGTGGTTAGAGGGACAGGGAGAAGAGGAATAAAGAATGAGAAACTGCACAGGACCTTGAGAAAAGACCATCTCTCAGAAGCTGTGCGTTGTATTATCACATCCACGCCAAAGAGCAATGCTTCTGCAGTACCGCTTGTTTTCCTCTCCCCACTTAAGTATGGTGTACTGCTACTTTTCTACAGCTGGGAGCGCTGTGAGAGGCATGGACCCAGACCCGAGCTTTTCATGTTAAACTTTCTACAGTTCGTGTGCTGGAGCTTGCAGTTCCTACTCTTAGAGCAGTAAGTGTTTTCTGTTTCAGATCTGAATGGGAGCAGGGTCCCCTCACCATTTGTGAATGGGACGGGACTGGCAAGCGCAGCCCCAAGTGTGACGCTTCTTGAAAACCGTGCAGACATGATGGGCTTTGTGCATTTTGAAGAAGCTTCTGTCCTTCACTGAAGACAGGTAATGGATGGCATGTATAGTCCTAGTTCATGGTGAATGCACTCTCAAATGGTTTGCTTATCATTTTATGAGCAGTGATTTCAGTGTAAGTAGTCACGTGAGTAAGGTCCTGTTTGAGCAGGACACTTCAATTTGTGTTTAAAGTTGAGTAAGATCTTGCATGGTCTCTGAAATGAATGGCAGGCTTCCAGGCCAGTTTTGCAGTAAATAAAAGTAGCATCTCCTTTGCTGACGTAGCATGCAAGCATCCTTTCACAATCATGGAAAAATCTTGGAAAAGTTTATGGCATTATCTCAATATTCATGATCCAACATAGGTTAAACCTGGCAAGAATCGATTTTTGCTGGGGGTGGGGGGGAGTTAGGGGGCAAGAAAAGAAAAAAGAAGCAGCTATCAGGAAATTAGCATTCCAGTTACACTTTGGATGTGCTTTGGAGAGAGGAAAAATAAAATAAGGCTTCATCAAAATACAGAGCGCAGGAAGATGGCACCTGCCTCAAGGAACTTACCACTGAAGCTTTAAACAAGAGACAACACATACATGGAGGCAGATAGGAATCAGAACTGCATATCATCCCGGTGAGTATTTTCTCATTGTCTACGCACAGTTATGATTTCCCCGAGGTAACAGGGCTACTTTAAAAAAAGAAGTGAATGTATTGTGCCAAAAAGATCTTCCCCACTCTCCTAGCAAATTCTGAGCCAGCATTGCACACGACATTGTTCATTTATTAAATATCATTGTGATTAATTATATTCTATAGATACAATGTGCATTCAGACTTGGCGCAACTTCATTGACCCCAGAGCTGGTACAGCTGTTTAAATCAGGGCAGAACCGATCATGTACTGCTTCCCACTTGGACTTAAACCAGACATCATAAAGATATGAGTTGCACGAAACATGATTTTAGGCCTCTATCTCCTAGTGATCATCCCACCTGTAATTATTTTCTTCATTCTAAAAGAGAAGCATATTTAAACATGAATTTTTTTTGGTAGCTTCTACCCGCTAGTATCTTTTGGAATAGTCAAATGGGCCTTTCAATTTGTCATGAGGATCTATGAAGATTGTAGAAATAAATTCTATAGACATGAACAGAACAGAACGGAGCATCCCCCATTGGTTTTTCAACCATTTTATTTAAATATTTTCCTTAATAAAAAAATACAGTCCTCTTTCAGAACTGTATTAAACATTTTAAAAGCCACGTTCATGTCTTTTGAGGCTGGTCTAACTTTCTCTGCGGTTAAGCAGATTTGTTCAATTGACCTAACGGAAGTGGGACAGATCCCAAATATAGCAATCCTGGACCTGGTGATATGCCAATCTTGTGTCATTGAAATTTTTTTTTTAATTGTGATTAAAAAACCCTCTTCCCTTAGTCCAGAACATTTTTGAACGTACGCTCTATATCCCCAGATATCCACACACTCACGCTACAGCAAGGTGTACGAAGTATACATTGTCATGTGTCTTTACATCCCTACTTGGTTTCTTCCCCATCAAGTTGTACAAGAGCAGGAGGGAAGACCAGAGGGAAGAGCTGAACTTTGACCCCTTGTTCATATTTTAGTTCTTTTATGTATACCAAATGTCAGTCATTCTGTCGTCTATTTAATCTCGGACACCTATGGAAGATTAAGAGAGGGCAGTTCAATGAGCAGAGCAGGAGAGGGAAGGATGGATCAGCTACAGCAGTCAGATAATGTAAAAGCCAGCTCAAAGTTCTCAAAAAAGAAACCTCCAGCCGTCACCAACCATCATCCTTCTGACAAAAAGGAGGAGTTTCTGTCCAGGCTTAAAAATCAACGTCTTCTAAAGGACTGATGCATATTAATTCTAGAAAGAAAAGTGTCCTTCTTAACCACGTAACTGCCCTGAATTAATCCTTTAATTCCTCCTCCTCCTTTTGTTTTTGAATATGTTGTTGGTCAACGGTCTGGATGGACACATGTTTATAACTATGCAACAAGATTTTAGAACATATCTAATGTTAATTTTTTGCCAGCTTCTCTGTCTGGTCCATCCAAAAAACTCTTATTCTAACCCACCACCCTAGCTGCCGGGTCATCTGTCCCCAGTAAAGTAACCTGGGAATACAAATGGGCTTTGTTTTCTGGAGATCAATGACTTGGTTTGTTCCTACTTTTGGTAACCAAAGCCCCTCACTCCACTGTGGAGTGCTCTTCAGTAGTAGGTGCAATGAAACCCCTCTCAGCGCAAAATTCACCATCTGCATAGGGTAAGGTTGCGCTGCTGTGCCGGCATGGACTGCATGCGTACCAAGGGGAGAGGAGGGAGTTTCTTGGGATAAGATAGTGTGGGTGCATGCTAGTGCTAGTCTTTGACCAAAAAAAAGTTGCAATGTTGGTGGTTGGCAAAACAGCCCGTTGCCTCACCATCCTCCCCAAGCTTATCTGAATGGAACAAATGTGATTCGGGGGTGTGTGGGAAGGTGGCTGTCACCCTCAAACATCAGCCTTCTAACGCCATCCAAAAAAAATTTAAAAAGAGGTGTGCAAACTTTCAGGCAGAAGGCACCCAAATTAATAGCAAGTTTTTAGGATTAAAATTGTGGTATCGAGGCTGGGGTCCAGCCAGGTTGCTTTGCACAGGCTGGAAGGGGAAGGTTTCTGCGTGGCATAGAGCTCATTTTCCACTCGCCCGGACCTGGGCTGCATGTCTGGCAAATCCGCTGGCAAATGTTAACACTGCCCAAGGGACTGAAAGTGAAGCTGGGGGCTGAAGTGGCATGCGGTTGCCATGGTACTGGCCATAATCCTGCCGGAGTCAGATACCCTGATGATACGGCGAGTTTCAGCTTGCTCTGGGGTACAGCACGGTGACCCTCCCCAGCAGCATCTGGTTCTGCTTTAAACTTTTGATAAATTCCATAGCCAAAGAAATCAAAACAAATCAAGTAACAAGCCCAGTCTGGCCGAAGTCCAAGCTGAAACTGCTGCATTCCTCGTTGGTATTACAGTTAATGCACCAGATCTGTGCAAACGCAGACATTTGGGGTGGGAGCGGGGCACTTCTTGGAGATTCTTTCTCCTCTCCTCGCAGTCTCCGTCCCAAAACAGGAGGATTAAAAGCGATGAACGTGCTCGGGTGAGGTTGGTCACGGGAACGATCCCTAGCGAGCGCTTCTCCCGCGGGAGATGTTCTCGCAGGCTGCAGCCGCCCGAGCGCCGGCTCCCCCCGGGCTGCGGCCGCGGCTGCCGAGATGGTCCGCGGGGCTGAGCTGCCTCCGGCCCCGGCGGGGAGGGGGCTTGGAAAGCAGCGTAAACTCCCGGGAGGGGGAAAAAGGAAAAAAAAAAGCACACCACCAAAGTTGGAGAAAACC
>Ga0065711_1027748_pt1 | contig 46287 bp, 32 predicted proteins | sample Hoacrofraction12_FD_59098 | JGI IMG/M metagenome (GOLD analysis project Ga0065711, IMG submission 59098) | Hoatzin crop microbial communities from Cojedes, Venezuela - Epithelial fraction 12 v2 (version 2) | ecosystem: Host-associated > Birds > Digestive system > Esophagus > Crop | place... | reverse complement strand
AAAAAAAAAAAAAAAAAAATCCTTCTTCTCTTTTAGGGTAAACTGGCAGGTTTGTGTGGAAATTTTGACAAATATACTTCAAATGATCTGACTACGTCAAACAACATGGAGGTGAGAAATGCACAGGTGTTTGGAGATAGCTGGATATTAGGACAGGTAAGTCCCATGTCCAGTAAAAATTTAGAAGAAAAGGATAATAATTTTAATTTATAAATAAACATATTATGAGCACATGGTGTACAGGGATTCTTTAAACTCCTGGTCAATGTATAAGAGGACATTTTCATTTTTATGTCTGTAGATGTGAAAAGTGTTGATAATGTTTTATGTCATAGCAAATACTATACTGAATTTAAATGAAACCAAACAATCTCTTTCGGGAAGAATATGTTTTTCCCTATATAAGATAATTATCATAGCTATCTGGATTGCAGTTTTCTACAAAGTTAGATACAATGCTTCTGATATTTTGGATTCAGCCCAATTTTAAAATCAATTATAATTCCTCCAGTGTTGATAGCATCAAGATATTGAAAGCAAATAGAAATGAACGCTGGAAAAAAAAGATCTGGAAAAAAGTTTCTTTTTGAACACTGAAAAAAAACAAATGGTGATTTTTTTTTTTTTAGTTGCTGTTTGTAAACAGAGAACAAACTGACAAAGCAGCGGTGGTGAAGGGGTGCGACAGAAAAGGCTCAAAACAGCAAGAGGCACCACCCAGTATGAAAACTTTGTTTCCAAGGAGGAGGGAAGAGGCTATAGAGAGTGAAGGACTGCAACTGTGTTTTATGACAAAGGAGAACAGGCATTTTATTAATTTGTGCTGAGATGTAAGGTTTTATAGCCTTGTGAACCTCCTGAAAAATCAGTATTTGTAAAGCACTCCCTTAGGATGTCTGTGAGAACTAGTTTTTAATCTGTTCCCTCCTTGACTCACAGCAGGGAGATGAACTAAAATCTCTCACCTCGTGAAAGCAAATGATACCTATTCTGCTTCGCAGTAAAGATTTTGAGGCTTCTCTCCCTCAGTATCTCCCTTTGGATCTCTCTTACTCTACATAAATTGTTTAAATTGTGTGAGTGAGCAAGGCAAATGTGTAGTGTTGGTGGTTACACTGCTCATCTAGAAGGTGGTACATAAAGAAATGTGTAAATACTTTGTATTAAGTCTATGAATTTTTATATTCCAATTTATCAGTTCAGTGGCTGCTTTAAAAAAGTGTGTGGTGTTTGCACAGCACATTAACTTCTAGGATGTTATGACCTTTGCTTATGCAGCCCAAACTTGCACTTGCCTTTTGGGGGCCATATATATATGCCTGTACTTGTAAAATCTCATGCAATCTTCCAGTCGCTGTGGCTGCCAAAGCACTCAGGATCTGAGTTCAATAATGGCCTCTCAGGCAGCCTGCGCTCAGCCAGGCTTGACACTTCATCTGCCTCCGCAGTAGGCATTAGGGATTTTTTCAGAAAGGACCTTTGGCCTCCATAGAGATGTATCCTGGTCATCTTTTCTGCAAAATCTAAATGCTGTAAAGGAATATGTGATAGCTGGAGGCCTGGAGCCCAACTCTTCTACTGGCAAACATGCTTGCATTGGCGCTGTGAAGCATGGGATGCTTCCAAGGTTTCTTCCCTCTGTGAGTGGCAGCAGCACGTCTGCCTGCGGCAGCATCCAAGCATCTGCACACAGGGGGACTGTAGGTGGGTGACTGCACTGCACCTGAGCCTGAGCTGGGACACCTCAGTGCTGCCTACGGATCCATCATTACCCCGTACTGGGCGTCCCTGCTGCACCAAGAGAGTACAGTTTTGGATGAACTCATGTTTTCTGAGATGAATGTAATTTGTTATATTTTTCTGTTCGTTTGTTTTTCTTCTTGAAGAGAGACTTTAGGAGAGGGAGTTACATCTCAGCCATTTTTGAGTTATCACTATGATCTTTGACTCTATTTTTTTTTTTTATGAGTTACTCTCTTCCTACCGCTGCTTCTTTATTTGAACTTACAGGGCTAAATCCATCTGCAGTGTGACTCCATTTAAAGTCAGTGCAAAACCACAAGGGATGGGTTTGGACCATGTATTTGTTTGTGATGTTACAGTTGGTTGCTCTGGTAATGATTATAATGTGTCACAAAGAAAACATTTTGTCTTTATGCACCGAGCAGACAGCAGGAACATTTTAGTACTTCAGAACAAAACACAAAGATTCTTTTTTTGTGCAAATGTTTTCTATTATAATAACAAATCAGGGAAAGGGGAAGATGAAGAAGATGGCATTTAAACTTTGCTTTTGTTTTCTGAGTATGCAGGTATTGTACTATATAATACTATAGTGTACCTGGGTCCATAAAATGTTTGTGGTGTTTTTGCTTGTTTTTAAGTGCAAGAGCCCAAACGAAACACTAAGACCATGTGAGGTACATCAGAGCAAGTTCCCTTATGCCAAAAAGGAATGCTCAATTTTATACAGTGATGTTTTTGCACCTTGTCGCAATGTGGTAAGTTTATGAAATATCCAAGATGTGTGCTTATGTAGGAGAATATTAGAATTCCAGTAATTACTTTCTTCTTACTATTTCCCTCAGTCTGAATGCCGTGGAGGATACAGAGTAGAGCCCTGCAAGTATCTCTATGTGGGTGGGCTATGTTTGTGCAGAGCTCTTTGTTCCTTTCAAAACTGGAGCCTAAACAGAATAGTGGTTAACAGGGAGCTATGAGTTAGTAGAATGGATAACCACAGTTCTGTTCTCTTTAGGTTTTATTTGTATCTTTTATTTATATAGGTAACTAAATTTTTAAGGCTTTTGTATATATTGCAGGATTCTAAAACATGCGTTCCTGTAATGTGCCTACAGCTGATCTCAAATGGCTTTATTTTGTTAACTGTTCTGCTCAATATATAAAGAAATACAAGAGAGCGAGATTTCAGCTTCAGAGCTATCAGTATTTTTCATTGGCTGACAGCTTATCATCTGCTTTTTATCAAAACTCTGAGGTTGGTGTCAGTCTTTTCCCAAAACATGTCTGAACCAGGGACTTGAGTTACAAGAATGTCCTTAAGTTCAGTCTAGACAAGATGGGGAAAACAACGGCTTGTGTGAGAACCACAGAATCATAGAATGGTTGTGGTTGGAAGGGACGTTTAGAGGTCATCTAGCCCAACCCCCCTGCAGTGAACAGGGACATCTTCAACTGGACCGGGTTGCTTAGAACCAACGTGGCCTTGAGTGTTTCCAGTGATGGGGCCGCTACCACTTCTCTGGGCAACCTGTTCCAGTGTTGCACCACCCTCACTGTCAAAAATTTCTTCCTGATATCCAGTCTAAGTTTACCCTCTTTTAGTTTAAAACCATTACCCCTTGTCCTATCGTAACAGGCCTTGCTAAAAAGTTTGTCCCCATCTTTCTTATAAGCCCCCTTTAAGTACTGAAAGTACTGAATCTTATATTTCATTTTTTTATTCCACCCTTTATCAACACAAGACACGCTCTATACATTTTTTCCTATTTCTGATTTTAGCCTCCAAAAGCTATTTAATTATTGAAGGTGCTTCTTTATACCTGTGCAAGCGAGAACCTCTATGACATTTCATCTCAGTATTTTATTTTCATTATGACTATTAATACTAAATGAGATCATTAGATGTCCCAGCTGAACTGCCTGACTTTCAGGACTGAAGTTTGATATCAACATGGTTAGGAATTTGCCTGAGGAGGAGGTTGCAGTAGCTTAACCGGAGAGATTTATTAATGTTGACTTTAGTTACTATGTAAAAAATTTTTTGAGCATGTGCCGGAGAACATAGTGCTGAGTGTATTTTCAAAGTGGAAAGTAATAAATAAAAATATAACTTTTGAGAGTTTTTAAGGAGCTGTATTGTTATAACTCGTAAAGATGCTTTCTCTTGAACATTGATTTTCTATATCTTATCCATGTTGTGATTAAAATTTACAAACGTAAAAAATTTAGCATAACTATGTAAAAAAAGCATGTCAGGTGCAAAACATCTTTTAATTAATAATCAAGTATTTTCACATGCACGTATCCATCTTGTATAGGACAGCCTGTAAAGCAAACGTCTTTCAGGTGTTTTTACAACCTATTCATTAGTATGTGAAAATACAGCTCTTAACAAATGTAATGTAAAGTGACCTCCTGTCAAGGATATCTGCAGCTGACTGCTGGCTGTACGGGTTGGGAACTGGATGCCAAGGCAAAAAGCCCAAGCAGAGACTGACACTGAGGGCAGGGAAGGAACAGATAGTGTAGATGTGGGTTCCAGGACGTGCTCGGAGCAGCGCTCTCACAGTCGCTCCTGCTGTGCGAGGGGGTGTGGAGGATCCTGCCATGCATGGAGGCAAGCTCCTGCCTGTGGGACAGGCGGCCTCAGAGTTCAGCTGAGGCTGGAAAACCCTGTTTTCAGAGAGGCAAAGCCTTGTATCTCTGGCTGGCAGTGACTGATGGATTGCAGTTGCCTGGCTAAGCGCTGAACTCAGTGGGGACTGAGGACCCTCAACACTCGCAGAAAAAATGATCTTCCTCATAACTCCTGAACTCAGCAGAAGCTTTGACCCGAGGCTTCCAGTTTGTCACTACAGCATGATGTTGCTGTCCCATGGAGAGATGCTGTCCTGCAGACATGAGAAACAGGTTGAGCTCTTTGGAGCCGGTCTGCTGTTTGGCAGTTCCTGCAAAGCTATCATCACAGCCATTTTCAGTGGAACTAATGCTCATGCTCCCACCCCAGTGATATCCTGGTTTTCAAAATAAGAAAAACATTGAAAAGAAATGGCATCTCTCTCCGCTGGAGGTGGAAGAACAGTCTTCGTATCCCTGCCAGCTGCTAGAAACTGCCAGCTGAGGAGCTGTCTCTGTGTTGGAGAAGTGCTGCTTTGTTACTGTGGTGGTATTTCTGTAATCTGACGTGTGCTATTTGAGTGCTCTACAACTGAGCTAGACCAGAGTCTAAACTGAAGAAAAGCATTGCTTTAAACATTCCATGAGTTGAGTAAGAACACTGTTTTGGAAACATTGCTCAACTTTACAAAAAAAGATGACTAAAACCCAAGAAGTAATATGTATCATGTAAAACCATGAAATAATGTGGGATTTCAGAGTGAAGATTTGGGTTTCTGCTCTAATGAAGGTTTGAGGGAAAAGTATATTAAAATCCTGGTAGAGTGCAGAAATATTTTTCTGCAAACTGTCACCAGCATGCTCAAGCTTTCTTTCCTTGGCCAAAATGCCCTCTACAAATTATTACTTTAATTACCTGATAATCAGAGCTGCAGCTCTTTGTTGTTGTTCTTGCAAAACAGACAGGATGACTATAGATGGCAGTATTTGCCTTACAAAACCAGAACTGCCAGCTTCAGTATACGCTCCAAAACCAACCACCGGCAAGTGTATGGACAGATATACTTGTTAATAGTCACTGATTCAAATCTTCTCTTGGCCTGTAACACAGGTATAAGCTGATCATTCAAAGTGTACTTTTTGTAGAGGACTGTACCAAAACCTTAGAAAATACCTTATTTTTGTGTTAAATTCTTTGTCAATCCAGGGGTAGCACTCCTGAAAATGGTGCAACAGGAATTTGTGCAGCTCATGCAATTAAGTCACCAGTCCTCTTTTTTTTTCTTTTTTTTTTTTTTTTCCGCCAGATTGATGTGACTTCTTTTGTCAAAAATTGTCACACAGATACGTGCAACTGCAATCTTGGTGGGGACTGCGAGTGCTTGTGTACCAGTATTGCAGCGTATGCCCACAAGTGCTGCCAGCAAGGAGCAGTGATTCACTGGCGATCTCCTTCGCTCTGTGGTATGTACCTGGGCTGGCCTCGCACCGGAGCTCATCTTTGTGGCATCTTGTGCCTTTTGCTGCCTAGTAATACAAATATGACAGAAGAAGGTGGATAAGAAATGTACTTCACATTTTTCAAGCTGTCTGTGTGTTAGCTGTTAGTCTTATACAACTAAATTTGCTGTCTTAATGAAAAGGAGTGGCTGTGCTGAGGGTGTGCCAGTGCGGAGACTGTTGGAAAGGCATGGGTATACCACATCTGGGGCATGTCCAGTGTTCTCTGTGGGGCTGCAGTAGGCTGTGTTCTACTTTTCATTGACAGCAAGAAGAGTTCTTGGTTGTAGAACAGTCCATGCTTCAGGTCTGCTGTCCAGGCACATCTTTAAATACAGCTGTATGTCACTGACCGAAACACATTATGGGAAATGAAACTTCCTCTGATGAAAGTTAGTTTTACATTTTTAGGATGCAGATATGCATAGATTGTGTTGTTGCTTTGTAACAATAATGTGCTTGTTTTCTTTTTCTTTTAGCTTATGACTGTGAATATTACAATCAAGGTATGTAGCATTTGATATTAGTGTCTTTGATTCATCCTCATATTTATATACCTTGCTGAATACACTTACTCTTCATGTTTTCTAGCATACCAGCTAGCTATGTGCAAGTCACAAATCTCCCTGCAGCCAAAATTGAATCCATTATTATAAAGCATTTAGTTGCAGATAATTCCCCATACTGACCACTCTAGAATATGGAAGGCATCTTTGACATGCTATTCTACCCTCTTTCTTTCTATATGATGCTATTTTGAGATATTTATCTCTCCCTCTTCACTTATTCCGTTTCTCTTTTAAAAGCAAATACCCAAGAGACACTTTTCTTACATCAGTTCACTCAGACTAACCCTGGAAGAAAATATAGTTTGGTAATTTCTCTCTTTCAAAGGTTAGAATGATTTTTTTTGTACTCCTGGATTGGGTATGTGAGTTTAATGAGCTCAGCAAGTTAGCAAAGCAAGTCCCCATGGCCCTTTCTGCTCTATGTCCAGGGACAGTGGTGGCACAGAAACAAACATTGTAGTTGTAAGAAAAACAACACATCTGGCATCTCAGATGAAATATGATACAGTGCACACTGCAAATAAAACCCTTGGTAGCTTGTGCTGACAAGAATCTCTGTCAGCTGCTGCAGTGTTAGAGGTTATCTCTTTCCCATTCTCCCTGTTCCCTAGGGTAGGATTGCCTAGTCACAATCCCTTGAGCTCACTGGACTTTCAAATCCATTAGATAGGAGAGGTGACTTGTATGAGTGGCCTGTAGTATTGTATGTCATTTTGCGACATATTCCTTGTCTATTTAATCCTATTAAATACTTTTTCTTCCCTACTGTTCTGCTATGGATATCTAAATTACTGATATTCTGTGCAATATCTCATGTCTTACTTGAGATTTGCCCTATATAAACACAAATAAACATTAGTAAGGAATTCAAATACTGACATATTAGAGTGCATCTTAGAAGGTTATACAGAGTCATTGCGATTTGAATTGTCACCTTACTGACCTAATTGCCTTTGGCACAGGGAAATGCAAGTCCTTTTCTCCAAAAATGAATGGTGTAGATATAATGCATCTCTGATGATACTGAGTTAAGAATCAGAATAATGATTAATTTGGTATGATTTTTGGAAAAAATAAAAATCCTCATAAATTTTATGAACATCTGTCACACTATGCAATTATCTTCTAGGTTATCATTCTGAAGTGGCTTTCTTTGTTTTACTACTCCTTCTTTCATTGACATATAAAAGAGATTGCTCTTGTTCAATTAAAAAATCAATTGAACTAATTGATGGGCTTTTTCTTTGACTTTGTGTATATAGTTTTAACATTGCTTCTGTTTTTAATGGGTGAAGGTCAGTGGCCCAGCTGTGTTGAATGATTTTCGTAATCCCTAATCTCAATTAATATCCTCATCATATTCAGAGTGGGGGTGGATTCATGCACCATGCAGCATATCTTGGCAGTCAGTGAGAAGCTCTAGAAGGATGTTTGCTTGTGCTTGTACTGTCAGTTTCAGAACTGGGACCTATTCTATTTTGAAATTGATAGGTTACAGTATTTTATGCACAAGTCTCACAAGTATTGTACCATAAAGAACAGTTCCTTACAATAAGTGTTATTCATTTAGCAAATTTAATTCCTGTGGTATGCCCTCTTATATTTGGATACTGTGCATGTGCTGTGTGGGGAGCAAGATATTGAAAAGCAAGGGAAACTTGACTAAATTCAATGATATGAATGTGACTTTTGATACATCTGTTTTAGCGACTTGCATCCTACAATGAGCATCATATGGTAGAGTAGCAGCATGCAGATCTTGCCTGATATAGCTGTCTTTCCATAATTTCTTTGCAATAGGGAATTTTGTCTTATTTAAAAAAGTAGCAAGGTGTACTGGTTTTGACTCAGAGTTAATTTTCTTCATATTGTTAGTATGGTGATATATTTTGGATTTGTGATGAAAACAGTGTTGATAACAAGCCTATGTTTTAGATACTCTTTACACAGGGTCAAGGCCTCCCACTGCCCCACCAGTGTGTAGGTTGGGGGTGCACAAGTTGTCGGAAGGGGGCACAGTTGGGATTGCTGACGCCAACTGACCAAAGGGCTACTGCAGAACATAAGATGTGCTCAGCAATAAAAACCTGGGGGGAAGTTTGCTGGGGTTGGTATTGCTTGGGGTCCAGCTTGGCATCAGTCGGCTGGTGGTGAGCAATTGGGGGTTTTTGCATCACTTTTCTTGGTTTTGTTTTCCTATGTTTCCTGTTTCAGTTCTTCCCCTCCAATTCTCTTGAGGGGGCAGTGAGTGAGCGGCTCGGTGGTGCTTTGCTGCCTATTAGGCTTAAAGTCAAGAGATGGCATTATGCATGTTTCCACCACCAAATGCCAGCAAAACACCTTTTGGGACTAGGATGGCTCTTCCTCCGATTCTTTTATGTTCTGCCTGATGTCAAACTGTTGAATCTTTATGGAAACTTTATCAAGTGTAGCTCACTCTTGCTTTTGCTCAAGTCATAGGCAAAACATCTGTTAATGTGTAGGGATAAACACTCAATGATTTAGAATAAGAGTCTTTTTAAGATAAATTGTCTCGCCACTTCTTCAAAAGCCATAATTTTGTGGCAAGCTTGTGGGCTTCATGTGCATATGAGCTCCAACGTAGTTTCTGTATAAAAACAGTGGTTATTTTCATGCAGTTTTCTTCAGAAACAGGTGCTTAACTTCTATCTGAGCCATATCTCATTATTATGAGAATTTCTTGCCTCTTGGAAGAGTCATATTTGAAAGGAGCTGTCGACAGCTGGGAAGGGGTTCAGTCTTTTCACTGTAAGGATTAAAAGCTTTCACAAAACTTTCACAATTTGTTTATTGCTTACAAGGTGAAGTTTTAGAAGTATGCTGCTCTTGGTTCTTTCAGTGGGATATAGTGACACAGACGGATGCTGTTGTATCTGGATGTGAACCCTGTGAACCTTTCCGACCCAGCAGAATACCTCCAGGGTTTTGCTGCAGCGCATGCTTAGGCCAGCACCGTTTTGGCACTGGTACCAGTTGAAGCTGTTGTTGCTGTTATATTGGCATGAGCGTTTGAATGACGATGTGGTGAACCAGATATGAAAAATTAGCTGGTTATTTTTCAGCTGGACCATTTCACTGCCAAAGCACTTAGGATGGCATAATAAATAGGGCAGTAGGGGGGCAAAAGCAAGTGATTTGGGGGAGAGGATGAACTGGACAACTGTTTAAGCAATATTGCTGCCGAAAGTTGAATTACAACCTTTTAATTTGAAATCTGTTTTTCTGGGGGGAAATTGCCTTGTTGAGCTTAGAGTAGCTTCAGTGTCTGTTTGGGGAATAATATTAAAGTTGCTCTGTTCATCTTTCAAAGTGCAGAAAGAAGGACATGTGAAAGACTAAAAGCCATAAAAAAGCAGCCCAGATTGCTTTCTTGTATAGGTCATCTTGTGAGGATAGCCAGCCACACTATTTTGTACTCACTTTGTCTCTACTGTATTCTGGACAGCAAGCAAACTATAAGGGAGCAGATTGAACAGATAGATACATACCTACTCCAGCTTAATACCTTGAAGCATTGAGCTGTAGTTCCAAATTTATTTTATTCCAGCTATGGTGAAATATTTAAGACTGTATTATGTTAACTGAGACTTAAGTTTTGTATGTTATGCAAGGAGAATTTTTTTTTTCTGTTTGATTTTTCTTCCCTTAGGTCTTGGTGAAGGACCTTATATTTTGGCAAGTTATGGACAGAATGACACAATTATAGGAGCTAATGTATCCAGTAGAAGGATATTTCCCCTGCCTAGAACTGGAGCATATGGAAATGTATTTTTCAGTTTCATGATAACTCCAGGTCTTTTCAAAGACAAAGATTTGTGTAAGTGTTTTTAACAATTTTGCTAATGGTAATACATAGTTTTCAAACTAGATAAATGATTTTTGCTGCATATTCCAAATCTGCTAATATAGTATAGATATTTTTAGCTATTGGAAGCAGTGAGGATGAAACAGCCAATTTCAAGACTGAAGAGGAATAATGTTTTTTTAAGGCTTTTTAAAAAATATTGGAAAACCTTGCTGCCAGTTTTAAAGCTGACTTTTCAAAGATTGTTTTAGAAATATTGCAAAATGCAAGTGAATAGAATTCCTTTGTGAAAAAAATTTATTATTTTATATACCTGCAAACTGGAAAATTTTGCACATGTATCTAGCAATTATCAGTACAGAAAGGTGAATGCAGGATATTTTTGTCTCCAGTAAAATCACTTCCACTTTATCTTTTCTTCTTTTTTGTGACTTTCAGTGGACTATAAAATGTGAAACTTAGAACAACCAATCTGTCTCCTGCATTATTAGTGAGCAGCATCTCCATACAATGTAGAAGGAAGTTTCTGAGGTGAACAGCTATTCCTAAGCTCTATTTTTTCACTTATCAGAGACTGATCCAAACTATACAAACAAAAAAAAAGTTTAAATATTTTTTCTTGTTTATATATTTTTCTTTCTTCACAGGTACTGTGTTTGTGCCAATTAAATCAATACAGATTTTGTCATTGCTTTCTCACAGAATTTAATTTTTTTAAAAAATCCCAGACTCTCATAGAGAAGGGTTGTCTTCACAGTAAAATTTGAAACTATATTCACAAACAGTTGACAATTTTGCAGTGGAAAAATTAGATTTTATATGTGATTTTGAAATGAGAAAATACGTAAAACAGAAGAAATAATTCAGTCTTGTCAATTCTCCAACCGATGTAAAGTGTATGTAAAACATTCATTATATCTATGCAGTACACAGGTAGTTTTCCTATCCGTGAGGAATGAGATAGTATTCATCTAGATTAAAGACACTTCAAGATTTTAGTCAAGTTGAAAATCAAATATGAAGTCAGTCTTCTTCTAAGTTCTTAAATTTTAGATTTCTGGCATGGGTAGAGCAATAAGAGGGTTGAGTCTTTTATCTGGCCACAGGTTTTCTTATTGTATTCCTGGATATGACAATATGTAAAAAAAGCCTGACCTCAAGGTGAAGTCAAGCATGTTCTTACAATATATGCATGATGTTATTTACTAATGAAATTTTGATACAGCTGAACTCTCAGGCATTTGTCCGAATTTGAGAAAAAACTCCCAATTTGAGCTAGTCCTAATTTGAGACAGCGTATGAAACATTTCAAAGGCTGATAGCAGTAGGTTGAATGTAGTTTTGCTCTAGCTGATTACCCTTCTGTTGGCTCTGGATTATGTGATCATTTGAAGTCGCTTTTAGACCCTGCATTTCTAACTTTTTTTTGTGTTACATAAAACTGAAATTTTCTTTTGTGAAAAGCAGTTGTTTAAAAGAAGCCACTTAACAGCCAAAATATAGATTATAATCTCATTTTTACGTTGTTTTCTGTGAAAATCTTACCATTATTATCTTTCTTCCTGTGGAAGCTCTCTCTCTTGTTTCCCTTGAATCTGCTGAAAGGCCAAACTACTTTCTGTACATACACGACAATGAAACCGTTGGGTTGGAACAGTGGCAGGCAAGTGCCTCTTTTCAGAGACGAGCCACCTTCTTCCATCACCAGGGCCTCTGGAGTCCAGGGCTCAGCGCCTTTGAACTGCACAGTAAAAAAGGCTTTTTCATCACTCTCAACTTGTCCGGTGTTAAAGTGGCAAAGTATGATGATTCAGAAGAATTCAAACATTTGAGTAGCTTTAGTATCGAAGGTAAATTTTGTGTAATCCCCAGGGATGAGTATGGTATCTTCTGCTTGCCTTCAGAGCACTCGTCTTTCATCAGCAATAGTAATAAATATTTTTGTCCTATTTTTAACAGTATTCTGTATTTGCTATTGTTTTCTGATTTTTGCAGATATGATGATCACTTTATCTTTGAACTGTATTTTCATTGTTTTTCAAAATGAACGTCACAAAAATATTCATGTTAATATATTTTTCGTGGGGTATAAATCTCTATTCTTTCAAATGAATGGGGTGACTGTGTTGCTTCTGCAACCAACAGTACCTTCACTATGTTTAACTGATTTCTAAGGTTTTAAAACACAATATATTATAAAAGTGAGTAGCTGTTTGCATCTTTGAAGCTTCAGTGTCTTTTATCTTGATTGAATTTAAAATACTTGAAACTGAAAATGAACAAAATCTCATCTATTTGAAAGTTCTCAAGAATTTCTCTGCTTTCATTTTTTTCATTTTTCTGAAAATCTCCATGTACATTATAGAAAATACAATCAATAAATAATACGTTTTCCTTTTTTTCTCAGAACTCAGTGCGTCTGTGCCTTACAGAAGGATGTGTGAATGGAGATATGAATCTTGTGCTAATCCTTGTGTGAAAACATGTAGTGATCCTGAAGGAACAGCGTGTAAATTTCTTCCCCCGTAAGTAAAATTAAGTTTGTATTGCTACCGTATTAGTTTTTGTAATATGTGTACCATATGCTTTCTGAAAATTACTGCAGCTGCAATATCCATTCATTTTTACTCATCCAGATTTCAGTATCACTCTTGTGAGCAACTCTCACAAGTCATGTGACAACATTTGTAACAAGCCTCTTGTTTCCCATGGTATATATTCCTGTTTACATGCGATCTTTCAACACAAGAATAGAAGAGGGTTTGTGTTTAGCCCAGGGGATTAGCTTCTGGTAGTGGTTAAGCAGAAATCTATTAAATTAAATTAAGGCTATTCCCTTCTATAGATTTCTATGCACATCCTAAACCAGCATCCCATGATGCTGTAAATGACTACATCTTTCTGGTGTTTATATGACAGAGCTCAAACACTGTAGGAATAGTAAGGGTGGACTATGCCTTCTCCTGTAAGAGGAGGGAACTTTATACTAAGAGATGCTCTTTGGCATGATGTGAGGGATTTCACACCGCTGATGTTATCCTGTTACTCAGTAACAAGATTTCCTGTCTCCACACATCTCCCCTAGCATCTATGGAACAACCCCAAACTAAAAGGAAAAATGCCTAAACACTCAAGGCACAAAATGTGGTGGAAAAGAAATGATATCCTGAATTTCAGACTACCTCCCTAGGCATATGCAGTTTATGATTAGGGATATTCCTAATATTACTAATTTTCTTGGTTGGTATTCTTAGCCTTTTCCATGTGGGCACACTGGCTGTTAATATCCTGATTTTCTTATTAAAATTCCCCCCAAAATGAAAAAGTAAGGGAATATATGGACTTGTCTGCACTCTCCTATGCTGAAAGTGCACAAGAATGAGACTTTTTATGGAGTCAGTCTGAATACTTTAATGTCTCAAATGAACATATCTGGGTAAAACAGCAGTCTTGTCCTACGGGAAATCTTTCTGCTTAGGGATCTGAACTTCCACCTCATTGTGGAAGCAGAATGGTCCAAAGCTATCATGTTCATCAGCCTATGCAAAGAATTGATTATTAACAATTCAGAAACAATTGTGCTGTTCAATGTCTTATTGACCTTAAAATGCCTCAAAATGCTGTGTTCACCATTACACCGGAAAGTTCTCAGAACTCTGACAAGGAAGACATTCAGGTATTTCATTTTGCCAAAATGAAACAAATCTAATCAATTGCTAGTCCTTGTTCTTGTGGGGGACTTCAACTTCCAAGATGTTTGCTGGAAATGCAATACAGCAGAGGGGAAACAGTCTAGGAGGTTACTGGAGTGTGTGGAAAAGAACTTCCCAACACAGCTCATGAGGGAGCCAGCTAGGGAAGGCGCCCTGCCCCACTGGACCTGTTGTCTGCAAACAAAGAAGGACTTGTGAGTGATGTGAGGGCTGGAGGCCATCTTGGGCATAGCAATCACGAAATGATAGTTTTCGATTCTTGAAGAAGTAAGGAGGAGGGTCAGCAGAACTTCTATCTTGGACTTCCAGAGGGAAAATTTTGGCCTGTTTAGGAGACTGGTTGACAGAGTCCCTTGGGAGGCAGTCCTGAAGGGCAAAGGGGTCCAGGAATGCTGGAGATTCTTCAAGATGGAAATCTTAAAGGCACAGGAGCAGGCTGTCCCCATGTGCTGAAAGACGAGCTGGCGGGGAAGAAGACCAGCCTGGCTGAACAGAGAGTTTTGGCTGGGACTCAGGAAAAAAAAGGAGAGTTTATAATCTTTGGTAGAATGGGCAGGCCACTCAGGAGGACTACGAGGATGTTGTGAGGTTATGCAGGGAGAAAATTAGAATGGCCAAAGCCCAACTAGAATTTAGTCTAGCTACTGCTGTAAAAGACAATAAAAAACACTTTTCTAAATATATTGGCAACAAAAGAAGGGCTAAGGAGAATCTCCATCCTTTATTGGATGCAAGGGGAAACATAGTGAGAAAGGATACAGAGAAAACTGAGGTACTTAATGCCTTCTTTGCCTCAGTCTTCAATAGTAAGACCAGTTGTTGTCCGGGTACCCAGCCCCATGAGCTGGAAGACAGGGATGGGGAGAAGAATGAAGCCCCCAATATCCAAGGGGATATGGTTAGCAACCTGCTACACCACTTAGACACACACAAGTCTATGGGGCCAGGTGGGATCCACCCAAGGGTATTGAAGGAGCTTCCAGATGTGCCCACCAAGCCACTTTCAATCATTTATCAGCAGTCTTGGCTAACTGGGGAGGTCCCAGACAAGTGGAGGTTAGTGAATGGGATGCCCATCTACAAGAAGGGCCAGAATAAGGATCCCGGGAACTACAGGCATGTCAATCTGACCTCAGTGCCAGGGAAGGTTATGGAGCAGAACATCTTGAGTGCCATCACATGACATGTACAGGACAACTAGATGATCAGGTCCAGTCAGCATGGGTTTACGAAAGGCAGGTCTTGCTTGACCAATCTGATCTCCTTCTATGACCAGGTGACCCACTTAGTGGATGAGGGAAAGGCTGTGGATACTGTCTATCTGGACTTTAGTAAAGCCTTTGACACTGTTTCCCACAGCATTCTCCTGGAGAAACTGGTTGTTCGTGGCTTGGACAGGCATAAGCTTCACTAGGTAAAAAACTGGCTGGATGGCCGGGCCCAGAGTTGTGGTGGATGGAGTTAAATCCAGCTGGCAGCTCGTCACAAGTGGTGTTCCCCAGGGCTTCGTACTGGGGCCAGTTTTGTTTAATATCTTTATCAATGATCTAGATGAGGGGTTTGAGTGCTGCCTCAGTACGTCTGCAGACGACACCAAGTTGGGAGGAAGTGTCAATCTGCTTGAGGGTAGGAAGGCTCTGCAGAGGGATCTGGACAGGCTGGATCAATGGACCAAGGTCAGTTGTATAAGGTTTAACATGGCCAAGTGCCAGGTCCTTCACTTGGGTCACAACAACCCCATGCAACGCTACAGACTTGGGGAAGAATGGCTGGAGAGCTGCCTGGTGGAGAAGGCCCTGGGGATGTTGGTTGACAGCCGGCTGAACAGGAGCCAGCAGTGTGCCCAGGCGGCCAAGAAGGCCAACAGCATCCTGGTTTGTATCAGGAACAGTGTGGCCAGCAGGGTTAGGGAGGTGATCATGCCCCTGTACTTGACACTGGTGAGGCCCTGCCTCAAGTACTGTGTTCAGTTTTGGGCCCCTCACTACAAGAAAGACATTGAGGTGCTGGAGTGTGTCCAGAGAAAAGCAATGAAGCTGGTGAAGGGTCTAGAGAACAAGTCTTATGAGGAGCAGCTGAGGGAACTGGGGTTGTTTAGTCTGGAGAAGAGGAGGCTGAGGGGAGACCTTACCACTCTCTACAACTGCCTGAAAGTTGTAGCAAGAAGGGTAACGGTCTCTTCTCCCAAGTAACAAGTGATAGGATGAGAAGAAATGGCCTCAGGTTGCACCAGCAGAGGTTTAGATTGGACATTAGGAAAAATTTCTTCACCGAAAGGGCTGTCAAGCCCTGCAACAGGCTGCCCAGGGAAGTGGTGGAGTCACCATCCCTGGAGGTATTTAAAAGACTGTAGATGTGGTGCTTAGGGACGTAGTTTAGTGGTGGACTTGGCAGTGTTAGGATAATGGTTGGACTTCATGACCTTAAAGGTCTCTTCCAACCTAAATGATTCTATGATTCTAAGATTAATTTACATTTCTACTGTGGCTTTTGAATTAACTATACAATATTTTAAAGGGTTGAAGGATGCTTGCCATACTGTCCCAAAAACATGATCCTTGATGAAGTCACACTTAAATGTGTTTATCCAGATGACTGTAAGTATGTTTTATTATATTGGTCTAATCTTATAAATCACTCTAGAGATCCCAGGAAAGGTTTTAATCAAATGCATATTGTTGCTTTTTATTAAATGCTTTACCAGAACATTTCTGTTGAAGAATGTCTTTCTGGGACATAGACTTCAGTCATCCAGAATACATCTCCTACATCCAAACAAGCCATATCTAAAGTTGAATTCTTTCATTTCTCTAACAGTGTGTTAAATTTAGCCTTTTGTGGTGTTATACTCATCACAACTATTTTTGACTATAAGCTGCTAGTGTATCATATGTATATAAAAGAAAGATCCCAAATGGAAGAAATACTGCTGTGGCAAAAAGTTCAGACTTCTCAGCTGATGAGCCACCACTAACAAATTCAGTGCATCTATTTAATAATTTCTGGAGTGTGAAGATACCACATTATTTGCTTATTTTGGGGATATGGTATTCTTTTAACATGACAATTATATTTTAATGCTGTCTCTTATTTCATTTTACAAGTTTTGAATTAAATACATTATGTTTGATATTTGCTAGCACAAAGTTATCTCAAATATTATATTACCTCCCAAAGATATAAAAAAGAGAACATATTCTATAATATATTTATTCCAAATATTACTATTTTTGATTTACTGAGTTTTCCATGGAATTCCCTTTTTGCTTCAAAACTGCTCTCCAAAATCAAGGTTTTCACTAATAGTAAAAAATTAGCTACTCCATTTGCAAAGAAAATTAGAAAACTTCAGTCAGCTGAGTTCCTCAAAGTCATCCAGCAACCTGGAACCACTGGCAAGTTATCTTCTCAGCAAAATGATGCTCTGATTTGCTAATATTTAAATGGGACTTGAGTAGAGATAGATGTTCCTATTTTGCTTTACCCATAATCTTTAAAAGACAGTAAAACATGCATTTTTCCTTTTAGGCATACCTGTAACACCTACAGAATCAGCAACTGGAACAAAACCTTCTTTGTTAATCTCTCACATGAGTGCTACCATGCAGAGATTTCCTCAGACACCTCCCTTATTTGTTACTTCAGGGACTGAGTCAACTCATACCGGTGTGACAGCCAAAATAACCATGAAGACAAACACAACTTTAAAGGGAATGAATATGTCGGCAAAGTCCGTTACAGACTTCTATTCATTGGAAGCATCTAATGCAGCCACCTATTCAACATTTTCATTACCAAGTACAGTGGAGCCTTCTGATGAACTTCACAGCACAGCCAGCCCTACTGTCCTTTCCAAACTCATCTCTTCAGCAGATTTTCCAACTGCTCTTCAAGCCTCAGCAGTCACATCACGTACTGTCAGTTCTACTGCATCTATAACTTTACCCATTACAATAGCAACTCCAACAACCCTGCTCAGTGCAAGTCCTGTTCCAACACATTCTGCATTATTAACACCCACTTCCCTAGTGGTAGTTGCATTTCCACTTGAAACATCAACTACTCAGCTAGGTTTCCCTTATCTCCACATTAACAAGTTTAGCCTCCAAGCCATCTTTTGCACTTCTGAGCTGCCTGCAGGGATTGGGAAGAGTAGGAGTTCTTCAGTAAGTCATTCTAATGGAGCAGCAGTATCCTCTGAAGTGTCTTTGTCTGCTTTGCTGGCTGGCAGAGCAATTTTCACAAGGCCTGTATTCCTTCTAGGTTCACAGTTGACAGTAAGCACACCTACTTCTGTATCTACTTTGTCTGTTAGAACTAGGTCTGGCATTGGGTCAAACTGCAGTTCACCCAACACACATTTCTGCACTGAGTTCAACTGCTCCTCAAATTCCTATGACTACTAGATTTGCTAGCTCTGAGGCAAGTTTTCCTCAATTAATCACAACTTCATATTTTGAAACAGCAAACCCCTTGTCTAAAACTTCTCTGATACCATTAAGTGCAAGTTCTTTAGCTAGTTTTTCTCCCAAATAATTTTTTTCTTCAGAGGAAATTTCAGTGACTGTTCCCAAGCAGACATCTCCTTTAATGAAAGGCAGTATTTATTTATTTGCCCATAATGACTGTATCTTCACCTCAAGTTGCTTCTCAAATCCCTGTAAACACTTGAGACCTTCTGTAACACACACAGTATCTGTACCAGTGCATTCTCTGATGACCTCCCTAAAGCCCAAAGCTATGGCAGATGTCACCGTTGCCTCCAAAAGTCTTTATAAAGTACCTTCCACTGCTTCCACTCTTCTAGTCAATCCAACAATCTCTGATATGTGTATAGCAAGTAAAGCCTCAACAGAAAACAAATACATAATGCACACTGATTCCTTTCCAGTGTCATCCATTGCTAAAAAGCCACAGAAATCCATTACATCTACAGACTTCCCTCTTAGGACATTGGTGTTACCTCTAAATGCTACACTAATAAACACTTCAGAAATTAGAGAGGACCCAGACAATTCACATGCAGAATTAAAAACTGACCCTGTGGCACAAATTTCAGGCACTTTTATATCCTAAAGATCCTTCTCTTACAAGGTCATCATCTTTATTTACAGTCTTGTTATCAACATCAGTACCATCTTATGTGACATCTCATACTACAAGTTCTTCATTGATTCCCATATTCATCAGGACATCACAAAATATAACTGCTACCCAAGCACCAGTTTCATCTCTAGACACACAAGGAACCTCAGAAAGTCCAGTTACAGACTTTGCAATTTCTTCTGTAGGCTTTTCTACATTCAGTTAAAACAGAAGCCCTTCTATCAGCCTTTCAGCAGCACTAGAAACATACATTATAATTCCCTCTTTACTAATGCCTACAGCTCCAGAAGCCACTTTAGAAAGCCAGTCTGGTAGGGTCTCTATGTCTTCACCTCCTCCTAAGACCACTTGTATCTCTACTGTTTCTCTAGGAAAACAGAGTTCTTCAGTAACATCTTCAGAAGAAGATGGAACAATATCAGCCATATCAGCTGGAATCATCAATCAATCCACTACACCAATGATCATGAACACAACAGCGAATGCTACATCCTTAAAAGCACCTTATATTTTTGCAAAAATATCACCTAGCTCTTCATCCAGTTTATTAGTTGCTTCTGGCACTACTGTAACCTCTAGGATTACTACAAAAACCACTGATTCTTTTGTTGCCAATTTGGAGTTTTATATGGCTTCAGCTTCAGTTCCTACCACCATAGAAACACCCATGCATGTGTCACACAAATCTTTATTTACATCTGCAGCAATTCAAGCTTCACAGAGCACTAAAGAAACTCCAAAAATGATGAGCCTGAAAACAACTGGTACTGCAAGTCCATTATCACGGACAAAAAGCACTTCATTTACAGCTTCAGAAGCTCAATACGCAACCTCACTTGAAAGAACTGTGGATATTTTAGAAAGTGGTCAGACTTCACATGAGCAAAGAAATGTTACCAAGACAAAGTCAACCACCACAACTGAGAAATCTTCCTTGCCTTATTTGACAGTATATGCAGTTCAGAGTTCACCTTTTTCAAGAACAACAGCTTCAGTAAATAATCTCTCTCTTTCTGGAGCCCCAGATGTAACAACATCATATTGGTCCAAAATCCCAACACAGAAAACCACTAAACCTTATTTCAGATTAACAGAGCCCACAGAGACACAGACCAGAACTTTAATACATTTCTCTCATTCTAGTGGTGGAACGGCTCTGCCTTCCTCTTCGGAGCCTGTGGAAACACAAACTTCTCTGGCAAGCACAGAAACAGTGACAGCTATAGCTGACAAGACTTCCTTTGGTACAATGATGCATACACTGATGTCTACATCTTCTGAATGTGTGGTATGATCAGTTCTACTTGCCCCTGTGTGTTAAAATATATATTGCTTTTCAGTCCATTCTTTTATGCTATGTATGTAATGCCAGAGATTTTAAATATCTCCTATTTTTGTTTTTGTTTGTATATTTTTACATACTCATTTATTCTTAGAGATGGTCATATCACTGCTTTTATTCTGTCCTGGTATATTCTGCAACTTGGATGTATTGCTCTAGAAAAAAATGGCTTTTAAAGCTATGTGCTCATTCTAGATAGTGAAATATATTTCTGATGTGCAGAAAAAGATGTTTCTGCATAATCCCATCCTGTCTTTCTTTTTTCCATTTGTTTCGTTGTCGTAGGGTTTTAAATGATGGGAATGCATAATTCTGTATTTCTTAAAATGCTTCCAATTATTACTGAATATAAATTGTAGTCTCAGTGCATAATGCATAGAGTATTCCACCAAAGCTAGATGAAACAGGAAGGGTGTGGGTGAATGGATGTGCAACATTGTCACCTGTTGCAACCACAGCAAAGCATTTCATTCCAAAATAACTGATGAGGGGTCACATGGATATGCTGATTCTGTCTCAGAGCAGGGTGAGGAACAAGCGATCGCTTGGACTTCATAAGGGCAATGAATGTGAAGTTGATTCTGGTTGTTTTTTCCTTACATGACAGCCAAGATACCTTGAACCTGTTGACAGATGTAGCCAGTACGTATGTGTTAATACGGGCTGGATGCTGTACAACCTTTCAAGGAACTGCCCCAGGGATGTGCAGAAGCCAGACTGTGGTTTTCGAGGAATGCCAGTTCAAATTAACACTGATAGTTGTTGCCCAGAATGGGAATGTCCGTGTAAGTCACTGTTTTATTTTTAAATACAACATAGAGCCTTGATCTGTAAATTTCAAGTAATAAATTAAGGCTTTTTTACTGTGGGAATATGAGGTTGAATACTGGAATGAATTTAAAAGAGCTGTTCATCAGCAAAACAGAATGAAATATAGTGAATGTTTTGGTATCTTTGAAGTAACATTCAAGAGAGTCAAAATATTTTGTTTTGAATGAAAACATTGATACGAAATTTGCAACATGAACATAAACATGTTCCAGCTGAGACTTCTCAGAATTTCTATCAGTAGAAATGTTGAGATTTCAATATTTTGTGAAGAAAACCAATTAAATACTGGCATTTTCTGAAAGACAGAACCCCCAAATTTCAGTTAACTCTAACTGCAGTGTTCACTCATATTTAGAAACTGCAGAAGCTGGCAGATGGCTAGCTTCCAAGGGAACAAAAAGGCCAAAGAGAAGGCATATTAAAAACCTTGTGGCATTACTGAAACCAATATAGCACTTTTAAATATTTGTCTCAAGATAGGATGTATCAGTCTCTTGTTATCAGTATCTCAAAAACATGTACATTTTAATGCATATATTTTATCTGACAGTGTACAGATTCATTGACCTTGCCTGTAAAACATTGACTTAAATGAAAGTTTTCACCAGTTTAAACTTTCTCCCCTACCCTGGACACATAGCAGTAGGTTACAGTATTTCCACTGAGTAATGTAATATACTTGCTTCTGCTTATGGCTCAGTACGCTGCCTGCAGAACAAGGTCATCTATATATATATATATATGTATATATATATATGAACGTATCTCATATGAAAGCAAATAGTGCTAAAAGTGAAAATGTTTAGAAATGCCTTGGATTTGGGTTTGTGGTAACCTCATTAAATGACAGTTCTTTTTTAGGTCAATGCTCTGTACTGTCTGAACTGAGTGTTATTACATTCGATGGAAACAACGTAGCCCTCTGTAATATGGCTTCCTACATTTTAGTCAAATTACCAGGAGAGATTATTGTTGCTCATATTGAAAAATGTCCTGCTAATCAGGTAAGATTCTTGTATTTCCACAATAATTGTAGTAGTTTCTTGAACTTTTGTGTTATAAGTATGAAATTCTGCAAACGTATCACTTAAAACTTTCAAATAAAAGCCACACCCATTGAAAAATGGCAAGTTATTTAGTTTTCAAGAAGCAAGCTTCAACGTGCTGTTTAGATAAAATCATTTTATCTCAGGTTAAATAGTAATCACTGCACTATGTTATAAGGAAATTCAAATGTAGGTTCCTTTCACATTATCAGGAGTGACATAACTTCTGAATAACTTCAGGCTCTCCACCCACAAATCTTCTTGAGGCCCTGAATTTATATTTTACAATACGGTCAAAATGTTAAAATATTTTGAATAGTCACAAAAATATTTTGTAGTTATTTTAGGAAGGTTTTAATGAGTTTGGGATTAGTGTGATGGGTTGTTTTTTGTAGTTAGGTCTAACTCTCTGCATTACCTACAGAGGTGATCCAGCCACTTTATTTTTAGACCACCAGTTTAGGTCAGGTCAGTCTCATCCTTAGAGTCTGCACATACATTTCCTTTGCATTGTCCATAGTCCTAATTTATGCAACCCTTCAACAACTCGCTTATATTTCCGTCTTTGGTTTGTGGATAAACAAGTTCTTGACAAGGACCTTCATCAAGATTCTTTGCTTTCCATCCCTATTTGATCTCTTATCTACTCTCACTGGGCAACTGTACACTTGATGTTTAAGTCCTGAGCCTTACACTGTTTTAGAGGTTTTCTTTAAATTGCTCTCTTCACTGTTTCTTGGTTGCAGTCTAAAGGTGTGAATGCAGCTCACATAGGCAGATGAGCTTTAGAACTCTGTAGCTGTAATTCTTTAAGAATTTGAAACAGCTGTGCAGCATATGCTGAATCTGGTGATGCTAGTAGTGAGTTGTTCTCAGTGTTAAAGCTGTTTAGTTAAAAGCCAGCTGAGGTATGCTATATACAAGCTGCAGTCTTGTGCAGAAACATGGCTTGGTAAAATAGCAATTTTATCAAAGTTAGGGTAGGGGATTTTATTGGCATGACCATTGCATTTCTGTATTTTTGATTCAACTTGTTCAGGTTGTTGTGTTTATCTTTTCTGCATGATTTTCCACAGAAACCCCTTTGATTTAAATGTTTTGACAAGTAAATCAAGTTTCTAAAAATATTTCACAGAAAGGTGCACTACATTAGCTGGGAAATGTGATTTTTTGTTATTTATAAGGAATATATTAAATTAGTTTACTTATGAAGCTGATTGTAGAAGAACTTCAAACACAAAGAAAAGTCAACTTATCTTTGCCAAATAAGAATGCTGCTGATTATCATTGAACTTCTAATCTATTTTTAATGTTTTCCAGAGTGCAAATTCAATAAGAAAACTAGTGAGTACTTTTTTCTTTTACTAATTATAAAATGCATTAATATTACACATATTGAAAAAAATCCCTATAGCACTGGTACAGAACTAGAGAAACAATAGTAACTAAACTTGTTTGTCACTTTTCTTTCAAGGTTCCCCCTGCAAGTACTTCAGGGCTCTGTTTTAAGAAATTAAATGTAACAACACGCACATATAAATTACTTATCAATCGTTTAGCAAGAAAAGTAAGTACATATCACCAGTATATATCTTGTGTACACTTAAAAGATAACTGGAGAGCTATTCTGTTGTAACATGCGACAGATCAGACTTATAATGAATGTTCTACAGGATTAGGAATACTTCTGCAATTCAGATTCCCAGTAATTCATGGTATGCTAGAAGCAAAAAAATATATATTTGATATCACGCTACATGTATACGTCATTCATGCAAAATGACACTTCAAGGTTCTTTTGAGATTTTAAAGAAGATGCAAAAGGCATTTATACCTGAGAGTATATTTCCAGAAAACCTAGAACTGAACAGAAATTATCCAAGCACAATAAATTCTTAAGCTGCCTTTCCTGCTAGTCAATAACAAGCCAGAACCAATAACTTTGAATAATTGGGATGAGGTGGTGTTTTGGTTTTTTTTGATTTATCATACAATATGTGATAAATAAGATTTATTGCTACCTTAATTAGAAAAGATTTCCGTATCATTGTTTTTTCTCATGCCTACTTCATTTGCAGTTATAGGAAATGACACTGATGGGAAGCCCTGTGATTTAAGCACTGTGACTGTTATTATACATGGCAGAGGCTCTAAAATGCTATAAAATATAAAGACATATAAAATACATCTTTGCAATCTGTTTTTATCCCTAAAATGTATTTGGTTTATTTTAGGTGGTAGTGGATTCTGTAATTCAATCACTACCATTTTCAAAAGAAGGACTGAGTATTCAGGATACCGGTGCAATGTATGTCGTTAATACCCCAGCTGGTATTAGCATCAAGTGGGCTCACATTACAGGCATCATAGATATACAGTATGGATTATACTCTAACACATCGATGAAGACAGAAGGAATTTGTGGTGAGGCTATAGCAGCAATTTTTTCCTTACTTAATAATTTTCCATTTAAAATTTACACCTCCCTTTTGTGTCTGCAATCTGCTGTCCCTATAGCTCTCCTTGTGACCCCTATTAACTACACTGATAATCCTATCTGAGGTGAGCTTGTGAAATTCTGTTTATTGATACTAATAAATCAATAATTCTGTTTCAAAGCACTGCTTGATAACAGTTTTCACAGCAAATAATGATCAGTACATTGTATCTAACTTTAAAAAAATGTACTCATCTCTTTCTGTGTTTAAGAATATTGTTGAAGTCAAGTAAAGAAAATGGGAAAATTCTCAGTGGAGAAGTGCCTGCTGAAGATGTTCATGTAGTGACAGTATATTGCAGTGATTATGGGAAAAATTAATAACTGTCAGAACTTAGCAGTGGCAGCATATTGCTATGCAAATACCGATAAAAGTGTATGCTGGGAAAGGTCCAAGTCCCCTGAGGACAGTGAATCCAAAGTCAGACTTCTTAAGGTTGGATCTAGGGTCCAAAACTGTGCTGAGATGTCTCAGACTTAAGCTACAATGACAGTAAATTTAGCATGTTTCTGGCTTCCCTGATAGCCTTTTTATAACTCTGCCAGTAGGAATCATGTGGAAAAATGTAAGCAGGTATTTCAGAATTACTTTAATTCTATCATAAATGTTCCTTTTCTGATGCACTGTACTTTTAGAGAATCTACCCCATATCGAACCGCAAAATGAACTTTTTAAAATCTTTTAAACTGCTTTTAGTTTTAAAAGCAAACAAACCAATTCAGACATGGTTTAACTATACATATAAACAAATTAAATGTTTAAAATCAATTGCTACATTCTGCTTGAATAAAAGGAAAATTCTCCTAGACCTAGTGAGAGAAGGCAAATGCTGGCCCTGGTGGGTACTGCATCTTTTCCCAGTATCATGACATCTTCTCTATGCACACTGAAAAAGATGGGGATGAGATGAGATCAAATGCAGGAAGTATTATAGAATAGTTACTCTCTGTGCCATAAAAAGACAGAAAGAGGAAGACTGTGCAGACAAATCCAACCTCCGCTGTAAAGTGTTGCTCTACCTGATATTTTGCACTAAAGTCTGAAGCCTCCTTTAGTGCTTCTTTCCTATTCTCTGCCGTTTGTTCCTGCCTGGGATTCTCCTATCCTCTCCCTCTCATACTGAAAAAAATGTGGGACTATGTGGCAAATTGGCTTTTTTTTTTTAAAAAAAAAGCTGTATTTTTTCTGCAGTTCTGTAGTATGTCCCTACAAATTCTAACGCCTTTTGTGGGATGGCATTACGACAGCACCAAGAAGCAGAACTGCTAAGAATACTGGAGAGCGGTGCTGCTGTCAAATGCTGCTTACTATGCAAATACCATCCTCTGTATTTCTCCACGCTCTCTGACAGAACGACAGCCTGTCACACCAGGCTAGCCCAGTTCTAACAAGGGACCCTGGAGAGTATCAGGACGCAGGGCTGGAAGCACAACGGCAAGAACTTAGGGTGTGACTGCCAATGCAGAAGAGAAGTGAAAAAAGGATATAGGAGCTTTGGCTGATCAGCCCCTGGGATGTAAAACACTACTATGAAGATTAAAATTTTGGCATTAATGACTTCTTATGTGCTTATAGGAAGTATATGTTTCCATTGATTAATTAACTGAATACATACAATAATGAATTCAGGTAGCCAATGGATGTCAGGGGTTTGAGTGGGGTGTTTTTTCAGTGATTTTTTATTCATAAATTGAGTAAGAAAAATATGTTCTCTAGAGAAAGCAATTTGTTCATCAAAAGATTCCTTTCATAACTTCTTGCATTTAGAATGTTCAATTAAGTTCCAATACAGTGTCAAATCATCAGTGACGTGCAGTTAATTTGAAAGCCATCTGCATTTACTCCCATGGAACTGCTTGCTCTTTAGTGGAATGTGATCAGAATCTGGTGCCATGTCAGTGAATGTGCTACACTCAGCCGCACATTTTGGCAGCAGTTTTTCTCGAAAGTTAATTCATTGTTTGGAGAAGTACCATTACTTGGATTGTATGATCTGCTTCTTTTGCTAAGCCATTGAGATGACAACTAAAATCACAAGTAGAAACTTGGAACTACAGTGGGCATACAGGTGCTTACATTTATAAATTCAGATGACTAAGTCTCACAGGTGAGCCTGATGCAATGTTAATCTTACCTTATTGAGTACACTTTCCTTTCCCAAAGGAATTAACATGGCATGTTTCTTCGTGCTTTGAATGTGGTGCTCTGTCTCCAGGGGTGTGTAATGGAGACCCTACTGATGACCTGAAAATGCAAAACAGGACCATAATTACAAATATGGAGGAAACTGAAGTGTTCATTAAGAGTTGGGAAATTGAGAAATCACTTGATGTAACAACCAGAAGGCCAGTGAGAAACTGTACTGAAGATAACTGCACATACTGTATGGAACTGTTAAACAGAAGCATTTTCATCCCTTGTCACAAGAAAGTGAGTACAAAGATCAGAGATACTTCAGGTGCGAATTAAATAAAAAACATATAGTTAAGCAGAGAGATACGCACATTTTTTATGTTTTGCTTATTTTAGTGAATTGACAACTGGATGGGTGGCTTTGATACCTCTGTCATGTTGGCTTTAATACTTTTGTCATGTTGTCTGTTGTGAACACACACCTATATGGATCCCTATGCCATTATGCTGTTTCTTATATTGCCTAGCCAAAGCTCAAAGGAGAGACACAAGATCATCATCTCAACACAAACACACTCCATATGAGTTATTTTTAATAAATGCTTGACACAGGTCACTAGAATGGAAAACCTCATGCTTCTGCTGCATATAACAGCAACTCATGCAGTCTGAGACTGAATGGACTAAAGAAATTTCCAGTTAAACAAATTTTGATATAGTCACTATTACATTGGTAATTTGGTAGCATTTCTTACAGAAATTATTATAATTTGTTTCTGGACACTGTACTTTCTAACAGGGATATAGCTGTAGCATGCAGACTGCTAGGAGAGGTGGGCAGTGCAGCACAGCTACTTCCTGGAATGGGAAATGAGGATGCCTCATATCTCTCAGGTCTGATTTACTTTTCCCACTAAATTCAAAATAAACAGGGTTAATTACTCGAGTGGCCTTTTCTTTCTCAGAGATAGATGTGTCCAGATTCCTGATTCACTTCTTGCTGTTCTGCCTTTCCACCCTTGGTTTGTGTTACTCTTTGGTTTTCATCACAGACAAATGCTGTTAAAGGTATTGCAGGCAGCTAAGTCTCTTCCTTCAGACTCCCAAGACCTCTCCCACTTTCCCCAGGTAGAAAAAATGGAGGGATTTCTTCTGAAAGGAAGGGTTTAAAGAGATTTTTTATTTTTTAAGAGTAATAGATAATTGCCACAGAAACTTAATGGGAGGGAGCAGTGGTAAGCAGTATGGAGTCAAGAAGGGAGAGTAGCACCAGCGGGTAGCAGGATGCTTTTCATAATTGTTTTGACATACCTCATCTTGAAATAATTAAGGGGAATGTGAATAGTCAGAAATGTTACTTCATATATGTTCGCAGGAGAACTCTCATAGTCTCAGATACAATGCAGTTGCATCTTTTCCTGGTTTATAGCAAAACCTGACATAGCATCAAAACTGCCAAGCAGCTGGTTCATCCATAAGGAAATTTGTTTTCTTTCATATACCTGATGTTGGCAGAGCCAGAGAGGATGGAGTGTACTGCCCATTTCACAAGTGTGAAGCAGCTGGACAAGGATGAGTAATAGTGTCGTCAGTGTAATGAACATTATGGCAGAAGTGAGCAACTGATTGAAGGTTTGCAGGTAGAGCTGGGCTGCAGCACAGCAGTGAGCAGGCAGAATGAAACAAAATCTGCCTTTTCCCACCTTGTGCTAAGCTGATGCAAATAACAACAACAGAAATACGATGGATTGGACCACCTGCATTTAGACCCAGTAATATAGGCTATACGGTCTTACAGACACAGAAACAGAGGACTCCATAATAATTCGTTCGCATCAGGAATTTATGGAACATAGAGCAGCAATGTTTAGCTGAGATTGCTGACTTTTAGGTGAAGGGGCTATACTGCAAAAGTTCTTGAAAGCAGTGTGACAGTCTCATTAGGACTGTGTTCCGTGCCTGCTAATAAGCATCGAAAATCCTGGCAGTTAAAGTTTTGCAGAGTGAGTGTTCTGACAAAAACTTACTTTAGACACTGCTTGTGATTTTTTTCCCTTGCAGCTGTGTTATTTCTAGTAATTAAAGTTTTATTTTAACTACAGAAAGCTATTCTACTTGTTAATTCTCAATTACAATATGTTCCTAGGTGTCACCACAGGAGTTTTGTGACAAGATGTGGATCAACAGTACTTATTTTTGGAATTATGAGTGTGATGCACTTTCTGCATATGTGGCTTTATGCAACAAGCACAACATCTGTATAAAATGGAGGACATCTGATTACTGCTGTAAGCAGATATCCGTGTTCTATACCCCAATGTCGCTTTATACTGCTGCAGTGTTTAGTGATGAGTTAACAATATATTTCTTTCTGCTGTTATTGGAAGTGCCATCTCATTCTATCACAGCATTAGTAAATCAGGGTACAAGTTCTTAAGATGAATCGTTTTAGCCAAAGTTTCATGAATCAGTTTTAATCTTGATTGAACGATTTGCTTACCTAACGTGCTGTTAAAAATATAAATGTATGCTTTCTATGATACACTCACTTGTTCTTACTACCTATTTATCCAACAAAATGCTGAAAAAATAACAGCAGTGATCAATGTCCTGTTTTTATGACTTACAGCATTGAGTTGTCCTGAGGGCAAGGAATACCAGCCTTGTGTGCAACCCTGTGAAGCCAAGACATGCTTGAATAAATGGTTCTATGAAGATTCTCCCTGTTCCTATTTAAGGGAAGATTGTGTGTGTAAAAATGGCACTATACTGCATAGAACAGACTCTGACCTGTGTATACCAGAAGAAAAGTGTAGTAAGTGCAGCAGGACTGAGTGGTTTTGCAGACAGGCTTGTATTAACTGCAGCTTAGTGTTAAGCGATGCTTAAGTTCTGTGCCAGTCCTCACCAAGCGTGCATGTGGTACAGCTCCCTTCGAGCCTAGCTTTACCTCCAGCTACAGCAGTTTGTGCTTTCAGTTCACTTGGATTCAAGACCCGGTGCTGATATACTTCTGTTGGGGAAAAATCACGGTCATTCTTTCGTAGCTCCCAGGCTTTCTTTCCTGGAGTACTTGGGAAGGAACAGCATGGGCAGGTTCTTTCGCTTGCACTCAATATTGGTTTTTCCCCATAGCGAAGCATTTGTTCATTTGGGGTTTTTAAGGTCATCATCTTTTCTTGGATTCCTTGATCGTAATGCCCCACAGTGCTCTTATTTTATGCAATGATTTTATGCAATTCATAGTTGCTTGCAGGAAATCTGTGCTCTCTACTTCTTGAAGGGATATAATGTTTTTTCTCTCAGCATGTACAGACAACAAAGGACAACCCCACTCTGCTGGGGAGATCTGGAATGGGTCCATGAGAGGCTGTTGCATGTACAACTGTTTGGAAAATGGAAGTGTTGTTGCTGTAGAACCTGAATGCAATGAGGATCCACCACCAGTCTGTGACAGAGAAGGGGAAGTTATCGTCCATATCATCGAAGAAAGAGCGTGCTGTCCAAAGAAAGTTTGTGGTATGTACCACGCTTGTTTTCAGTAACAGAAGTATAAGGTAAGTGCTTGACATTCACTGGCAGATGACAATCTTTAGATAGGTTCAAGGTCAACATTTTTCAGAAGAGATTTTTAGGTAGTTGTGGCAGGTTGGGCCAGCAAAGCAGACCTCTTTCTAAGAACTGACTCACTGAAATAATTTTTTTTTTCATACAAGTCCACTAGTGAAACCAAACTTCTGTTGAAAATGAATTTGAAATTGATAAATACTTAATGACAGAAGTACCTTGGTAATTGGGGCAGTCATCAGAGCCTGTACACTTTTCTTATTAGTGCTTTGGTGTCAAGAGCAATATCCTCTTACCTGCTTGCTGTTTCCCAGAAGCGGTAGTCTGTGACCTGATCACTGAATACTAATATTCGGTCTAGCCATGGTTGCTAGAAAAAGGAATAAGCTTATTGCTCCTAAAATGTTAAGCAAAAGACATTTACTTCTTCATAACATCCTCCAGGAAAACGAGACCAAATGGTCCAGCTGATATGGTGCTTGTGCTCATTATTTAGATACCTGCCATCAACACTGTATTATCAATTTGTTTAGGGAATATTTTCACTGGGACATTTTAGCTGGCTTTGCGCGTAGGAAGCAGAGCAAGTAAATACCTGCTTTAAGCGGGATATAACTGTGCTTGCACAGTGCCACACGAATGGAGCTATACCAGCCCTGGGTTGAGCTTGGAGGTCTATGTGATGGGATGGAGTGCACTTTAAGCTGACTTGGCCTGCTTTTAGTTTGTGGATCTCTATACTTGATGGTATAAATATCTTGAGCTGTAGGACCTGCACTTGTATTTGTTCAGCTATGTCAAAATTGATTTTTTTTTATCCCACAGAATGTAACATGTCATTGTGTGACGCCATTATTCCAACATGCAAACCCAACGAAAAATTAGTGGTAGGCTACCACCCTCTGTCCTGCTGTCCACAGTACCGATGTGGTAAGGGAAATACAAAAACAAAACACAGTACTGGGACATTTTCCACATTTGTATTATGTGTTGTAAGAAAATTTGCCTTCCAAGTTGTTTTGATTGTTAACAGAATGGGACACTTTAAAGAGCACCAAACACATTTTTTGTGTTTGTGTTTTGTGTCACTTGATTTACAGTCAGTTTACGGTATTTTGTTTTACTGAGGAAATGAAGAATATCTTTTCTCTATCTTTTTAGTACTGTTTCTGTGACTCTTTTTAAAATACTGTTTATTTCACATCCTACAGAATGTGATCCTTCAGTTTGTTTCAATGCTTCCCAGCTGGACTGCAGAGAAGATCAATTTATTGTTGAAGCAAAACAGGAAGATCCCTGTTGTTTCTCTTACCTCTGTGGTAAGAAGCCTCTAATATTTTTATGGATAACTAAGGAACAGTGAAGTATTTACAAAAACAGTCTATAGTTCTAAACTTAATAACACAAGCCAGGAATTCTTGGAGAGGTCAGTGGGACTTCACAGAGGTCAGGCTGACTGGACCATGAATTATTCTTGGGTGTTGAGATCTTTTATTTCCAACATAATTTTGAACATCATGCTTAAACTTTGTTATGTTTTTATATTTGAATGTCGATCCGTAAAAGCTCTGTTTCCAAGTAACAAACATAATACGACTTGTTATCTAGTCTCTAAAATAGAATTCACATGTAACCTTTTAGAATTTAGTACTTTGTAAATGTCTAATTTTTTTTTTTTAATTTAGTTTGTGAATCCTGTATTGAGCCTGTTCCCTTGTGTAATGAAGGGGAAATCCTCACTGTAGACCTGAATACCATACATTACTGTTGTCCTCATTACTACTGCGGTGAGTGTAACAGTTATCAGTTTGATATATTACCAAATTCAGAAAAAATGACAGGAAGTGTGTGGGGGTGGAGATTTTTTAAATTCAGCATTTAGAGTGGAGATTAAGAGATGTAAATGAGGGTGTCTACATCTGAGGTAAGAGATCTAAATGAGGGTGTCTACATCTGAGGTGGGTTTAAAGGTCTTGGTATATACTCAATGGTGTTCTAACCAACACAGTGAACGGAGTGTGGGTAGCGTATTTGGTTCACCAGACAGTGTATAGCTACTTTCAGGATGATCTGAATACCGATATATCAATCTGAAACTGAATTCCATCCTTGTTGTATAAATATATAATTATTCATGTATTAAATCACCTGTAATCAAACAACTTCCTTGTTGTTGTTCCTCTGTTGTACCATTCATGAGTGTTTTGGCACTTTCTTTGCACTGTTAGCTTTTAGGGAAGGAGTAGGCCAAGGGTTTCAACTACTGCTGGGTTAGCTGCTATTCAAACAACGAGCAGCCAGAAGAAAAATATTTGCAGTGTAACACAGTCTCTTTGCTAGCCTTATAAAACACAGAAATTGTGCTGTATGTTCTTAACTAATGTCTATAAGCGTAACTGCTTAATTTGGATCAATGGAGTATTCCTGCATTAACTCTTGTCCTACTGCAGTCTTTGGGTAATCTCAATTAATCAATTGTCTTCCAGTAAATTTGGAGCGTAGTGATTTTTATTTCAGCTGGTTCCACATTTTGATCTTTTCCTTTTCCTAGTACTCACCCCCAGATGAAAGATTCTGCAAAGGCTTTTGTCACTGTTTTTGCCAACATCTAGCAGCTAGAAAGTATACGGTCTTTTTTCAGAGTCCCATTAAGCCTCCTCTGATAAGACAGACAGGTATTCTCTTATTAGACTTATCCCAGGAGGGCAGTTCCTCCCTGTTTTCTTACAGAAATGTGCTTTATAACAAAGTTGAGATGAAAAAAAATCATATTTTTCCAAAAGCTGTGATTTTAGTTGTCTTTGGTTCCGGCTGTCAGCTTGAGTCACTCTGAACCAGGAAGAATATTAAATGATTGCTGTGTGATGTTTTCTGAGAATTTAAACTTGTTCTAAGGCAACTAATAATCTTTGTTTATTTTTCAGTACCCAGTATAATTGAGATGCTTAAGACACACAATAAAAATGTATTAAAAATGTTATTATTTTTAGAATAATTTATCAAGAGAAATATAAGCTGGAAAATTCAAAGGAAATTTAAGTAAATTCTCACATCTGTCTTTTCCCCCATTCAGTTTGCGATGGAAATCTTTGTCCTGAGCCTCCTATGAATTGCACAAGTGACATGACACTTGTGAAGAAAAAGATACCTGGGCAGTGTTGTCCAGAATGGCACTGTGGTAATTATTACTTTATTCCTTAGTCACTGCTGTCAACAAAAGCTAACAATTAGCTAACGACTAATACGCTTTTCTTGTTCTCTTCTCAGAGTGTAACTGTGAAAATGCCACTATGCTGACCTGCAAATTGGTAAGCATCATCCTTTAGATATTTTTATTGATAGTGTTCCACCCTCTTACTCCTCCCTTTCCATTCCTTGTTTCAATTAGTTGTAAAGGGCGATGAGCCTGAACAGGGACAGGCTGGGACTCTGCCTCCCAGTCCCCAGCTCAAACCTGTAACTCCATCAAGTTTCTGCACAGTTTTGTCAGCTGTTCCCTGGGGAAATTTCACTTTGTGTGTTTTAAGCTGTCAAAAGAAGAAAAGCAACTGTAATATTATTCTGTTCAACATTGACTTGAAACAACACACTGGGAAGTTTTTCCATGTAAATAACTCCTAATTGTTTTTAATAGGTAATGAGGGATGAGCTTTATGATCACATGTATCATCTGGAGAAATGTGTTATTCTGTTAATCATTTATGCTTTTAATTAAAATGATTTAGCATTATTGCATTTAGCTGATATGAGAAGTCATAAATATTTTGCTCCTCGCATACTTTCTCGTAATAGGGACTGTGATCTGGAAAATGATTATGAGTGAATTTTCAAACTCCCATTATTACCATAGTGACAGGGTTATTTTGCCTGTCAAATGCCCATAGCTTGTCCTTTCCTTCCCCTTCTGTGAAGACTGCAGAATATAAAGTCTAAACAGAAGTTGCAAATTGAATAGTTTTCACTTATCTTTAGGAAGAAAATTCATAGAAAGTAGTCTTTTGCTAATAGGTTTATTATTGAAATAACTTTGTATCGCCGGAAAAAATGCTGTTTAGCCACTGTGCTATTTATATGCATTCCTAGAGAAAATTAAATTCTTTGCTCCTGTTTAAAGAGATACATTTTGAATAATCTGAATGTGCTACTGCTTCTTGAGTACACTGCAATTTTTCTCTTCTGTGAAAGTAGGGGTAGAAGTGATGAAAGTAATATTTTACATTTTTAAACTGTCTGTTTAGCACTACATTTAATTGTGCAAGACTGCAAATTCTTGTATCTTTTTATACCAAGGGAGAAGTTAAAAAAATAGATAGTAGCACTTCCAGCGCTTGTGGATGCTCTCACTACATTTGTGGTAACTTTTTCATATTCCTATCTGTTTTGTTTAAGTTTTTAGTAAAAAGGGAATGCAAAGAAAGCAGAAATAGGACCATACCAACCTTCTCAAATGTAAACGCTCTTTTAACTTCATTTTATGGGTGTCTACCTAGTCATGCAATTATGCTCTCTTTTCTGAATACGATGCTTTGTCTGCTAACCCATCCAATTTGTGTCTGTTCTGGCGGGGCGTAGGAGTGTTGTAAAACTGCCCGTGCTTTCAGAGTCAGGCACGGTCTCTCTGGTGAGAGGCAGATAGGTTGTGAACATTAGCTGAGTGTGAGCAGTGTGACTGCTCCTAGCCCACTGTCGAGCACAAATGAGATGGCAACTCACACCAGAGCAACAGCCCTGTCCAGTCAGCATGAGGGTAGGTGCCCAGTCTTCACATCAGACCTCTGCTCCTTTCCCTCATTCATCTACCCCCTGCAGACTAAATTTCAGCCGTGCTGTGCATGGGGGTGCTGGAGGTACGCTGCAATCCTGACTGCAGCCCAGGCTAAACTGCCTCTGGGAGCAAAGCACACACACTTTGTACAGCTTGAGCACGTTACTGTCCCACAGGTAACTGTAGGCATACTATTTTAATTGACAGAAAGGCTATATTTTGTCATGTACAGAATAATTCATATAGTGTACTTAGCTCATTGTTAAATATTAGAACTCTTTAAAAATAATAACAACAGTTTGTTTTTTTTTTTAACTTCATAGTAGGAATAGTATCAATTTTAGGCAGTTTTGCATTTTGTAGCATTTTCTCAAGCTGAATTACCTCCTCCCTGCCCTTGTTTGGTAATTAAAACCACAAACCAATCAAGTCTATAAGTTAGAAAACTTTTGCAGAGCACAGGACTTTGCCCTACTTTTGTGTTCAGTGATTCTGTTAATTTGCTTGATGGCTTTTGTTTCCCTCTGGTAACATTTCTTTCTTTTGGTGTTAGAGAAGGATGATGTGTGTATCTTCCAAGAGGTCACAGTTCTGAATCCTGGACAGTCCATGATTCAGTACTTGGACAGGGACCTTTGTTACACTGTACAGTGTTTACAAGAAAAAGATCAGAACACGGGATACAATGCCATGCATTTTACAACAGTGAACTGTTCCCAGCAATGTGAAGCTGTGAGTATTCTTAAAACGCAAGAATGATGCAGTTTGTGAGCACAGCTAGACAGTTAGGATAAAAGTCAAAGCAAAGACTGTTGCTAGTCCTGTTTGCTCAGCAAGAACTTGAGAACTTAACAGTGCTGTGTACCTTGCGTCTCCAGGATTATTCTGAGAGGCAGTTTCTAGCAGCATATGTAAACATATCCATCCATCCATATATTGTTTCTCTTGGTATTTTTAGTTTCAGAAATCAATGAATTTTCAAATACTGTATGTTTAAAAAATACTTGGGGTTTATTTTTTTGCTTTCCTTTCTTCCCAGCATCAAATGTATATTCCTTCCTCCAGTTACCATACTTGTTGTGGTACCTGTCAAAACGTGTCCTGCTCTTTTCATACTGAGAATGGAACACTAATTGTGTATGAGGTAAGTGCCTCTGGACAGAGATAGAGAACAATGATATGATGAACAAGTATCTGACAGCCATTTGTTAGTTAACTCGTGTTGTGAGTCTTGCTTCGTACCTCCTTACTGCTGGATATGCACTTAGGGACTATGGTATCTGACAGGAAAAGTGTGTTTATTTAACAACCTACTGTTTCACACTAGGTGAATACTTTATTTCCTTTTATTGGTTGTAACGTTTTCTACAAAGATATGTGGAAGTCATCATTTACTTAAGGCTGCATAGACTCTGAGACCACGGTAGGGTTCAAAGTGTAACTCTAAGTCATATACTTTGATTTAGATGAGTTGGGAGCTTCTGAGTCCCCGTCAGGACTTGTATGTCCCCCTCTTCCCAGGGCCACTCTTTTCTTCGATCTGGTTTCTACAGAAAGCAAGTGTGCAAACTGAAGCACTGGGGTTCAGGATCCTGATGGTGTGTTCCAGTATGCACATAGAAGGAAATTTAGATGTGGCCATGACTTAGTTAATGCTCCCCATTGCTTTTGGAGCTAAAGAAACTATCGGACTTTTTTTCCGGCACAGAGCCCTGCTGGACAGCTGTACTGAGCAGCATGCTGGAGACTAGAGCCACGGATCCAGGGAGGAGTAGTCACTGGCAGTTAGAGGGTTGTCTTTCCCTTTGCTGCCTATGGGTGGTCTACAACAAACTTTCCACTCCAGTAGGTGCTACAGCACGAGGGCACCACGTTTACAGACATTCAGGTTGGAGATAAAGCTGAAATGGTTTGGTTTTCCTGACAATGGCTTTGTTTCTTATATTCAGGAAGGAAGGACCTGGTCCTCCAACTGCACCAACTATAAGTGTGCAAAGACTGCTGCCGGGGCTATCATACTGGGATCAAGTGTTGTCTGCCCTCCTTTTAATGACACTGAGTGTACAAAGGTTTGTACTTTGGGTGAGGTAAGTGACCATAACTGATCTGGAGTTTGGCTAACACATGACAACGCATGCATACTTCATGCATTTTCTTTAAACTGAAAAAGTGGTAAGTAAAAATACGTTAGTGAGCAATTTAGTCTTGTTTTCTATGTTCCCATTTGCTTTTTGGCTGACAAAATATCTGCGAGGAGTATGAAAGTTTATTTTGCGTCTTGATGATGACTGATTTTAAAGTATTGTGGAACTGGAATCATGCTTGAGATACCATTACATAAAAAGCTAATCACTATGTCTTACTTTAGTTTGGAATAACATTTTGCCAAATTTGTAGTACACATACACTAAATAAATTGGATCAAGCAATTCGGAAATGCTGCCTATAAAAGTGGGCTATATCAAAAATTCCTTAAGCTGTGCAAAGATTAGAAAGGTGACAGAGTATATAAACTTCATTATCTCTTAAACTAAGCTTTATATGACACAAAATGGTAACAAAAAAACTCTATCGTACAAGAAAGGTTATCTACCTGCATCATATATCTAAAAATGCAAATTTGGCATACCCATATAAACTGGTTTGAAGAATGTGGATGCTTCACATGCGTTACATATTTTTTTACAATTTTAATTTCTAATTTAATACTTCTCCAACTTTATACTACTTCTTATAATTCTTGCACTTGCAATACACCATATGTTTAATATAAGCTACAAATAATAATAAAATATATATACGTGTAGAGAAGGGTAAGTACCATTGCTGCCTTGACTACGGATTATAAATTTAGCACAAGTCCTACTTATCCATTGCATTTTTTCAAAAAAGTCCTTATTTCTTCCAATCCTGAAGAAGGCATTCTGTCTAAAATTAATGCTTATTCTGCTTTGACTTTATGCTCGAGTTTCTTCCTTGGAACCCTTTTATCACTGTCTATTAGGATCTCTCCTTAATAACAATGATTAAGATTTTAAGGAATGGAGCCCTAAAATTAACTTCCTGCCTCAGTCTGACCTGTTTTTCAGAGATAATGAGCATAGACTTGAGCCAGTAGCTGAGGAGAAAGCTCTTCTGACAGGCAGCTCAGGAGAATTTAGGAATATGGATTTAAGAGACTGAGTTTAAGTGCTCATTTAAGAACTTCTTGAACAACTTATTCAGTATTTTTTCTGTAATGAGATAAAAAAATGCATGCTAGCATGAAAAGATGGAAGCTTAAAAATGTCTTTTGTCTGTTATTATCATAAGAGTGCTATTTATGTTCAGTTGTCTGCTTGATATGCAGTTCTGGGCTAGGCACTAAAATCACAGGCACGTGTTTCTTGCTTGCACCCATTCTGGCAGATTCTGACAGCCTCTCTCTGTGTCTCTCCCTCTCATGCTCTCTTACAACTTCAGAAGGAAACTTTCTTCACTTTCATACATTATTACTTTCTAGCTAACAAGCAACATTAGAAGAAATCAATAACAAAGACAATAACTGAGAAAAAGAATTGAGCATACCAATGGTTCTGAAATTCTGCAGTTAATGTTCTCTTTCAGAAGTGTGTATATATACCTATATGTATTTAATGTTGTAAAAAGCTACTTATTAGGTATTAATTTTCTCCTTGGCATATGATCAGTGTAAATTCTTTTACATCAGCAGCAACATTGCATATGTGAATTTTTTTAAACTAACCTAATAAATCTCAGTGGTGGGGAAATAGATGGTAGCGGATGATATAAAAAGACACTTCTAGAAACTAAGTGGCGTATTCAAAGGAGACTAGATCAGATCAGATAAGCAGTGACAAATTCATTTTCAATGTCAAAAGCTGTCAAGAATTTGTGAACCAAACCTTCAGCTGATCCGACCTCTCTAATTCTTGTGATTTCAAGGATACTATTTTTTATTAGTCGGACATCTTTAAAATATGGAACGTCTTGAGATACAATTTACCTTTACATGGGGCACAGTCTTTTTTGATATATTGTCCTTTTATTTTCCTAGAATGGAGGAACTGTGCAGACGTATAATGATGGCTGCTGCAAGACCTGTAAGTGATGAAGCCTGCAATATGTGCTAGTTTGGCTTTGGTTTTGGAGGGCTTATTTTTTAACCTCTGTTGCTGGGTCATAAACAAGGAAAAAGCATGCAGTCCCCCCACAAATCACATAAAATTGTCAGTTACCTAACTACTCCCATTAAAAGGTCTTGCTTCATTTGGCTGCTGACTTGGTGATTTTTAACATTACTGTTCTGGAGTATAACCAAATCTCTCCAAATAGAACCTGTGGAAGATGAAAAGTTAACTCTTTATTGCTAAACTGACTCTAAAATATTGCCCATATCATTTTCCTCCCTAAAATGGATTCCTAATTCAATGACATTTTGAAATACGTCTCCAACCTTACCAATTTATTCTGTATCACTAATATGTAATTTCTAGCATCAAAATACTGGAACATTTTCTTTTAAACTCTCAAATGAAGAAAAGTTATAGTAATACTGATGTTAGCAACCCTTTCATAAAATTGGCTTTTTAATATCTGGGAATACATTCACATTTTCTGAGTGTGTAACTTTAACATATCACAAATTGTTATGCAAGCTTACATAGAGGTTTCATAATTTATGCAATTTTAAAAGTTGATTGAGAACAAACTGATTTTCTCTGCAGTTTTGAATGGGAAAGGTTTTATTAGCAAGGTATATAATTATGAGTACATAAAAATAAAACAATGTTGTGTAAAACTAATTGCGTAGAGCAAGAACTTGCTGAATGACACAGAAGATCCTCCTCCCTCTTTTTTGGCCTTTTTTGTGTTCAACATTAGAGTTAAAATACATAAGCAAATTAGTCTTTGGAATTCTTTTAGACAAACCTTTACTGAATAACATTGAATAAGAAGTCACAGACTTACAACCATCTTCTGCAGAATTAAATAAAATTCAGAAGTGCAACATACTGTAAATAATTTGGCTATATAAGGGGAAATATTCATATTTATCAAATACAGAAAAATACTCAAGTTTCCAAGTTATGCAAAGCTTTGAAAGTGAACTACAAGTATTGTTGCTCTATCATATCCAAAACATAGAAAATAAAAGCTATTTTAATACAACAGAATATTTTTTTTTTTAAAATGAGAATCAGCAAAGTAACACACCAGAATTGTGCTAAAATTCTATTAATCAGTACTCTTTCTCTAATGAGACAATCGATATTGAAAAATATTTAACACCCCTCCCCCAAATTAGGTTGGCTTTATTTAGAAAAGCAGTCTAAAGAATTAATGGCTACTGGTTTTCTGTTGACCAGGAAGATGTATAATTTTGGCCACATTCTGTGGCCTCAGGAAAGGCATCGTTATACTTCAGAAATACCTGCTGAGGTGGCTGCTAAAAAAACAGATACAATTCATACAATGATCTGCTATTTTATATTTATTTTTATTTTGTTTTATTTTTAACTAAAAGCATGTGCCCTGTGATGAAGCAGTTAAAAAGAATACTTACAACTAGAGCTTGGAACACCTTGGGGTTTTAATGGGAACAGATAATCTTTCTGAAAGAGCTTGATTCAATGCATGCAAAGTGAGCGCACATATTTAATTCTTACCTTGCCATAGAGAGACTCATTGCAAAAGTTTGGTTTAGAAGGAAACATCATTACAGTTTTCTGTTAACCAGGACAGTAATAAAGTTTAGGCTATCTTTAGAGAGACTTGAAGCAGCTGCAGAGTTTCTAAATTTGGAAGACTTACAGTAAAGCTCATCATCTTTTGCTAAAAGAAAAATTGGAATTGGCAGTGTAAGAATTAATGAAATGTCATGTATATAAAAATGTTTTTATTTCATGAGAAATTTATATTCCTAATGATTCTGCCAGGTTCTGGACTGGGTCTATTACCCTTTGCCATTAGTCCAGTAGTGTCTACTGATACTATTAATTGTGAACCAGGTATTATTTTTAATAACATATTTTCTTTTTTTTAATCATAGTGTAAGCACTGCTTGATACATGCGTATAGCCGTCATCACCATTAAACATTACCATGCAGTTAATGGTACTGGGCCTGATACTGAGAGATGCTGATCCCCTGTTGGCCTCCCGGAGCAGTGTTTTTCTAAAGCCTGGTTAGGGCTCACTGCTCAGCACCTGTCAGAATTAGGTTCATCCGTTTATGGTGTATGCTGCTGATGGTTCTTCCTCCTGTTCATCTCTGAGACCGGTTTTAATACATGAACTTACTATACAGGGTAGTTGTAATGAGAAATGTCACTTTAAAAAATATCACCATCCTCAATACTGTTACCAAGAGATTCTAAATCTGATCTCAGGTCTCTGAATTTAATGACTGAACTGTTTTTGCCTTAAAATAGAGCAAGAGTGTGCATTACTGCTGGTCTCACCTTTGCAGATATGGATTTATGCTGTATTTCTTCTTTGCCACAAATGACATGTTTTACAAAGTTATGAAAATGTTGGGGGGGGATACATACAACTAAAATCACATGTTAATAAATGCTCTTTATACCATAAATTACAGAATGTTACAGAACTGTTGCATTATGATCATAATTCTTTGCTTTTAAGGATAGGTAAGTCACAGAAACTCCTTACTCAAATAAAGAGTGAGTAAAAAAAGCACATCTGATACTGAATGCAGATCTTGACAGTTGAAGGTCGGAGAGAGAAAAGTATAGCAGCAGAGTTTTCATTAGACGTCAGCACCTCATACGCTGAAATGTCATATATCTCTCCGTGTGACTTGTAGAAGTACAAAGATTGCATTGTCTACATTTATTCAGGCTGGCAAGTGCTTTCGGATGGAAATATCCCAGGACTTCTTTTTCTTAAGTGTTGCTGAGGAAGGAAAACCAAGATGCTGTAGGCTAACAGCTTCGATTGTACCGTGATCTGCTAGTTCAGTTACACAATCATGTTTGATCCTGCAATGCACAGATTAAAATCTAGCTGTACTCTGCAGCCAGCCTAATCTTTAAACACTCATTGGAGCTCTGGTTGCAGCATATCTTAGTTCTTTTTTGCGTACACCCAACCATGAAGGCATGTGCTGAAGGTGGAGAAACTCTGCTGAACAGTGCTTGTGATTTGATATGCTGGATGTCCAGAATGGTTGCATAGCAAAACTAAGAGATGATTTTGATGAGTGAGTGAAATAGGAGACCTAAATAACTGCTGTTACACAGATAGTAATAACAGTCTGACATGGAGTGCAGCATGAAAGATTGTACGTTTAATTGTTTCAGTATTATATTATGATTTTTATTATATTAAAAATGGCTTTGGACTGTACAGCTTTATTTTTCAAATAAAAGAAAAAAACTCCTATCAGTATCTCCCAGAATGTACTTAAAAATCCAGTATTTCCCCAGTCCTAGATATGTATGTTGACTCGGTGCCACGTGCTTCAGTTCTGGTGGTAAAAACTGCACCGTATTTTGCAAATGTATGCACCTCTCTCTTTCAAAGCTTCCTTGAAGGACATCTTTCTCAAAAATATATTGAAATTATGTTATTCTATTTAAATTTTAAACACTGAAAATAGCATCAAGGTTGTAATCACATTCATGGCTTTACCTTCTCAAATGTTAATTTCTGAAAATTTTGCAAAACGCAGAATCAAAATCTTACATTCAGCATTCCTATTAAAACACAATTAACTCTTCATACTATTCAAAATTACTTGAGACATCTTTTTTCTAATTGCTTATACTTGTCTTGCCATATGTGCAATTTAAAATCATACTAATATTTTAATATTTGTAAAATCTCTATACTTAATGGGCCACTTTATGCCACATATGTGCCAGCTATAAAATAATTCTGCACAGGAAGTATTTATTAATATATGAGATTTTTTTTGTAAAATAATATTTGATTATGGGATTAACAGTTTCAGTGTGTACATTTTTGAAAACAAAGTATGAATATTAAAATTATTTTAATAGTTTCATCTTTTTAGTAGCAAGCACAGTACAAAAAGTGTATTGATTCAGTATGCATTTTCTGTATTTTATCAGGCAAAAAGGAAGAAAGGATTTGCCAGAAAATGACAATCAGGACAACCATAAGAAAAAATGACTGTATAAGTCAAAGTCCGGTAAGTGTAAAAGACCTGTGTTTGATGCTGGGCCTATGGCATTCCAATTCAAGTATTAAGAAGCGGGTTATAGCTATCAACAAGCAACAAAAAATGCTGTTGTCTTCTCAGAAGCAGACCTTTGACCCTAGGAATGTTATCCTACTCGTAAATGGAGTAAAATTAGCTGTTCTTGTGGCTGCAAGACTGAGCCCCCCTACCTGGAAAAACATCTGGCTTCAAATAAAAAGTACACAGCATAATTGCTTGTAACTCAAAGGCATTGAACTCCTCACCATGAAATAACAGTCCATTCTACAAGAGTAGAAATGCTTCCACTTAGGATGTGATGGAAACACTGCTGCATTCCTCTTTGCAGACTTTTACTATCCGGTTGTCTCCTCCTCCACATAGCATGTGTCTCTGTATCATAAATTCATGATCCCATTTATTTATGGGTCTGCTTAAGACATCTTATTTCTCAGCTTTGATGTAGCCCCATCTACAAAACATGTTTGAGTAGCAAATATGCTTCCTGCATAGCACTTACAGGAGATGCAACTGACACAGTATATCCAGACTTCCAAAAGGCCTCTGGTGAGATTCTGTTGAAGAACCTAAACAGTCGTAAGGGAAGAGGCAAATAACATCACAGACTGAAAGCTGAGCAGGTTAATTTCCACCCTGACAAGTCAACAGTGACATGCCCCCAGTTTAATAGTAGAATTAAGAGTGTGTGGTGTATTGATTTATTTTTAGAAGAAGGCTTGGTAATGAGGGAGTATAAATATGTACATGAAACTACAGTTATTTTCCATAGTTAAGAGGAGAGAAGACTGTGGAGAGCTTCACAGTTACTTCAACAACCCAGGTTGAGGAGCAGCAGTATGACAAAACAAAGACATGGTATTGACTAAAGCAAAGAATATTAAAAAGAAAGTTTTACTCAGACCTCTTAGGTTTTTCAGCTAGCCGAGAAGGACCTTGCCCTTGCATCCAGTTCTGTGAAAACCTCTATTAATTACTCTCCTGCAGACAGAAAGGCTAACTAAGGGTTATGACATGTAGGGAATAGGATAGGGAGTGGAAACAAACTCATTCTAGCATCTCTTACGAGCCAGTGGTTCAGCACTACTGAGGGTGCTCTGTGCATTTATCGTCCCTCTACACTGCTGCAGAACTAGCGAGAGTTCAGAGAGGAGCCATGAGAATGTCGGCCAGGTCATTCCATGAATGGCACAACAAATGAAGCCTTCCTTTTCATGACTTGCTATTGTATACTCTTTCTTTCCTTCCTCCTCTACTCACCTTCCAAAAAGACCTAACCGCATCCCAGCTCCATCCGTATTACAGCCCCCTTAACCCAGTATCTTCTTGTTCCCCATTTCCTTGATGGCTGCCCACTCTTCCCACAGTGCCGATTCCCTTATCCTTCAGCCAGAAGTACCTCCAGATGTCCTCAAAATCTCTACCCATATCCTTAGCTCCACTTCCTCTCCTCTCCAGCTCCCCCACTGCAAAAGCCCTGGCACGCTGTTTTGGTTGTGTGATTCTGGCCCACCGAATTGCGGTAGCTACTATGGCTGGTTTGGAACTACGTACATGTTCTTTGGACAGACTGATGCTGTCAAACTTTGGATAGGGCTGAGTATGATTATATTCAATCAATTAATAAATGAGATTATTAGTGCTTAGGACAAGGTCTTTTTTTTCGCCTGTCAAATTTCAGGAAAGCTGTAAGAGTAACCTTTTGGTCCAGTTTGGATATGGCCCATTTGTTCACAAACTGTTTGTAAGGGCATGGATCAAAGAGCTTTCGTACGCCTCACTCGCATAAGAAACTAGATTTAAAACTTTCACAAAAAGAACTATATCAAGCATGGCCTCAGCTTCCCAGCACATCAACCCTGCTTAGGTTTTAATTAAAAAGTATCAATTTCTTTTCTGTTGAGTATCAGCTAAGAAGACTCTTCACATAACGCAATAGTGAGAGAAAGCTTTGCTCTGCTGAAATCTAGAGCACAAATAATTTTATAGCCAGTCTCTGTGCTTGCTGGTTTGTTACTGCATCTACTTTTTGGATGTATTTGTTACAGTGATAACACAGCAAATATTGGTGTGCCCTTAGTCACAGGCAGTATGGATCAGAAAAGCAAAAGCTTTTGCACTGATGTGCTTTTCCTCTTGAACCTACAAGGAGGATGGACTTTGTTTTGCTTAGAAGAATTTAACTTTTCAGCAGTGAACTTGAAAAGAACATGAATTTAGCTATGCTGTTTAGAAGCTATTAATTTGTAAACTAGGGACTCAATTTTGGTATCCACAGCAAAATGTTTTGCTAAAGGTTAAGACAGAAAACATGATTAAACAACCCCCAAAAAAGTTTAATTAAAAATATTGTTTAAAAATGTGTCTATCTACACTTAGAATGAATGAATTTTAGCAAATAAAAGAATTTTTAAGACCAGAGTACTTTTTAAATGTAAACATGGGTTTTAATCATAAAGAAGTTTGAAATGTAATAACTTTATAAGAAAATTTGAGATGTCTAATTTCAGTTCTTATTTTACTCATAGATAAATGTGGCTTCTTGTGATGGAAAGTGCCCATCTGCAACAATTTTCAATGTCAATATTGATAGCCATTTAAGATTCTGTAAATGTTGTCGAGAAAATGGAACACGTAATCTGACTGTGCCCCTACGCTGCTCAGGAAATGGCACTGAAATTATGTATGTCATTCAAGAGCCTATAGACTGCTCATGCCAATGGAACTAAACATTACTGTGGATATGATTTAATCTGAAGAACTAAAATGAGTTTTCTTTCACCAGACTCTGCTTTTCAACCTTGTATGGCTATAGTACTCTGCGGGG
>Ga0065711_1001230_pt1 | contig 46298 bp, 31 predicted proteins | sample Hoacrofraction12_FD_59098 | JGI IMG/M metagenome (GOLD analysis project Ga0065711, IMG submission 59098) | Hoatzin crop microbial communities from Cojedes, Venezuela - Epithelial fraction 12 v2 (version 2) | ecosystem: Host-associated > Birds > Digestive system > Esophagus > Crop | place... | reverse complement strand
CAAGACCCACCTGGACAAGGTCCTGTGCAGCCTGCTGTAGGTGACCCTGCTTTGGCAGGGGGGGCTGGACTAGATGACCCACAGAGGTCCCTTCCAACCCCCACCATTCTGTGATTCTGTGATTCACAGAGGTCAAGATCATGAGCTGCGGTACAGCCCCAGGCTGGGGTACAGAGTTGTCACAAACATCCCCAGGCCAGAGTGGGTAATTGTCTCAAACATCCATCTTGGGATGAACTGATAAAGATGCTCTAAATAACCAAACTCCTAAATCTGACATTGTGCTTTGGGAACTTCCTCATCTGGATAAGGGATTGTAGAAGACTGAGTGAAACCTTGTGGAGGCAGGGCGTTGGCTTGAGAAATCCACCTATGTCACACAGGCAAGGAAGTTGACCACTTGCCTTTGGTGGAGGAATGTGAGACCACCAAGACCCACCCCACACTCCATGCCCACTGACTAATTTGCAAGAACTTTTGGGAAGCTATGAGACAGGCACCCAAAGGATATAAAAGGAGAGGGGGCCAGCCCCTTGCTGCACATGCCCACCACCAGAACATCCTGACCGCCAGGCACGTGCCCACCACCAGAAGACCTTGACCACCAGGCTCATGTCCACCACCAGAACATCCAGACCAACAGGCACGCGTCCACCTCCAGAAGACCCAGACCACTAGCTCAGAGACTGCTGCTGGATCCAAGGGTGGTGATATCTTTTATCTTATTTCTTGCCTTGCTCTGTCTCTGGCTTTTTGGCCACGTAAGGGTAATGTTGGTGTAAGTTTGTCAACCTGCTCTGTTCTGTGGTTTTGTGAAATCAGACACTGTGTTGCTGAAACCTTTTGCCAAGTCAATTTCCTTTTCCAACCCCACTGCGCTAAAAGTAATGTTATGAAGTTCCGAAGTTATCATCTTTTGTAATTCCACTGCCGCTCCAAGAAAAGTTTAGTTTTTAGTCAAGCCTCTTGGTCATTGTTATGACTCTCAGTACCGCGCAGAGAATTAAAAAGATCACCTTCCCCGATTCCCGTTGAGCAGGGTGGGACAGATTTCACACTGATTTTACTGTCTAAAGAGAAAATCAAAGGAATGACACATATGGAGACCAATAATCAAGAGAGATCTGTGCTGGAGCCCTCGTGTGGCCATTGTGCTTGGGGAGCAAAACTTCTTCAGCTCTCTGGCTACAATCAGTTCCAGTCAACACTGTGATCCAAACGGCACCCAAGCAGAGAAGAAAGCTGTGGACGAAGCTTGCTAAGAGAACTGGCTTGACCTTCAGCTTATCCGCTTATGTACCGGTTTCAGTACACATCCTCCTGTGACAAGCTGGAGGACATTGAAGTTAAACTATAGGAGAAAACTTAGATAGTGTGAGGAACTGTACAAAGCTCTGAAGGGCAGTGGTGACACAGGTTAAATTCAACATGTGCCTGTACCGAGCCTTGAGCGATGTCTCGCCTAGTGCCTCTGAGAGCTGCCAGACCTGCAGTCTGACTGCTAGGCAGAGTAGTAGCAGCACTGAGGTAAAATGTTTAAGTAGTCAGAATTTGAAGGGAGGGTAGTGAGAACTGGTTATTGTTTCGTTTCTGCCTCAGCCCCCTCTAAACACATAAACATGGCAGAGTGCGTGTGGACTTTCTGTTATGGAGATAATAATGGATGTGAAACATGAAAGAAATGCATTCTGACGCTGCTTTGTGCTCACCGTAACCCCTCTTCCTCCCTGCCCAGCTTTCAGGCTCAGGTTGCCTCCTCCTCGGCCTTGCTGTGGCCTAAAGTTTGTTTTTGCCAGACAGATGCATGTTCAGGTCACAGAAAAAATCATCAACTCTTCCTGTGCTTGACCTCTGAAATGAGGGACAGGTGATTTCCATAGATAGAGGTATAATCTGGGGTTTTTTTTTGTAATTATCTGTTTTTACCAGAGGGATATGCTCAGTAAGGTCAGTGGCTCAGCAGAGGGGTAAGAGTCGATAATTTCTTGATTTGTTTCTGTGGGCTCGCTGTGGGGTCTGTGGCTCACCAGAGACCCCAGGACAATGCAGAAATACAGTTATCCACATGTTGATTTTCAAATAAAGGATGAGACCCGTGAGTTCATGTGGGCTAGCTGGTAGGCGTACAGAAGGTCATTTCAGTGCAGGATTACTAAACGTGTCCTAATTTACTCCTTCGATCAAAGGTTTGATCTACATGTCCATAAAAGGTTTCCTGATTGTGTATGTGTGTGTGCATGCCTGACATAAATAAAAGATGCACTGAACAACTGAATTTATTGAAAAGAAATCCCATAAAATATTTTTACACAGAACAGCTGCATGTCTGGTCTCTTTAGTTTTATGTTGATTTCTGACAAGTCTCTTCAAATTACTCAGTGCAAGATTCTTGTTCTTTCAGGTATTCTGTAAAACTTCTTTTTTAAGCCCAGGCACCAAGACGTTGCTCTCTTTCCTCCAGTTTCCCCATACATCTGCATCAGAGAGATTGCATTCATTCAGCAAGACAGCTAAAGGCACTGTCTTTCGAACTTGTGCTATGTATTACATTCTCCTACTTGACTCATTTTAAATCAAACTTTGTTCTTCTTCTACTCGGAGGAGACCAGGAAAGGGACAATTTGGCTGCAAAGGACATGCTCTGGGATCAAACGTGGGTGCTTGTGGAATGGGTACCTCTCCACACCTGAGTCTTGATTCACCTTCATCCTCCAGCGCTTGGGGTTTTCTGGGTCTAGCAGTAATCCCAGCAGCTCATTTTGACAGATTTAGAGTGCTTCATATGGTAATTCAAACCTCAGTGCTTTAATGTCTTCATTCAAACAATTTCTCTGATCATGGCATGGAAAGGGAAGTCTTATGCTATACATAGCTTTATGTGAAAAAAATGAGGATTATGTGATTATGGTAATAGTTCATAAAGTCTAGCAGAGAAAGAATAATTTGGAATTCATTTATTCATAACAGTAGAAGTTAGTATTCTTCTTGTCTACAAAAGAGTTTCAGACATCAATCTTTTCTCCTGGATTTTTTGCATTCTGCAGAGCTAGTTTGGATTGCTTCAGTATTACAGATGCCCTAACTTTTTTTTTTTGTCCTTTTTAGTCTCTTCAAAATACTGTTTTTCCTTAAATAAATAATGCTGATTACATGGAGATGGTATCAAAGCAGTCTTCCATCTTTCCTGCAGATTTGTGTAAGCATTTGAACAGAACATTGAATTCTGCTCCCTGTTTTGCAGCTAAGCATTTTACTGATACAGAATAAATCACTTCCATACAACTGAAGATTTAAGATCTAAGCAACTTAGCATATCCTTTCATAATTTGAGAATTTCTTATTAGTGGTTCATTGCTGTGGGAACAGGGGAATGGTGTGTGTGCATGTCTGTTTAGATATGTTATTTGTGTTATTTCAGTAGCACACCGCTTTTTCCTTTTTTCCTTTTTTCCTTTTTTTTTTTTCTTGACGATCCTCCTCTATTTCTTCAGTGTCTGCCTTATCTAAGACACTTCAAACCTCCCTAAATGTAATTTTAAACTGAACTCAGAAAAGGCTTGCAACAGCTTCAAATTCTTAACTGGTTACTTGGGACCAAATTGTGTACTCCCTTGGCCTGACTTTGTTGAAAGCGTTGCAGTTGAAAGCATAAAAAATGTGGCATGTAGCCATGAGAGAATTGAAAAGCGAAGACCATGGGCGCAGTGGTTCAGATTAAGCTCTGTATTAACTTCACTGAAGCAATGTGTCTGGAACACATTAGAACAATTTTGCTGTGCAATCTGTCAGTTACGTGCTATCATTCTAGAGAGAAGCTCTTTAAAGCTCTGTTCTCCACTTTAAATGAAATTTAGTGATGGCAGACTGACAGAACACAGGATATGCTTTTCCTTAGAGGTGTCTGTGAGGGGAATCTGCGGCTTTTGGGGTTAGGACCAGCACCTTTTCAAGTTTTTATCAGGGAGCTGAAAATACAGAGAAAAATTGTTGTTAAAAAAAATTGCAGATGACAACAGGAACAGAGATCGGCTAGAGAAATACGAGTGCAGAGAAGGCAGGAAATTTCAAAAGAACAGCAGTCTGGCCATTTGCCTTTTCCTTAGTCAGACATGTTGGCTAATATGAATCCCTGACCAGACATGGCTCTGTGTGTGTGTGTGTGTGCGTGCGCGCACGTGTGTGCGAAGCATTTTTTATTTTTTCCCCTGAAGAACTGGAACATAAGGATGGAAATAACACAGTTCTCTTTTTCTGTTAAACGTTGGTGACCTCTGGTGAGCTTCTTGCATGCTCACACTACCTGTGAGGTGCAGAGCTGGAGAGGGGTCTTTGTCCTTTGGGTCAGAGGGGGGTTGGATGAGACCACCCGTTGAGGCAGTCCAGACCCACCAGTGTGTGCCCCCACCTTCCCTGGCAATCTCTGCCTCTGGAAACTTGGCTGTTTTGAGCTGTTTTTGTTAACGGCTTTGTTGAGTTTATGGCTGGGGTGCGATGTCCTGAGAGCTTTAAGGGAAGTGACCTTTTGATTTATTCATTGTCACATGCAGACTGTGAGGAAAGGGAATAAGTAAGCTGTTGGCATCACAGAAATGATCTGAAGTGGTTTTGAACTACAGGCCAAAAAGAAAGAGGTGAACTCCTGACCTTGAAGTTTATGGGCACTAGGCTACTCTAAGAAAGTATTGCCTTCTTTCTGGGTCCTTCAGTTTCACCCAATCGCCTAAAGCTAGGTATACATGTTTTAGTTAAAAAAAAGTGCCATATGCTGTAACTACAAGGGGAAAAAAAGCTCAGTTGCAAAACTGCACTCTGCCACAGAAACGAGACACCTTTCCAGAGTGTAAGAAAAATCCCCACCAACAACATGTGCATCTGCCCCATGCAGCGTCATTCCTGTGGTGACATCCAGTGCCTCATTTCTCCCTGCTTTCCTTGCAGAGGCAGGGAGACTGGCATTCCTGCTGAGGCAGCCCCAAAGCAGGCTGCCTGCAACGAGGAAGGAGGAAGCAACTTCGCTGGGGTGATGAGCACTTGTCTAACAGGCAGCAAAGCAGCGCTACCAGTCGCTTGTGTGAGGTTTACATTGGCATCCTCAGTTTCTGCTCCTGGCTCACCCAGCAGCCAGCGGTGCTGCAGAACGGTGTGTGCGGCAGGGCTGTGCCGGGGCTGTGACGCTGCTGCCACCCTGGCGGGGGGATGCCAGGCCGTGTTCCCCAGCAGCAGTGCGAGGTGTCACCCGGTGCTTTTTGCCATTTCACCCTTGCCTGGACCGCTGTCCCTGCAGAAGCCTCTCAAGGCTGACAGCTGTCTCAGAGCCCTTTGCACAAGACCTGCCGAGGGGCAAATGAGTTTCTCTGGGTGGCAATGTAATTAGTGTAGAATTATGGTCCGCTCAACAGGCAGACCGAAGGCCATGCAGAAGTGCAGGAACAGTAAGCATGCAGCAGTATCTGCAAGGTTTTGCCCCTGGAATGGGTAAAGCTTGGCCAAGCTCACCCTGCTGCTGTGGGCTGCTGCAGCCAACGGCAAGACTGGAAAATACACGCCTGTTAATCAGTGGTGAGAATAAAACATTTCTGAAATAGGTTGTCTTTATTCCTGTTTCCACGTTGCTAAGCACAACTTAAGGAAAATAAATCAATCAACCAGCAGAGGCACATTAATTTAACCTTACACGGACCACAAGGGTTAAATGCCTTTTCTAACAGTGTGCTGTCACAGTGCCCCTTACAAACACGGTACAATTGGCAGGGTGCGAGCTGAGCCTTATTGCTGGACTGAATGTCCCAGACCCAGTTTCCAGCCACTTTCAAGTTCGTTAGCTTATGAGTGGAAAACTGTTTCTCAAAGATTTTTCACAGGTGATGTGTGTTTGGTCTCTCCCCCACCCCACCCTGCCTTTTGATGTTGTTGGTTTCCTGGTGACCCCCAAAGGCATGCGGGCACATTCCCTAGCCAGGGCATGGATGCAGTGGCAACAGATCAGCTCCTTGCGGGAGAAGGAGACAGGACCGGCTGCATTTTCTGGTTACAGGGATAAGCAGTCCTCCGCTTCACTGCACATGTCCCAGTACGGGTGATGTTTCCAGGGTGTGATGCCTGTGTTAGCTGAAGAGTGCGAGATGTTTGGTTTTTTTGTCCCATGGTGGGCTGAAGGTCCAATAAACCCCCCCAAGAGGTCTGGACCACCACGTCTCAGGTGGCACAGGGTTTCCCCACTCTCGCTTCCTCCCATCCTCTCCCCCGCCCCCACCCCCGACTTGTGGTGGCCGTTCCAAGCTCTGTGACATGCATTGGCGCTGAGGTGACTGTCGCTGGGTGGCTCCCAGCGCCCACTGTCTCCCAGGCAGCGGGGAAGCTGCCAACACCATCGCCATCACCACCATGGCCAGCTCACACAGGTCAGCTGGGTCCACACCGCCCGGGGAGGGAGGGAAGGGTGCTGGGAGGCCCCGGCAAGGCCACCGAGAGCCCCTTGCTGCTCCTGTCACGCTCCCAGCACGCGGCGCCCCTGCTACAAGCCTGCCTGGTTTTTGCTCTAGGGAGGCGCAGACCCGCATGTGATTCGTGTTAAATGGCAGCCTGCAAACAGCCTTGAGACACAGAGTCCCTGGGTGAAGCACAGGGCTGTGGGAGAGGCTGGGTATTTCAGAATGGTTCCAGCGTGTCTCAGAAGCGGCAGGAATCGGCTGCTCGGGTTGCGGGGGACTGATCTGAAATTCGAGCAGTGGCTTTTACGTTCTCAGAGATCCCTGATACCTGGTTGCAGTGGTCTAAGTTGATCAGGAGTGGAAAATATACTGACATCAGGAGGAGGACAACCTAATTCAGGCAGCAATTCAGGGGATGAAGTGTGATGGTGAAAGATGGGAACAACTCCTTGGTGACTACTTGTAAGAAGGTCTGTGAGATTTAGACAGTTATCTGGGGCCTGGAAGACAAATCTGGATTCTTCATCATCAAATAACAGGCAAAGCATAAATTAGCTTACAAAGGCGGGCATTTGTTATGGAGACAGTCTATCTGAAACTCATATTTCGAAGAGATGCAGAAGCTTTGAATGCTTTGTTTCTTCACATGCAGCAGTCATTCATTCACCCCAGAACACCACCTCCACCTTTCCTTTGCCTTGCCTTGGGTCCCAAACCATCATCCCTGCCCCGATCCTGCCTGGATCCCAGGTGTTCTATGTCAATACCTGTGTGGCCATCAAGGTTATCACTTGGTGGAGAGGTACCTGTGGGTGGTGCCCCTTGGTCTGCTGGAGATGAGGTGTGTGGGACACAGGTGTGTGTCCAGCAGCTGCAGATGGTCCTCAGGTCCTTCCCTGACAACTTCTTTTCTCCACAGCAGCAAGATGTTGGAGGTAGAAAATGCTTTCCGTAAATTTGCCTTATACGGTGACAGATCTGCCAGTGGCAACAACATGACGGGCAAAAACTTCTCCAAGATGTGCAGAGAGTGTGGGGTGATGGATGGGCAAGCCGTGACCAGCACGGACATTGATATCATATCCCACAAAGTCAAGTGAATGCTGCAGGGAGGCAGGGCGGGAGGCATGGCAGGAGGCAGGCTGGCTCTCCTGCCAGGGGCAGCCCTGAGGGCTTCTCATCCTGCTGCCACCCCGCAGCGAGGTGACTTTTGTCTTGGTCTTCCCACACCACAGGACCAAGGGTGCCTGCACCATCGCCTTCGCTGAGTTCCAGCAGGCCATGAAGGAGCTCTGCGGCAAGCGCTTCAAGGGCAAATCTCCGGAGGAAGCGCTGCAGGCTGCCTATGGCCTCATCGAGGGGAAGGGGCCCGGCAGTGTGGGTGCCTCGGTAAGTATAAGTTTCCTCACCCCCTGTGCACCTTGAGCTGCCATGGGGTCTGTTCATCCCTGATGTAGGGACGCATGATGTCCCCACACGTAGGGAAGAGCTTGTTTGCGAGCTGCCTCCTAACGCTACCTGCCTCTTGCTGGCCTCTTTTCTTGCAGAAAGCCACCAAGGTTGGTGGGGTCAAGAGGCTGACAGACACTAGTAAATACACCGGCAGCCACAAAGCGCGCTTTGATGAGAGTGGCAAAGGGAAGGGTCTTGCTGGCCGCCCGGACTGGACGGACAACAGTGGCTATGTCGGAGCCTACAAGGGAGCTGGCACGTACGACCAGACGCACTAGGACTGAAAGAGCTTAAGGAAACAAGGACTTTCCCCTATAACATGGCAGGAGAGGCAAATAAATTACCTCATGCAAACCAGCCTTCTGTGTCTGTGCACCCTAAATTTGACAGGGTGGGAATGCATGGGGCGGGCACTGGATGACTCCAAAGTGTCGTGCAGGTTCCCCATCTGACTGTGCTTTGATTGCTGTGCAGTGGGGTTGAATCCAAGCACAAGCTATCCTTCTGGGGGAGATTCTGTGGGCCAGCTAGTCCACTGCCATCACACAGCTTTGCATTTCCAATCACGCAAACAGCAGGTTAGTCTCTGAACGGTTACGCATTGCTTTTATTCTCCCCTCCCAACACGTGAGACTTTTTGTTGTGATTTTTGGGATGGGGAGCATTGTGTGCGTGTTTTTGTATAGCTATGCTGGGTTACATTTGAGTTGATGGTTTCTGGTGGGACACAGCCCAGTGCCTGGCCACACCTTGAAGAACACTCTTCCAGGGCATAGGATGAAACATGTACCACATGGTGGAGAGGGATGGGCTAACAATAACACCACTTCCCACTCTTTGCGTTCCCTTTTGCCCAGGTTAAACCCTCTCACCCACTCCTAGCACTTAGCATGGCCGCTTGTTACTGTTTCCCCAGGTTTCGGGGCACTGACAGCTGGGGAAGAATTGGTGAGCCTGAGGAAAGCAAATAAAGAGCTGTGATGTGGGGGATCGGGTGGGAAGGGAGGTCTGTGTGGAGCATAGCAGGCCCTCCATACTTGGGAGGATGGTTTGCAAGCTCTGCCTGCACCAAAATCCTTTCCCCACCTGTCTCCTTCCCCCCCTGCCTCCCAGCCCCACCGCTGTGGCTGCTGAAGAGATCTCCAGGGCTGACAAGGCCTAAAATCACACATGCATTCGTTAATTCACCCTAGCATTTTGGCAGGCTGGTAGGACTAGCACATCCCTTGTCCCTGCTGATGGATCTGTGGCTGTGCGGCCAGTTTTGGGCAGCAGAGGGATGGGAGGTGGGGTGGAGAGGGACTTCGTGTGTGTGTGACCGGCTCTCAGGGCACCGGGGCTGCCTTCCCTGCCGAGCGCTTTCAGTCTCCTGGATTTAGCATAACTGAGCTGTCAGGGATAACTGAAACAGCACCTCTGGGACAGTGTCCCCTGTCATTATGGAGAAATACTCAGCTGTGCTACTTAGCAAGTGCTGGAGCAACGCAGCCCCCTGAGCAGGGACCAGGAACACAGAAGACACTGGAGGAGGTGCAACTCTAGAGGGAGTGTGGCTGGTGGAGAACGCCACGCCAGAGCAGTGCAGTGAGAAACAAGGACCAGCAAAAGAGGACCCACAGCAGCTGATCCCAATCTCCTGTGCCGTCCATGGCCTCCTCAAAGGCACTGAAGGGATGGGAGACCGCAAGGGGTCAGGAGAGGTGTCTCGGGGAAAGCTGATGTATTTCCCTTAAGTGTTTGTTTAATTGTTCATCTTTATTTCTCCATACCAGAATTGATAATTTAAAGTTTATGTTAGTTGGCAATAAAATAAACTGTGAAATTCAGATTCCTGACTGCTTCTTTGCCCAAGACAGTAGGAACAGGATATAGTAATATGGAAAGAATAGCACAGGAGCATATGTAAAAAAAAATGGACCCTATGCCTGCTTTTTAATTTTTTGTATTACTCAGATCTTTAAAACACATAGTGAAGGTGGCTGTCCTCAGCAATGCTGTCTTGGTACATCATGTCCTGTACAACAGTTAAGCAAAGTATCTGTAAATTAAGAGATAACAGGATGTTGTACAAAAAAGAAAAGCTAAATCATTCAATAAAACTATCAGAGAACATTCTCACGTATCTCTGCTTTTGGTGGGATAGCATTCCTTATGTAAATACTGTCAGTAGGTAATTGCAACAAATATTCATATTTCAGAGCTATTATTGCTATTCCTGATGCTTTCTGTTATTAGTTCCTGAAGTAGCTCTACTCATCCTGTTGCTCTCGAGACGCTCCTGCAGAAACATGGCTGAGAGGCTGCAGGAGTGTATGACGGTGCCCCAGACCCAGACACAGCTCTTTTAAACTGTTTTCTGTGCTTTTGTGTGTAAGTCACAGTCGCCTGGTTTTTCCAGGATGAAGGGCTGGTTTATTCCTTCCCCACAACACAGCACTATGTGGGGAGTACAGCTGGTGCATATTAGTGTAATCAAAGATACCCGTTTGAGCTTCTCTCAGTATTTTCCACAGCCCCTCACCCCCAAATGCTTACTAACGCAGGATGGGTAGTAATCAGCAGGGTGCTGCTGCTGCTTGGTGGCCAAGCAGGAAGGTGTACCGGCTTCATGGGCCCCGTAGTGTTCTACCACCAAATAATGCAGTTTTTGAAGCAAAAGATGTAGGTACCAACAGTCTCACAGCTGTACCAGTGTCCAGGTTTGGTGTGCTATCCGATGTCTCCATTCCTTCTAGCTGCATTTCACACACCTTGGAACCTTTTCATTTTGGGGGAAAGGAAGACAAGGACTGCCCTCAATAACCAAGCAAACTTGGAGTATATTTCTTTGCTCAGGCCTCAGCTTCCTTGTAATTAAATGACTCAAGAAATTGCCTGCATGCAGTTCCGCAAACGAACACAGGAATGTGTTGTATTATTAGCTTCTTTTTATATATATACATATATATATATATAGCTGGCATGGAAAAAGCTGTGGGAGCTTTGGGAGCTGACTGAGAGCTTTGTACTTGTGCTTGTGTAGTGTGAGTTCTGGTTTGCATTAACTCGGGTACAATGTGACACTGGAGGGTGAATTTCTTAGACATGATTCAATCCGTGCTTCATCCTGTAATCTAACTGGTGTAGTACTCCAGCACCAACAAGAATCACTGCTCGTTCTGCCTATTCCTTATAAGTAGAAACCACAAAAAGATGAGGAATGCCGTGCTCTCTCCCCACAGCAGCTACAGCGTGGACAGATAAAAAGGCAGTCATGGCTGACTGAAGGGTTTAAAAATAGCAGCCGATTACTGCGTGCTGCTGGGGAAGCAGTAATACCAGCGGGTATAAGGTTTTAAAATAGCCACAGGCATGCATGTATGAATGACAGAGGCGGTTCCTCAGTACAAGGTATGTGGGTGGGATCCTGTTACACCACTGTCATCTGATACCAAATATTGGTGCCATTTTGTATTTGCTCCCTTAAAGAGGTCGTATCATCTAGAAAACCAGCCGCACTGGGAGAAAGACCATAGGAGCCTTCCTCTCGGCAGTGGCTGAAGTTTATTGTGCACGACTTCTCTGTGCTGTCCTTTGACTGCCTGAGGGAGCGTGAGGGCTTTGGGGGAGGGCTGTCTGCTGGTGCTCCTGTTGACATTTAAGCACGTGTTTGTGTAGTAGTCAGAAGGATGAGGCCCCTGGGAGCTGCTAGCAGAGCAATGTAGCTGTGCATGTATAAAGGGCTGAGTTTGAGGGTTTTACTGGCAACAGTGGAAATCTTGCTGAAACAAAATGACATTGATATTCCAGGTGTTTATACCCAGCTATGGCTAAGATGTGTCATTACCGTGGAAAAATAGGGAAGCATTTGCTCAAAATTATGCATGTGTTGGGAAAAGAAACATCAAACCAAGCCAAACAGTCAATTTACAACTGCAGCAAAGCAGAGTGGGAAAAATACCCCTAAAACCTGCTCCTTGGCAAGCGCTGGTGTTTTGCTGGTGCGTCTCTTCGTGTATCCGTGCTCCCCACAGCTGTTCCCTTCCACGCTGTTTCCTGCTATCTTCTAGAAACAGAACTTTAAGAATTCAAAGAACTATAGAGATAGAGCTCTAGCAATTGACTCCACCCACACCAGCAATTCTTTGCCAGCTGGTCATTGCTTCAGAATGCCGGTGGTGGGACCTGACACACCAGTCAGACAGAAATCGCTTCATAACATTGGCAAAATCTGCACACAAACCAGCACAAGATCTGAAGCCACAGCTGCGGTGGCTGTGGAGTAAGAACTGAGGCAGTAGGGCAGGGCGCTACTGAACACAAGTAGGGAAGAATGACAAGAAGCTACACGCAGGTGTGTGCATGTGTGTGTAATGCTTTTAGGGCAAAGTCTTCAAACTGTGCAAGAGACAGCTGTAAAAGGCCTCTGCTGCCCGCTCTGCAGCTCAGGCACGCAGTTGCGTTCTTGGCACTCTTGTTGCTGAAACGGGCACAACTTCGACAAAGCAGGGAGCAGAAAGAAGAGATGCTGGTGCCGGTGCAGCCACTGGCTGGTGGCTGTGCGGCGGGACACACAGGTGAGTACCCATGCAAAGTAACGCCTCCGCTGCAGGGAGGGCTGATGGCTCACGCTGTTTTCTGCAGTGTTGAATCCCTCTTTGCAAAGTTATTCCTATTTTTTTTTTTTTTTTCTGTGGGTTGTATTTCTAACAAGACAGAGGCACATGGAGCCCAGCACTCAGCTTACCGACCCGCTGTCGCGCAAGATGTGCCAGGCAGGCAGCTGTAGCTGCATCCCTGTGGCACTGTGTCACAGTTAAGCAAGGCCTGGACCTAACAGGCTCTTACCCCGACAGTTGAAGGCATTTGCAGTGGTAGACAGATGTGGGAAGTTAATGATCTAGGCATGTTTATAATGGATTGGTCATCCAGCTGCTACTTACATTCAATGTTATGAATTTTAATGGACAGCAGTGTAATGCCTTCCTCAGCTGCCTCCTCTTCTCCAGCCACCAGGAAATCTGTGCATCTCCACCGCCTCAGGGAAGCTGTGGTTATACTTGGTGCAGAGTTAATTACATTCCAAAGAACCCGGTGGGCATTCACCTCAATTCACACATATATGACAGAAAATAAAAGAATACCCATTTGGAGGTTGACGCACAGTACTAGCCTGGCTTCAGAGAGCTCTGGGTAGCTGGAGGACTGTTGCTTTCCATCGCACTACGTCCCTCTGACCATTGTTTCACAATTGTGAAGGAAGATGTGCATGCCATAGCCTTGTCTCTTTTTTCCAGCACTGTTAATCAATCTCATAGGAGACAATTTCTTTCCCTACACACTTTGCCTTTCTGATAGTTGCTGCAGGCTCCACCCTCATTCCTCCCCTCCTTTTCTAGCTGCAAACCTTTGCAGGTTACCTGGCTGCCCCAGTACAGGTGTTTGTGTCTCAGCCCCCAGCTGCTCGGAGCTACAGCAGGAGGCCATTGGCTATTGAGCCTTGCCCATCCACCCTACAACCGCCCCCCGCTACCACCAGACCCGCAAGCCACCCCGGCAGGGAGAGCCTGGGCCCAGATGCAGCTGTGCCACTGTCTCGCCTCACACCACGGCGCATAGCACCAGGACATACTGCTCTTTCTGCCTGCAATCCCCCGCTGCCAGTCTCCCTTGAAACACAAGACGACACACAGTCTCCAAAGCCTTTGCTGGTCACCCACACCCAACCTATCCACGATAGAAGTCATCCACGACCTGTCCTTGCACGGAACTTGGCTTCACAGCACAACAAATCTCCACCGTGCTGGCATCACCACCACCTGGCAGGGACCACTGCACATCGGCCCCCAACCTGGCCCATGTCCCTGACCATGACGGCTTCAGGTCTGACCACCATGGGTCTTTTTCACTGTTGGAGTAAAAGTCCCCTTTCTGCACAGTGTTTGAAGCAGGTGGAGACTGTGCCAGGCTCTTTAAGAAGATTGGGGGGGTCTTTAAGGGAAAAGGTGCATGGCCTCCCGCCCTCCAAAAACTCTCCGTGGTTTCGTAGATTTGAGCCCTAACCAAAGCTTTAATTACACTGAAAAACCCATTTAGCATGTTCTCACCTGCTCTGTCTTCTCTGAGTTACTCACACCAGCCTCACCTCCTCCACGCTGCAGTTCGCTACCCCTTAACTCTGCTGTGACAATTCCTTGTGGGGCTACACTGCCAAATGGCATTTCTGGTACGGCCCAACCTAAAAATAAAGACAACCCAGACAGCCAAAAGACAAAAGCCCCTTCCTGTCAGTTGATGGTGCAGTCCCACAAGTGGGAACGTGGATCCATCAGGCCAGATTTGCTACGGAGGAGAACAACCACAGCAGTACAGCGTCAGTCAGTCGCTGACCGATCTCCGCCGAAGAGCCGTCTGCCTTTCGCCCTTTGACGCGTGCTGTTCAGATTCACAGCCAGCCCCACCCAGCCTCCGCCTTCCTGAGGACTGGAGCTTGCGGCAAAAGCTAAACGAAAGACTGAGATCTCTCTGTTGTTATTTCAGAATACCTAGAACAGTTGCCTGCACCTTTGAGGGTGGCTCCACGTGGTACAATGTGACTTCAATCCCACACAGCTGATACCTGTAACGCAGAAATCCTTGGACAGCCAATACGCTACACTGCCTCCTGACACCTCTAACCTTCCAGATCCAGCACGGTACTGTGGAAAAGCAGTACTGTGGAAAGGCGTAGGCGTAATAACAACATGCATATCTTGGGAGATTTTCCTGCTAGTCCTGAATAGCTCCAAAAGCAGCCCAGTCTTCAGTGGTCTTGTCTGTCGTGTCAGGTACCTTTCAGTGTCAACAGGGGAATCTCAATCTTCCACAACAATCACAGTAATTCAGTAAATCTACACACTCTGCACAGCATCAGAATTTTTTAGAAAGCACTTAAATATTAAACGATTCTTGTTAAAACAAGATATTCTGTAAAACTATGTCTTTAATTTCAATTTTAAAACCTAATCCATTTATTTCACAATACTTTATATTCTCATTGTAAACTTCTATTACATAATAGTAAAGTTAAAAATAATCAAGTAACACCAGAAAGTGACATTCACTCAGAAGAAAGGGAAAGAAACATTTCTCCAGTTTTGTTGTATCAGATAACACTTTTTAAGAGAGAGAAAGAGAGAGAGAGAGATCTGCCTCAGGGAAATCGAGCACTGTCACTTGCTGGCTAGTGGAAATCTGTGCAATTTATTTATAACTAATATCCCCATGAATGTACTAATTGCACATGTAGAGCTAACCATTTCTCTGCAACAGGATTAAACCGACAAAACACCTACATATAACTATGCTTAACTTTTACACAAGCTGCTCTTGTAGAAAAATGTTTCTTAAAAACAAACCAAAAAATAAATCATCTTCAATATAAGTCAGGTTTGGTCACATTTGAAACATGGTCTGTCGCACTTAGTATCTTTCAGTAGCATGTGCTTTCTGAAGTGTCTCGCGCCAGGACTGAATTACCAGAAATCACCATGTATTTTTTGAAAAATAGACCATAAACTTAGTAAAAAGAAGAAAAAATACAGTAAGCCCTACATTTGTTTGTAGTCATCCCTTATGAAAATTATTTCACACTTTCACACTGATTGCCCACACAGTTTCTTTGCTAGAGAAAAGAATATCACTGCATCTCTAATAATACCGTGTTCACACAACAAATAAACATCTATGTTCTAACCAGCCACATGCAATAAATACATCTAACTCTAAATCTTTTTCTTTATATTCTTCTAAAATCTCTTTATCTAGTAGATGCAATGTAGGTAGACTCTTGAGACATATGTAAATGCCAGTAAAGTAGCTGCTTGTGAGGAATAAGTGACAGAAATTTTGATATCTAACATATTTAAAATGAGATTGGACAAACAAAACGTAAGAGCAAAAACAGAATCAGAAGTTGATTACATTGTTTGTTATTGCCACTGCTGCACTTGCACATTAATGGACATACATGGTGCATTACAAAAGAGTGGTAAAACCAACACCGTTTCCTGAGATGATCACAGGGATTATTAATAACAGGGCAAATACTAACATTTTGGAGCAGATCAAAGTAAACTTGATGTCCATATGCCTGTTTTAAAATATTTGAGCTAGAGGTGAAATTCAGCTTTTGAGGTGATAAGCTGTGGTGAATTATCACAAATGCTTTTCAGGAAAGGTTTGAAAAAACTAGAAGTGATGGCTGCTCAAAACACAACACAGGGAGCTTTGGCATACCCAGAGGTACACGGGAAAGGTATCTCTGGAGAAGAGTGAAACAGCAGAGAGAAAGAAAGGTGCTGCTCCGTCATCTTTCACTGTAGAGCTGTCTTTTCAGGAAAGCAGTGATGGAGCTTATGTTAAAACCCAGAATCATTGTCTTAGGTGCTGATACATTTTGTTCCAAGATGAGAGCAAGCCCCTGAGTTACCAGGTTTCACCAGGAAAAAAGGAACTCCCTGAAGAACAGCTGTGCTTCCACATGAGATGAGGAACGAGAGAAGTAGGACACATTTAAAGGAGATGGTCAGAAATTCACATCTCCCAGTTTCCCCTTGCCTACAATACTACTGGGAAGAATACAAGTTGGTTCTAAAGGGCCTTGAGGTCATCAAACACGCTGTCAGGCAAAGCGACTGACACACTTTCACAGTGAATTTCCTTCACAGTGAGAAATGTTTATGCTGTTCTTCCTTGGGGCAGGGGAAGGCTGGAACAACTCTTAATGCATTTGAGGGCTAAGAATATTAATAACAAGAATCTAAATTCCAATCCGCATTCAAATAAAAGAGAGGAAGGAGGGCTGAAAGACATTAAATAGGTTTAACACGACGGCAAAATGTAATGCCAATAAAGCTGTAAATAAAAAGAAATGGAATGTAGCAAAAGTTTAAGCGTCTGCTCTGATGTTCTTGCTGCTCGCTTTGGGGCTTCTCCACTTTCAACTCTCTATTTCGGGGCTGGGTATTATACAGAAGGCAAGAAAACACAACCCCACAGACACAGGGCTTAGCTCTGAGCTTTGCAGGGTGAAAGGGGCAGCATAAAATTCAAAGTCACTTGGTTTTGGAAACTGAACTCCTTTTCCAAGGGTACTGGCTGGAGGCAAGGAAGCTGTTGCTCTTTGCGCTGTTAGTGGGAAATGTCGTAATAGTAATTGCGCAATCTCAGCTCGACCGCAACAAATCCTGGTCGGTCATCCACACTGTGGAAAGACGACAAGTATCACTGCATAGAAGGAGAAACCTGTAAAGCTGCATGGGCCTTGTAACACTTGGGACTTTACCTCAGTGACAGCTCATTTGAAGCTGCTCACAGCTACCAAAATGATGTTATAAAATGAATACCAAGAGGCAAATGTCACTACAGAGCATCCAGTCAGTGGATTTACTGTCGTGACTGTTACTGTGTGGTTGGTGAAGGTACTACAAGAAAGAAATGCTAAATCAGCTCCATTTAATTTTCTACTTCATTTACTTCAGTAATAATCTAGACAAAGGAGTATTTACAGTACAATATCTGCCTTATAATGGGTACTACAGTCATACAGAGTGGCTTAGCACCACTGAGAGGAGCCTACTATGTATGGCTGCACTATCTTTCTTTCCTATATGTCTGCAACTTTTTGTTGATTTGGGAGAACACAACGAAACTGACAACAAGCCCTTATAATAAAACATTACACACTGAGATAGTTACACTGCGTGACTTGAGCCTTCTTTTTACATTTTTTTCTTGTGCTTTCCAATATTAAAGATATATGAGTACAAACAAACAAACAGTAACATGTTTTATGATGTGCTTATTAATCACACCAAGAATGATCCCTTTCACTCTAGAACTGTTACAGTAGTCTTCTGAGTCAAACCAAAAAGCATAAATCATTTTATGGCTCCATATTCTTTCTACAGTACCAGGTGTAATAAAATTAACCAAGAAGCACAGTATGTAAAAGTAAAGCACAACAGCTCCTTAAATGGAATCTAGAGACCTTTGCTGGACACACGTATTCTCCAGATGATGAACTGGAAGAATAAGTGATGTTTCAGTAGACTTTGGGTGCTTTACGGAGAGCTTCCTACAGCTACACATAACTTCAACAAAATCATTTAAAATCATAAATCGCAGAACATTTTAAACAAATTTTTGCAATACATGAATTAGAAAAAAATATCAGGTAGGCTTTTCTTTTTCTTCTTTATATTTCATGATTCTAAATCCTAATTTGTTATCAATCAGAAAAAATGTTTCAGACATTAGATATTATCTGAAAAGATGTTTTGCCTCGCACTAATAGGAATTCAACATGAGATCCAATCTGAGTATATTCAGAAATCAGAGAAGAGAAAAATAGCTCAAAATAATTAATTATTGAGGAATGGAATGAATAATTTGGCAATATGACTTTGAAATTTCAGTAAAGAAGAAGTCTTGGAAATGAAAATTAAACAAAATCCAATCCAAAATGAAAAAGAAATATTTGCTTAATTTCAAACTTTCTTTTCAAAATACATCAGACTGACCTTCTTGTGGAATTACCTGCTTTTTATGATAACCTATTTTTATATATAACTGTGCCAGCAAAATCAGCTGTGCAAAATCAGCTTTTTTTAGTACACTCAATAACCCAAATAATTTTCACTTGAAAGTGCAACTGACTCCTTAGTTTGGAGGTTGTTTGTAAGCTAAACATCACCTGAAACGATGTATTTTGAAATACTCCCCCTGCCTTTCCGGCTATTAACTGAGTGTATTAAAATATGTTTATGTTAAAAGAGAGAGCATTACATCACACTTACTTGTATGTCCAGCACAGTTTCATTAGATCATAGACTTCTGTTGGACAGACTTCGGGACGTTCCATTCGTTCTCCTCTTTCAATCATCTGTGCAACTTCACCACCTTTCATTCCCTGGAACAGGGTGACCAGAAGAGTCAGAGTTGTAAACCATTACAGCACACATGCTAGGACAAAACAAATAGAGGCCTAGAGTTATTTTTAGGCTATCCTTTGACTCATTTGTTGCAACAGATGGGGTGGTAAGGCCTCCTTTGGTCTGCAACAACCCTTATTAGTTATGAAAAGGTATTGGTTCAAATTTGCTCCGAACTTTTATGGAAAAAAAATTGCCAGATAGAATTACTCACCTTATACGGTTTTTGCCCATAGGAGAAAGCTTCCCACATTAAAACCCCAAAACTCCAGACATCACTTTTGCTAGAAAATTTGTAGAAATTCATGCATTCTGGAGCATACCACTTGACTGGCCATTTTCCGTGACTTTGTGCCTAAAACAAGTCATAACAGAAAGGAGAAAAAGCAGGCTAGAAACAGTGGTCAGTAGTAAACAACATCAGAATTTACATAAGCCAAGTTAACTTAGATCTGCACACCTTTGCACTAAGTACCATAACACTTCTGATGCAGTTGGCGTTACAGGGAATGGATAGCAGCTTCTTCAAAAGCGTTGTAAAATTGTTCTTAACCTTCCACTTTCAAAATAAGACATTGAAATGAAATCTATGGTGAAGCAACACTTAGCTAAATGACCTGGAGTCATGTTTTCCGTGGCATTTAATTGAAAGTTGATCTTCAAAAGTTAGATTTTTCATCTAGGCTCTCCACAGAGAGTAAGAGCTACATACCCAGTTACACTGAGTCTCATTATTACTTGATTTCACAGCAACTGCCTTGTGGCAAACTGCAGTTTGATTAAATGATGCCACAACACTGTGTTATGACAACGCAAGTGTCAAGGTATCCCAGCACAGTGCTGGATCTAGTGAAAGAACCCCACTGCATTTTGTGGAGTTGTAAAGTGAGTGTGGCCTTTGATACCAATTCTCAAACCTCTGACAAGCAGCTCCAGCTAGGCTAGTGGCAGTGATTTAAGATGTTACTGCCTTTTCTGGCAGCAGTTACTATTCCCATAGGCAGGTCATCAGACAGGAATAAGTGCTTGCTCCTCCTCTGCAGCATTTCATGGTCTGGCTTATTAGTTTTAAACAGCTGATGAAAGGGAATAGGCAGAAGGAAGAAATAATTTGAACTGCAAGAGCAATATATCAGAAAAAAAGATGCAGACATGATTAGAGCCTTCGTCTCCCATGGATGTTTTTACCTCATTAGATGTGGCAGTTATTTCAGTCCCTTTAGCCATAAAGAGATCCAAGGAATTTAAAACCAAGCTAAACAAATTCTGCTTAGATTAAACGACTACTTATCAATGGTATTCTTTCAAAAACCTCCCCAAATTCAGCTCTGTTAATTAACTGTAGCCTAAATTAACTAGAACACTGTTAATTTAGGCTACAGTGTGCTAGCCTAAATTTTCCTTGGAGATGGTGAAAATCCTAAGTGTCCAAAACTTCATATCTGCAACAAGGACATTTTTCCCCTTTTATATAAGGATGTTCTCACTTGCACTATAAATTTCCACCTTCTAATGACAAGTTTACCAAAAGTAAACAAAAAGAAGTAAGCAAATAAATGAAGAGACTAGATTTTTCCTCCCTACACATTGCTTAAGGTTGATCACATATTTTGAAAGTCAGTGACCTACTATCCAGCTGTAAAATAAAAGATGATATACATTCTCGCTAATTTTCAACTTTTAAAAACAAGTGCACTTCAACTGAAAATACCCTTATTAGGTTATGCTACTACACTGCTTACCTGTCTTGTGCAAACCTTACCTTATAATAACTTTCATCAGCACTAAGAGCTTTAGAAAGTCCGAAGTCACTAATTTTGGCATAATGTTGGGTGACTAATAGCACATTCCTTGCAGCCAGATCTCTATGAAACAAAGTTATTCTCCTCCAGGTATTTCATCCCCATGGAAACCTGATGTACCAGCTCTGTTATATTCTTCTCCGTGACATGTCTAAAAATCATAATTGAATTTTTAAGAGGTCAGCAGTTCATTTTCATGACTTTTCATGAAGTTCAAAAATAAATCTTTACTATGAACTTCCGCACATCATACTAGGAACCTGATCCACCTGTGTTTAGCTAAGCTTTAATTAGAACGGGCAGCATAAGAATGTCCGGAGCAAGATAATGTGTGATCATATCAATAAATGAGCAATTGAAGGACATGTGAAAATACTATCATTTATTCAAAATGCACTATTTTACCAGAAATATTTGTCAGTTCAGAGACATGTACAGATAATCGTGTCCCAGTGAAGAGTAACTACAATCATTAATCATTACATAAATAACATGAAAATTTAAAATTGCCCTTAAAGAAAGAAAAAAAAGGACCTGTATCTTGTTTCCCCTTTGGATAAATCCTGTGAAATGGAATCCAAGCTTACCTACCTATTTTTTTGCAAAAATTTGTTCAATGGTCCAAGTTCAGCCATTTCCATTACTAGCATCCAGGCTTCAGCTTCACATATGCCTATCATTCGGACAATATACGGGTTATCCAGCTGCTGCATTACATTTGCTTCTCTCAGTAATTCATCCTTTACGGCTGGATCATTACTTTCATTCTTAAGAATTTTTACAGCTACTGGCTTGGCACCCCTACAAAAAAGAATCCAGTTCTCGGATTAGTCACTTAAAAGTCTGTGTGCAAATTCACACAATCTTAATCTGATGTTTCAGTGCACATAGTACAAACTGTGACAAAAGACAGCATTGACATTCAGAGGGGAAAAAAACCAATTGACTGTAACAGGAACATCTCTGTACCAAATGCTCAGAAGACAGCTAAGCAAAAGAGAGAGAAGAACCTGAGAAAATTACAAATAATAAAAACGACTTAAGCCTGAAAAGAAATGTACTGGGCAAGATTTTCTTCCCATTCTGGAAAGAACGCCATGAAGTTTTTCCAGCAAGAAAAGCTATAAAGCACTGAGGTGTTTTGGGAGTGAGACTAGAACATGCAGCATTGCAAGGCCTCAAGGCAGTGCTCTGAAATCCTGAGAAACTAAGCCCACTCCTGCAACCTTCAGCTCATACAAATGAGTGAAAGAGTGACCAATGAGATTGACAGAGCTCAAGTGTGAGACAAGACCAGCAAATACACCAGCTGTGACCAGAGCACTTCAAATCCGCTCACACTGTACTGGAAAAAGAAACATCCCTCCTGGCTCTGAAAACCTTGGTTAAAGAAATGCCTCCCCCTTCAAGTGGTGAAAATGTATACATAATCAGCCCACGCACTTTAAACAACATACCAATAACATTTTACTACAAAAATGCATGAACAGTCAGGTGGTCCTACTTCTGCCAGTATAAACAGGGTCTGTTCCTACTGCAATTACACGATAAAAGAGGTCACAACATGTTTTGTCTTCTTGAAAATCAACATTCCACCTTCATGAAACAGGTATTTATCATATTTGTTCTACATGAAAATCTCTTTGTTATAGGTAAGCTGTCTTTGATACTCTACACTATTTCTCAAAGAGAGGTTGTGGAGATGGGAAATACTGAGTACAATGACTGCCCATACAAACTATGGAGGAAGGCAGCAGACTTCCCACTCTGCCATCCCTGACAGGAGAGAAAATAGTCATAAGGGGCACTTCCCCACTGTACAGACAAAAATAATGGCTGGGAGGTGACTATGCTGCAGGCAAGTTGGTGTCTGCAAACAGAGGAAAATAAAATGAGCATATAGAAAATGTGTGTATGAGTATATGTACAAAGAGAGAGACCAGTGAATGTTAGCCCAAATTACTTAGGTACAGTTTGTCACCGCAAATGGCACGCAAACACTACCGCTGCTCCACAAAAATAAAGGCCAGAGCATTCACGTATTAGACTCCATGAAAACAGAAGGAAACACTTACTTTTTCATTTTATAGAATCCTTTTTTTACAGTGCCAAAGTTGCCAGAGCCAAGTTCTCCTTCCTCCAAGGTCAACAATTTTCTGTCAAGAGTGACATTTTTTGGTTTCATTTCATCTGGATCCGCATATGGACTTTCATAGACCTCAGTATCCATGGGTAAAGCCTCTCTCTGATCACCTGCAGTTCAATCAGTGAAAAAATTAGACATTACGTGAGACATTTTTGCTGCCACAGCTACTGTATTGGCCCTTTCTATGTTTAGGATCATCAGTGTGTTTGACTTCTGAGTGTGTTATAAAGAAACTACATGCAGTCCAGCTACAGACACTTTAGAACACCCCAAAAGAGAGTGACCTCCACCTGGTGACATGCTCTGACTATTGAGTATCTGCGTAATGTGAAACCAGGAGGTTCCTTGACAGAAGGATGATTAACACCTGGCCCTTCTCCTTAGTACATCCCATTAGTTACCTCAGACAATTCTTCACTCAGAATGTTGCCTTCTATGTAGTTCATCCTTAGGCATCCATCTTTAATTGCATTTTACAGAAAGCCTGAGCACCAGCTTGACACCGGGGGTGCAACAGGGCACAATTCTTTTTATGAAGTGCAAGGATGCAGCTTTTAGAGTCAAGGAAGTAACAAACTTTCACTTCAATATGGAAAAAGGGATTTCTGCTAAATGACTTTTATTACAGATGGTGGCATCTGACAGTTTCAGCTACCAGGCTTGAGCTATGATAGTGGCTATACCAATACACAACACGGTGTGAAATATATGCCAGAAAAAAAGAAATGTGGGTTGAGGAGAGATCTCTGGTATAAAAAAGAAAATTGTATTAATGACATAAATGACCCTGCCTACCTTTTTCTGCTCCTGTAAGGCCTCTATTCCTTTGCAGCACGTAAGGATTAAAAAGTGATTCATCAGGTGGGTGGCCAATAGTTGACTGAAGCTGTAGCACACAAACAGAGTTTTTATGATTAGCAATGAATAGCTGAGTTAAAAGCATTTCTTTTCCCCAAGGGCTATGGCATAATCATTGCAAGAGACATATAGGTAAGAACCAGAAAGTGAGAAAAGGATCCAACAAAGTTTATTTCATTCTGGAGGTTACTGCTTGAGTAAATATGCAGGCCAAATAAAACACACACTGCTAAAGCACATAAAAGTTATCGCAAATATTTCAGAGCATTTGATCTGAGAGGATTAACTGGAATGGATCATGCACAAATCTTATTCTGCAGATACTAAATTTACATGCTCTTTTCAAATCTGCCTTGTAACACAAGTAGTCATAAGGATTTCTCTTTAATCTGTCCTTTCTCCCTCTCCAAGCTATCTCCCTCCATATCTAGGCCATAGAGAAATTCCTAGCACAAATGAAAACGAAAACCACTTCCCTGTTTTTCTTGTGGACGTTATGGAGTGACTCCACTTGGAAGAAATTGGGGTAAAAAGTAATTAATTTAATAGGCTTGTGTAATGTCATGGACAAACATCATGGACCAGATACTAGCCCAGTCTGTCTGATCTGAGGAGGGAGAAAATGACCTAAGTTTTACTGTACTCGAACATCTGGTTCAAATACAATCCTTCTGCCTTTACTTTTTGTCAGAGGAATACTATGGAGCACACAAACAACCACAGCAGAAAGACACTGTATTTCTGGAGCTCCTTGGCTGAATGATGAGTCTGGTACAATGAAGTATAGATGAGAGAAACTTATAACCTCCTCTCTTCTGTCTGTGAACTGTCTGGAAAAGGGAATTACAGAACTTATTTCTGCAGTTTTATCCCTTTCCTTTCTCAGTGTAGAAATTTTACTCCACTCAAGAGTGACCTCACTCTCCGCTGAGAGTGTTTTAAAACTAGAAATTCAAATATCAACATGAGTTTGCTCAGCTTGAATAGGAAACAAAGGTGTATCGTACTTGCAAAACACTGGATAGGGCTATTTTGCAAATACTTGAGAATATAATTTTTGTTAATAACTGAAGCTTTCAGTGGCATACGTTCCCGCCTGAAACAGGTGTGGTTTTCAAGTAAAGAGAAACGAAGCTTGGGAAATGTCCAGGAGTGAATTATTGCGTGCTACAGACATTCTATCAATTGGAAACTGCATTTTGTAGGGAAAACACCTGACCCAGGTGGTACAGACCTTTAAACCATAATGAAGTGATCTGCCCAGCTGGATGAAGCAGAAAATGTTTCACTACATAGATTTCACATCAAACCTCCTGGCCAACGCTCAGCAAGATTCTGGCCTAGTGGGATGAGCATGATGGCATCAGGGATGGTAAGGGTAACACCTCCGACTTGAATTGTTCAGTCCCGTGGAACAGTGTTGAAAGGCCGTTTGCTGTCAGGGCAAGCCACAAAAGCCCTGAGATGGTTCTGAGATAGATCAGGGACCAAAATCACCTGCCAATCTCAAGAACAAGGAGGCACATGAATGGTATAAAACAAGATCCTCAGCTCTAGTTTTGTTTTTCTAGTCTGGTACACCTTGCCAGGTCTGCAAGTTAAGAACTGTATTTCCAAGACCTGTATTACTCCATTTCACACACAGGCCATTCACTAACCCCAAAAACCCCAGTAAGATTGGAACTCAAGTGATGGGCTAGCAGTTTCAGTCTGAACACTTAGGACAGTCTTTCCCTCCACTATGTCAGGATGTATAGGGAAATGCTTACATTCAGTCAAAAATACTAATCACCTTTTGCAAAGCAAAACCAAATCAGATGTATTTATACTTACTGAGATCACAGTAATTTTAGTTTGTGCATTTTGTATATCCCGTATTGCTTCAGAACACACCAAGAATATTTCGGGTTCCTTATCTTCCTGCTAGTTACTGTGACCCATTCAGTATTACTACTAAGAATTCATTATAGTTCCACTGGATAGCTTCCTGGATGTATTCTTGCTTCCTACGCTAACTATATTTATACCTGAAAAGGAGAACATTTTACATTCCAAAACATAATTGAAATCGATTAACTTAGTGGATACAAAGCAATATGGACTGAAATTAATATCTGTTGCTAGACAGACACAAGTAAAAAGGAAGCAGGTGCAAATTGCCACATTGCATAGATTCTGTGGAAGCCTCTAGTTAACACTTCTTGGCCATACGGTCCAAAAGTAGAGTGGCGAAATAAAGCATAAAAATATGGTGACTACCTAAGAAAGGAACTGAGATGCTGAGTCTTCAGTGGCAGCTTCCAGGATACTGGAAGGAAAGTTCTGAAATACTTAGGAATGACAGAATAACAGTTTCAAAGGATACATTTTGCATACTTTACCCTTAAAGTAATCTTTCTGATAGAAATGCAAAGTGTTCAGAAAATGACATCTAGAAGAGACTGCATTGCTCTGGGACACCTCTGCTTTTTGAAAACTTTGATAGGACTTTCCATTGTCCTCTGTTCACTGTGGGGAGTGCCTCAACTGTGCACCAAAAAAAGTGTGATAGGAATATCTGAACCCAAGCCTTGAAATGTCCCACAGCACACTCCTTAAAGCCACTGAAACCTTTTCTGTTGTCACAATGAGGTAAAGTCACACAGCTGTGGCCCCAAGCTAACCAATGAAGCATGGCAGCTCTGCTTGCTTTCTTTTCACAGTCAAGTGCCAGATAGATTTTGTGCAGTTGCTGTTACATAACAATGAATACAAATTCAGCTCACAGAAGGGTACAACTTCAGCAGACCTGCCTTGTTGTTAGATGAGTAAAAAGACTGTGTACCACTTTTCCTCATCGTAACCCAAGCTTATGAGAAATGAGATACAGCCACTTTAGGAAAGGCCTTTGAAAATTATAAGCTCAAGATTACAGATCTGAATTTATTGTTTGAAGGAGCGGTGCTTTTTTGATGGCAATATAACTCTGTAAGCTGAATTATAATGATGGAAATTACCAATTCCAATGTAACACCTTGTAGAGGTCTGTTTAGTAAGCTTCACCTGATTGCTGCTGAACAACAGGGCAGTAACACTTAAGAAGTACTCAGCCAGTAGTGGATAGCCCCACAGATCTAAAAAAAACTCGAAGGGCATAAGGTCTCATGTAATTAGTAATAGTTGCAGACTAGAGAGGTAGTTAAATATCCCTGATCCTAGGTCTCAGGGTATGAACTGGCATACTTTGGTCTGGCCAAACAGAATTCATGTATATCAAATTTACACATATCAAGAATCCATTCACCAGTGCAGAACAGCTGGTAAAAATATAGCTCTGCCCATGACATAGCTGACCTCTCAAACGGGATGTATAGAGACATTTCTGCTCTTTGCAATTCAAGGACAAAATAAAAGCATCAGAAAGGATTGGATGCTCTTGTTCAGGAACTGCATTAAAAAAAAAGAAAAAGAAAAGTGCATTACTCCTGTGCTTGTGAATAAAACTCTGCAGCTGTGAATTGGAAATGGCACTGTGACACCAAATCTAACAAAGCGGGTCCTCTTTCTTGGAGAGATGCTCATGTTTAAGATAAGCGATAATGTCTTACACATCTCAGTGTTAGCTTAGTTAACCAATATATATGTATGCATGGAAAAATATTCCTCGCTGCTGCAGTTCGGTTAAACAGCTTAACAATGCCTTTTTCATTCATATTTCTGGTTGAACCGCAATTTGGTGTTTCACAGGCACATTTTCAGCTCATATTAGTAACTTGGAAATATTGTGCAGCACTCAGAAAAACTCAAACACTTTTCTTTAGTTCTGCCAGTTATGTATTCGTGGCATGTAGCACCCTACATGCCTTTGAATAGGATTTTCTAGCAGAAAGGTTGGAATTTTTTTCCTGAAGTCAAGCAAGGCTGACTAGAAATGGTGCAGGAGGTATGTATCATTGCATGTACAGTGGCCTGGGTAACAGTACAATAAAATTTCTTTTTTATTTAACTGTCATTTAAATCCAGACTCCTTTCTGCCCTACACTTTAAAAGCAGCAAGTTTAATTCTGCAGATCTTTTTCTGACAAAGGGAACTTTGTATTAATATAACCAAGGTATAGGGTAGGAGATTGCTCCTTGTATTATCACAAGCAGCAGTGAATGGGCAAAATTACCATGGATTTGCTCATCCAGTAAGAAGGAATACAAGAAAAGAGTCCACTACAGACACCTGTTAGTAATGGCACATAGAGTGTGACACCTTGTGGTATGCACACTCGTAAACTATGGGGCAGGCTGTCATTTTATGCTCTTCTACTAGAAATCTGTTGTGAGCCTGTCCTATTTTCACATCAAGATTTTTTTTTTTGTTCCACTGGGTTTTAACTTTCATTTGTTAAATTTATCAGGTACCCACAGTTAAGCTAATCTAAATGTGCCATTTTCCCCCTTATTAGTGACTGGCTATACCAGTGTGGCACTTTTATAGTAATATAGCCACATCCACAAAGAGAGCAAAGCCGGAGGCAGAGAGTTTGCACTGACTCGAAGATACTGTTCTAGTAAAAGGAATACCACTTTCTACAAATGGATAAGGCCTTAGTAGGATAACCCCTAAGCAGCTTTGATAGGATTTAGTTGATGCAATGAGAACAGGACCCACTTACTGTTTGCTTTAAAATATCAATGAAACAGCTCTAACTACTCTAAGTCTGATTTTTACAGTAAAGATTATCATTTTATAGTAAAGAATATACTTATGAAGGCAATCTGTACAGGAGTTGCGACTTCAGGTTAATAATTCTAATTTGAAAAGATGCAAACGTATATGTAGGACTATAAAGTTGTCTTATTTCGGTAAGTCAAACTGAGCAACAAAATACTGCATGACAAAGACCGGATCCTCAAGGAGCTTTGGCTAAGACATCTTAGTCGCCACTAGGTGGCACGAGTTCATTTAAATTATCACCTAAAATAGCAATTTTACACTAGTGAGTAAAGCAGCTCGAAAAATTTTGATCTGAGTGTTAGAATTATATACAAATAACCAGTTTGCAAAATTTAAAAAACCCCATAATTTCCAAGATTGAGTAAATATAACGGTGTCAATTTTCCGTTCTGTTGTCTGAAAGTTTTTGACATAAGAGAAGTAACTGCCTACTTAACCAGGTCTAAAGTAAACTCTGCATGTTGGGCTTAACAGTGGATGCTAAATCTTCGAAATGTTCAGAGCAGACCTTCTGTTTAGAGTCTAAAATTTGGCAGTATGATGAAATCTGTGAGTTTGAGTATCCAGGGTTAAGTGCACGTAAACGGTGATAAAATCATATTTCTGAAATTATTTTCTTAAATGTTTGGTCTTTCTCTGCGAACATGCTTTAGTTTGTACTCTGTGTACATTCCCCAGAAGGCAGGAATAGCTATTTGACTGCAGAAAGCAACCAGAGAGAAGCACAGATATTACCAGGTGAACAGACACCAGAGCGACCAAAGCCATGCCTAGAGAATTCAGATCCCACACTCACTTTTCTGAACAAAACCCAAAATACTTCTCTAGTCTCATGTGTGATAGTATGGCAGGTTTTTTCAGATGGCTTTAGAACATGTCCTGACCTGTATATCTATTTGTACAAGATGACAGCACATTAAAAATGAGATGTGGGTCCTGTCAGGGTTTACAGATGACAACAGCTCTTGGTACTTCAGTATAAAAGTGAACTTCAGTTATAAAAAAAGAATAATTGTTATTTACTAAGATTATCAAATACAGTATATGTCGAACACAGTCTTTCACTCTGAACAGCAGTATACCTCTAGGGCTTTCTATGCCTGCTCATTTTTGTTGAGGAGCAACAAAATAAATAAATTAATGGAAATAAATGAATAAATAAACAAAAAGAGACTCATGGATGGAACAGGGACACATATGTTATTATCAGCATGCAAACAAAGCTCATAACTACTTGCTTCACCACTACATCACTTACTGGACAGCATAATTTCCTGGCCATGCATCAGCATTTTCATTAGTAGAGGACTGGGTTCCCCTTGACTCTCGGACACCTTACCAACATTCCCATTCTGCTTGGTCTTGTGACATCTTACACTTGCCCAAATGTAATTACCGTCAATGCATAACAAGATTTGTGCACATAGGTTCTGTAAGAATATACTTTGTGGTTGTTATTAACAAATTGTTCCCTAAATGTCCTCAGTAATAGCACTGTGTAAGCAAGCCAATTTTCTGATTAGGCATGATAGTTCACAGTAGAAATATAATTTTGTTCTGGTATGAGTGGCTGTTTTTTGAAAAACATTTTATCACTTACATTTTATTTCCAGACTTGTTAAGATCTGCACTAATATTTTGGGATGTGAGAAACTACTTAAAAATAGTCCCTCAATTTTTAAACTTCTTTAAAACCATTGCTTTAGTTATAAAATTAATGGCAATTATGCAGCTGATTAGGAAAGAAGCAGAAAGCTTATAAAAATCTTCACAATCTGATTGTTAGTAGCCAAGACACATTTAGTAACAGAAAGGCAAAAGAGGGGAGGGGAAAAAAAAAAAAAAAAAGAGTGAAATTAGTCACATGTAAGTCCTTTTAACTCAGTCAAAAACCTAAAAAGACTGTATGAGGCACCTTTTTGCTGCCAGCCTTTGGAAAGGTGTACGATTTGAGTCTTGAGATAATTCCACCTCCTGCCCAAGTCTAGAAACCACAATATCAAAGAGGAACAGTAAACGTGTCAGGAAAACAGCTAAACGTATTTTACAAAACAGATGTAGTATACAAGAACAAAACACTCCCAACCTTTCTCTTGTGTGTACCTGCAAGTACACACATGATGCATCAAGACAAATGTAGTACAGAAAATCTTCGCAGTAAATTTTATTTCACCTACATTACTTTCAGACCATCTTGAATTTGCAGATACAGGTTAAGGCAGTTTTTAAATTCAAGCATATTGCTCTTTCCCCAGAAATTTTACACAGCATGCTTCTCCTGCCTCTGTTGTTGAACATCCCCCAACATATTTAGTGATGTAAATCAGCTGATAACTTTAGTGTCTTGTAGTACGACTAACGCATCAAGCGAGATTTGAAGCACACCTTGGTCTTATGACAAACAATGTGGTTATTGAAGCAAACAGCGCACAAACATATTACTTTCAAACAAAAATGAACAGGCTTTAAATTTCACATGTGCACTTACATTCTGTATAAAGATACTTTTGAAAGAAATGCAAATATGTTTTACAGTAATACATTAATTAATTAAATGTGACTAGCATTTCTAGGGGTCACTGAGAGATCATACCTGCCTAATTAGAACTGTGATGCAGTAGTTACTGATCAAGCACTTAGACTGATGCTGAGGTTGAAATAACAACCTGAGCCACATTCTTGGCCACTTTAAATAGCCTTTGAACTGACTTACAGTTAGATACTCTAAACTTTTAAATAGCCCATTTGGACTTTATTTTTTTTTTGTGAAAAGATAGCTTTTCCAATGGATAGGACTGGCATTTTTCCTAGCTTTCTTCTAAAAAAAATGTTTGATTTCACGTGAAAAAGTTATCTTTTGTTTCAAAACACCAAGGATAGCCATGCAGTCCCTATTCCTGCTGGAAGAACAGAAAATTTTTCGATGCTTGACAGTCTTCATTGTTGTGATACATAAAAATTCAGTTACTGCATATTGAAAAAGCTTACTGAATCCACTATTGTTTTTTACCTCACAAAATTCTTTCCGTATTGTCAATAAATGAATCCTGCAGCACTTCTTAGCTATGGTTTTGCAACAGATAAATTCTCTAAGAGGTTAAGGGCTTTTTTTGCACACAATGAGCATGGATCATTACACTTTTCCAAGAGTATCTCCCAGCACTTGATCAAGCATCCACCCACACCGCCTTGATGGTAATACTGCTTAACTCCAATGTTTGTATTAGACATACAAATGCATGGTAAGAGGAATACTTTAATCAGGGACAGCAACATACTAGTTTAAAGTTAGGCTGTACTCATCAGGTTTAGGTCTTTTATTACTACCTGATGAACTGTGGCTAAACAAATAAATTACTGAAAAAGTTTACGCGGAGAATTTGAGAAGTGGCCAGGAGTTGGCAGCTTCACTGTAACGTCAACGAGTGATTTTAGACTCATATCAAAAGCTCTTCTGCAGGTTTAAATACATATTGGGAGGATGTGCAGGGAGAAAAAAGTAATTTACAAAGTCACAGCAGATCGAAATCACCTTAAATCTAGTTATGGAACTTGTGGTGAAAGGCAAGAAAAGTCCTCACCCATACATGTGCTGAGAGAAGTAAGAAGGAGCAAGCCTCTGTATTCTGCATGGAGAAATTCGCTGCAATACAGACTTTCAGCAGAAAGTCCTTCCTTTTGCAGAAGAAGCATATTAGTATCACTATAAAGGAGATGTCCAGAATACAGAAAAGGGGACAAGTAACAGTTACATTACTCTAAGTTTGTTCCTGGAGCATTAGCAAGTACTACACAAGTCTCTTCCCTGATGTTGTAAATATAACTCCTCACACACCAACAATTCGTGGCTAAATTAGTTGGACAGCCTGCCTAGCATATCATCCAGCCGGTCTTTCTACAGTGGCCATACACTCTCTTAGCTTCAAAGCAACTACATATATGGGCATGTTCTTTCCTAAGGCTTTGGAATCTCACCAGTGTATTTCAGGCACTAATAAATATAAAAATAAAAAATTACTGAAAAATTGGTTTGGATGGGAAGACCAGTATTAGATTGTCCCTCAGAACAGGCCACTCCCCTCTTTTCTTCAGCTGTTAATCATGTCCTGTTCCTCTACTCTCACTCTTTGGCTTCTTCATTCTAACCAATCTTTTCTCACAGGTCATCATCACTCCTATTGCCTTTCTCTGGATTATCTCCTATCAGACAACTTTCTTCGATGCAGTGCCAAAAACCGTTGAAATTATTCCAGCTGAGACCTTACGAGGTCCTGATGTCTCCCTTTCTTCTACTAGCATGATGCTTGCTGGTCCTTGTTCCTGTTCTGATACATTACAGGCATCACATCCTTTGAAAAACTCACTGCTCCCCATCCTAAGTTTTACAGCTGACTATTAGAAGTGCACTATCTTGCACTAGTTTCTACTGAATTTCACTCTGTTTTTTCCAGGAGGTTTCTCCAAGTCACCACAATTATTTTGAGTCCCAATTCAAACATTCACAATCCCATTTCACCTATTTTGGCAATCCATTTTGTAAAATAAAAAAGATGAGGTATTTAAGAAATGTCAGAAACTCTTAAACTTAAATCTTAATTATGATGGTGTAAATAACACAAAGATAGATAGCACATCTTCTACATAAGACTTGTGATTATATTTGTTCTTTTCAGGATGCATTGTTACTTCTGCAATCTGAATTCATCGTATTTCAGGCTCTGCATACATAAAAAGCTACATCAGTGGTCTTTAGTGAGGTACTGCTTTTGCACAAAGATATTAATGTATGAGAACCTGGCCAGATCAACTGAAGACTTTTAGGTCCATAAATAGTAATATTAATTTAGAATTTTCCACTTTCTATTTTTACGTTTGTACTACAGGGAAGTAACTTAGCAGGCTTGTTTTCTAAAACTCCTAAAGAGAAGACAATTTCAGTTTTAAGAAGTTCAGAATGTCAAACATAGAGTAACTTTAAACAACATTTTAGGAGAGTATTTGCAAAGTATGCACTCAACACATCCCACTCATTTCCATCCTGATGAGTCTTAAAATGTAACTACTACTCATCTCTCCTGAAAACGTTAATGGTTGTATGTAAAACGTGCAAGTGTCCAAGTATATTTCAGTCAGCTACTTGCCAGAGAAGTACATGTTCAAGGGTGGAATTAATCTCACCTAACTATGGCCACCTAAAAGCAAGGCATATAGTCTTCACTAATCACCTAGGCCCCTTCTGAGTGGAAACACATAGGCACATACTGGTGGAAAGTCATTCCACCACTTCTAGGCTGAAGAGACATGCAGATGGGTATGTGTCTCTCTCTCGCTTCAAAATTCCTCAAAAGTGAGCCTTTGTGATTTGCTGAATGACTGGCTCTTCATTCGAGTTCATTAATGTTAGGCAAGATTAATCATACTCCGTTAGCATGACCAAGTCTTTCACTTCTAAAGCATCATGAACAACTGGGGCACAATTACTGCAATGCACTGATGAAAAGAGCAGAGGTTGGCCCATTTCATTTCATTGTACAGTCCTAAACAGCAGACTACTCAGTCAGATACATGGGGGTTTTTGTTACTACTACTTTGATAAGTTAGATACCTACAGTAAGATTTCTTGAATTTACTTTCATTTACACTTAAAATGCAAATTTTCCTATGGATAACCTAAAACCTACGTAGTATTTCTGAATTGAATGTGCTTGCTCCATCATTATAACTACATGTATAACAGATGATATACACATGGTCTCATGTGCTTAAACTTCATGGTCATCCTTCCAAATGGCATAGACCCAAACATTCAAAAAACAATGGCACTGATTTTGGTTGCATATTTTCCAATGATTTAAAAAGGCACCTAATTTTCAGAAAGGGGTAGTATGAGAATGGTTGTTCATGGACCCACAGGGATTCAGCTGAACTGAAATAAATATTTGAACAAAAGTATTTTTTTCTATAGTGTGGGACTGCATCAAGATAATGACCTAGATGATTAGGCTCTCCAGGGAGTGGTAAAAGAACTAAATTAAACTCCCTCTTCCAGATGAGATCAACTACAGCTGAATGAGATGGTGTTATGTATCACACCTCAGGTGGCTCCTCTAATCAATGGACTCTAAGAACTTAGGCAATTATAATCACAGATGGGCTTGTTCCGTCTTCATGGAGTTGATGAAGGAACTTCCCCTAATTTCACTGCACAATAAATCAAACCCTTATGCAAAGTCTGATGTTAACCGCACACAGCAAATACGAAAATAATTTGAACCTCCATTTCTGCTTCAGTCAGCAGATTCTCAAAATGGACAATGTAAACAAAGTAGTATCTCTCCTTCTAGTGTTGACAGTTACCTTAGAGCACGACCATCAATGAGGCATTTTACATACGAAAAATACTGATATTCTTATACATTATATGTATAAAAGAAGTTCACAAAATTAAATGATGAGTAGCTCATGCAAAACACTGATGAAAGCAATAACCATGCTAGAATATGTTAAGCTTATTCTTTTCAACTTACTGCTTATATCCCTAGAGAAACAAATTCACTGCTGCAACAATACCCAAGCATTAGGATTCCCAGAGCAGTATATGACTGTAAGCCTTCTCAAATGAATGCTACTGCTATACCAACACCTTCTCTTACCTTAGAAGGGGTTCCAGGAAGAGAAGGACGAGTGTTAAAAACAACATTATCTGCAAAAGAATCAAATTTAGAAGGATACTAAGCAAGGTGAGAAATGTACTGTAAGAACACAAAATTTTACACAGGGGATGATTTTTCTAGCTTTTAAATGACATTACAGTGTTTCTCCTGGCCCACCCTCTTTGCTTTTGTCTCTAACGTGCAGCAGACTCTGGTACTTGCTGCCACTAAGACCAAACTATGTGCAATGCCTAAATGATTCAAAGGCATGGACAAAGTACAGGCATATCCTCTCACTATGGCACGGGTATTGAGTCAGAACAACAGAAGAACGCCTTAGAAAGAGAACACCACTTCTGGAACAGCACGAATTAGTAGAGGATCAGGCAGCAGCATCTTTTTCCCCTTGGCAGGCAGGGCAATAGGGAGGACAGGTCCTCATTAGTATTTAACAAGACATTAAATTAAACAGGCCAACGAGTGTACTAGACCTCAGGACACCCCTCTCCACCCCTTCCTCTCCCTTCCCCCAGGTTATCAGAGAATGCCTCTCTGATACCCATTTTCAGCATCAGGTGCAGACAATCCCTTGTTCTGCCCTCCTCTCCCTAACATGGGAAGTAGCTCCTCGTCTACCAGCAACTCACCTGTTGGGTACACCTCTCACTGCGCCCAAACTGAATGCCTATAGCAGTGCTGCTGACGTGCTGGCCTCTGCTTGGAAAAAGGAGCCTTGCAGGAGTGCTGGATCAACCACCTTGTTCGTGTGTGCAGGCCTAGTAACACACACTGCCATTTTGAGCAGCAAAGCACATTTTGGATCTGACATTAATTCAGAACCAGCAATACTTGGAGTTGGTAGCCTCCCTTAATCTAGAGGATCTGCCTCCAACCCGCATGGTCTGGCAGATCTTAACTCATCTGAAAAGCTGGAAATTTAACATTTGAATTTTTTTAATCCAACTTTAATCTACTGCAATCTGCACCCACCCACGTGGCAAGTGGAAAAAATGAACACATCTTTATCATCATTAGCATGTCTCTTTATACATATCAAAATAACAGGAATAACTCACCATTTTCTGAGCCAAGTTGTGGACAGGGAATGGTAAGAACCCTTAATAATCCATCTGGTTTGTATGAATAATGCTCAACTAACTACCAGAATGAAGAGGGGGAGGAAGAGAGAAGGAGAGAAAAAGATATGAAAAGGTAAGGGAGGTATAATTAAATATGTTGTCTCTTTAAAATTTTGTGCATATGTACAATAATTGGTATGTATTACAGTAAACAAACTGGGCATAAAGCAGATCTTTACCGCACATGTTCTTACCTCATCTTTTCTTTAGCAGGGATGCATGTTTCTAAAGTAACCTTGTGGATACATCTGGAACCTGATCCAGGAACTGGATCTGTAAGAGTCAGCATTCCACGTGTGGCTCTGCTACTAACCTGTTTTGTAACTTTGAGCAAATCACTTCTTTCTATACCTCTGAGTTCCTGCCCTCTCTTTTCCAATTTATTTTTTTTCCCTGAAGATGGGTATACTGTGCAGGAATTGTCCTAATACACAATGCTTTCCTTGGACCTCAAAGCTGCTATGGGATGTAAGCAGTTAATAAACATATAGCACCAGTAGTTGTGGCCATTTGTGTTCCTGCATTGTCCTCTCCATGACATTTTCTTACATGTTTGTTACTGCTATTTTGGCTTTGGTGCATTTGAATAGAAATGAGACAGTCTGTGAGTGAGAGAGTTGCAGACATATTCAAAAAACTTGTAAGACAGCATAACTGCCTTCAAATTTCCAGTGACTCCAGGAAAGAAATATGCAGGACACTTGCAGGAAAGGCTAAGAATTAATATATGCAAGTACAGACTCATATTTTAAATTTGTGGCTCACCTTACTTGTTTTAATAGAATTTTAAGCAAGAGGACAGAAGAGATATCTGCAGGGGTTTCAATTTCCTTAGCATTTTCATTTTATGCAATCATTTCTCCAGTATTCAGTTTTACTGTTGACTATGGCATAGTCAGCTATGCATTCCTTAATTGCTTCATCTTTACCAGGGTTTAGACGTATCTTGGTGGTAACCCTCAGCAAACTGTGCTTTTTCAGCCTTGAAGGTACAGAATTTCAAAGCTAAAGAATGCAGTACGTGTACAGCATTGTAAACTGTCTACTTTTAGCTTCCTAGATTTCTGCTTATAGCTGTCATAAAGGACACTAGCAAAAGGCTACACCTAGCATAGCTATTATTGAATATGGTCACTTGCAAATGCAAATGGTCTTCCATTCTAGAGAACTTTCAGCTAACTGAATAATAATTACAGCAATTTTGAACTCAGCCAAGCTACAACATCATATATAAAAATTATTAAACTCTCTACAGTTACATAGCTTTCTACAGGAACATATATTTTCTTTATGTATAGAAACTAGATAAAGTTCGAAACCTGCCAAAACATGTTGCTGTTTAGCTAAGGACTATTGTCGCACAGTAAAGCAAAACAAGCTGCCTTAGTCAGTTACATGGAAACATGATGACAGTCACCCAAGTGATTCAAATTTAACAGACCTGCCAGAGGGTGTCAAATCTCTTTCCGTCCGGTATGGAGAGCTTTCCTGTCTTATCTCTGTCAATACGGTAATGCAGTACTTTTCCATCATTCAGCAGACACAGAGCATAGGAACCATTGCTGTCCCTTTCTCGGATACTGTAGGAGTAAGAGAGATTTTCAGGGTTACGCTTTACTAGGAATGAGCACCTGGGTTGAAGTTATTTTTAAAATCACCCTTTCCTTCAAGCTTTTGAATTAAAAACAAACCAAAACAAGAACAACAGTCGTTGATTTTCAGATAGAATTCCCTAAAGTTTCTTCCCCACCACCCCCCCAAAGGCAACAGACGACAACAGAAAATCCACCATGTGGACCTCTTTGCTAGGCAGCTACAGAACACTGTGCAGTGCACAAAGTGCTCTGTGAGCAAGGAAGCATTTTCAGGCTTGTGCACTGCAGGCCTACAAAGCCTATGGAAGTCTGAGGCCAGGAGCCAGCATATACCAGCAGCTACACTTCAACCTTGTCTACAGCTGACCTAAAATTAAAAACAACAGGTAAGTGCCTTCATTAAAGCAAGATTTCTCTGTTACATCTTTTATTCTGAAATAAAGAGATAATAGTAAGGGCAAAAGATAAAACACTAGAGGAATATAATGTGAAATTTATCAGATTTACTGGATTTTTACCATATACTAGATGATCTTTAAGGTCCCTTCTAAGCCAAACCACTCTATGATTCTGTGATTCTATGAGATACAAATAAAGTGAAAATCTTTGTGCACTGAAACAGCTTGTTGTCTGGTTGGAAAGTTAAATTAAATCGCACGTTTCTGTAATCATCAATTCTTATAATTTCTGTAAAGACATTAATGTCTTGTTGCAAATTTCACATAAAATTCACATGAAATTTCACATGGTATTGGGGTATATATCTGGTCTAAACTTCACCAGGGAAAAATCACAGAATGTAATATAGAAACATTCTCTAAAATTCATAGGTAGCCAGGATGATCTCCCTCTTCTTCCAGGAGATCTGTAAGCAACATCTGAGATGCCTGTAAAGTGCTGCAGAGTTGTTTCATGTGTACTCAAGGCTAGCTCACACTGAGACCAGCGTCTTCTGGTGACTGGACCCAGGGCAGATAGGAATTTGCTACTAGCTCCATCATAGCTGGTGTAGCACTTCTGACTTTAGAAAGTAGGCTTTTTCTTTTAGTTTGAGTTGCCCATGTTTGCTTGCTGTTGACAGTGAGACAGCAATAGAGCCAGATTAAAATTTTCTAGAATAATGATCAGCAACATTGAAACATTGCTTGTTCCAACATGCACAGAATCTGCTCACTCTCCCTAGAATTCTCGAAAAACCCTGAAAAGAAATATAGCAGGATATGCTCACTAAGGTCTTTGGAAACATCTCTGGCGCAATGCTAGTACTTGCTATCACATCTCAGAAGATTGCAGAGGCAAGCGTTAAATTCTGCTCCTCAGCTGACTCACTCGAGGCTGAACTAAAACTGCATTTTGTCTGAACTACTCATGCAACTATTTTTTCAAGCAGGGTGATTCTTGTTGCCCAAGATGTGAACAGGACACTGGCTAAAGGAAAAGGGAAGTAGGGTCAGGTTTTTTTTCTGAAACCAAAGCAACTTGCCTAGTGTCTCTAAAACAACTTGAAACACATTGTGGTTTTTCATGACATGCAGGTATTTTCTCAGCATGCTGATTTCCTGTGCTGACTGACCAGTGGAGAGCAACAGGTTCTGCTAAAATGAAGAATGACTTTTATTTTGTCTTCCGCTGACTTGTTCTTAGCAAATAAGGCTTGGAAAAATATTTTCAGAATAGAGGGCATTGTTTCTAAAATGCAAATGTATGGCATTTCATTGCATTCAGACTTCTGTTCAGAATGCAGTACAAGTAAGATTACAAAAATGCAATAGATTGTTTCCCAGTAACAAATGTCCTTCACGTTTCATGTGGGGAAATGGTGGCTCCAATGCTATTAGCTTTACTGAAACTGATTCTTATTTGCAAGAGTTGTTACTATCAGAAGAGGCACTGTAAGTATTTCTTGCGAGCACAGGCATCGACAGGAGAAGGGAGTCCTGATTTCTAAGGACCATGGTGCAGATCCAAACAGTCCTGTCAGTATCGAGTGCAGGATTTTGGCAGAGTTCAGGTTTACAAGGTTGTGGTTGCATTTCTGAGCTCTTTCTTCCTTCAACCCAACAGCTACCTAACTCTGAAGACATCTGCAGTTCGCAGTCATGGCAGCTTCTGTCAGACAGTTCTATCACTTGCACATGCAAAAAATCTCCTTTCTAACGCTTATGGTTGACCAGGGTCCAGAGGTAGCCTTGTTCTCTTCGGGTTATGATCCAGGTATTTTTTTAAACTGTAGCCAGTCAACTCCCGTACAATTTGGATCCCTACAAAACACCACAACAGGAGGTGCTGCTATATTCCAACACACGTCTGAAGAGCAGAAGTATCAACAGCATTGAAGTGACAGCCAAATGAAGTCCATAGATTTGGCAGCCAGATCCCTTACTGGTCCAAGAAGGTCTCTCACAGAAGTTACCATGACAGTCGAAACCGAAAGCTGTTACTGGATTGTCACAGGCCATGTTTCACAATTTCATTTTGGTTTTGTGGACTGTGATAATGGCTGTCTAGGTTAAGCTAAGCCTCCAGAAATTCAGCTGGGTACACAGTATCCAGTACCTTACAACTACCGTAAAAAATGGAATCAAAGAAAAAGGCTGCTCCAACTGAAAGGTCATAAACTGAAACCTCTTCAAATGGAAATCAAGGTTTTCACATCTTCTTAATGGTGCTGCCTGTACTACTCAGGGTCATCACATCAGAACTGGGGGCTCTTTTCACACACGGAACTTGTTCTCTACGAAAAGTAACAATTTTCAGAATGTTGAGAAAACAATCTGAAATTCCAAATACACTATCTGCTTTAATGTGCTCTGATATTACACACAATATTTACTGTTCTTCAATACAGACTGGTAACAAAAAACTTGATTTTTAAAAGCTGCATTTTTTTAAAAAGAATTTTGTCAAGGAAGGAAGCCAGCAGTGAAATATCACCTAGTCTTCCATTTCATGCCATTGCAGATAATTACAGATCTACAGAATAAAAACATAAAGATAATAAACACCTGTAAATAAACAATATTGTCCTTTCACCCACTGAGATTAATCAGAAATATGAACATTGAGAGCAAATTTGATTTCATAGACATATTAGAGAAGTACGAACATATCTAGTTTTTCTATGACACACATTTTAAAACAGCAGTTTTAGAAGGAACTGAGAAACTCAAATTGTTACATAATGAAACGCAACTTAGCTACTGATTTTAATTTTCACGTAACCTATGTTTGAGTATTTTTTATCATTTTGTAAATGTAACCCAAATAGCAACCAGTAAGTATGTGGAGTATCATTACACACTGTGTAAATAGCTACCCATTCTCTCCTTTGGTAAAGCCTCCATTTTTGTTTGGAAGCAAAGAGAACAACGTCCCAGTTTTTTCTGTTTCCAAGTGAAAAGCCAGACGATCCCTTTCTTTCTAAAGGAAAATAACCCTGAGGGTAAAATAAATTGCTATTACAACATGCCTCATTGACTGTGTAGCAAAAAAGAAGTCACAGCATTCTACAGGGGAGAATAATGAAGCAAATAAACTAGCAAAATGCTTGCTTTAGGAATGGTGTGAAATTATTCTCACTCCTGAAGCCAAGCGCATGCTAAAGTTTGTTCTCGGCCTTGCTTTGCCTTCTCAGCGATAACAGCTTCCTTGATGACAGAGATACTGACATTCCCCACTGCTGATCAAAATCCAGCCACTCCCTGCTTGTCTGCCGTTATGACCATCTCTCTCAACATGGCTCTTCATTATCACTTCAGATAACTGCAGCACACTGCACATGTTCCAAGTTTGAAGGCAATAATGAATGAACTTGGTGCCATCTGTAAAAGGGTCATACAAGGAAAAAGTAGATTGCAGTCTTCATTTACATCATTTCTGTTCCCCTGTTTAGTAACACATTCAAAGTTGTTTCAGGAATGTCAGCACACTACAGAATTTAGGAGCTAGCTCAGCCACACACTATTGCTACCTACAAAGGAACCCAAAACTTCATCACCTAAGAAGGCTATTGCAGTGTGCTGCACAGTGATGAAAGATCTTTGTGAGAAGGACTGCATCACTGTAGTCTATTTTGCTGGCAAAATAGACTGTGCTTTACCAAAACCCTAAAAAATAGCTTTGCTGTGTATCTGCACCTGCAACAGGGGATCTTCTCAGTACAGCTATCTCAGTCAGGGATCACATCTTTTCTTCACACCTCTGACCCACTGCACCGCTGAAGCATCTAGCTAGCCTTGAGTAGGCACAGCCCTGCTGCAGGGGTCTGCAAGCGGCACCTAACTAGGTCCTAACAGAAGATCAGTACACAGCTCTTCCAAAGAGCTGTGGGCAGCATCCGGGCTGCTGTGGAGGGGAATACAGCACCACTAGAAACATGGTTCACTGCCTGTATTTTATCAATTATCTTGGAAAATCCTTGTGATCATCTAAGCCTAGCAACTGCTTGGCATTTTGAAGAGCAGTTTCATCATTAATTGATATCCCTGAATTAAGGTCATGCTTAGTACTTTCATCTTGTCCGATGTCAACAATGTCTAATTCCATTTATGGATACAAACACAATGCTGATAGATTTACTTAGGAATACTCTACAAGGTCAGATAACTCAACTAGCTCAGTATGCACTCCAGTAGCAGAAAATTCCTAGAGGAAGACAACAAGATTAATGTAAATATAGACTGCTACATGTATTGGCAACACAAATTTTTGGTCAAGCCAAAGACAAGCAAACTCTTGCACAACTGCACTTCAAAACTTGTTATTTTGAAATGGTGTTACCAATGTTAACTATTGTGACATATAAGGGACAGTTTAGTCTCTAGATGTCATGAGAAACCATGACGAGTAGTGCTGTCCTCTTATTGCATATTGAAGACATTCTTATGATACTAAAATTATTTTTTCCTTTCCTTTTACACAACTGTTCACATTTTATGTGAACTACATATGGCTATGAACCCATATAAAAGGTTGATAGAGAACAAAGTGCTAATTATGCAATGCCTTCATTCACAATTTCCTTAAAGTTGAATTTTTAAGTTTAACAGCATTTCTGAATATTGTTTATCTCCCTTCAGCTTCAGAAATTCTGGTTCTTAATACATATGCAAGATCACATTTTTATGTAACTGAAGTGGTCACTACCGATTACAAACCAAGATGTCCCACGAGCTACCACATATTTAGCAGAGCTGTTTCCCGTGTGAAACTGCAGAGAAAACAACATTTCTTATACTGCTGGTCTGTAACTCTTAGCATATTTTAAATTTTTTTTTCACACATTTCCCACACATGCATGCACTCATATAGATAATACTAACAATATTATCAATAATATTATATATTATTAATACATATATTATTACAGTATTAATAACAGTAATAATAACATTAATTGTACTATCTAAAATCATCTAGACAGTATTCATCATCATATTCTAAGTTATGCCCCCCTACCAGGCAAATTCTAATGAAAATACATAAGATTGGTAAGAACTAGCATCCTACACAGCATACAAACTAGTGTTAATAAAGGTAAGAGGGGCCTGAGACTTAAAGTTCTCCATTTTCAGTTGCTTTTCAGGTCATTTTAGAGATATCATACTTTCCTTCTATTCAACTGCTATAGTTTTTTCTTCAAATTTTGTGGCTAGAGCTGCAATCTTTCATGAGTGTTCTTCCCAAAAGAGGTGGGCACTGCGTCGTATTTCACATCACATCATGACATTGTTTATACATTTGGCTTTGAAAACAAACTCTATAGCACCCGCAGGCATACTTATTTCATTGACTTTTCAGTCACGACAAAAATTTTGAAAAGACCTTTGAAAATTCCCTAGTAAAACACTTGTAGTTAGCTCAGAACTTTTCCAGCAGCTTGGATGAGTCCCAGTGTTAGATTTATGATGCTATTCATTACATTTTGAACTGCCATCAGTAAGCTTCTCAACTATTTCCATATTTATTATATAAGAAAAATCTAGATTTGATAATCTCGTAGTGCTACAAAGCAGAACTAAAGAAATCTAGGCATTAGATGTATTCTCACAAAGACCACTGCACTGGATTTTGTTTCAAGGTAGCTAGGTCAGACTGCTAGCAGATTTGCAGTGTAATTAAGTTTTAGAGACCCTTCTGAAAGAATATACAGAAATAGTCTAGACTTTTTATTTAAAATATTAAATATTAAATATTCTAGACTTTTTATTTTTTATTTCATTTTTTTCCATAATAAGATGATTTCTGTTGCTTGTGCAGTTGTTGAATAGCCTTGCAGTACCTCATATCCTTGAAAATGCCAGCTTCCCTCTACGTTCTCAGGCTCCACTTCCTACCTCAACAAGTGAAATTCTCTTAGACTTTGAACGTTTCTAAGTTTTACCTTTCAGTCAGCTACCAGGTTTGAGTGTCTCAACCAATGTGAGAAAAACAGTCCCTGAGCAGCTACATTCACAAGCACAAATTCACAGTCTTCAGTCCACAGATGTACAGAAGATTCTGACAAGCACTGCTGCTTGGTAATGAAAAAGTATGCGATACCCGTGCCTGAAATGTAAAACAACGCACCTCTCTAGTACTCAAGAATTTTGCTGCTACTGTTTCAGTTAGCTAACGAATGAGTGGTTTATTTCTCAACAACTGCTGAGCAAGCCCATGTTAGGCAAACCACTGCAGCAAACATCAAACATCTCTGAATTAGACAGTTCTTTTGTTATTTGTTATGAGGCTCTAGGTCTACAAATCTGAGAGCGAAAACAGCTCTGGAAGGAAAAATAACTGATTTCTGACACAAATGAACAACACATTACTTCTCTTCATGCTCTGGCTGCTGAATTATGGGGCAGATGAGAATCTCACCCTGCTTCTTCCCAGGGAGCGTAAGAGTAAATGGTAGATAAGCAGAGACTGAGCTCTGAACCTGCCAGATGGGCAGTCCATGCAAGAACAATTCGTGCATCAGAAAGTACCCTACTGATGCAGAAGTAAACAGTGTTGTCCTTAATAAGGGGGACCCAAACTCAAATTACTATCAGCTATATTTTCATATTGTTTAAGCTCCAGTGGCACTTCTCATGGTTTAAACAGAGCCTTAACGCTAGCATTTTCCTCTCTATGGGTTTATCTAACTGATATGAAAGCAGCCGCCTGAGTTCCAGCAGAACTCTACAAGATATGCACCTACTGACATAACCAGTCCCACAGGGGAAGATCTGACAGCTCCCTCCACAGGTCATGGAGCATGTCACTGCAAACAGTGCCAGAAATGCCTCCTAGGCCAACTCTAAGGAAACAGTGAAATGCTGGGGAAGTATTCCTATCTAAAGCTGTAGGAATGCTTATAAAAGATTTTAAAAAGACTAGGGTCTAAGAACAGAGACTGAAAACGCCAAGTCTGCTAAAAAATTACAGTCCCTCACTCCTAAGCCCACCCGTGTTCCTAAGAAATGTTAGCTAAGGGATACATTTCTTTGAAGAAAAATTAGCTTCCTTTTTTTTCCCCAAAGACAAGCACTTTGACCACACAGAAAGCAACGTGTGCAAGAGGTAAAGTGGAAAAGCTACAAGTTTTAATACACGATCAATGTCATGACTCAGTTGATATGACGTTGATTTGGCAAGATATTCATTACAGAAGGTAATAATTTTCTAGACAAAGTAGGTAATAATTTTCTAGAAAAAGCAGGCCATTAAAAGAAAGTCTTGTGGCTTTGTTTCAGTTTACATATCCACCTGTCCCTATGTCTAAAAAGTAGTAAAAGAAACCAGCAAAGTCACAGCACAGTGAAAAGGAGAGGTGGTATGGTAATGTTGTGCTGGTAACCTACAACAGCGACTACATTCACCAAATCAATCAAACCTCTCCTGTGCTATAGCAAGCAGCATTCACAAAAGACGAATCTGTGTAATGGGAATCTTTGGCTCCACAAATACTTGGAACTTTTTTGTTACAAATGGCAACAAAATTTGTAACAAAGTTATAGCTTTTTTTTTTTGTTACAAATGGCAACAAAAGCCATGTAATCCAGTAAAGAAGCTTCTAGATGTCCTCCCAAGAAACAGGGAGTACTAGGCTGAAAGTGAAGACGCATGGCGTGGGTGAGAATGACTGTGAAACAAAAAATTCAGGGAATGAGGGAAGGAAACAGATTTCAAGAAACAATATGTCAGAACGCTCAAAGTATTTGTAGGTGAGACCTGATGAGAATTAACTCTGCTAGAAACAAAGATTTAGAGGAGTTACCAGTTCCTGACAATTAAGATTGAAACATGGAAACATAGGAAGGTTGCATCTACATCAGCAATTAGTGTGGCACAATAACGGCAAGTCACTGAAGTGAAAGAGTTGATACTGAAGAAGCATAACCATCGCGCAACCACTCCTCAGTTTTTACCTCAGACTAGCTTTCAAAACGTCAGATAGTTGAGTGCTGAAGGAGACTAGGTAGGCGATGAACTTTCTCTCAGGAATCATATAGCCATAAGTGATACTTCCTTGGCCATGACCTCTAAGCTTTATTTTCTATCATTAAATAAATACTTCCATTTGGAAGGGGGGGGGGGGAG
>Ga0065711_1027747_pt1 | contig 46309 bp, 19 predicted proteins | sample Hoacrofraction12_FD_59098 | JGI IMG/M metagenome (GOLD analysis project Ga0065711, IMG submission 59098) | Hoatzin crop microbial communities from Cojedes, Venezuela - Epithelial fraction 12 v2 (version 2) | ecosystem: Host-associated > Birds > Digestive system > Esophagus > Crop | place... | reverse complement strand
GAACCTGGTCTTCACTTACAGCTGGAGGGATTTTACCCTCCTGGTCTCCTTCATGCCATTCATTGACTCAGGAGGGGTGAGGAGAGAGGTTGCCAGTGAAGACTGAGGCAAAAAAGTTGTTGAGTACCTCAGCTTTTTCCTCATCTGCTGTTGTCAGTTTGCCGGTCTCGCTCATGAGCGGGGGTATGCTTTCTTTGACCATCTTTTTCCGGCTGACATACCTGTAGAAGCCCTTCTTGTTATTTTTTGCATGCAAGGCAGCATCTCAGCCGACAGGTTTATCACACTCTCCCTCCCCTTGCAACAAGCATCCAGACTGCGGTGGTGCGAGACAGGCAATCGGGCTGTGTGGATGAGGCTTGAGTAGTCTGTAGGATGTAGACCAGTTGGGCTTGGGCCTGCTGATGAAAGGTCTTTGCCAGCCTGGTGCATGGCCCCTAGCAGCCTGAGGAATGACTTGGCCATGCCATGTCCCAGTCCAAAATGACATCAGAGTTGGTGCAGATACATGGTGCGGCAAAATAGCATTGTGTTCTTCCCACCTCACAAACTGTGAGTAGCTGAACTATTCAAGTTACTCCTGCCAGCCTTCAGAGCAATCCATCAAAGTAGGGCCTTGTAGATGGAAAGGGTTTTGTCCAGGAAAGGGAACTCAAAAAGAGCAGTGAAGTCAGAAAGGCATTTCCCCCCAGGCCAGACTGCTTTATTCCCTTACTATTCCTATCAGCTGCCACCACAGTGACCTAGCATATTCCTGTGGCACTTTCTAATTTTGTGGCTTTTGATTTTTTACACTAATGGTCTCAATTTTATCAGACAGTGCTAGAAAGTTTCATCACTTAGGAAAAGATGGAGGAAGTTGGATGGATGTTATGTGGACCAGTCTGAACTACAAGTATTTGGTGAGTCTGTTGGCCTAAAATGACACAGAATTATATCATTTTAATTGATTTTTCAAATGTTACATTGAAGGAGAAAACATGCTGTCAAAGAAAGGTCTCAGATACTACAGGGAGAGAAAGCCAAGTAAAGTACACATGCAAGGAGAAAGGCACTGATCCTGAAAAGCCATTTAAGTAAATTTGCTCACAGAGTCAGTCACACAAATAAGTTCCTGAGCTGCATATTTGTACATCACAAGCATACTATTTGGGAAAGATAGATAGCAGTTAAAATATTCTTCCCCAGAAGGCTCCTGCACCAAAACAATCAAGGGTCTTCGTCCACTGGATAAGGCTTAAGCCTGTGCTGAGCTCTTAAAAATGACAGTGATTATTTTCAACAACAGAATTATATGAAGAACAAAAATTAAAGGCAGAAGCAGGCTCCAAGCTACCTATAATTCCAGGTATAAAATCCTTTTCTCTTAGAAAGAATTCATGTTGCAAAATGAGTTTTATTTGGTATGCTATTACATAGCTTTATGCTTCTTAATTTCTGTGTTCACTCACCTTCTGGAGAAAGAAAAAGGAAATTAAAAACAGAAGCTGATAGTAAACATACATTATGAAATATGAAGAATCATGGGACCAACTGACCACTCCAGTGATTATGAAGACTGTAAACTGTTTAAAGAGATCTCTTTTCACTGCTCTTCATTAGGGTCTGATTACCTCAGCCATTAACATTTGGCTCTTATTATTATGATTGTGAAATACTGTTCACACTAATGGACAAAAGCAAGTTGACGTGGCTATCTTGATTAACTCATCAATAATCATTTGGAATAATTTTTCTTCATTCACTGGATGAATCATTCTCATGTCCTTTAATAATGCGCATTGTTGTATAGTAAATTAGCATTAAGATTACCCACCTCTGAGAGCTACACCCTACTTCAAAGTGTTGCTCAAAAAAGATTTCAAATGCGAATTTTGCTTTAAAAAAAAATGGAATATCAGAAAACAATGCCTTCTTTGTAATTGTTCAGTACACCAAGACATGTAGCCCTCGCGTTATGCAACTGAACTCAAACTTTAAGCCACCACATACTCAATATGTATAAAATACACTCCCCATCTATTTGCATTCTTCTCTGGAGAGTAAAGCAAAACTCATTCCTCCTAAGGCAAATATAAATTTGAATAATAAATGAAATAAAGTCACCTTTACCTAAACAGATAAGAATATAACCAAAGCCCACCAGGCTGCTTGTGGATCCAACCTCGCAAACCTCCACTTGCACAAGGTTTCATAGCCAGTGTGACTGCACACTCTGTACACACAGAAGTAGGTCCCGAGAGCTCAGACCAATTTCCATGCAAAAAGCCCTGACAAGTCAGCTTCTTGTTGAGGTTTGTCTGTGCAGGACAGGAGGAGGTGAGCCTCTCCTGGCTCTAAGCCATGCCATGGTCACCGTGGCGGGTAATGACCTACCTCAGCTTTTCACAGCAGCAGTTTTCACATGCCTCAAACAGATAACTCTGTGAAAGCGCAGTGACACCCACCTCCTCCTTGCAAAAGCCAACACTAATAGCCAAGATGATTCTCAAGACCCTCAGGAGGCTTGGCTTTTCCCATCTCACTGTATTTTGCTCCATCTCTTCACCCAAAATCAATACTTACTTCCTATCTGAAAATGCATCAAGCAGCTGTCTTACCATCCAGCCCTTTACCCCCCATTGTAATTAGGCCTCCACAGCTCTGAGGAAAGGCAAACTACTTCTCCCCCTTTCTGACTGTATCCATCCCCTGACAGTAACAATCACCGCAAGTCAGGTGGTTAACCACCCTGTGTCCCAACTACGGCCAGTGGCAGAGTGTCAGAAAGAAGATAAAACAGGGTAAATGTTTGTCTGTGGCACACTTTCTCACTCTGCAGCAATTTGCAGCTTAGGAGCTACCTAAGCCAGGCAGGGCATCTTTGCATTTAGCAGATGGATTTTTCTTTCACTGATTTTTCTGATTGCTTTTTGAACCATCTAAGTCTGTTACAATCCACCACATCCTATGGTGGTGACTTCCAGAGTTTACCTGCACACCGTGTGGAGAAGTAACTTCTTCTGCTTGTTTTCAAGTCTGCAATCCGATAAATTTTGTTGATGACTGCTGGTAGTTGTATAAGAGGAGACAAGGAATAGTAATTCTCTATGCATTTTTTTCACCACTGTCAGGATTTTACAGGTTTCTATAATCTCTTCCTCCATTATCTCTCTTCCATACAGAGAAATGCTAGCCTTTCAGCTGCTCTCATGGTTTACTGCAATGACCAAACTGTTTTTCCTGTCTTCTGTTCCCTTCTCTTTTCCCAGTTCTGTTTGGTTTTTGCCTACTGCTGAGCACTGACTGAATGTTTTCAAGACCTGTGATAAGGCCATCATGACAACAATCAGTTCAGAGCCCATTACTGTGCACGCGGTATCAGGTGTGTTTTCCTTGTATACATCAATTTACTTTAATCTGTACTGAATTTAATCTGCCTTTTTTACTTCCTACACACTCTATAACATGAAACTGCTCTGCACATCTTTCAAAGCCTTTATCCTTTCAATATTTTTCTTTAACTGTTCTAAATAAAGTCACATCAGTGAACACACTCACTACACCATCACCCACTTTCCAAGTGATTATCTACGAAGATGTAGAACAGCCCAAGGACCAGCACCAGCTCCCAAAGGACTCTCCTTCGACACCTCCCTATTGAGCAACCCAGTCACTTATTCTTGCTCCTTGTTTTGTACCTTTAAATAGCTCATTTGTCTACATGAAGAACTTCCATCTTTCACAGTTCAGTTTCTTTAGGAAGCTTCGGGGAGGGGCCATGCTAAAAGAAGTCTAAAACTGGGGAAGAGGAGAAATAACAAATCGCTTCCTTTTCTTTATCTCCCGCTTTCCCTCATTCAGACACACACATTTCAGTTACAATCTGCCATGAAAATAGTCTTTCTGAAGACTACTGCATTTTCTCTTTTTGTAAATGGTCTTTCGTAGTGTTGATCCCAGTTGCTGTTATACAATTATTCTTAAAACAGCAACAAAATCACCAAGCGTCATTTCATTAATTCACCCACTGAAAAACCATTTCACAAGAAGGAAGTCAGCATTGGGGATGGAGAAGGAAAATAACATTTATTTGATAGTAAGGATTAATTGGAAAATAAACTGTGTAATGGATGCTTCTGGAGGAATAAATAACATAATGGAATATTTGGGGTATTTTCCTACCTTTATGTACAGCAAGTAATCTATATAAATCCCCCAATCATAGAGATGAGAATAAATTCTGCATAAATATTAAAATACCTTTTATAGTTACAATGGGAGACACATCTTCCTGTGCTTTACAGCTGAAATAGTGCTTATCTGCTCTTTTCTCTCCGTGCTTTATGTAGCAGCTATTTCAGCACGCCGAATCTGCCTGCTGAGCGAGGAGGGCAGCTGTTCATCTGGTGCACATTTCCACCGCAACGGCTCCGGCAGGAACATTTGCACCTCCAGCCAACGCTATTGGCATCAGTGTTGCCAGCGGGATCTGCAAGATTTCCGCTCTTTCATACACCTATCAAATGACAACACTTGAATTGTGTAGGTTTGTCATTTCAGGAGTCCCAATTCAAGATCTCTTGAGTGTATTCTCAAAGCTCAAAAAGAATATAAACAAAGGAAATGACATGTGGTTTTATGATCATTGCTATAAAACATTTTATCAGCTCAGTGACAGTACCTCAAGCTGTCATATATATTCATATGAATGATTCTTACTTAACCAGCTAATTCTCTTAATTTTGCTAGCTCTTAGTTTTTTCTAGTTTCTTAGCCATTGCAGGCCAATCTCTGTTTCTGTCCAGTTCGAGGAGGGATCTGGCCTGGCAGCTGGACATTTGAGCCTATAGAAGCAAAAATAATTTTTTTGCTATCATCAACTACTAAGATTTGCAGAATGAGAAACAATTTCATTGTCTCCCTTCTGCTGCCGTGTTGTTTTTCTGAAGTCTGAGAAGATAGGTGCTTTGAAAAGTCACCACAAAGGGGTGGGGTGAGTGAAACTAAGACTTAGACATGTAATCATTGGTTCCAAATAAGAGATCCAAGGCACTCAAATTGTTACATTTAAAAATAAGAAAATTTTCCATCAAAAACCACACCCTTTTCCCAAGGAAAAAAATGATTTTGAACAAAATTCTATTTTCCAGTTGGATATGGTTTTGGCTGAGAAGCTTTCATCGGTTTCACAGGGCCAGAAAGGAGATGCCTGTCAGTGTCTGTTTCCCTTTTCATCATTATAGGAAGAAGTATTTATACAGAAATAGTCCTCATGCAGTTCAAAGTCTTCCATGCTGTCAGCTAAATACACTTCCTTTTTGTCATAATAAGCACATTCGCAAATCTTTTCTGGTGCATATTTTTGTACATACATTTATGTTTTATTGTTCTCTTGTTCCCAGAAAACTGCTCCTTTAACTGCCCTTAATTAAGAAGCCTTTGTACCGCTGATCCATATCATCTTTTCCGTAACAATTAATGTATCATAAAGATAACAGTGCTTAGTGAACCAATTGTTTTTCTTCATTCTTTTGTTTGCAAAACTAGAATTTGTCCTTTCACTCATCACCCGAGTCAAAACTGCACCAACAGGGGCGAACATGTAAGCAGAAATTTTTAGAGCGGTAAGAAGTGAGAGTGTGAGAATGAATAAAGACAACTGACATTACTTGCCTGTTCCAGCACGCAAACATGGTCTGTCTGCTACACACAGTGGAAGCTATTTGTGTACTGATGAACCCGATACGCATTAATGAGTTCACTTGAGAGTTTATGCAGTATCATTATATGATCATAAAAGACATTGTTGGAAACAATGAAAATAACTGAAGAAAAAATATCCTTGAAGTAAAATATTAATAGATGAAATTTTTCAGTATATTGATTAAGATGTTCCCATCTGTGAAAAGTTCAGTGCCATTAACAATGTACAGTTTGGTTTAGAGTAAGCGGTGAGAGGACTGGATCATTAGCTATAAAGAAGACCCTCAACTCTTCAATAATGTACTCTACAACAATGTACACTGCCGACCCACTGCCACATGAAGTCAACTTCACACCTCATGACGTCTAAGTGGACAGAACAAATTAAATCTTGTTTCCAAAATGAGCTTACTTCCAAAAAACACAGTAGTATAGGAACGGTAAGATATAATCTGGATGTTATTCTTTGGCTCCTAAGATCTGAAAAAAAACCCCAAGCAAACAAGAATACAAAAAGATATCCTTCTATGTTACATGTATATACGTGTGTGTGTGTATACACACACACACACATTGTCGTGGTTTAACCAGGACATACATATATTAAAAAATATAAATATTTGGTTTAATCATGTTCAAAAATAGAGGAGACTAGGATCAGTGGCTTTTCTGCCATTTTCAAGCATGACACTCCTTTACTATTCCCACATCCTTCAGACACAGATCACATGTGACCAGATCAGTTCAGATTTCATCTGAGTGAAGTCTTGGGCTCTGCTCTGTAGGAAATATGCAAATGCTAAAAATAGCTGCTTGAACTAGAATTAAGCACAGCATATTGCCCCACTCCTAAAATGGCTCCAGTGACAAGAGGTGTGAGGAAAAGCATCTAAGAGTTTTGAAGGAGCTGAATCAGAGTGCACATTTAATTTACGTAAAAAAAGCATGCCATGTCACCTGCACCTACATGTTAATTTAGTGTAGTCTTTACAGTGATGGGGCTGTGCTACTAACAGGATAGAGCTCACTGTATAGTACCAGGCATAGTATCAGAATTAATCAATTAACAAAACCAATTACCTTCTGAAATCCCTCAGTATGTAACGATTCTCTGGCATAAGCCAGAGTACAAGTACTATATTTTGTGTATTTAATGCAATGATAATTTGTTATTTCTTAAATTAGTATCTGCTGCCTGTAGTCAGTTTGCTTCATTGATCTCCCTTTCTCTGTCACCTCGTTTCTTTGTTTTTGAGTATTTTCCTTTCAAGTCAAACCTTTAAAAAATGTTCACAATAAAATTCTCAATTAAAAGAATAATGTTACTTTTCAAATAAATTCTTGGCAAATTAGATGCCTTTTATGGACAGCACACCAACTTCATTTCCATGCTTTAAAAATTAACCTACATTTCACTGAAAAATGTAAAGCTTATGCTTGCATACAACATCCACCTGATTTTGTATTGGTTAAAAACCAATAACCATAACAATATGGTGAAGACATATTAACCTAGTCTACACCAAGTAGAGCTTGAGTAAACAAAAATAATGATAAGGGGAAAATTTTAATGTTAAAAAATATCCAACACAAAAGCATTAATCAGCTATTGTAGTCTTCCCAGCTCCTGAGGCTCCGGGGACCACCTGGCCCCAGGGTGGAGGGACTGCTCACGGCCCTGGGGAGCCACCACCGCACTGCCAAACACAGGACTGAGCGTAGTAAAAGTACACACACTCTACGCTGACCCCGACAGCTAGGATGTCTTTTGCCTACACCTCCTGGAGGATTTTGCTTTGAGGGGAGAAAGCGAAGATGCCTGCTGCTCCAAAGGGTAAAGGTCCCTTGTATCCCCAGGAGGCCCTGGCCCCTGCCCTTTGCTGACTGCTGCTCCTCCATGCTGGCCGAGGGATGACAAGAGAGGGGAAGCACCAGGAGGACGAGGGGTCTTGGAATAGCTACACCATGCCACCATCTTTGTCATTTTCTGATGTTTCATGAAAAACAAGCTGCAGCTAACCTTGTGAACTTTATCTGAAGAACCTACACGAGCCCTAAAAATGCAATTCAGTTCTTTCCCATAGTATTTTGTTCTGCTCTGTTATTGCCTAGGCCTTTTCATCAACTTTTTTTTTTTAATTTTATGCACACCAATAAATGAATAGTTGCAAAAGATTCTGAAACAGCTGGGATATACCATGAGTCAGATATTAATTGGCAAAACATGAAAACTGTGAGTGACAAGCGTTTTGCAGCCAGGTTTTCCTGATAATGCAGTCAGTGTAAAGAAGGGCCAAGACAAGAACTGCCGGAGAAGGGTCCTTCTTTGTGAGTCCCAGGCAACTCCTGGAAGAAAAATCTTGCTGATTGGCCAAACCTGGCTCTCAAGGCTTCCTCCTGCCAGACTTTTAGTCCAAGCCTCCCATTCTGGATCATACAATTAATCAGGTTTGCAAAAGCCAAAGGGCTCCTGTTTGCACATGCCCATCCCCGTCTGTTGGAGATACACGGGGAGACAGGAATTAGAGGTGCTTCACAGACACAAACCGTAAGCAGGCTCTGCGTATGCAACCAGGTGGATGAGACCTCTCATAGTGATAGCTAGCAGTATTGCCAGGTCTTGCAATGTTACTGAAAGCCATGTGGGTTTTGGTGCTTCTCCTCAAGGTGCAGCTCCCTCTTAGAGGCATGTAGTTCTGGAAAAATCTATGCATTCATTTTTGTAGATGTTGCAAATTTGTCCTTGGTGAGAAATGTTAGACAGAGAGTTTCCAGAAACTCTGAGGAGTACGGGCAAATAAACCCTCAAACAACTTGTTTTCAAAATCTTAATGACTTTTAAGCTTGCTTTTCCTTTTTCCCCCTTTATGTGACTCATGATTTCAGCAGAATTGAAGAGATGCTGGTGCAGCTTAGAACAGCAGTTGTTGGCACATTACCTACCACCCATGCCTGCATACTTGGTGTGGACACGGGCCCCTGTACACTTCTACATACAACTGCTAGCCTGTCTTATCTCTCCTGCCTCCCCCGAAATGTCCTAGCTTAGGCCCTGGGACAATAAAGGGCATGCAGGCTGCTTTTTTACTCTTTGAAACACCCCCGGAGAATCATTCCCAGGCAGAGGAATGCTCACTATGGCCGTACCCAGTCAAGCTAGAATAGCAGGTCTGCATGACAAAACTCTTCTTAAAGCTCTCCCGTTCACCACCGCTATTTGCTTGCCTTGGATTTCTTGCTTTTCACTTCCTGCTTGTGGAGAAGTTGTGGAGCAGAGCCCTTGTGAATCACAGTAAAAAACACTGAAAGAAGGGCTTTTTGCACAAAAATTGAGAATGCTTTCAGTTAAACATACAACCACCTCAGACCGTGACTGCATCTTCTTCAGGTTTCAGTACATCTAGCTGTGCTGTTCTTCAAGCCGTTTCTGCCCACCATTACCCACCCATCCACCCTTTCTTACACATATAACAAAACAAACAGTGAGCATACAAAAAACGTATCCTTCCACCACGTCACTCGGAGTTAGCCCGCCACATTCGCGAGCCGGCCTGTCAGAATACAGCTGTTGCAAGTTTACCTGAATGCTCAGAGTTTGTCATCTCATGACTGGAGGCTGTGAATTGCAAATAATGCAAGTGCTAAAATCATAGCCCGGTGCCAGCTGCCCTGTGGGAGGGACTATAAACTCTGCAGCCAGAGTAAACAGCAGGATACTTTGAGTGACCACTGCTTCATCCTCCCACACAGATCTTATTCATCTTGTCTCCTTTTGATGACATTAAAAGCTGCTGCAGCATAAAAAGAAATATTAATCTGCGAGAGAAATATGAAGAGCAATTTAATACTCAGGCAAGCTAACAGATCTGGAACCACGGCATAGCTGTTACTGTCATCAACCAGCTTTCTAACTGAATTCAGGTTTTGGTAAGTTATGATTGTCAAGGAAGACAGAAGTAGAGAGAATACATGGAATATTTCTATGACTTTTCATGTGACCCAACAAGGTGCCAAACTAACCACGCTTTATTATATAGTGAAATAGTTGCATTTAAGCCATCATTCAGAAGACACAAGCAAAGCTTAGAAGAGCTCCCTTGTTTTCCACAGTTTTGAATATCATTATTCCCCTTTCTCAGAGGTTATTGAAAATTATCATTACTTAACTTCATCAAATAGTTGGTGCAAATACAAAGGGGAAATGAGGTGCTGAACTGCCTTTATTTTCTGGGCGACATTCTACCTTTTACACACAAAGCAGCCAGGCAGGTGTTTCTGAACGAAGAGTGTAAAGCTCTGTTGCTAAACCTGTAGCAGGGTTAGTGTGGACACGTAACAAGGGACTCCTTACAAAAACCCTCTACTGATCTTTGCAAAAGAGTCGATTCCTCTGTTCGACTGGCACAAATTCACTGAGCTTAACAGGTCTAATTTTCAACACGCACCAGTACGATACCCAAGGCGGGCCCACAGTTACCAGCACAGTTAAATTCTGGTAAGGAAAAGCCCGTGCAATCTTCAGAAGAAGCCGAAACAAAGGCTCAGCAGCCAGCCATTGTGGCTTTAACTAATCAGAGAGAAACCACCTGCAGGAATACCCCCTTTTCTGTTTACTCCCAGCAGAACCTTCCAAATGATGATTAATCACTGAATAAACTGAACAACTGACAATGACACAATGACAAAGGGAAGGCAGAGAGGGGCACCAGCACTGGTGGATGTGGCTCGAGCATGGGTGGGTGGAATGGCCAAAGAAGATGGATGGCCTGAAAACGCTTGACACTTAAGTGTCTCCTATGTAGCAGGGGAACGGCTATGCTAAAGCGAGCTGCCAACTTCAAGCAAATAACGCTCTACACAGCAAGCTGACACACTTCCTTCAGCTGTCAGCAGCAATGCAGAGGGGCAGCTTCCTCAGGAACGAACTAATGAGGCTTTTAATTGGGATGTGAAGCCCCCATAATAACAGAAATAAGAGATACTGTAAATGACAGGATAATCCATTACAGCGGAAAGCATTGTGAATGTTTTACTGATTATATCCACAGATTATCCTACCTATGTCCCTACTAATTTGAAAAATGATGAATCATAGCGTTCAAACAGGACTCAGATGAGTCAATTAGACTAAGTAGTGATATCAAAAGCTCATATTTTCTGCACTTAGGAATCAAGTATGTTTTGCCTAACAACAAACAAAAATGAGCTGTGTTTCACGCTCTCAGTTGACCAAGTCATTAGCAACATGGAAGGATACTTCTTTAGATTTTCCATATTTTCAGATGTTCTTGCCCCTGTGGAGTCCGTTCTGGCAGATGTTTATTAGCAGGAAAAACATTTGCAGGAAATGAAATATTGTCTTGCAGCATTCTGCTGATTCCACTTCTAATTTTATCTGTTCAGGGTTAGTTTAGGTGTTTCAGTGAACATCAACATAACGAGAAAACTTTGACTGCTATTAGCCAAACTCTGCACATTCAGTACTCCGACCAAAATTGAGCTCCAATGTACGACTTGGGCATCACTTCTTATCTCCTTAGGCACATAATGCTCTCCCTGAAGTTGAAATGCAAGTGGTGTAAGATTAAGCCTTAGGGACAAATTCACTATACATAGTGGTTTGGGCAGTTATTCACACTAATGCAGAATGATTAAGTAAACCTTCACACTCGCCAGGAGATACACGGGCATTAAGCACCTCACTGCCTTTGAAAACATAGCTGATAGATCACCTGATTTGAAAGGTGTTTTTAACTGAACAAAGAAAGATTGTCTGGCTTAGTCTTGTGCCAGTTTTACACTGGATGAAACAAGTAGCAAAATTCAGATACTGACAATAGGAATAAATTCTTTTCCACTTATTTTGTCACTGTTCTTGCTTGATCTTAGGAATGTAGCACAGTTACAAAAGAGGATTTGAAACAAACTAAATCAAAAAAAGTTTTGATGGTTTGGTTTTCTGCTTTTGGGATATTTCCCCTCTTCCCATCAGGAAAAAGAGAGGAGAAAGGGAAGTACTGGGGTAAATCAAATCTCAGGTGCTTGGGGAAAATCAAATCTCAGATGCTTTTGTTTTGGCTTTGGGTTCAGCTAGAGGATTTTCCATTTTGAATTACTGCACTAAAAGCAGGAATATCTCCATTTATCTGAAAACTGCTGTGAATATTTTCTATGTCTCAAAAGGCTTTTTTTTTTTGTAGGGCAAAATATTCACAAACCACTTCAACTACGTAGAATATAAATTAAGTCCAATCTCATTCCAGTTATGGCAATTTGCATTTTCTTACTGATTTAACAGAAAACAGACAATTAAGATGAGAGTTACCACACTGATGCATCTGCACTTCCAGACTTTAGCCTATATCAGTATTTTTATAGTGTACTTCCTTGGCCAATGGTTTAGTAAGATTTAGCTTTCCCTACCACTTTCTATAAAAGGTGTCCGTCATCAAATGCAGCTTTAGAAATATCTTAGCTTTGAAAAAAATAAATAGAAATAGACACTTGAGAACTGAGACATTTGCACAAACCCAAAGCAACTTCTTGGGGGCAGAAACAATAATCCAGGAGCTTTTATCATTACAAATCTGGGATCTTGTCAAAGTGCCCAGAGGAGGACTTGCTCAGAGTGTCTTTCTGTAACAAGCAATGCAGACACTATTCCTTCTGTACAACATTCCTTCTCAGCACAGCAGGTGGATTAACTACACGCAATAATATGCACTTCTGTGCAATAAGCTTGCAGTTGCCACATGCATGAACCTGTATTGGGCTCCGTCTGAGAAGCCTCCATCACCCCACCTCCTCAGCAGTATGGGCACTTTCCAGCTTTCATGTTCAAGCTGCTTTAGCAGACAGGGCCAGAGAAAAGTGAGAGTGTGAACTGTAGTGTAGCAGCTAAAGTAAGGCCTGGAGCCCAGTCATTGCTCAAGGACTAGTTGTGTATTCTGCATATGACATCCTGATTTCAGCTCAGACACTGCAGTTCCTTCTCTGGCCTAGACCCTTTTTGAAGACAGGGTTTGGATCCAAGTCTCACTCGTGAACTTTCAGAATTTTTATCTGTCTTTAATGACAATGCTACAGGACTGCCAGTATTTCCTAGGAACGCTGCTACATACCCTGGAAGGGCTCCTGAATGTAAGTATGCACGTTTTCAATTTTTATACTTCCATCCTGTTATATTTGTTCCATTCCTCCACCATATCAAAGAGTTCCTCATGACAACTATCCTGCACATATCACCAGCTATCTGCACAAGCATCTTCCTGTTAACTGGCTTTGTGGCTTCAAATTCACATCATTCACAACAAATGGTCAAATCCTCCACTCAAAGCCATTCTGACTCTTTCACTGGTACAGTCAGTGCTAATTCTCATCAAAGTTCTCCCATGTCAATTGGGTGCTCACCCCGAACCTTCCAAACTCTCCAGTTATTCTGAGAAGTCTTAACTCCTAAGAAGAATTGAGCTTCTTATTGAAATCATCTAGGAGTCTTGGGCCTCAATATCATATATTCCAACTTCTATGCATAGTCCTTTGTCCAAGGACAACACAAAAATTTAAGGAGATCATTCAATGTTAAAGGTACAATCTTTCCTACAGGGTGGAACATTTCATTTTCAGCTCTGCCCAGACACTAGTAACTATTGCCAAATTTGCTAAGTATTTTTTCTCTATGCTGACATCTTACTACTACAGCACAGACTTTTCCACAGATTTTTGAAATACCAGTCTGTGATGTCTACTGTCCTCTCTCAGAGACAATCATTGTTCACAACCGCAATAGCTGCAGCTTCTTGATGCTACTTTTCCTCACATTCATGTTTCTACATCTGTATTTTTGGCTAACCCCCCCAGTCCTTTTTCAATGTCTATTTCCAATAAATATTTTGCTTATTTCCTTTGGATTGTGCATATGTATCTTTTGATGCAGACGGGATCAGGAGATGAAAATAAAATGCTTTGAGGAAAAGCTTTCCCTCTGTATTTATTCTTGCTTTTTATTTTGCATAGCTCTCTTCACTGGCTCTTCAGAAAGAAGTGTTGGTGACTTTTGAAATGTACAGATAAGATAATATTAAAAAGTTCAACCACAGACAAGGTTAGAAAATTTGTGAACAGGCAGGGAAGAGCAGATAACTTTGTTACTGTTTCTTCATTTTGTTTCGATGCTTCTTTCCTGAATTCTTATAAAAACATGCATCCCAGTGAGTTAGGAAATAGTAGAAGAGAAATAGGAAAGTACAGACAGTGCATTTTCCCTTCAAAATGTTTAAAACTTCTTGTGCTGTTTCTTTGCAACAGTGAAGATTGATGTCTTTTTCAGGATAATGCTTCAAGGAACTACATTACAAAAAATACCAGCTTCCTTTTAGCTAGTTCTCTGCATGTGGCAGGATATTGGTGAAAATCAGCAAATTTGGGATGTTAATGTTCAACCAGGTACAGTGAAGGGTGCAAAACACTCAAAGACAGATCAGCTTGACAGACTCTGCACTCCAGCCTATTTAGCCAGGCATGTACTTTAGTTGTAAGTTGCCTTGTTTAATTAGCTACTGAGGTGTTCCATCTTCATCCCTAGTGCCTCATGCCTCATAGGACGCAGAAGCAATCACTGCTTGGGACCATGACAGAGCAGGGCTTGATTGTTCTACAAGATGTCCTATGGATGGGGACCAGACACTGTTGATTAACCATTAACTTTGCAATTCTTAACATCAGGTTTTTTTCTTTCAATGATGCTAAGATAGACACTTTGGAAAGATCTGAAATGCTGTGTAGAAGATGACAGATTGCTTTGTGTGTTTTAAAAAAGGCTGATTGCAGCAGGCTCTACCACGAGAGCAATTTAAGAATGAGAAAAACATAGGAAGAGATCATGGAATTTCTGAGACTTTTTGAAAAACACATGCACACACACAAGCCCATTTGAAATGTGCATAGAGATGTCTCTACTGAATGTATTTCTGACAAAATACATACACAGGATTAAAGCATACCTTGCTGAAAACTCCTGCAAAAACATTTCCTAGCATTCAGCAAAATTCATCCGTCCATAGGTTTATGTTGCTTTTACAGAGGGACGAAGAGACTTGTGGAAGAAAAAGTAGAGGTGGACTCGTCTGAATAGCAGAGAACTGGCTGCAGAGATCACACAGAAGTAGGTGTGCATCTTAAAATACATATTTTCAGTGTGCTGTGTTCACTGTAAAACCACTTGAAATTTTTTGTACTATTGACTCTTTCCATCCTGAAATACCACCACAATTTAATTCTTTGATGCTTAAAAAGGATTTCTAGAAGCTGTGCTGTAGAGTATTTAATTTTCTTTATGAGGTTATGTTATGCATTTAGGTTATTTTAGGTTATTAGTTAGTTAACAGTTCAGACTTTTATACCCACCCATTGGTCCTGACTCCAAATAACTATATAAGTAAGAAATTATCATTAGCACCCATGAAAACAAATTTAGTCCCGTGCTGGCTATTACAGTATTCAGAGTATGCATCAGTTTTAACTGTTCAAATTAATAAGCCTGTTCTCCTGACCTCTGAGCTTTCTTTTTCCATCCCTTCAAGAAAGTATTGCAAAGAAGGGCACAGCAATCAAGCCTTGATATTGCCACAAAGCCTTCAAATTTCTTCAGCCATTTCAATTTGTGGTTAGGCCCACAGAGACCACAGAAAAGCACAGACCTCTGGCAGTGATCTGCACTTGGTGCTGGGCAGAGATCCAAGTTTCAGGATCCCATTTACATGGGTTTGCAGCATGGTGTAACTGATGTCTTGGTTTGCAACAGCCCAAGTGAGATTAAGTTGTGGCAGAGCTGACCATGAACACAGCCAGCGTGATGTTTTGACCAGGCCAGGTCATCGATAGCATCTCCAGACATCCCACTCCTATTGACCAGAGAAATCAAATGACAGAACTGAAAAAAGCACTCATCTACCTAAAGGGAGTCAGCTTAACTTTCTCAACTTAGTGTCTCCCTTCATTTGCTTAGGAACAGGGAGGTATTCCTCTGCTTCCTCCCAGACGTGTCAATAATTCGCAGGGCAGCACTGCCTTCTCCAGCTGCCCACCACATACACCTCTGGGAGCAGGAGCAGCACCAGCCCTCCAGCTGCTGCAGCTCACACCCTGTGTGCCCACTGAAAGCAAACCCACTGGAGAGCACTTCACCTGTTCAGTTTGCCCCAAAGGCCACTTTTGCAAGCTTAGCAATAGCTGTAGGACACCCAAGAAGCTACTGTCTTCTGGCTAAGGCTCACAGGACCTGCCTGGCAAGCACTTCCCACTCATTACATGGCATTCACAGCCCTCTAACTACATAAGAGTCTAAGGTCACAGACAGACCATCTGTACCAGGGAGGAGACCCAACTCCCCGAACTCTTCCTCATGCCTCCCTAGTCAACAATAGCTTGAGTGTACTGAGTTTCAGGACACACTGAAGAATCCTGCCATTTCCTGAGTCCTCACACAGGCAATTTTTAAGGAGGTTCGTGAAAGTTTTTTGCAAGGCACAGTTATTTTTTGCCTTACACCCCCCCCCCAAGTCCTTTAATTGACATGGAACAAAAGTTGTGTGATTTACATGTGCCTGGAAAGGATGGAAGCAGCTATTTTTAACTGTATCACTTGCTTTTAATTCCATCATTCAATTAGACATATATTTTAGCTTCAGGAAACTTTCTTTTCAAGAGGTGAAATGCCAACACAGTACACTAGCAGAACCATTAGCTGTCAAAATAAAACAGGCTTCATATTCGCAGAACAACAAGATCAACTACATGCGACAGAAATAAGATGGCAGTGCACTTTTACTTTTCAGCAGCTAGTGCAGTGTTTTCTGTATTAAATTTAATAGGCATTTTACATGGGATGTCAGATATTTTTGTCTCTGCAAATAGGGTTCTTTCCTTAAAAAAAAATTTAAAAAATATCTAGGTTTTCTGCTGCTTATACAGGGAAATCATTGAGGAACAGAACGGAATTGCAGTCTTACACTACCAATGACTAGCGAGTCATCATTTTTAAGAACAATGTCACAAAAGCTATTTCGACACTGTCACTCTTAAGAATAATTATTTTCCATCAAAGCAACAGATTATCTGTTCATGTTGTCCACTGGGTCATTACAATGGGCAACCAATACAGATAAATGGTATCTAATCTTTTCTGCTCTTCTATTGGACTGATTGATGGTTATAACATCTCCAATATTATAAGGCAGAAAAATTATGCTGACATTTAGAAGCAAAAGCACAGAAAGATAAAACTAAGTACAAAGCACATCCAACACCATAAAAAAAAAAAAAAAAGAAATAGCTAAAGACAAATAGAACAGAAAAACAAATGACAATTAAGCCAAAAGAGAATTATAGAGGGGAAAAGCTATACGTTGTGGGTGGCAAGGAGCTCAATTAATTACAGAACATGAAGGGAAATCCAGGCATTTCCATGAGATGTTATTAAAAGACATATTGACTGAGCTTTCTTTACATGTTATGCCTTAGAAGAAGACAAAAGGATTTCCCTGGTATTGATTTGTTCCTGGAATTGGTCTACTTTAAGACATGAAGAATAACATAATGAGAGGTGGCTGGGTAGCAAACAAGAAAGAACGAATTGCTGCCACTGACACTCACATTTGTAAGCTTCCATATATTATTGCCTTTTTCAATTTTGTATTTGTTCATATTGCTTGTCAGAAACTGTTAAACCACAAAACACGCTCTAAACTAAAAATGGCAAGCCTATGAGTTACTCATCTACTGTACAAATAATCACCATTTTTAGCTGACCCGCTCAAAAGTATCAGCAATGTTAACTAGCTGGCTGGATTTGCAAAGTTCCTGTGAGATACTAAATGCCCTGAACTGCTCCCAGATAGGAGGGAAATACTCAGCTTTTTGGAGGAGCAGTCTCTTTCCCCTTAGTACTAAAGGTATCGGTCCCATGTGCATCTGCTGCCTCCTCTGCTGCACTAGCTTTGCAGCCACAGCAGGATGACCACCAAACCAACCCTTCAGTCAGAGCAGCAAGACAAGGACGATGAGGCTGACCATCTGTACGACAGCCTGCGGGCTGAGGGCCTTTAAACATCTTCTTGCTGTTGGAGACAAACAAAAGTGTCTGCTTTGCCATGATGGCCTAATCCTGTCTATGACAGGCTGCTATATAAAGTCACTGTGTGGGGACCATCCATTTGGGAGTTGGAGGAAAAAGGGTTGGCTTTGCTAACCACTGTGTAGGCAATCACCATCAGCAATTCAGAGACAGTGTATTTCTCACCAGTACTATTTATACCAATATTAGAAATGTAAGCAGCTCTGTACTAATAATTAGTACTACACTATGGCTGTCTTCTTTCCATGACAGCAAAGGCTTGCAAACATGAGTATCTTCCCTTATGCATGTGCTTAACAATCGTTCTTACAGTTATGATTACTCGAGCAGTTTTGGATAGCATTAACAGTGTGACTACAAAATAATTTTCTGTTATGATGAATATATCCACAGTAGGAAAAGACTCCCAACTCTATACATCCAGAGTCAGATAGCTACCTGCAGAATTATAGCATAAGTTGTATTTCTTCTCATTCTCCGGCATTTACCTTTTTGATTTATCAGAAACTGCCCATGGTTTTCACCTCTGAAATTTTGTGTATCAGCTGAAATTTTGTATATCAGGAAACAGAATACTTCAGTATGTAAAAGTTATTCAGAAAAATAGCTTACAAAATATCAAGGGCAACAGTGGATGTGGTAAGCCTTAAGCAGGCATGAGCCAAATAGTTTCTCGACTACACCAATGTCCAGAGATGAATGTCTGGGTAAAGAACTGTCTTTACATTTGCTGTCACTGATATCTTTTAAATTTTCGGTCTTAGACTCATCCACCAGGTCATTGCTTCTGGGAAGGATGAATCACAGAGCTCCCCTGACTACATTTATAATTTCTACCCAGAATGAAATGTTTTCTCCATCTTGTGAGCACATAAGATCTCAAAACTGTTCCTGTCTCAAATGCAAGCAAAATACCAGAATCTTGAGGCATTTTCTGAATGAAAAAAGTACAGAATTTCCATCATGCTATTTGTAATATTCCATTATTTTCTAAAAAGAACAACATCTAATTGTTACATTTTTACTTCACATTTGGCTTGGAATTGAAATTTTTTGTTTTGAATAGCTCAGATGAACTTTTCATTCTGTAAGATAGGCTATTTTAATTTCAGAACACTAAAACATTAATTAAGAATGAGAAATTTGTTCAAATCAACCTGTCATATAACTTCTGTTTCACCTGGTTTGGTTTCGAAAAGGAAATATGTTATTTAAAACTTCATAACTGTCTCTTCTAATTATTTATTCAGATCTTTTTTAAATGATTGTAAATGTTGCTCATATAGGCTATATCAGCCCTGAGGGACAATTACAGTATATATAACACCTGAAGTCATGATATTTCAAGTATTAGCCTATGAATGTCAGATTAACACAGACACTTGCAACTAAATAGCATATTACAACATAAATCTTCTGAATAAATTGCAAAAGTATATGCACAAGTTCCAAAACCTATGTTTCAAAACTGCCTAAATTATATCATGTCATAACTTGAAAACAGAATTCCCCATTGCAGAATTCTGCTTAAGTCAATGTGGTGCAATAGACTTTGACAGTGAGACACTGTGTCATTGCTTCTACTGTATCCGAAGGCATTAAGATACACTAGAACCTGTTTTATTTTATTTTAAATGGAAATTTTCCTACCCAAGTCTCTGACATAGAAAAAAGTATCATGCTATTTCTCCAGTTGCACAATGATTTGGTAATAACTTTTTTAACTGTAAAGAATTTGCTACTAGTATTCATTTATAAAAGGCAAGGATTTAAATCTGAAGTTCTAGTGCTTTTGTCAAAGATTAATAAATGTTATGCTCCAAAATTTTGATTCTCCTTTGTTACATTTTTTTTTCTTAGGCTATCACATAACTTCAGGGTTGAGCTAACTACAATTGTGATGGACGAAATAGATCAGTCTTTCACTTAACCAGTAGGAAACAACAAAGCTTATCCCACTTCTTCAAAGCAAAAGCAAATCCGAATCTGCTCTGAAATTTGGAGCTAATCTGGCAAACTCATGGAAGCACCTTTCAAAAAAAAGCAAAAATTTTGAGGCGGCGCTGGCTGGAAGGGGCTTGTGTCTCTGGGCAGGAAATTAACTTCTGATTCTTTGATCTCTTCTCAGTGCAACTCCCTCTACACCTAACCTGAGGCTTTTTTACTGTTATCACCAAGTAGTCCTGTGAACTAAAACTTGTGCAAAATCCTAATTTTTTGCTACCTTTTCAAGTAAATGGGATAATATAATTTCAAGTCTGAGTATTAGCTCTTCCTTTCAATGGCTCAAATTATAATACTTAAGTTTCTTCAATACGCCCTCTATTTTTAGAAAATAATGGAATCAGAATAAAAAGATGAAACTTTCCACAAATGGAGACCCAGATACAACACAGATTAAGTCAATCAAAATCCTTCAAGATTTTTTAATCACTTTGATTTTTTAAAATAAATTTAAAATCGTAAGTGTAAAGTCACTTGGACTAAAAATGTAACTTTCAATTTAAAAAAAAATCCAGAGAAATATTTCCATAGTTTCAAAGCTTTTCTTCTGTATCTTTCAAACAAATACTATATCGAAAATAAACCTTTCTTAAAAAAAAAAACCAAAAACAACAACAACAAACAAGCAAAAACCACCAGCTTTGATTTCATACTCTCATTTTCTGGGGAAAAAATATGGAAGTAATATTGACTGCCCCTACCAACAAAAAACAAGACCTTTAACCCTGTAATAGTTCTTTAACCCGGTAATAGTTATTGGGCAGGAAGATAATCCTCTCCTCAGGCTTTGTGACTTTGTGCAATTGTGCAAATTTTAAGGGAGATCTACTTATCACTCTCCTGTGATAAGTAAGTTTCAAGAGATGATAATGCTCTGATGTTACATGTGATATGGCTGAGTGAATGAATGTAAAGTAGGAGGATAAGAAACTGGTTTATCTAGTTTTTTCTTCCCTTCTGTTGTCTGTTTATGCTGTGACATTTTCTTGTTTTAGCTCTCTTCTGCTTCTTTGGAAATTAAATGAGATCCAGTATCTCAGAGACTACTGGCACTTATGGATTAGTGAGACTAACGTAAAAGCAATTAGCTAGGGCAAAAAAAGAAACTAATTGCCTGAGTTCGATTTAAAAAATAGTAAAAATTCCTGCAACAAAAATTCACAGCAAAGGTGAGGTTGGATAAAGAAAGCCAGGCCTGAGAAAATCAAGACAAGAGAAGGTGCAGACAAAGCATCTCTCTTGAATTACAGGGATGAGAAGCATGGATGAAGGAATGGTGGGGCTGTAACCACACTGAAAGAACGGCAGCCTCATGTATTCAGCCTCACCAGCAATCTGCCAGCTGGCACCAACGTTTTCTAAACATATCCAGGATACTCAGAACAAGATGTTAAAAGCAATATATTGTACTCGGCTTATACCAGGGAACCACAGACATATTCCACCTGGGTGCCAGAGCAGTTAAGTCTCGTGTGTTGTACATGGGAAGACTATATTTGGAAACCCATTCTGACAATTACATTTCTTTTGAGTTGTTGACTGCCTGAACTCCACTTTTATCAGTTTGAACAAGAATGAATCTATCTAAACCTTATAAAAAGGAAAAGGGTATTTGTGCTGTGACGTCCCTTTACCAGTTTCTGTTCATGTTTATCACAGAGGTACAAAGATGGTGAAATTTGAGATCCTATGAGAGAAAATAACTACAGCGTAAGTATACTGTGTTTGGGTTGCGTGGAAAGGTTTTGGTAGCAGGGGGTCTACAGGGGTGGCTTCTGTGAGAAGCTGTGAGAAGCTTCCCGTGTCCAACAGAGCCAATGCCAGCTGGCTCCGAGGTGGGCTCACTGCTGGCCAAGGCTGAGCCAATCAGCAACGGTGGTAGCACCTCTGGGATAACATCTTTAAGAAGGGGGAAAAACCCTGTGCAACAGCAGCTGGAGAGAGAGTGAGAAGATGTGAGAGAAACAGCTCTGCAGACATGGAAATCAGTGAAGAAGGAGGGGAAGGAGGTGCTCCAGGCACCGGAGCAGAGATTCCCCTCCAGCCTGTGGAGAAGGCCATGGTGAGGCAGGCTGTGCCCCTGCAGCCCATGGAGGTCCACGGTGGAGCAAGTATCTACCTGCAGCCTGGGAAGGAGCAGGTGGGTGCCCGAAGGAGGCTGTGAGCCTGTGGGAAGATTGTGCTGGAGCAGACTCAGGACCTGGAGACCAGTGGAGAGAGGAGCACACACCGAAGCAGGTTTGCTGGCAGGGCTTGTGACCCCGTGGGGGACACACGCTGGAGCAGCCTGTTCCTGAAGGACTGCAACCTGTGCAAGGGACCTGCACTGGGTTAGTTCATGCAGAACTACAGCCCGTGGGAAGGACCCATGTTGGAGAAGCTAGTGGAGGACCTTCTCTTGTGGGAGGGACCCCATGCTGGAGCAGGGGCAGAGTGTGAGGAGGCCTCCCCCTGAGAAGGAAGGAGCGGCAGAGACAACGTGTGATGAACTGACCAAAGGCCCCATTCCCTGTCCCCTGCACTGCTCGGGGAGAGGAGGTAGAGAAAATCGGGGGTGAAATTGAGCCCAGGAAGAAGGGACAGGTGGGGGGAAGGTGTTTCAAGATTTAGTTTTTATTTCTCATTACCCTACTCTGATTTGATTGGTGATAAATTAAACTAATTTCCCCAAGTTGAGTCTGTTTTGCCCATGATGGTAACTGGTGAGTGATCTCTCTGTGTCCTTATCTCTCCCTATGAGCCTTTCATCGTATTTTCTCTCCCCTGTCCAGCTGAGGAGTGGAGTGATAGAGCGGCTTTGGTGGGCAGCTGGCATCCAGCCAGAATCAATCCACCACAGGTACGTTCTTTCCTTTGCAAGTTGTCAGACTAATCTGAAGCTCTAGTATGTGACCCACTTTGTAAAGAGCTCTATTTAAATCCGTGATATACTATTGATTTTGATTAATTAATTAGAGTTTTAATCCAACCTGTACTCAGAATACACCACTCCACACTGTACTCTGCTTTGTTCAAGCCTAAAAGGTCATTTTGCAGTTTTATCTAAAAAGGTACAAATACGAAACTTCTAAAAGTACACCAGGACAAAAGTACAAAAAGCCTCTCTTTCTTTTCTGTTTTTGGCTCTCTGAATCTAAAGTCACCACTAAGTTGCATATAACTCTCTAAGCTGATCACAGACTCCTGACTGCTAAGGAAAACATTGTGTAGCAAATTACAGGCAAATCTTTGCTCCTCTGCATCCTGTAAACTGGTAAGCAGAGCAGTACCACCTGAGCAGTACTTCTGATGACTGCACGCCTGGGAAAGACAGAGATGCAGGGGCAGCAAACTTCACAGGTCTCAGTCCTGCTGTTCCCTGGCAGAGCTGATGAAAGACAACGTAGTGCATTTGTGTGTGAGTATCCATGCAGTGGATCACCTAGCCAGTCTTGCCCACAGGCTCAGGAAACATTAGATTCCTATCACCCAGGTTTTCAGGTTAGTATACAAACTACAGACAGAGGAAAGCTACCAAGTTGCATACAGACTGTCTAATTTTAGGCATCTGACTTAAATGCTGTAAATTGTACTCTGAGGGCATTTTTCTTCAGCTGAATATGCAGAGAATTTGTCTGCCTGAGCTCAAATCTAGGATGTAACTGGAGCGTGTGTGTTCCCCAGAGTACCCCTAAAGAACGACAAGGTCCCACTTGCGACTGTTAGCCACTTGCATAGGCAAAGTCACAACATCTCCTCTTCCTTCAGACTCAGCTAGGACAACGGGACGGCACTGCCATGCCCAAGCAGGCAGGGTACAAGGACCATGGAGCATGGGGAAAGGGGATCAGCAGTCCCTCATCCTCTTTAAAAGTACCAGCTCTTGGTCTTTCATGTAAAGACCTCTAATGGTCCAGATTTCTCTCTAACCCAACACTTCACAAGCAGGTAGACACCCAGACTGCCCAGGTGAAACTCTGTCTGGCCTAACATGGGTCCAGCTGTAAGTGCTCTGAAATACATACACAGTGAATGCCTGCAGCAGACGGCATGGATATCGTAACCTGTAATGATTTCTTCACCTGTCAGAATAGTGCAAAACCTGCAATGAGTATAACTTCACCAACCCCGGCACATCAGTTTACAGTGGAGGTGGTTCCGGCACAGGTCCCCAGCACCTCATTGTTTCAGCTCTCTGCAGGCCATGGCTGAGCACAGGGCATAAAGAGCCAGTTCTGTGATTTCCTTTTCACTATGTGAACAAACAGCGCTCTCAAGATCACCATTCCCGCCTTTAGCTAGCACTGAATGTACTGCCATCTGCAAAAGGTCAAACTAGATTCACCTGCGATTAACTCAATGAGTAGTTTGATTTTTACATTTACTGCCACACTTCAAAGCAAAAACTAAGAACACGCTGTAAACATAACTCTTAACCATCAAACTAATTCCGTAACTTATGGTTACAGAAAAAAATAAAGTTCGTTGTTTGAAACCAGATGCATTTTCAAGAGCTCTTCTACCTGATTCTGTGCCCACACACTTCAGAGGTACCTGCGTGTTACATGCTGAGAATAGCTTACAAGTTCCAGTTATAGGGGAAAGAGCTCCTCAGCTCTGAACCAACAGACACTGAGCAAAACTTGACTTTTCAGCTATGGAGGATATTAATATTTCTGAGATAGGAAACTAAGTGCTTGACTATAAAAGCAACATGTGGCAAAAGGCTGATTCATTAGTAATCTAAATTTACATAAGACATGCCTAGCCATATCTACACCTAGAATTTTTTAAGAAATATATACATTTTGATTTAAAGTGGCCTAGACATGCCTAGCCATATCTACACCTAGAAATTTTTAAGAAATATATACATTTTGATTTAAAGTGGCCTATTTGAAAGGAAAGATGGTTTCGATCAACCTTTTTCAGCTTAAGATAAAAGCTTCCAAAAGGACTGCTAAGCCAGAGTGGACACTTGAACAGCTAAGGAACTTTCCCTGAACAACCAAAAGCAATTCAGGGAAGCAAGTGCTCAAATCAGGATTAATATCTGAAAAAAAATAATTGAAAACATTCATTACTTGTATCTTCTACTACCCTGTGACAACATTCTTCACTGAACCAAACTGCTCTCCTTGCAAGCAGAAGTATCAGCCATGCAGCCTTCTACCCTAGCAACACTTGTGTGGGTAAGAGACCTTTGTTCTTTACCTGGGAACCCATCTTTGTTCTATGGTGCTTCTAAGCACAATTCACAACCCCTGAGACTCTGGGATGTTGAAAGTGCAGTGGAAGAATGAGAACAATGGCAACAGAAGACTGAAATAAGATTTTTTTTTTTTCCCTAGGAAAGTAAGATTCAGGTCTAATATTTTAACACTGAGTAGTTCTTAGACCTCTTGAATAAGTTTTGTTGTTCTATGGTTGACAGACACACAGAGCAATAGGAACAAATTTGTGTGCAGATGCAAAATGTTTCACAAATTGCCACTTAGCCACAGACATGGCATCAAGCAGTATTCCAAAGTGAGATCTGTATCCTTGCATTTCAGTAACTAAAATCGTACCTAGTTAGTAAATCTTAAGATGATAGAAGTCATTAAGTTCCTCAGGAGTCATTAGTGTTCCCCAGGTAGATGCTGTAAGGGTTTTTTAGTAATTATTGTTGCAGTGCTATCACTGGAATTTCACAGACACAAGACACAACCGACCTATGTAACATATTAGTGCTAAAACAAGCTGTAACATGTTCAGGTGCAATCTACACAGAAAAGACAAAAGGCTACATCAAAACATTTCATCATTGTTCCCCCAAGTAACAATATAATTCGCTATGTCCCAGAGCATGTTTGCAACAATACATCTACACAGAGAGTTTAGCCCACGCTCAAGCTCAAACTTTTCTTCACACACCCTGCTTAAAAGCCTACAAGTCTTAATTTCACAGGGCTTGCTGTCTTGCCCGCTGGGAATACTGAACCAAAATTCAGGACTGGGGCTCCTTGGTGTTCCACATCATGGAAGGTGAATGTAAAAAGTAGGCAGACTTGACTCTTGAGTAGGAGTTTCTGTTCATATTCGCTCATTTGAAAATGAGTTCTAAAAGTAAAACCTACCTAAATGAACAATTCTGCCTCCCATCCTCTTTCCCTAACTGACCTAAACTCCAGCCTTTCATTTGAGAGGTTCACCACAGTCTAGTGCATTGCCTCCCTCTCTACATCCACTGACAGTTACTTTTTCTTCATCCACTTATTTGAAGTTGTGCAGAATGTCTAGTTAGACATCCATTTATTGCAAGACAGGTAAAAGATACCAGAATTACAGACTGACACATAGCGGGTTATAATTGAAAGAGTCAATGGAGAATCTCACAATTAAATAAGAGGAATACTTAGGACGAAGTAGAGTTTGACAATAGTCATTTTTATCAAAGCATCATATTTGAAGCCGTGGAAAAGACGGTGTTCTTGGTGCCGGGAAATTCTGTCCTTTCTGCCACGAGGGAATTGTAACTTTCCTATCCTGCAACTGAAATTCTGCAGTTACCTCCAGAGACCCATGCTGCTCTCAGAGCCTGGACAATTTTTTGAATTCTCCACTGGCACGGGATCAGTTTCAGCACAATGTTTTCATCACGAGAACAGCAACGCAGACAGCACCCTGCTAAACTGGGTATGAGCTATGGCCAAAAGCACATTGCTGGGATTTACCTCAAATCTACCTAGCAATGTCTGGGCTAAGTAACTAACCTTTAGGATGGAGAATAGGGGGGACTTGATGCTGGGAAGCCACAAGATGTCTCTCCTGTGACTGCACTAGCCACTCTGCTGCCTTGGTACATCCTGTTATCTGGAGATGGGGCTGCAGGAGAAGCCGTGAGGAAGAGGGAGCTGCTGTGGGTACGTGCAACCCATCCTTTTACAACAGGGTATCCTCAAGCCCCTGGAAAAACGTTTTGCGGTTCTGCAGTTGCTTCCCCTATCCAGCAGCACTGACTTTCTCCCTGCCCCTGGAGGAAGAACAAGCAGTATGCCTCAGATCCTTTGAAGGGGCCTCAATCTTGCAGAGAGGTAAGAGGAAAGGCAGGTCTATGGTATATGCTAAAGTGGACTTCCTCCAGTTTTCCCATGTATAAGAAACAAACAGTCAGAACTGCAAATTTCCCTCTGTATGATTTTGATTACGTAGCCAAGAGGTAGTTGATGGGACTTTCTGAACACATAACACAAGCAAGAAGCAGCTCCAGATACATACGCACGCATAGACCATAACGACGTCTTTGCCCCCACTATTTTCTGCAGCGAGACAGGAGCATTTGATTACATAAGCCATATGAAAGTGTGTGACTATAAGCAAAGCCAACACCTAGCTTGAGTTTGGAACGAGGTATTGTCTCTCAGGTCTTCCATTAAATGCATATTTTAAAGGAATATTTGCTCTTAGCAGTCAGGCATGTACACATACAGCAACATCAGCACAGGTCTGATGCTCACAAATTAATAGCAGGTTTAAAACCCTGCAGTTTTTCCTGATGGAAGCCTAGCATTCTGTAATGGGTTGAACTGCTGTTAGGGGAAAATCTACTGTTTTACAGTAATTTGAGTTTTGATGAAGGGTATTTTTTACTCTAGTCTCTTCAACAGTCTCTATACAAAGTGCCACAGCTTGTCTTAAACCTGCTATTTACCAAAGTGAAAAGATTTCCAGGTATGAGGAAAATGCAATGTTATCTGTTATAGATCAAAAAATAATAATGCTTGTGATAGGATATGATTTTTTATTTTTCACGTATTTAAGTCTATATATTGTCTAGTATTGTTTCACCATTGTCTCATCATCAAGATTAACATTAAATCAAACAATGAATTATTCATAAGGTGTGAATAAATGGAATTAGCCTTTCTAGCGTTCACTCTGTAAATCGCATCTTCTGGATAAATGCTTCTTTTTCCTTTTTTTTTTTTGTGTGTGTGTGTCTGAACGCTAGAAATAATGACCTGGCTTGCAGCCTTGCTAGATTAGCTCTTGTTAGGGTGATATTTTTAGATGAACATAGATCTCATCAACTAAGAGATGTCAGGTCTGCTATCATTCCTGTCAGTACCCTAACTTCCAACACTTTCCATCTCCATCTCTAAACTCTACCTTCACCCCTAGTAGCCATGATACCTGGAGCTCAGATGATTTGTTGAGCTTGACTCATTATCTGCTGTGTTGTAACAGCAGTTAGAAACTGAATGACATTCAATTAAAATGATATTAGCAGCTCAGGAGTGATTTTGTTTAATTTACTCCTACTCAGATGTAAAAACATTAGTGACTTTTTTAATTGGACCTCATAATGTCTAACTCCTACTCAAATGCAATGAAATTAAAGACTTTGGTGGCTAAATACCGCTTAATTTACTCCTACCCATCTATAATGACATTAAAGATGCTTTAGGGTAGATATTGTTTCAAATCATTTATATTCAAAAGAAATCTGAGCTTATAGGTGCTATTATTGAGCATATAATAAAATCATACAAGCAATGTATCTATACGGTAGGGGATAGTTGGTTACAAGTAATATTAAAAAGTAATCATTCATTTTTAATGCAAGGAAATTAAAAAGTAATGTTAAGCACAAGAATTTGTGAAGTTTTCTGTTCTTCACAGCCTCTTCAAGGACACAATCCTTTCCTTTTTTAATTCAGTGTGTGGTTTTACATGAAACATTTTTATTAAATTGCACATGGTTTAAAAATCTTTCTTATGTGATATTTATATGATAAATCCAAGGCTGACTTGTGTCATTACATGGATAGACAGCAAAGCATACTTTTCAGTAATGGCGTTCACTTTGCTCTGTAACTGTTTGTAATACAGCTTAATGGATTCTTTTAAAGTTCAAACATTTTAGAGGAGTATGTGTTTCTCTGTCACATTTACACTACTTTTAAATGTGACTTGTCCTGTACTGAGTTGATGCTGTTTGCTTCTAATACAAGTATCTGCTCCATATTTTGTAACATTGATACGGCTGGACAATCAAATCCTTCACGCCTCTTTTACTCACATAAAAATTCCATTGATTTGGCTTTTGGAACATTCCTCTCTTCTCCTGCCCAGCTTTAAAAAGCAAAATCATTATTAAAAATGCCTTAATTCATTTAGATAAACTTCTCATTATTAAAATGAAAAGCATTTACAAAATTTCACTTATGCTTGTATTATGAAGACAAGCTGTGCAGATGACAGATTTGCTTTTGAGATGGCAGAACGAGATTTCTCCTTTAATCTTGCACTCTCATCTAGCATGTGGCTATGGAGGTGTTCAAATGGAAAGGCCTGTTCCAGGTAACTAGCATGTGCCATTGCCAAGGGAGAGAGGAGATATTTCTTTTCTTCGCTCTTGGCGACACACAGCAAGCATCCTTGTCCTGCTGATGGGTGGGTGGGTCAATGACTGTCTTTCACCTTGCTTTTCAAGTGATGGTGCCTTATACCAGCTTCTTCCCACATAAAACGGAACGTGGTCCCTTGAGCTCTTGAACAGCAAAGCCTGTTGGTAACTATGATCCCTGACTCGTTTTCTGATTCTAAAGAACTAGCCAATGTGTTATTTCTGGATTGTTCGTGTTGCAAACTAGTTTAAAATCATTTATGAGTTTATAATAGTTACTTTACTATAATATAATTTTTTTTTGGTAAAAAAAAGTTTTAATCCTGGAAAATATTTGCATGCAATTTTGTAATTCATTCGACTTAAATCTGGAATTCGGGCATGGGAGGATTTAGAATAATTTTTCCCTGGGCATGGGCTTGAAAGGGGTGAAGGAGTGTGGGCTTAAAACACCAAGGAGCTTCAGGACTATTTTGGAATATTCATAACAACATTAGTAATTATATAAGCACCTAAAGTTAAGCACCAGCTAACGCAGACCCCTCGTGTGTCATCTGCTCTGACCTGCAGCAGGTCATTTGTCAGGTCACACCATAAAGGGACCACTCTGCTCAGCTGGAGCTGGGAAGTGTATTCCCTCACGCAGCTCCTCTGGATACTGCGCCCAGCGGAACAGTACTCTGGCCTCAGCCACAGCATCACGCCGCACTGCCTCTCCTGCTCTATAGCCTGAGCTGCAAGATGGGACCGCTCCATGAATTTATGCACTATGAACTACAGACCTTCCAGTGGAGAGTTTGAGACATGAGTTCGTTGTGAGGTTCTTGTATCTTGTGAGATACACTGATACTGGCATAGCTATTTTGCCAGAGCAAGGCCAGAGCCTTCCATACTTTGCACCCTACATGGCTATGGCACACAGTCGCAAGTGTGGTGTCACAAATAAACATTTCAGCAAGAGCTGTGAGAAGCAATCCAGGAACCCTCCGGTGCCCCTCCTCACCTCCCAGCCCAGAAACTGTCAGGCCCCCACAATGAAACACTGAATTTGTGCCTTGACCTGGCACAGGTGTGAGTGTCTGGGGCCATCAAGGGAGCACTGGCTAGTAGGCTGTGTGTGCTACCATGTCCCATGTTGCAGCTGCATATTTGTGTGCACCCGCACATATATTTCAGGGCCATAGCTACTCCTATTCTACCTTTGCTGACAGGATTATCCAAAACCTGTCTGGGTTGACACATTGGATGCATATTGTTAGTGCCGTGGAGGAAAAGGAGGCACCTCAGATATAATAGAAGCTCTCAGAGTAACAAGGTTATTTCTATACATTTCGTTATGACTCAGCTATCAACAGATAATCATTACAATTTTATAAAATTAACCTACTACTGATATTTAGCATATTTACTGTAGATATGAATAATGTAATTGTCTCAACTTCAATTGGTCAACAGGGACCACTCAGCATTTGAATTTCTGTTGCCACTACATCTTTCTTTCACCACTTTTTTCTGGCATCTCCTTCCGAAAAGCAGTCTCTGAATAACCTATCGCCAATGGGTACAATGCAAGGGAGAGGAAGCAGAGTCACTATACGGTGAGTAAACGGAACGTCGGTGGATATTGTCTGCACTAGGGAATACCAATAAAACACTATAGAACGGAAGATGGATATTAAAAACAGTGATTAACTGATCAAATTGAGACATGTGAGGATCACTGAAGTCTGAAACGTACACAAAAACTATACAGAGACTTCTAATTGGCTTCCATGTCTCAGACACTAAAGGAATCATAAATGGAATACAGTTCTAAATACCTTTCACATATAGTGAAAATCACTCAATATCATACATACAGGTGTGAAATGGCAAATTTCAAGATACATAGCCAAGTACATATTTGACTGCACAGGGAGCCTCCCAGGGTGCAGCACAGTAAAGCACAAAGACTCAGATTTAATTGTGGTTTTTTGGTGTACATGGGCTGCAAGCAGATCACTTCCCACGGGGTGCAGCCCGCACCAACCACAGGAAAGGGCAGTCCAGAATGGGCTAAAGAGCATCAACTCCTTGTCACCGCACTGCCGATCAGGCAACCCAATATAATCTTATAATGTGACTGTAATATATTTACAAGGTACCCTAATTCTCATTATGGGTTCTTGACACACTATATAGAGCACTTAAATAGCCTATATCCTCTCATATCTAACCTCATGTTATACTATAAAGACATTATTTAATACATGCACTAACAAACCTCAAGCTTATATGTTTTGTAGTTTTCCAGAAAAAAGAAAGCTTTCTTTTTTTTCTAACATCTATTTCTAACATCTCAACCGAATGAAATGTTTCTGTTGCAACCAGTTCAGAATTGTTTTGGTAAAGAGGAAGATACTCTGTAATTTCCATGGTGGAAATTTTAATAAACAGCACCCTCAAGAGGATTAAAACTCACTTCCTTCATTGTTTGGTAAAAAAAAAAAAAAGGAAAAAAAAAAGAAAAAAAAATCAGTTGCTAGGCTACCACTTTTGAATACAGCCAGAGTAATTTCCAAGGGTTATTTAAGGTGTTTAACTACAGAACAGATACTGTGTGGGAATCCATGTATGCATTAATACTCCCAGTCACAAGAGCTGCTGTGGTGGCCCTGAAGCATCTGCATGGCTTAGTGTGAAACAGCCTTGCCAAGATCAAACAGGCAACCAGTCCCCGCCACGAGATGATCCTTTAAGGGGGCGACTCTGGAAAGGGATGAGGAGACAGGCTGCTTTGGGGCTCCCTGTTGCTCTGCACATTTGGGAGAGTCCTTGTGAGAAAAGCTAGTGCAAAGAGAGGTCTCATGTTTTATTCTCAGGATAAGGAGTCCCATGGCCATCCTGGCTTGCGGGCTGAAGGCAGGAGAGCACACCTGGACTGTTCCCTTACACTGCACCAGGATGAGACCTGGACAAATACTGTGGACATTTGGGAAGGAAGCACAGCGGCTAAACCCCACGCTGGGTAACGGGGGGACTGACTGGAACTAAAGGCACACTGCCAGTGCCCTTCTTCCCCAGGACGGACAGAAGGTCATTAGCTGGTGGCAGCTGCCAGAAGATTACAGCCTCTGCCCCTGTAAATCTCAGCCTGAGTGAAGTCTTCAGAGTCTTGAAGGGAGCAACCCGTGTGAGATGTCTGGATTTAGTAGTGAAGAGATCTTAAAAATCATATATCAGAACAGAAATTGGATGTGCTGAGGAACAACTGAAATTTGTGCAGCATCAGAAAAGGCACTCTGGTGCTTCATTCTACCATATGATGGAGTGTATATATTTTCTTTGCAGAAGTAACACCATCCAGATGTCTTTTCCCTCTTCCACTCATTCTTTCCAACTGAACACACATCATATTGATACCACTAAAATGAATTTGCTGGCTTCTTAGTGATAACTACACTGAAAAGGAAGATTTCCAAGAATACCAGAACACTCAATGCTAAATACGGCAGTAATTCACAGATTCCCATTGGACGTTTCTCTCCAATGTGTTGACAATGCTCAGGTACAGGAAATCAGATATTTGATACTAGGTTTAAAAAGAATCTTGCAAAAATAAAACAAAACCTTAAGAATGAAAAGTCAGTTAAATAACTCAGGATAATTATTTTACACTTAATTTAGTAAACTGATTTTCAAAGGATCTATGTTGGGTTCTCACTCTGCTACAAAACCACAATCAGAGTTTGTTGTATTGGCAAATGCTGTTATTTACCCTTTTTGTTTTAATTATAAGCACTTTCTCTGTGCTTATCTATTTTTAGGAGAACCTTTATGGATGAAAAAGATACCCTTACCATTTAAAAATTCACTGTGATCTAAGGAAGCCTAAGCAAGGACAGCCTTCTGAAGAGCAGACAGATTTGTGGCTCATGTTGTTTCAGAAGAGTGTGAATTCCTAGAGGTGGTGTACCCAGCCAGATACAGATGTGACTGGGACTGTCAAAGAGCACGTTCAATCCATCTGCCAAAAGGAAGCTGCTTTGTCAAATCAGACCTGACAATTCAGAACTGTTTTCACAGTTACACTTTAGTATGAAGAACTATTTTTACATTACTTTTAAAAAGCATTTTTATTACTTTCAAAAAAAAATCTAGATGCTTTTAGTAAAGCTAGAAATGAGATGATACCTGTATGCTGAAGAAAACTTGGGCAGAAATACCTCATATCTGATCATTATTCCCTGGAACAACAATAAACAGGTGCTTATCTGTGATCATGCTGCTTGGCTGTAGCATGAACTTAGATGTAAAGACTTTCAAGATTCACATTAATGTAAGCACCACAAATTATCTGCTATACATGTATGAATGGCTCTGGTCCCATTACTCTGAGATAATTAATTTCCTCCTCTTCTCCCAAGTTTTGCCGCCCTTTCTTAGCATGTCTGGCCAATTTTCTGACATGAAAGCCTTACTAGAACATACTGATTTCTTACCTTACTTGCCATGTACAGCAATTTTGGTTAATTATTTTTAAATCTATCTATATATATACACCTCTCTATATATAGGCTCCATATGAATAAGAGAGGCAAATATGTAGCAATTAACTCTGTCTTCTAATTGCTTTACTCATTCTATCTGAGATAAAAATGGGCAGAAAATTTTTGCACAACTGTTAATTAAGATTTCTTTTTCACCCTTCCAGAGCAGTATAATATACTGGGATAGAAATACAGCTTAACCTACATTTCACACTCAGCCATATTCCTTTTTATGCTGTAGTTAACAAAGGTGTTCATGAATCAGCTGAAAATCTCAATTCATAGTTGGATGACACTTTTCTTCAACTAACAACAATCCTCAGTTACAAATGCCAAACAGGAAGAGCAGATCTGTGAAAAACAAGCCTCTTAAACTGAACGAATGAATAACAATGATGTGTGGGTTGTGCTTTCTATGCAGCAAACTCTGGGAAGACCTTTCTGTGAACAGCTATCTGATAACAATTGAAGACGCTTTGGTGTTCCTACTCGCCTCCCACAGCCCTTTGTATCAGCAGCTCAGCAGAGAGAGTCTGACAGCAAGATTCCTTTGTCATTTGGAATTTCAGGTACTGTAACTCAGCTCAGTGCTGTACAAAGGGAACTCTACTGAGAGGCTGTGTGTTTGTAGAGACGAGACGGAAATTTCTCAATGGCCGGTTCTCAGTTTGCAGAACCAATTGTTATCTACGACTTATCCCAACTAAACCGTCCTCTGCTAAGTAGCCTTTCACCACCTTGGTCTCCCTCATTTACACGCAGCAGCACCCTCACTTCCAAATAAACAAACTAAAGGCCTACAGCACCTATGTAAAACCCTAACTATGCTGCACACCTATGCTGCATGCAGTTCCTCTCTCAGTAAGTTGCCAGGGCGAGGAGAACAAACCACCTGGGCTTAAAGCACCATTAGGTTCTCAAATACCACGCTGAAAACCGTAATGTACAAGTCTATAAGAACGGAAGGGAACAGAACAGAATAAAGTTCATCTTCACATCCCAAGCTTAGTGTAAGTGGCATTTCCCCGTCATTCTCGTAGGCCCACCAGAGAGACACTGGATCTGAATGTGAAAATGTAGAAGTATGAACATGAGCAAAACCTTCTCAACTTGCAAGCTGTGGTCTGCCATAAACAATCTCCCTCTCCCTTTTATGCATCCATATTATTAAGGAATAACTACAAGTATCTGCAATACTTTATTCATCATATCAGACACAGCTGCAGAGAGAAAGGACAAGAACATTAGCACTGGCAAATTCACACTGCTTTTTTTCCTGAAGCCCCGCATCCAATATTTACATAATCCAGCAACATAAAAACAAGGAACTGTCAGAGTTCATCCCTGAAAGAAATCCCCTTTGACTGCTACAAGGCAGACCTCCACAGCCCAGAATAGCACATCAAAGCCGTGCAAAGCTTCTTACCTCAAGAAAAGGGCCACAAATTTTAGATCGATGTAACAAACACTTTAAATTTTGCAGAAAGTTCCCTTCCATCTCAGCAGAAGACAAGTTCTCAAACACTCCAATGACCTGAGAATCAGGCTCTGATCTGCTCACTTTTCTTCTTGCCAAAGCAGGCTACAATTTTCCAAATGCATGAGACCATTTTTCCCTAACCACTTAAAATCTCAGTCATTGGAATCAGAGTCTGACAACAGTAAATTGATTTGGACTCATTCTACTTCATCAACATGCTAGAGCTCCAGGCTGTAGCATAATCTCAGCGTTTTTCTCTCCTGAAAAACAGATGCTGCTAGGAGGAAATAACTTTAAGTGCTCTGCAGCAATTGCTACTTTCCCAAAGACAACCCCTTCTCATCCCTTCCATCCAAAAAAATCACCAAAATAAAATCTTTCTATAGACTCTTAGGACTTCCTATCCATGGCTTTCCATGCCTACACTTGACACCATTTGTCCAGCTATAACTGAAGACGAAAAGATGAAACACTGTTTAGTCACCAAATCTCTGATGGGTTTTCTCCTATCCCAAATATGTGGAAGTGAAGGAAAAGAGCACGCTTTACAGAAAAGATCGGAAATGCATGTTACATGTGATGTGCTATTATAGTGATGAATTGCATTGTCTAAACATCAAAGCACAGGTCTCTGGGGTACAACCCACTGTGTTGTTCCCACTAGCAGTACAAGGGACACGTGTATCCAGCGCTTCTGATTTCCCCACCTGTAAAAAGGTGAATAAATAACTGCTTAACACAGATGTTTCAACATCCATTGCCTTAGCATTTGCAAGCCTTTGCAGATCCTAGGCTAGAGAGCACTCACAAAAGCCTAAAGTAATATTAGTTTAGATCATATTTTCTGCATTTTTTGTCCTCTCTTTCTTAATTTTGAAGGACAACTGCAATTGCCGTTCATCCATTTACGCTTATCCTAAAGTCATTATTTGTTATGATGCTGTTCCTGCCTTCAGCTACAAAGAAAATGACTATCCCTACCCCCTCACAGGCAGGATTAACAGCCAGAGAAAATGCGTTATGGTTAGTCTAACTGACAGCAGCTCAGAAGCAAACTCATTTTCAGAAGTCCACCTAAGCCCAGGAAAGAAATCTGCACCCTGTGTCTTCTTCATTCTTCCCCACAGCTACATAAAAAAAGCACACAATGTGTTTTTCTTCATCACCAGTTTGTACACTCAAGAGACATGCTGAGACCCATTGGTGCTCAAGGTAGCATGTGAGCTAAGTGATGTGAAATAAGAGGAGCAGCACTATACAGAGCTTGTGCACTCACATCTGATTTTTTTTTTTACGTAAAAAATGTAATAAAAATATTGTCAGCACAGGTCGATCATTTTATTTGTAGGTGGAATAATAATTATTTTACTGATGTCTCTGTCGATCTCCAAGTAAGCAGACTAGAGGGAAAAAGAGGTTACTGTTCAGTGAGAGTGTTTACAAACACATTTGTACCAAACTGGTAGCAAGCAGCCTCATCATTTTTTCTTGAATTCATAGATTCACCTTTCTTAACAGAATAGGTGCCAGATGGAGCTGCACAGGCTTATTTTGGCTGAATTTACTTTAGAAGATTCATAGATCCTGGCCTGACTGTTTTTAATGCCCTTTATCAGTAGATTGATGGGTACGCTCATCCACCTTGCTCAGAACTAAGCTGTTATCCAAGTAGCCTATGACTGCTATCAGCTTTTGCCCGCTACACACTGCTGAAGAAATCGTCCTTGAATCAGCTGAAGACAGGACACTGTAGGATAAAAATACAGACTGGACACTGATATACTGCATAGCGTTTATACAGATTAACACCACACAATGCTGATCTCCAATCAGCCTGCCAAAATGGCAATAATTCTGTTTAGAGATCAGTGTACAGCTTCCAACCAAATACACTTCAAAATCACAAGCCATGTTAAAAAAACAAGGCAACTCTGTTCTGAAAATATTTTTAAGAGATCTGGTTTTTGAAGTTGTTGCAGTGTAAAAATGTACTCACCTACCCGCAGCTGCAGTGAAAAAATGATAGTATTCTCCATGATTCACAGTAATCAACAAATGAAAACTAAATAAATTAAATTCTCGCAGAAATTGAGAGAAAATATGAGGCAAATAACAGAGAATACAACAGCTGCAGCTTTTCAACATGGGACTCCAGAAGACACTGTGAGTGCGCTTCATGTCATATACAATGAGTGACACATACTACAAGTCATAGGGAACATTCAGCGTCTTACAAACGAAGCACATGTGTTCTGATCTGTTTTGCGTCCAGCTCCGAGCTCAAAAACACACACGGCTGATGGTCCATCTGAGCACTCCTGCCACTACAAACAGCTCCACTGAGATCCATCACACAATAAATCATTTCCTACACGGATCCAGGCTGTAGGATCAGTGCTTTAGTTGCTTCTTGCCACAAATACCAGGAAAACAATGACATATCGCTCAGAGTTTACCTGGAGAACATGTCCTTATCTTGCTTCATGAGTTGAAGCCTCAGGATTTGAAGTGTTTTTTTAAATCTGGAAAGTCTTTGTATGTTTAACGAAACACTTCTGAGCATGAACTCCAGTCTTACTGTCTTCAATACCTCCTCTACCAAACTGGAGCAAATGCTTTGCTAGACTAGCTCATCTGTTACCTTTGCATATTAAAAAAGTAGATGGAAATACAGATTTACATTTATTTTAATACAATTGTGTAATTTGAGGTTTATAGAGCCATGCATAAAGCATTTGTTATTCCACCTATAACAAAACTGATCCATTAGCTCTGACAATATTTTTAGTACATATTTTGTTACAAAAGCATTAAGACACGTTATGAATCATTCTGGCATTATGAGAGTTAATAGAATACTATATATTTTTCAGGATTATTAATATTTAGTGTCATTCAGTAAATTAAAAAATCAAGTTTAACTAAGGTTAAAAATATCTGATGATACAGTACATAGATGATTGTAAATGTATATTAATGAAGCTTTACACAATTGACTGGATATCTTTTCGTTAATCACTCACAAAACCATGCCAAACATATATCAAAGACTTCAGCTCCTTTTTCATCCAATCTGCCGACATTTCATTATTATGGTTACCTGATTAATGGATGCAATAATATATGTGGCATGATATGATATGTTCACATTAAATTTTAATCAAATATTACTAAATTCAGAAAACATTAAGTAAATCATGACTGATGAGGCAATATTGCTGCACTGTCATATTGACGGTTAGAGAAACTCGCTATGGAGAGTTACAGATTAAGGAAGAGAAGTAAATCTTATGAGGAAATAGAAGTATCTCAAGTTTAACTAGTTGGTTCCTTCAAAATTGCCTTCCAGCCAAAGGCTGAATATTAGATCCATCAAAAGTACTCCAGTGTCTGTAACTGATATGAATGTTTTGTTTTCTTCTTCTGCAAGTTGTCTGCTTCTTTCAAAAGCATGGATTAACATATACTCTGCACAAGGGCCTTTCGCAAAAGATGATGGCCTGTGTAGTGAAAAAAAACTTTGCTCCTTTGCTGCAGTTGGGACAAATTAGCCCAATTTATTTAAAACTTTGCCATGATGTGAGAAGCAGGGTGTCAGGCACATGGAATATATTTTTTACCCGAATTATGCTATTGTTTCTTTGCAGAAGGTGGACAGGGAGTTAGGTGAGGGTTGGTGTTCACAGACTAGATCTGCAAAGGTAAGATGGTTTCATTCTGGAAAACCAGAGAATGTACCTCTATTGCTGCAGACAGCAGCTTTCTTTTCAGCTTTAAGTCAGAAATGAACCTATTCATCTGAAAATTTGGAACGCACATTTGGCAATAATTCCGTATTGCATTTTTAACTGGCAGCAGGGAAACAAAACACTGAACTGGCTTTTTGCTGCTGTGTTTGACAAAGAAAGTTAATTGCATTCACCTACTTACACTTCCTGTTCTAGTGAAAAGTCAGACATGATTTGCTTGTAGTGTCCTATGGCTGCCCTGGACATCTGTCTACCCCCCACTCTGGAACTGAAAGATTCAATTTACAATTTTGAGCCACTACTCTTTTTTATAATGAACAAGTTATTTACCCAGGCAATAATGTCCATCTTGAGAGTTAGATGACTCTTTAGACGCCAAATGATGAACCCTGAATACCAATACTGGAGGGAGTACTGAAAAAAATTATTCCAAAGAATTTAGAGCTGCTAGAAATAGATCTTCTCAGGGGTTAATTCTATATTTTCAGTGTTATAATCCATGACTATGCTTGCATAGAATTTCAGTCCCATTGTACAAACTAAAGAGCCCTCCTCTTTCATTTGTTTTGCACCTTAAAAAAAGAAATGAAAACACTCTTGTCGTATGACCATCTTTTTGGTAGACTCTGAAGCCAAGATATCAGATGTCACCGGATCTTACTTTGAGTATGTAAAGTAGTGTACAAGTCCTCTTTAAAGTGCTTAATTAATTGTATTCAGAAATGCAGTGCATTGCATAGTACTTGCCACGAGACTTCTCCAAAGTTTCTTTGCCTCTTCATGTCGTGGTTTCACTTTCAATCCCTTTTCTTGTCTTGAAAGATTATAATGGGTGTAAAACTGTCTTGTATTACGTGGACATGCTTACCAGCAAAGGAAATCTCAGTACTAGCACACTCCAAATAAATACTACTCCATTCTGCAGCTATACTCTGAATATTAAGAGCAATAAATACTTAATGTGTTTAACTGGAATTTTTTTTTTTTTTACAACTTTCTTTTTGCTAGAAGTCATTCCATATAAAGTATTTTAAGTGAAAGCATGCAGATAATAAAAGGAGAGAGCAAAGGAAATGTCAATGCTAAAATGGACACCATTAAATTAGTGACCAACCGGGATCACCTAGGAAGGAGGTCTGAGTGTTGATGCATCTTGGCAGCTCAGTTGAGCTACTGGTTTCATGCTGGTTAGATCTACGCCACAAGGATTTCAGTTAAACTTCTTGCTGTAAAAGCGGGTTTGGAATTTTTCAAGTGTGACTAGCTCATATAACATAATGTGAACAGTTATGAGAGTAATTAAAGTAAATCACTAAGTTATCTTCCTCCATACCCAGATAAGTTTTGTACAGTTATAAGATTAAAAAGCACAAAATTCCTGTGAGTGTAAGACCTAATAAAAATGGAAGAATACATCCAAACCCACAGCTCTTACCTCAGGCAAACTCCCACTGGTGTTGGCACCTCATGCGATGCAGAGAAGAGTGCAGACACTTCAAACAAAATTGCCTGGAAAGGTTTGATTCACTCTTACTTGATTAATTGAATGAGTATATTATAAGTCGGTCTTCCAGCTTCTGCTTTTTTCAGGAACGGAAACATACCAGAAATAAAAGAGAGAACTCGAAGTTCTCAGTAAACTTTAGATCACAGAGTGATGTTATGGCTCAGGCCTCCAAAAAACTGCTGGCTGCCACTAGAATCCTCTGTTAAAATCAAGGTACAGTTTTTAAAGATCTGACATAGCGCTGTAGTCTACAGGGTTGTGTCAAATACCGGGTCTCTTGTCAGAAAGTCGTCTTCAAATGGGCCTATTTCTTTGCTTTTCAGTCCGAGAGAGGAAAAACAAACCAAACCAGAAAATTTCTAAATGAGCATTCAGGATAGGTGATGTTCATTGGATTTTGAAAAAGAGGAAATTTGTATGGGCAAGGAAGGGAAGAATTCTCTGTCCAGATAGAGAAACACAGCTGTGGAGTTAGGATAAGAGAGCCAGTTTCGAAAAAGAGACAGGAATCAGTGCTAGTGATACAAGAACAAAACCTACATACCCTTTAGCAAAGTAAAGCTGCTAAACAAACCTACTTTTGTCCAAGCTTTTTTAATCCCAAAAAAACCCAAAGCTAAAGGGTCTTTTATTTCTGTGGATAGGGCCAGCTGAGAGAAGCATTATTCAGCTGCCTGTGGCAGCATTTAGGAGGGCAGTAATAGAAGAAATGATGCAGCACCAGCCCTTTCAAAGTTTAGCACGAGTAGCAGATCCGAGCTGGGGAAATAGGGGCAGACCTGTGGGTTATAGGCGAGAGGGGATTTGTGGCGAGGCTGGGAAAGCAATGAAAGGGAGGGTGGTGGCTTTACAGGAGAGCTGTAGGAGAGAATATGTATGAAGAAATGTTAGGAAGAAACGTGAGGCAAGGGAGCATGAGTGGAAAACATGGACAGCCTCGCATACCCAAGTTTGATTGCTCATCGCCACTTTCAAATGGCCAGCTCTTTCCGACCCCAATTTTTTGCTGTCAGAAATATGTCTGCCTTAGTTTACATAAAGGAAAAAGCCAGTATATCAACTGTTCATCTTTATTATGCTCTCACAAGCTACTGAAAATAGGAAAGTTTCTGCTCAGCCTAACACTGAGAGCTCCTGAACACAAAGACAAATAGAGTTTTCCTGATATCTTGCACCAGGACAAAGTAATGCAAAGGAATACTACTTAGCCTTTCACTATTCCCACCAGCTCCTTTACCTAAATTAGTTGTACTGAGCAAAGAAATCACACTGTAAATATAATTAGTTACTTGGAACCTGATCTAAAGCCTAATGAAATCAGCAGAAAGCTTACAGAGAAAATGAGCTATAAAGAAAATATTAGTTTGATTGCTGCGGGCAAAACTACTTTCAGATCTAAGCAGAGGATTTAGCTGTTTTACTCTGCAAGCAAGGAGAAAATATCTTCTTGATTCTAAAACTAAAATAAGAGACTGACTTAATTCTAGAGCACCACAGTCATATACATTACTTCTTAGAATGCAGGAATCCAATAGTTTATTTTTTAAACAGTAATATTTAAAAATGCATTTAATTTAAATGGTTGTGGTTCCTCTTTTCAGTAAACAGATATGACGGCATACGTTGTGTTTAAATATAATAAATACAGCTAAAATCATGCATCTGGGTCAATCCTCTGCATGTAATCAGGATTATGAAAATTCAGTTTTTCTTATCTTTCTCAATAAATGGTGTATGTACAGATGACTGGAAATTTATTCAGACATGGTCTTGGTTGTGCTCTTGTTTTTTAACTCACCAGTTCTTTCTTGCCTGCAAATCTGACTGGTTTCTAATTCTATCAGTTTCTGTGGTAGCTAAGGAAAGTGCCAAACTGTGGTTGCCGATTTCTAGGCTGTGCTTAAGTTCTTTCAGAAACAAAATTCTCATGCCAAGGCATTCTAATTGCAAGTTGTCTGCCCATTTTAATGACTTGCTCTTGCGGGTTTTGGTTCTGATCACTGAGGGATTCTGATCATAAGGGAAAATGTCGCAGAGGACCTTGAGAAGCCAAAATCCAAACAGACGCAAAAGAAGGGGGAAAGGTGCCAGGAAAAGGTTTTCATTTAGTTTACACCTTCTCCAAGATTTCACTGTCCTTAATCTCCCAGCTCACTCCATGAGGTTCCTTCAGCCCCAGCTGTCAAAGCCCTCCTTCACACAGCGCCTTTCCCCAGCTCCTCTCAGGCATTCCCCGAAGGCAACCCAAAGAGACACGGCACATCCAGGGGGAGATCCTGAAATCTGGTTATTCTGAAAAGTCTGACAAATGGAAGGAGGCCCATCAGCCCGATGGCTCTGTACATGTGTGGTGGGAAATAAATTGTCAGAGGCATAGGGGAATCCCTTTTGTTTCAAAAGTGCTTCTTCAAAGAAACAGGCATCCCCATCTCTCTTTGAGGAAGGCACTGTGTGGGAGGCTCTGTGGGCCCTCCTACAATGCCATGACTGAGAAGCCTGTCTTTAGCTGGAGCTTAACTGAAAATGCACAGTCCAGATAAAATGCAAAGGCACAAAGAGTAAATAAAGAAGTAGTCAATGCTAAGCAAAGTGTGGGCTGAGGAATTCTGCCTCCTAAGGAGGTGACAGTCAAATGAAGCTGGCTCATCATCTGTGTCAAAAGCAGCATCAGACAGGTAAATAGCAATTCTACACTTCCCTCCTACTCTAAAATTCCTCTCTTAAAACACTGGGTATTTTAGGAAGCTTCCTGCTGACAGGCACATCCTGCCCAGAATTACATTTTAATAGTTCTTCTTTTAGACAAACATTTAATTTATACTTATACAGTCAACGTGCTATTCCCATGCAGTCCCTAGGGAGGAGCAGAACATGCAAAACACAGAAAGGGTGGTAATGAAAAGAAATAATCACCCTGTTTTCGTTGATGAGTTTACAGATAATATAGTTGACTGTGTAGTATAGTTCTGTTTTCTCTGGAGGGCAACTTTACATCTCTTAGAACAACTCTGTAGACGCTGGTAGAAAATGGTAGCCATTTTCAGTCCAGCACAATGAAGGTTAGCACACCATCTGGAATGAGTATGTGACATCCAGCACTCCAGGAACTCGGAATTTGGGGCAAAAATCTACACAGCGTCCCAAGACTATTCTCCAAGTAACTTCCACACAAATTTAGATTTTGAACTAGCAATAACACCACTATATCACATTGCAACTAACATTACACAGATAATGTCATAGGTTTTACTCACTTTCTACAGCCGCTCGAGGAACTAGCAACATGATGCTTCTTGAACAATCAGGGCACAACGACATTTTCATTTTGCCAAAGCCAAAAAGTACTACCTATCCATCAGGAAAAAAAGAATCCCACTAGAAACTAAGTTGAATACAGCATTGTGAATGGCAACACTGATGGTTCTGAAGCAAATCCTGCATATCACTAGCAGTTTTTAAAACCTGAGATTTAAAAAAGTAATCTTGTCAGGGTTCTTTTTATTTGCCTTTAATTTTTGATCAGATTTAGATATAGGAATCAAAACATTGACACAGAAGTCAAGGAAAATGCCCCATTTAAGCATCTGCTAACAGTGCCTGGAAGAAAAGAGGCACGGCCACTTCCCCAGAGTGGCTTACAGTCACTGCCCGCCTTGCTGGACGAACAGTAACGTTACATGAACAACAGGCACACTGTAACACATTGGCTTGACTCGGCAACACGGCTCCCAAAACCTTTATTCTGTTGACACAATATTCCTCATACCTTTAGCTGCTATGCCACAAGTGGTAAATTGGCCCAGCATCTTACTCGTTTTTCCACTAAAGAAAATGTGACTTGAACCGAACATTCACTGTCTCTTAAAACACAATAAATTAAATTGCCTTTCCTGAGCCAGCAGCAGGAGTAATGGAAAACATTTCTCAGAACTAGTTTGCTTTATTTCTAAGAAAGTGTTTGACCTAATGATCTATTTCAGCAAATTGGTGTGATTTATGGAGAACTGATAAGCACATGGTAAAAACCAGCTATGCAGCTACCTGTCACGAGTCAAACTTGTTATGCGAAATTAAAAATCATACACCAACAGATCAGAAATATAGTTTAAATAAACAAATAGAAGTCTGAAGTTCAGTCACTAAAGATGAAAAAAAAGAGTTACTAATGTGGCTAGAAATAACAGCTGGACAGTATGCAATTTAAATGCCAGTGTATCTAAAATCACATACTACCTAATATTTAGCAAGATCGTCACAATTCGCCTCTGCATTAATGCAGTATGACAAAGGATAACCAACCAGTTAAGTATGTAAGATCTCACATACAGATACAGGAGAATCAGTAAACTGTGACACATTAACTCAGTGTAACCTCATTAACAAGAAAACAACCAAGTGTTGTGCTCAGATGTAAAGACCTTCGGCATTTTTTTTTCCTATGGTAGCACTACCAACAAAAGAGATGGCAGCCAGGCAGCACAGGGCTAAGGGTTAGAGAAGTGCTTGCCATTATGAAGAGGAACAGTGACCAGATGGGATGGTCAAGATGGCAGCTGTACTCCTACAGATGACAAATAAACGTTACCTTTTCATGAGTGCATGTCCACAAGCTCAGAGGAAGGAAAACGCAACAGTTTGGTACAACAAAACAATTAAATTGTATCATCTTACATGTCCATGTGTAAGTACTGGCAGTGAAGTACCAAGTAGTCTTTCTTCATCACTCTGGCTGACCTATCCCTTCAGTGACTGATACAGAGCGACTTCACCTATCTGCTATTCCATCAGTGGGCTCTAAATCAAAACCCCTCTGGACTACACAGGATCTGACTTGGCGATACGTAATTAAACCAACTGATAGATAAATTCTTGCAAATGAAAACAGGAACTAGTGAAATATCTTTTGGAAGCTCCTTGCCTGAAGAGACTATCTTATCTAATCACACATGCTGAAGGAAAGCTGCCCCCAGCACCCCTGTGCTGCCAAGCTAGTCCCCACAGCACGGGGATGGCTGAGAGCTACGGCATGTCAGGCCACGCCAGCTCCCTCAGAGACCGCAGACGCCACTCGTGTGTGAGGATCACGTCTACAACGGGTACAAAGGGAATCCCGGACTTTCTTTACTTTCTGCTAGTCAGCTTTTTTACTTCTTGTTTTCTGGGTGTCTCATCTTTCCTCCTACCTTCTATCCTCTTCTCCCTCCTGTTCTTTTCTTGCCCTTGTTCCCCTTTCAGTCCACTACTGCCATGCTCCTGCGAACTCATGCCATGCTTAGTTCCACCTGAGAAAGTTATACACAACGCCGTTATGGAAGTTTTCTTCTCTATAGCCTTCACAAAACACCACGTTGTACGGATGAGGATGATCACGACGCTCAGTAAGGTAGCCAGTCAGCTCGTTTGCTATTCAGCGTCCTGCTTAGCTGATCTTCCTCCAGAAAGTTTATTTTGAATAATCAACACTACCATCTCGTTAGCGCCTACATGGTGACACGGCATCTTTGGTAACACTGTCGTCATTGCCTGTTTTCATATACTGCAACTGCTGCCACGAAGAGAAAGAGCTGTTCCTCCTCCTCCTCACGGAGAGGGCTGGACCGGCCTCCCTCCTGACCAGCCTCGTGTCCGGGGCTGCAGTGACGGCCCGGAGCCCAGCGCCTTCGCTTGTGTAGGGCCACGCGCCTCAGGGCAGGGCTACGCTCCCTCAGGGCGGCTGGTTTTGCACCTCTGCGGCGGAACGGAGGCCTCCCGCCGCCCCCGGGGCCTGGGGCCGGCCTCCCGCCACCGCCTCCCGCCTCAGCAGGGCGCCGGGAGAGCGGGCAGGCGGCCGCTGAGGGGGCGGGGCCGGGAGC